>Ga0207087_1004_pt1 | contig 49202 bp, 36 predicted proteins | sample Alteio_BWMinHeat_51_FD_153544 | JGI IMG/M metagenome (GOLD analysis project Ga0207087, IMG submission 153544) | Enriched cells from forest soil in Barre Woods Harvard Forest LTER site, Petersham, Massachusetts, United States -... | ecosystem: Environmental > Terrestrial > Soil > Temperate forest >... | reverse complement strand
GTGGGTTTCAAGCGCGTCAGGGATTCCAGGCGATGAAAGCGGCGTAGTCCCCTTGCGGATACTCGTCACCTGGAATTCAGCGGTGATCAACTTGGAAAAGGTTTTCATCGAAGAACGCCACTCTTCAAGAAAAACTTTGCGCCCAAGAAGCGATTCTTCTGAGTATTTAATCTGCGAAACTTTTAGGGCGGAAACTGTCCGGACCAATCGTGACTGTGCCGCGTTTGGCGAAGCGCCCGAGAAATTCGAACTCATCACTTTTTCGAGCGCGCCTGTTTTTTGCGGTGACTCCAGGAGTTGGGAACTCCATTCGTTTAAAATGGCTTCAATTTGATCCGCGTATTTCTCCGTGATGAACTCATCGAATCCCGCTCGCACCTTTTTGAGGACGGCATCGAGATCTCGTTGTACCCGATATCGAGGGTGCACATGAAATTCGCCCGACTGCACTGGAGCATCAGGAAAAAGGAAGCGACCGAAGGAAGGCAAGCCAAGGCCCGCAGGAAGGAAAGCCAGAGAAGCTCCCTGGCCGTACTGGAAGAGGAACTTGCGGCGGCTTAGATCGACCAAACGGCGTTTCTTTCCAGGCCTGCTCAGGGCGATGCCCCCGTAGTTCCTCGCGCAGAAGCAAAAAATCTAACACCGGCACCAGAACGCGTCAACTTTTGGCGCCAAGTGAAACTGGAAAATCGCGTTCCACTGGTGAACACAATCCCTGATTGAAACAGTAACTCTCGATTCGATCTATTAAGTTGCCGCAAGCGTTTCTAATCGATTGAATTCGCTTGGCTTTCGCGCTGCCTTTTCGCGAGCGAGATGGCCTCTCCCGTGCACCAAATCCCTCTTCTGCATCGCAACTTCAGGGCGACGGGAGAGATTCGAACCGCACGCCGCTCCCGAAGTGACGTTCGACTCTGCAGAACAACACCAGCCATGCCACCTCTCTACGAAGCCGCAGACACCGCAACGCGCCGAAGAATTGAGCCACTTGCCTCCTTTCCCGTTGTGCCGCTCCGGGTTTTGATTGTTGACGATGAGGCTTCCGTGCGAAAGGTCATGGCCGTGGTGCTCGCCCAGCTTGGCCATCGGTGCCAAACAGCGGCAGGCGGTGAGGCAGCGCTCCGGATCCTCGAGACCGAGCAGATCGATGCGGTGATTTCGGACCTGCAAATGCCCGGAATGTCCGGCATGGAACTTCTGTCGAAGGTGCGGCAGCGCTATCCCCAGCTGGCCTTCCTGGTGGTTACGGGAGTAGATGACATCCGCGTCGGCATACAAGCGATGCGGCAGGGTGCTGACGATTACATCGTCAAACCCTTCCAGGTGGATCCAAATGTAGTCTCAGGCAGTCTCACGCGCGCCTTGCAAAAAAAGCGCCTGGAACTGGAAGTCGAAAATTACCGTTACCATCTTGAGGAACTCGTCGCAGAACAAACCCAGCAACTTCGAGAGGCCTTGCGTCAGATCGAGTGCAGCTACGACCACACCCTTGAGGCCCTGGGCGCTGCCATCGATCTGCGAGACAGCCCGACGGCAGGCCATTCTCGGCGCGTCTTTCTCTACTCCATCGAAATTGCCAAAGGTATGGGTGGCTTGGAAAAAGAGATGAGAAATATCGCCATGGGAGCCTGGCTCCACGATATCGGCAAACTCGCGATCCCAGACGCAATTCTACTCAAACCGGGTCCTCTTACCGACGAAGAACGCCAAATCATGCAGCGGCACGCACAGATCGGATACGACCTGGTCAAAGGCATCCCCTTCCTGACGGACGCTGCAGGGATTATCTTTGCTCACCATGAGCGCTGCGACGGCAGCGGTTATCCGCGAGGCCTAAAGACGGCAGACATCACGTTAGGGGCGAGGGTTTTCGCAGTGGCCGATACCTTTGATGCCATGACTTCCGATCGGCCCTATTGCCGTGCTCTCCCGTTTGAGTCATCACGAAAAGTAATAGAAGGAGGAGCAGGAAAACAGTATGACGCCCAAGTAGCGAACGTCTTCTTGACCATCCCCGACGAAACCTGGAACGGGATACGCACGGAAACAGCAGCCATCCCGGACTTTGGGTTTTCAACGACAAGTGACATTCAAGCGCTGAGTAAGCTGATCAAATCACGGGACTAATGAAGAGAATAAATCGACTGGTTGCACCGCCCCTCTAAGTTGGCATTCCAGGCGGCGCGAATCGTCTACTGCAACACCCAGGGGCCCTTCTTTTCCGTGAAGCGGCATCCATAGCGATAGAGCGGGGGTACTTTCGCCTCGGCGTGCATGATCTCCGCCTTTCCCACGATCTCGTCACGCCACGACACCATGGATACCTCTACGACGGAATGAACCTGGATCTCTCGATTGCAAGTGCACAGAAACCCGCTAAGGCTTACGTTCTCCGTTGCCGCGGTCTCTTCAAACTCATTTTGTTGCGCATCCTTCCCTCGCAGCTTTAATGCCACACGCAATCGGACGCGCACCTCGGTTCGTGGAACGTGCCGGGCCGTTTTCATGATTCCTTTCAGGCACGCCTTGAGGGCCTCGAAGTCTAACGGTTTTTCGAAATACGCCGTGGCACCCAACTGTTTGCAGTGGTCTTTGGTTTGCGCTCCTCCTTCGCCGCTCACAATAATCACGGGAATCGTCTGCGTGCGGCTAAACGAGGTGAACGTTTGACACAGCTCATAACCGGAATACTTCGCCATCCGCAAATCGAGCAGGATGGCGTCGGGCTTGTGCTCCAGCGCCATGGCCAAACCTTGCTCGGGTTCTCCAGTGTCAATAACCTCGTACGTATCGTTGAGCTCGAGGTGCATCAGCCTCCGCAGTGCCTCGTCGTCATCCACGACCAGTACCTTACCCATCGGCCGGCTTTTCTTATCGCTTGGAACGTTCATTGCTCCCCACAGGATCTAACTCCGGTTTCAAGTCCGCCGGCGCGATCTTGCCGCCATCGAGAACCTCCCGGACCTTACTTATGAAAACTTCTTCCGTGAACGGTTTGTGCAGGAGGTTGGTTCCCTTCTGCAGAACTCCATGGCCGGCAATAAAACTGTCCGTGTACCCGGACATGAACAGGACCTTCAACCCGGGCTGCCGCAGCGACAATTTCTCGGCCAAAACCCGGCCGTTCATGCCTGGCATCACCACGTCGGTCAGCAGAAGGTCGAAAGTGCCTGAATGACGCGACGCGATCTCCAGAGCTGCTTCTCCATTCGCGGCCGACAACACGCGGAAGCCGTTTGATTCAAGAAAGGCCTGCGCCAGTTTTCGCAAGGCATCCGCGTCTTCCACGAGAAGAATCATTTCAGATCCTTGTGGTTTTTCCCTTATTTGGACCTTGGGTTTTTCGGCCAAAACTTGCTCGGTGTCCAAATGCCTCGGAAGGTAGATCTGAAATGACGAACCTTTCCCCACAGCGCTGTCTACCCAGATGTATCCATTGCTTTGCTTCACCACGCCATACACAGTTGCAAGGCCAAGGCCCGTGCCCTCTCCCACTCCCTTGGTCGTAAAGAACGGCTCGAAGATATGCGCGATGGTCTCGGCGGTCATACCCGTCCCGGTGTCCGAGATCGCAAGCATCACGTAACTTCCCGGGTTGGAACCGAGATGATCGCGCTGGAACGCGTGGTCCATTTCCACGTTGGCGGTCTGGATGTGGAGCTTCCCGCCCGAGGGCATGGCGTCCCGCGCATTCACTGCTAGGTTCATGATCACTTGCTCGATCTGGCTCTGATCGGCTTTCACGTTTCCGAGCTCTGGATCCAACGACAGCGACACGTTGATATCTTCGCCCAGCAGACGCGGAAGCATCTTTTCCATGTCCGAGACGAGCAAGTTCAAGCTCAGCACGGAAGGCGTCAAAACCTGCTGCCGGCTGAACGCCAGTAATTGCCGGGTCAAGGAGGCTGCACGCTGCCCTGCTTTCTCGATCTCCGTGGCGTATTCGTAGGTGCGCTGGCTCTTGTCCAGCGACTTCTTCAAGACACCGCTGTAGCCAATGATGACTCCAAGCAAATTGTTGAAGTCATGGGCGATCCCTCCCGACAGCCTCCCGATGGCTTCCATTTTTTGCGCCATTCGCAACTGGCGCTCCAGCGTGCGTCTCTCCGTCACATCTTCCGCAAACACCTCAAAGTACCCGGGGCCGCCATCCTTGGCGCTTACAAGCTGGCCCGAGCATCTCACCACCATTGTCTCGCCGCCTCGCCGCTGCCATTCCAGTTCGATGTCTTTCATTTCTTTTGACGCTGTCAGGAACTCGTTCATCCGTTGGTAGTCCGCGGGGTGGCGAAAGATCTGCGTGGCGAGGTCTGCTTTGAAGAGTTCCTCTGGGGACTTGTAGCCGAGCATTCTTTGGAGAGCAGGATTCACCTCCAGGAATTGCCCGCTCGTCGTTGCTCGGTAAATCCCATGTGGCGCCCCCTCCACCAGGGACCGGAAGCTAGCTTCCGAACGCGACAACGCTTCCTGCGTCTTCTTGCGCTCGGTAACGTCGCGGTTCACAATCACCAGTTTTTCCGCTTCGCCCTTCTCGTTGCGAATCACGCTGGCCACGGATTCCAGCACCAACCATTGGCCATTCTTGTGCCGGAAGCGATATTCCAGGATTTTCCCTGCTCCCGTCTCCCGGGCCTCCTTGGCAGCCTTCTGAACCAGCTCGCGATCCTCCGGATGAATCTGCTCGAATCCAGAAGAGGACTGCAGTTCTTCGGCCGAATATCCCAGTAATTTCTGATAGGAGACACTGTTGAAAATCCTGCGGCCTTCCAAATCCACGACGGCAATCATGTCCGCCACGTTCTCGCTGATTAGATGAAACATTTCTTCTCTCTCGATCAGCTCCCGGCGAATCCTGTGAATTTGCAAATGTTGATAGATCGTGTAGATATCGAACAAGAACACCAGGCCCACGAGACCTCGGACCGCTTGGGGCAGCACGTATTGCGTATGAAAATCCTGGTGCGAGGACACGTTCGGGAGCAGAAAGGAAGCAAGTGCGATGGTCAGCAGCAGCGTGATGATGGCCGCCGCCACCCACAAACCCCATTCACGGCGCTCAATCTTTCGAAAATTAGCTCGGAGTGCGCTCGCTCCCGCATCTTGAAAACTACCTGAAGTTTTCCCCTTATTCTGCTTCATATAGCGTCACTGCGGCCGGTCTCACCGCGCGCTTGTGCGCTCGCTTCTTCTGGCTGGTTGTAAGTGCCTTGCTCCACCATCAGTTCCTTGCACGCGGCCGCCCAAGCGGCTTTCCAATCCCTGACGGCGCCTCTCGCAGGTCGTTGCAACTCCAGCAGATAACCTCTGCCTCGGGGCTCAGCATGCGCCCCGGGCCTCTTCTCTAGTGCCAATGTGGGTCGAACGTCGCAGTTTGGGACACTACTCGATTGTCGTGCCAGGTTGGACCGTCGGCCATCGCAGTCGACTTGTCACCGGAGAAATTTGCGCGTCGCCAGTGTCTTCACCGGTGATGTTTGATGAGGGGTAACACACTATTGCGTGTCCAGGCGTTTTACGAAGGAAACAATTCGAGCGCGGGCTCCCGCATTTTGTCCGGAGCTCCGCGTCTCAATTTGGAAGCCGGTTAGAAGCTGAATTTGAGCGACATCTGAATCTGCCGCGGGCTGCCGATAGTCTTGTTCACGATCCCCAGTCCGCTCAACGTGGGAGACGAGTACAGCGTAGAACCGTACACAGGGAAATCGTTGAAGAACAGATTTTGCGATACGTTGTCCACCGGAATGTCGAAACTGGGGGTATTGGTCACGTTGAACACATCGAAGCTGAATCTCATGGAGACCCGCTCCGTGAGTTGCGTCACCTTGACCGCCGAGACGTCCGCCCGCCGTTGCCAGGGCTGACGGAAGATGTTTCGCTGTCCGGTTGTGAAATTCGTCTCAAACGTGTCACCCGCAGGAACCGCTCCCCCCAAGTCCCCTGGGTTCAGCAATGGCAGAGTGAAACAGGCAGCATTCAACGCCGGCGATCCCGGCGTGGCCCCGCTCGCGCCCGTGAGCGCGCCCGAGGGCGAACAGCTGCCTAGAGGTACCACCGGATTCGTGATGCCGTCGGAAGTCCCATAGAAGATACTGCCTACCGCTCCCGAATAGTCGACGACGCTATACGGTTGGCCGCTTTGAATAATGGCTAGTCCCTCGATGGCCCAGCCATCGGCCAGTCTCCCCCTCATCGACGTCTGCTCGTAAAACTTGGGCAATTGATAGAGGTACGTGAAGTTGATCACGTGCTTGCGGTCAAAGTCGGACAATCCATATCCACTGCGAAGATTCAGAGGGTTGTTTCCATTGTAGAAGAGCCCCATCGCACTCTGCTCATCCGTGGCATGAGAGAAGGTGTACGAAAAGCCCACCTGCAGCCCGTGGCTCAAGCGCTTCTCCACATGGACCTGAAGTGCATTGTAGGCTGAGATTCCGGCGGCCGTGTAGGACTCGGATTCCGAGGAAATGCCGACGTATGGCACGCGCAAGTCCACATTGCCGCCTTCGTACGTCGCTACCATTTGACTCCCGTCTGGAAGGCCTATCGGCGCGCACCCGCTTATGGTGTTGGTGTTGGGGTTGCACGTTGGTGTATATCCGCAAGAACCGGGACCACCAAATGCCGGCGTTGGGTTGCATCCTCCTGGCCCCTCTACCGTGTAGCCATACGTATAGTTTTGCCCGTGAATCGGGTGCGACGGCGTGGCAACCTGCGCTTGGTTAAACGGAATCGGTATGATTTCGTGGCGTCCCAGGTTGCCTACGTAACCGATTTCGATCGAGAGGTCTTTCCGCGGCTGCCATTGGATATCCAGGATTTGGTTCATCGTGTAGGGCAGCTTATTGGTGCGGTTGTAATCAGCAAAAACATAGGGAGCTGTTCCGTTTGCGATCTGCGCCGCGGTGGGAAGAACAATACTAGCTGGATTGCCGGTTGGCGGCGCAATTTGCGTCGTGCCCCACGGGTTCTGGAAGCTGCCACCGTTCGGTTGCGTTGGATCGCAGGTAGAAATGAATCCCTCGTAAGGAGATGAGAGTAGCGCGGTGCAAACTTGCGAATTGACAAATGGCTGCGACTGGTTAACTCCAAATGGCCCGCCTGGAATTTCCCCTGCCGCGACACCCGGAGAGAGGTAGGTAAACAGCTCGCCCCGGTCGTAGTACATGCCCCATCCAGCGCGCACGACGATCTTGTTATTGAACATCTTGGGGCTCCACGCTACACCCAGTCGAGGCGCAAGGCCCCATTGTCTTCCCGTGAGCGTCGAATCACTGACGCCCTTGGTGGGAAACAACTTATTGTTCCCCGCAATGATGATCCCATTCGCCGTACCTGCGCTGGGATCGAAGTTGTAAAAGCGGCCGTATTTCTCGGTGAGACCTCCGTGGTCGTCGAAACGCAGTCCAGCCGTCAAGCTGAGATTCGAACGGATCTGGAATTTATCCTGCAAGTACATACCGGTGTCCTTCGCGCGATAGTACCGGTTAGCGTCGCCCTGCAGGAATGCTGTGCTTACGAACCCGTTAGAGCTGTACGACGTGGGCAATCCTTGCAGGAATTGCGAAAAGTCCGCGAAAGAAATCATGCCCTTGTTTGTTCTCTCATCGCGAGTATTGAGTTGCGTGTACGCGAAGCTGCCGCCGAACGTCATCGTGTGCTTACCCTTGGTCCAGATCGCGTTGGCCGAAGGCGTGAAGCGGTTTTGAAATACCCCGGTAAACGCTCCTTGTGAATTGGCGCCTTCTCCGATATTTGTTCCGGCATCGGTGACAAACGTTGGATTATACGGCGCGGAGTTCCCGTAATCGTCCACAATCGTAATGCCTGGGAAAAATGTCGAGCCGAACGTATTGATTGTCGAGTCCGCAAGCGTTGCGCCTGTCTTGCTCATAACGTAAGACGCGAACGAGGATGGCGTAAACGGTTGCGAAATCGTGCTGTAGACTTTTTCGCGAATGAATCCGAACACTTCCACCACGCTCAAGTTCGGCCGGATCGACTGCGTGTTTGTGATGGACCCCACCTGGCTTCCGGCATCCAGATGCTGTGGAAAGCCGGGGGCCCCCGAATACGCATACGGCGCCGTGCTCGGATCATGCTGGTAGTAGTATTTCAGGGAAATGGTGTCCTTTGAGTTGACGTTCCAGTCCAGATTCGAGTTCGCTTGATGGGCGAGGAAATAGGCGGTGCCCACAGTGAAAGTATTTTCCGGATAATTGATCGACGGCGTATAACTCCCGGCCGATGGAATCAGAAACTGGCCGTTCGGCAGCTTGTAATTCAGCAACGCGTACGCGATGGGATTGATGTTACCGGGACCCGTGCCGATGGTTGCATTCATCGGGGATGAAAAGGGGAAGTTGCAAGGCGGGACCGCACAACTCCCGGCCGCGCCGTTTACCAATGCAGCCAATGCCGCCGGGCTCCGGTCGCTCGTGAGTCCTGGAGGGACGGCGACGCGCGAACTTCCTATCTCCTGATCGGAATCATGGATGTGCTGATAACTGATAAATCCAAAAAGCTTGTCCTTAATCAGCGCCCCGGCCAGGGTGCCTCCCGCAGTGTAGCGGTGCAATTCCGGCACTTTATCGCTGGCCGGAATGTTTGGGTCCGCGTTGTAGAAAAAGGGCGCGGCATTGAGCGCGTCGGTTCCACGATGCGCGTAGGCTGCCCCGTGAATCTTGTTGGTGCCAGAAGCGGTGCTCATGTCAATATGCGCGCCGCTCGTTGAACCCTGCTGGGCATCGTACATGGAGGTGTTGACCCGAAATTCTTCGATCGTTTCCGGTGCCGGCGTGGGCAGCGCCTGCCCGATAGCCAGATAGGGCGACGCGGTCGTCTGGAGTGGTTCTGCCGTGGTACTCGATAGACCGGCAGCGCCCCCGATGCCCGTGTTGTTCACAATGCGGGCCGAGGCCACTGAGCTTGTGCTCTTGCCATTAAAAAGATTGCTGGCGTCCACGCCGTTCAGCTGGAAGGTATTGCTGGTATCGCGCTGGCCGTTCGCCCAGATCGGTTGATTGCCTAGACCGTTGTTGACGCCTGTACCGCCTGCAAGCTCCGCGTTTACGCCAGGGGAGAGAATCGCAATGCCGGTAAAGCTTCCGGTCGGCAATGGAATCGACTCAATCTGATCTTTCTCCAGAATGTATCCGTTAGTGGTGTCCACCGCGTTCATCAGCGGGCTCGCTTCCACCGTGACTGTCGTGCCCACTTGGCCCACTTTGAGAGTTGCGTTTACCGTCGCGGTGCGGTCCGCCTGAACCACGATCGAAGGAATTCTCTGCGTCTCGAATCCATTATGTGTGAATGTGAGCGTGTACGCGCCGATCGGAAGGTTTACAAAATCGTAGCTGCCGTTGGCGTTGGCCATCTGCGTTCGGCTCAGCTGCGTCTGCTCGTTCACGATGGTCACTGTCGTGTTCGGCAGGATGGCGCCGGAGCTGTCGGAGACCGTCCCGGTGATGCCGCCGAGGGTTTGCTGCGCGGGCAGGCGGGGCGCGAGGAGGAGGGTGAAGCAACAACACATGCAGAATGTTACGAAGAAGGCGCTCCCTGTATTATTTTTGCTCTTAGTCATTTGCAACGGCCTCCTGAAATAGTCGAGATACACTTGGCCGACTTCACCAACTGGGGCCTTCCCAAGAACTATCGTTATGAAGGCGACGTTCTTGGCCTCGCCGAGCCCCACGGGACAGAATACAATTCGTTGGAAAGAAGCTATTCCAATTTTGTTGCCGATGCCATGAAAGTTTTGACTTTCACTGATTTGTTTTTCTTCTTCCTGTGGAAAACGTGGCGGGTCAAAAATGAGCATCGCCAGCGGGGCCCGATGCCTAGGAACAAATTCGCAGGGGAGCAGGGAATCGGACTGTTTGTCGCGCCGGCGAATCGCTGTGATGGTCTAGCTTTCAGCGGGCGTCGAGCTGCCACCGCGCCTTCGCAAGAAAAACCACAGCAGTCCAGCGCACAAATACGCGAGATAGATATACGGCAGCTTCCCGTACGGCCCTTCTGGCACCGGATAGAGATTTCCGGCGAGCGCTAGCAGCATCGCCGTGAACGCCAGCCACGGAATAATCTGTGCCCCCGGACGATACGCATTGTGAATTCGCAAGTAACGCGGCAAGGCGACGCTCACCAGTGCATACGCGACAATAAATCCGTAAGTCGCCAGCGAGCCCATCCATCCGTAAACGTCCAATCCGCTGGCGCCCCGAACCGCCAAAATAGCCACAGGTAAGACTGCCGCAATCCCTGTCACTACGATCGCCCGGCTCGGCGTTTCATTTCGTTTGTGCGTGGAGCGCAGCGACCCGTGCGTTAGTCCGTTGTGCGACATCAGCAGCAGCACTCGCGCTGCCGCTGTAATGCAAGCCAGCGTTCCGGCAAACATGCTCACCAGCACGCCGATATCAATCAGCAATCCAAACAAAGGCACGCCACCCACCTTGGCGAGTACACGCATCGGCGCTTGGCTGACTCCCAGATCTTGCCCGATGGCACGCAGCCCGAGCACCTCCGTGTAAGCGCACACGATGAAAATCCCGCCCGCAAGAAGCGCGCTCTGAATCACCGCGCGTGGAATCGTCTTCAGCGGATTCCGAGCTTCGGAGCCTAGCGTCGTCGCGCTCTCAAAACCCACAAAACTGAAAAGTGCCAGAACTAAGCCGAGCCGCAAGCCGCTACCGCTCATCCCCCGCAAATGGACTTGAGCTTTGTCCAACGGGAGGCCGTGGCGCGCTAAGACCAGCACAACGACCGTGAGAATAAGGGAAACCGAAACAGCTTCGATCCACAACATCAGTCGCGCGGAAATCTTTACGTCGCGCCACGCAATCCACATCGAAATCACAGTTACGATCAACGCGAGAACTACCGCGGATGTACCGTGGCCAGTAGCGTCGTGAAGTAGCAAGTTGGCGTAATGATAGAAGCCGCCAATGACGCTCGATCCAGTGGCCACGTACGCGAGCAACAAGCTCCACGCCGCGGTCGCTCCCAGCGACGGAGGAAGAATCATCGAGGCGTAGGTATAAAGCGAGCCGGGCGAAGAGGAGTACCGCGCAAAGCGGCTGATGCACAACGCCACCAGCAGAATCGCCACCGTCGCCAGCACATACGCCAGCCATGTGCCATTTCCTGCCAACGCGCAAACGAGAGGGATGGTCGCCGCGGGCGTGGTTGTCGGGGCGATGGTGGAGACGGACTGCGCCAGCGTCTCCATCGGCGAGAGAACGTCTCGCCGCAACCCATATCCAGTTGCCTGCGGATTTGCCTGTACCGCTGTTTCCAAGAAATTCCGTTCCTTCTTCCCATCAAATTCGAACGAGAATAAAAGCGGCAACGATATAGGCGTTGTCTGTTCCGCGCAATACTTGTTTGCAACCAGAATTCAGCCGCGTGATCCGCACGAAAATGTCAGCGACTGTTTTCCTGAGTGAAAATGCGGCCCTCAGAGCTCGGATTCCCACGCCCGGAACCGGCGTTCCAACTCCCATTGTTGCTGCGCGCGCTTGCTGGACTTGAGAAACGCCGCGCAACCAGCCGAAGGTTTTCCCGCCCCGAGGGAATCTTTCGAACACACCGAAACCGCGTGTGCAAATTCGTCCGGAGAGTCCCACAGACTTGCCCCGGGCAAGAAGCTATGTTCAATCCCCGCGCGCACCATCTGCTTCAAGTCCGCATATTTCAAATCGTACGTCTGCACCGCGCGCACATACTCATGCGTCAAATCAATCCGCGACACGCCTTCATCATCCGAGCATAGCGCCACCGGAACATGAAACATCCGGTACAGCGGAAACGGGTGATCGTTTCCTCTCACTCCCAGAATCACGTCGTTGCTCGTCAAGCTGATTTCCACCAGCACGTGATTCCGCGCCATTTCCTTCAACAATTCATGCGGCTTATTCTCATAAAGAATATCCACGCCATGTCCGATGCGTTCCGCCTGCGCCTGCTCGACCGCCAGCCGGATGTGGCAACACAAACCCTCGTACGGCACGAACCCCGGCGCGAGTTCCCCCGCGTGCAGGCTCAAATGCACCTTCGGATAGAGCGCGTGCAAGAATCCCAGGATCCGCATCTGCAGCGCATAGTCCGTCATCGGGATGTACGCATCTTCCGGCATCACCAGGTTGATTCCCACAAATCTCGGATCGGCCGCAGCTGTTTCGAAACACAAGAGCGTCTGCGCAAAAACAATCTGCTTCGGCAAGCCGCGCAAGACCTGGCACAGATAACGTACTTGCACGGCGCAAGCCGACGTCGCATCCGGCGCGTCGCAGTGCTCTTGCTTTCGCCGCAGCGCTTCCGCTTGATCGAGCGCCGCGCTTGCCGGCGCCACATCTTCGCGCAGCCCCCGCTTCAGTAACTCCTTGCGGAACTCATCGAAATCATCGTGCCATCCGATTTGCATCGCCAGCGTAGCCGTGTGCGCGAACTCCGGCGTGTGCATCAACTCCAGATATTGCTCATTCTGCGCCGCCGCTCGCGTCGCCACCTCGTCAATCCATTCTCCCAGGTGCCGGTGATCCGTACCTCCGAATTTTGCAAACGCATCAAAGAAGTGATCGTGGCCCGTCACACCCGCCGACGGCACGAACCCGCGCATCGAAAACGAATCCACCAGCGCGTCAAAAAGATGTTGATCTTTGAACGCTTTTCCCGCAGGAACCGCCCCGTCTCCGCAGTTCGGGGGTTCTTCGGCACTTCCTGGCGCCATGACCGGCTTTGCAAACGAAAGTTTCTCCAGGTTCACGCACAATTGATCTTCCGCTGCCGCGCGAATCCACGATTCCGCGTACACCGCGCCGCTCAGATGATTGTGGAGATCCGCCCCCTTGGGCATCCCCACAAGGAAATGCCGAAGCTGAAGGGGGTTTTTTCGCGCAGATTTTAGATTAAGCTCGGCGCGAGCTTCCAGGCTTGAAGAAGTAGCGCTAGCCGTTGGCGCCTTGGTTTGTCCGGGCGCCCTAGCGGCAAACAAAAGCGCGAACCCAAGAACGCACGCCGGGTAACTCGGACGAACGATCTGCAAATTTCCAGAATTGTTTTTTTTCATGACGGCAATTCCCGCCTGCTCAGTGATATTGGCTCTTGGAATGAATGGTGACACGCGGCATCGAGCGCTGCGTTAGACTCTCATCCGCGTGCCGGAAAGCATAGCAGGCCGAGCAAGGAGTCGCGAGAAATCATGAACACATTCTTGCAGCGGTGCTTTGCAATCGTCGCACTCGGCGTTCTGCTCCCAACCCTGCTGCTCGCTCAAATTAAGTCATCAAACAAACCGATCCAGATCAAGGTCGTGGTCGTCACCATGTTCGAACGCGGCGAGGATATCGGCGACGTGCCCGGCGAATACCAACTCTGGGTCGAGCGCGAACACCTGGATCAAATCATTTTGTTGGCGGCCGCATATCACCATGTCCGACTAAATAAGGATGGAGTGCTCGGCATCTTGACTGGCGTCGGAACCGCCAAAGCCGCAGCCTCCGTAATGGCCGTCGGTTTGGATCCACGATTCGACTTTTCCAAAGCCTACTGGCTCGTCGCCGGAATTGGCGGAGGAGATCCCGCAGACGTCTCGCTGGGCTCCGCGGTTTGGGCCGATCACGTTTTGGATGGCGATCTCGCGTACGAAATTGACGCGCGCCAAATTCCAGAAAACTGGCCGACCGGGTATGTCCCTCTGCGCAAAGGTACGCCGTACGAAGAACCAGCTGACAATAGCTTAGGCGTGGCGTACGCGCTAAACGGGGATCTCGTTGGCTGGGCGTTTCAACTTACCAAGCAAGTCGCGCTTCCCGATTCCGATTCTCTCCGCTACTCGCGAGCGCGCTTCACCGGCTTCCCCAATGCCTTGAAGCCGCCCTTCGTCGCGCGCGGAGACACACTTTCGTCCAGCACCTTCTGGCACGGCTCAAAATTGAATGAGTGGGCGAACGCCTGGACCCGCTACTACACCGGCGGAAAAGGGAATTACATGATCGCGGCCATGGAAGACTCCGGCACCATGCAAGCGCTCACCTTCCTGAGCCAAGCCGGCCGCGTGGATCTCCAGCGCGTACTCGTCCTGCGCACCGTCAGCAACTACGACCGTGAACCGCCCGGTTCGAATCCCGCCGACAGCCTCAAATCCATGGTTTCCGGAAATTACTCCGCCTACCTTCCCGCCTTGGAAGCGGCCCAGATCGTCGGCGACAGAGTGGTCCGCGACATCATCGAGCACTGGTCTGAACGTGAGTCAACCGTGCCTCATTGACCATCGGCCCGCGCCTCAGCGGGGTCCCGGCGCCGGTAATTTCACCGTGTTCTTGATCCCTTCACCCTCGACGATCGTATAAACCGCATCCGCGGCAACGCCATGTAGTTCTTCTACTTTTCCATTGGGCCACCGAACTTCCACTTTCTCCATCACCGCATCCGCGCCAAGCCCGAAATGGACGCGCGGGTCATTCGTGGACAGATAGCTTGCTCCAGCGCGCACTTCCTCGATCTGTGAACGCGTCGCCGTGGTCACCGTCACCCGGGCGCCCACCGCGCCGCGATTGCACTTCGTGCCTACCAGCTTGAAAAGGACCCGATGGTTCGAATTGTGAGTTTCATTCAAAAACAGAGATGGGGGCGCACCCACATTAAAGACCACCATGTCTATGTTTCCATCATTATTTAAGTCGCCGAAAGCCACTCCCCGCCGGGCTTGCAGCGGTCCGTCATTCAATCCCGCTCCCGTAGCCATTTCGTCAAACGTTCGGTTCCCATTATTCCGATAGAGCTGAATCGGCTGCCGGTACTTGACGCCATTTGGAATCGTATCCACTCCCGGATACGTGTGGCCGTTGGCTATAAAGATGTCCGGCAGCCCATCATTGTCAAAATCGACGATCCCCGTTCCCCACCCAACATAAGGAAGCGCACTTTTGCTGATTTTTGACGTGTAAGCCAAGTCTGTGAAACCCTGCGCCCCCTGGTTCCAATACAAATCCTTTGGCTGGTCCGCGTAGTTCGTAACCACGATGTCCAGTTGCCCGTCGCGATCGAAATCGCCGAAGTCCACTCCCATCGAACCTAGTTCCTGGCCTTCCGGGCTGAGTGCCACGCCGACCATCATGGCGACTTCTTCAAAGGTTCCGTCGTGTTTGTTCCGATAAAGATAGTTGGGCCCTGAATCGTTCGCCACATACAGATCGGGCCAACCGTCGTTGTCGTAGTCGCCCCATACCACTCCTAGCCCAAAGTGTTTCGCCGGATCATCGACGCCCGCTTTCTTCGACACTTCTTCAAACGTCCCATCTCCTCGATTGTGATAAAGAAAATCAGTTTCGCCCTCCATCGTCCACGGATTTTCCACGTGCAGCCCCTTGTGAAAAAAGTTGGGCGCGTTGCCTTCCGCCGTGGGCAGATGATTCAAATCGGTGTGCACGTATCGTGAAACAAATAAATCAAGATGCCCATCCCGGTCGTAGTCGGCCCAGGCCGCCCCTGCGCTGAATCCTCCTCCCGCAACCCCAGCCTTCTCCGTCACGTCTTCGAATTTGCAGTTTCCCAGGTTGTGATAGAGCGCGTTGCCGTTGTACCCCGTCACGTAGATATCAGGCAGCCCATCGTTATCGTAGTCGGCCACCGCAATCCCCATCCCCCAGCCTTTTCGCGTGAGGCCCGCTTCCTTCGTAATGTCCGTGAATTTCAGATTCTCGCCCTGGTGATACAGCGTGACCATCGGTACGCCGCCCGCGCGCGCCTGTGCCAGCGCGGCGTCGTTCACCACCAGAATGTCCAGCTTTCCATCGTTGTCGCAATCGAACAGCGCCACCCCTCCGGAAATCGTCTCCACCACGTACTGCTGCTTCATGGAGCTGAATGGCACTTTGTCAAGTCCAGCTTGGGCGCCAATTTCACGGAAGTGGATGGGGGGATTCTGCGCCGGGGTCGTGGATGCCGCAAAAAAAATCGCCAGGAAGATTGTCAACGCGCGCATGTTTTGGAAAATTGTTGCTGTTCTCCCTTAGTCTAGGGGAAAGCGCGGCGCGACGAAAGAGCGAATACTTTCTGATTTGCTTCGGCATCCCTGCGGTCTAAACTTCTATTTGAATAAGATGCTGCCTCATCGCACAGCACGAAATACTCAGCGCGGGCGTGCCCACACTGTTGCCGCGGTGCTCCTCCTCTGTGCGTTCCTCTTCAACGCTCGCCCTTCGCTGCGCGCCCAGAGTTCCGATGTAGCCGAAATCACCGTGCTCATTCGCCAGGGCAAACTGGAAACCGCAGACCGGCGTCTGCAAGGGCTTCTCGCCAAAAATCCTGATTCCGCAAAAGCCCGCACGCTACTCGGCCTTGTCTACCTCCGCGAAACGCGCTATGCGGACGCCGAAACCGCTCTTCACAAAGCGCTGCAGCTCGATCCCCGAGATTTCGAAGCCCTTCGCTATTTGGGAGATGCCTATTTTGCGGAGGGCAAGAACGACGCCGCCAAAACTTCGTATCTAGATGTCCTCAAAATCAATCCGCAAGACGCCGCAACAGATCTTGCCCTGGCCAACCTCTATCTCCATCTCGGCCAGTTTGACGCCTCGCTCGAAGCCGCCGCCAAGATCTCTCCCGCAAAACGCACGCCGGAACTCCTTCCCATCCTCGCGGGTGACTATGTTGGCTTGCAACAGCAAGAAAAAGCTTCGGCCGAAATCCAAGCATTGCTCAAGGTGGCGGGCAAGAATCCCACGCTCGTGCCTCAGCTCGCCGAACTCTTACTAGACCACGGCGCGTTCCGCACCGCCGAAGAGCTTCTTGCAAAGGCCGCGCCCCTGCAAGAGCTAACCGATCGCTTTCTACTCGATTTGGCGCGCGCGCAAGACGGCACCGCCCACCGCGACGAAGCCCTTCGAACGCTCACCCAAATCCTGCAACGCTCTCCGCAATCTCTGGACGCGCTCATCGCCGCCGCGCATGTCGCGGGTGAAAACTCAGACTGGGATCAGTCCATCACGTTTCTCATGCGTGTTCAAAAACTCGATCCATCTCGCCCGGACATTTTGCAGAGCCTCGCTTCCGCGCAACTCTACGCCAATCGCCCAGCTGAGGCTTTCGAAACCGCGAAGAAACTTCAGGCCCTCCACCACGACGATCTGAGCGCTTCCTATTTCATGGCCCTTGCACTTTTTGGCGACTCCAAATGGGAGGAAGCCAGGCCTTCCGCCGCCAAAGTCCTCGCCGCTCGACCAGACGACCGCGAAATGAATCTCACCATGGCTGGCATCGACTACAATTTGCACGAGCTTGGCGAGGCGCGAAAACACCTGGAAATCTGCCTTAAGCAGAATCCCAGCGACCCTGGCGCACTCTACTATTTAGGTTTGGTGAACAAGACAGAAGGCGATCTCGACGGCGCGATCAAAGCTCTCATGAAAAGCGTCGCCGCCAATCCGAAAAACAGCAACGCACAAAGTGCTCTCGGCGGACTGTGCCTGCAGTCCGGGAATCTCCCTTGCGCGCGGGAAGCGCTCGAGCAGGCAATCCAACTTTCGCCCAAGGAATCGCAAACTCGCTATCAGCTCTCCCTGGCCTACACGCGCTCGGGCCTCGCGCAAAAAGCCCAGGAGCAATTGCTCGTCTACCAAAAGCTTAAAGCCCAGGAGCAGTACACTCCCGCCACCGCTGCGGCTCCGCCGATCACCAGCCAGTCAAAGCCCTAATTGTTAGTTCGGAAGAACTTCCGGAAAGCATCTCTGCGGCGAATCCTCTCGCATCTCACAAACTCTCCGTCGCAGACCGCCCCGCCACGCGCTCTCGATTCACGCGCGCTTGCCGCTGTGGCGCCGGGCCCGTGGATTCCCGCACAACAAAGTCGGGCTCGATGGCAATCTCTTGCACATTCTCGCCTCTCTCCTCGATTTGATCCACCAGCGTCTGTGCCGCGATTTGCCCCATCCTGACCAACGGCTGACGCACCGTTGTCAGTCCAGGATTGGCGTACGCCGCCCCTGGAATGTCGTCGAACCCCACGATGGAAATGTCTTCCGGCACTCGCAATCCTGCCTCGCGGAACGCCCAAATCGAGCCGATCGCGGAAATGTCGTTGTATGCAAAAAGCGCCGTAAAATTCTCCTTCCGGCCGAGCAATTGCTTTGCAAAGGGATATCCGATAGCTGGCGTGGAATCCACGCCTTCCAATTGAATGGTCAGCTCCGGACGAATTGGAATCCCTAGCTCTTGCGCCACCTCGCAGATCGCGGCCCACCGCACCGCGGAATCCGAACTGATCGTCTGGCCTCGAATGAACGCGATGTTTTCGTGCCCCAATCCTTGAAGATGCTCAAGAGCCAGTCTCGCCGCGCGTTTGTGATCCAGGACAATATTAGTCACCCCTTCCACCGGCTGGTGACCCGCCACCGCTACCGTTGGCAGCGCGAGCTTCTGCTGGATTGAAGTATCCGTTGTAATAAAACCCTCAACTCCCCGCGTCAAAAGCATTTGCGCGTATGCTTGCAGCAGCTTCGGGTCATGACGGTGGATCACCGTGAGGAAAAAATAATTGTTCTTTCGCAGGTATTCTTCGATGCCGCTGATAATCAACGCGCCATATGCATCGCCGATCTCCTCGGCGATCACCCCAATCGTATAAGTCCTCTTCAATCGAAGGGTTCGCGCAAAGAAATTCGGCCGGTAATTCAATTCCTGCGCCGCTTCGATGATGCGATTCTTGGTGTGCTCGGGGATAGAACGCGCCGCCGCCGAATTGTTCAGCGCCGCTGACACCGTTCCCGCCGTCAGCCCCAGGTGTTCTGCAATCGTCTTGAGGGTTACCTTCCCATCGGTGCTCGATCCGGTCTTCCTCTTTGGCGGCGGAGTCATCGAATGCTCCTTCGAGCATCTTCCAAATTCGGGATATGGAACAGCATCCGCACCCGCGCACCTTTGCTCCCGCTCCGGTCCAACCCGTGCCCCCTAAACCGCGATTCTAGCTTTACTTGAGAAGGGATCCGCAAACCTCCGACCCCTGGCCAAGCACTGTTTTTCACCCGTCTACCGGAAGGACGATGCGCCCGCCGGTGATCGGAAAATGTCCCGGCCCGCGCTTCCAATGCCGGAGCAATCCTTGCCTTCTCTGCTCCCGATTCTAGAATATCATTATTTTTCTTAAGAATATCATTATTTCTGCTTGACAAGCCCAGGCCTTTAGTTATAAATACCCCGCTAGTACAAACGCATTACGTCCCGTAGTGCGTTAGGGGCTACGTCCATTCGCCATTTTGTGGTGGGGTTAAAGCGGAATATGAGTCCTCGTCCGGCTTCTGCCAAGCGCGGAAACCATTCCGTCTTTATTCAGAAAACTTTTCCTCGAGGGGTACACGAATGAATACTCTGAATGGCAACGATTCAAGAAATGTCTCTCGTTTCTTTCGCTGCGTTGGTTGCGTCTTAGTGCTCCTGCTCGCGATTCCTTTCGCCGCGCATGCGCAGAACTATGCCGGGTCGGTTCTCGGCACGGTAACGGATCCGACAGGCGCGGCAGTGGCCGGTGCCACGGTCACGCTCCGCAACGTCGGCACCAACGAAACTTCAACGATGACGACGACCTCCTCGGGAGCCTATTCTTTTCCAGCTGTCAATGTCGGTACTTATGAGGTGACCGTAAAGGCCCCTAGCTTCAAAGAGTACATTGCCAAGGACGTTGAAGTGCACGTCTCGACGCCTACCGAAGTAAACGCCCAGCTCTCTTTGGGCGCGTCCAGCGAGGCCGTGACCGTCGAGGCCAGCGATATCCAGGTCCAAACCACTACCGCTGAGGTGGGCGCGGTGATCGAAGGCACGCAAGTGCGCGAGCTTCCCCTGAACGGCCGCAACTTCATGGAATTGACCCAGCTGCAGCCCGGCGTCTCCGCCAACAACCAGTTCGACTCCAAGGACAAGGGCTTGCAGGGCGGCTCGGACTTCTCCGTGAACGGCAACCCCAGCACCAACAACTTGTTCCTCCTCGACGGCGTCAACAACAACGACGTTGGTTCTAATCGCACGATTCTGATCTATCCTTCGGTGGACGCCATTGCAGAATTCAAGATGCTCACCAACTCCTACGGCCCGGAATACGGCCAGGCATCCGGCGCCATTATCAGCATCACTACGCGATCTGGTGAAAACCAGTTCCACGGCGGGGCATTCTACGAAGGCCGCAATGACAAGCTAAACGCCAACAGCTTCTTTAACAATGCAGCTGGCGTTGCGAAGCCCGAGCTTCGCCGCAATGACTGGGGCTACTTTGTTGGTGGTCCGATCAAGAAAGACAAACTTTTCTTTTGGTGGAACCAGGAATGGAACCGCGACATCCGTGGCGTCCTCGTCGAAAACTGCATGCCCACGGCTGCTGAGCGCGCGGGCGATTTCAGCGCGGACGTGACTGCGGCGCTGGCTTCCTTGAATTCAGGAGGGTCTGCAACCGCAACGACTACTTGCAATGCGCCTGCTCCCGCGACGTTTACTCAGGGTGCGGGTGGAGTGTGGACAGCGCAGTCCAATATTCCGGCAGGATTTCAGTCAGCAACCAATCAATACGCGATTGCGAATCCCGATAAAGCGGGGCAGTTGCTGGCCGCGTACTACCCGCTTCCCAACCGGACCACCCTCGTCCCAGGAACTAACTTCAATTTCGCGCAGAACCAGGGCAGTCAGGTCCCATGGCGCGAAGAGAATGTGCGCATTGACTACGACTTGACAAAGCGTAATCGCATCAGCTTCCGCTACACCCAGGACGCGTGGAATTTTCCGGCCCCCAACAACGCCTTTGGGTGGGGTGATGACAACTTTGCCACCTACCAAGGCAGCTGGAACCAGCCTTCCAAGAGCCTCATGGGCAAAATCACGTCGCAACTTAGCAGCAGCCTGATCAACGATTTTGAATTCGGCTATGCTCACAACGCGATCATTGTCACCCCTGGCGGCACCGATCCGACTTTGAGTTCGCAGTTCGATACCGCAATGCCTCCGGTGTGGCCCTCTTCCGGCAAGACTGCCGGCGGTCTACCCACCGTATGGGGCGGCTTGAACAGCTACGGCAATTTCGCTTCGATTTGGGCGATCGTCGGGTACGGCAACCACATGGACCTGTTTACCTGGCAGGACAACGTCTCCAAAGTCCAGGGCAACCATATTTGGAAGTTTGGTGCTCTCGTCAGCCATAACGTCAAGCAGGAAAACCAGTTTGGTGGCTCGGACCGTCCCACGTTCAGCGTCAGCAACTCCCTGACCGGATGGGGCGAGACCATTAACACGGGCAATGCGTTGACCAACGTGCTGCTCCCCGGCTCGGGAACTCCCGTGGCTTTCAATGATCCAAGGTGCCTCAACACCGCCAACAACAATGCAGCTGCCACCGTTGGGTGTCCCCAGTTTATTCGAGGAATCAGCGAAACCAACATTAACCCCGTAGACCAGGGCCGTTGGCACGACATTGAGTTCTACGCCGGCGACACTTGGAAATTGACCCGCCGCGTCACTGTCAATTACGGTCTGCGCTGGTCCTTGCTGCGGGAACCATACGATGCCAACAATCAAATGGCCTCCTTTAGCTTGGCTGCATGGAGCGCCGCGCGAGCCCAGGCACAGCCTGGAGACGCCTGCAATGGCGTCATCCTGGTGCCTGGCACTAATTTCTGTAGCGCAGCCGCTTCCTCCGTGGGCCTCCCGCTCAGCGCAGGAACGCCGGGTGTTAATCGCGCTTTAGTGGAGAACAACAACCACAACATTGCTCCTCGTCTGGGCATTGCCTGGGATGTTTTCGGAACTGGCAGAACCGCTCTGCGCATCGGCGGCGGCCAGTTCTATCAGCGCGAGCGCGTCAGCCCGCAGGTCGGGCTTTCGAACACCGCACCGTTCTCGATCAGCGCCGGCAACATCAACCGGCCTCTAGACTCTCCTATTCCGCTGGCTGGCGCGTCCACTTCTCCGAGCGGCGGAAGATCGCCGCGGGGAGTCGCTCCCAATACTTGGCAGTGGAATTTATCCGTAGAGCAAGAACTCGCTCGCAACACCGCTCTCCAGGTGGGTTATGTCGGAAACGTGGGTATTCATGAGACCAGCACGTATGACATCAACCAGGTGCCCGAGAGTGGTTTCCAGCTTGGTGCGTTCCTCGCTGGCGGGGGCAACGCAACATTCACAACGGGTCCAGCCGGTCCCGTTGCAGGCGCTTGCCCGGGTGGCGGCACCTTCGATGCCCCCGGAACTGCCGCTAACAGCTGCACTTACACCACTCCAAGTATTAATACTCTGCGTCCCGCCAACAACTTCGGCGCGATCAATAATTTTAGCCGCGACGGCCACTCCACCTACCATGCTCTCCAGGTGCTGTTCCGTTCCAAGCTGAACAACTTCTCCACCTTCCAGGCCGCTTATACTTGGTCGCACACCATCGCCGACATCGAAGAAGATGCGGCGAACGGCGGCGGCAGCCAGGGCAGCTTTACGGATATCCAGAACCTGGGCTTGGATCGCGGCAATGCCACCATCAACCGGCCGAACATCTTCGTCATGAACGAAGTGTTCTACCTGCCAAAGCTCGAGCACAAGGCCAGTTACATACGCGAAACTGCGGGCGGATGGGAGTTCAACACCATCTTCACTGCTGAAAACGGAAACTCCATGACCGTCTATCAGAACGGCGTCGGGCAAGCGGGCGCACTACTGGATCCGAACGCCACCCCGTTGCAGTGCACTTTCAATGGAAAAAGTTTCCCGTGCTCGGTCAACTCGCTTAGTGGCACCGGATACGGCAACAACCAGCGCCCGAACCGCAATGCGAGCATCGGCTGCAATTCCGGCCAAAATGGACCCCAGATCATGAATCCGGCCGCCTTCACCCTAATCGGAATGACGCTCGGCACTGTGGGTAACGCTGGCCGCGGAGTTTGCGAGGGCCCGCACTACGTGAACGCCGACATGGGTTTGTACAAGAACTGGCACTTCAAGGAGAGGTTCAACGTGCGTTTCAGCATGGACTTCTTCAACGCCTTCAACCATGCCAACTTCGACGCCAACTCCGTCCAGGGCGTCGGGAATCAGGGGGGCTTCTTCTACAACGGCAACGGAGTGTATTGCGGCGGGACGCACGCGGTTGTCGTGACCACCCCCACCGGCCCCGTAACGGAGCAGCTATATAATCCTTGCAGTCCAACCAATAACGTAGTCAGCGCTTACGGCAGCACCGACGCACTTCACCCCAACCGCGGTGGTGCAAACGGCGTTTGGGGAATCGCGAATGGTACGAAAAACGCTCGCGAACTCCAGTACGGCTTGAAGTTCACGTTCTAAAATAACGAACGCAGTTTTCAGGCGTTCCGGCAACTTTTCGGCGGGGCCCGCTTTCCCGGGCCCCGCCGGTTTTTATGAGGAGTCAACTCTTTCTGGGCCTGAGCCTTTCCGCCGCATCCACAATCCTGGCTCACGCTTCGTCTGTTTTGTTGCTAGAATTTCAGTGGAGATCTCCTCCTGTGACCTTTCCTTCTGACCTGGCAACCGCTTTCCATCCTTCCAGCCGTACCTGTTTGGTTCGGCTTGTTGGCGCGCTGGCGCTCTTTCTTTCTCTGCCTGCTTTTGCTACTTCTCAGTCTTCTTCCACACGGCGCAGCCCTCAGAAGCAAGTCGAGAACCCGCAACAGAACGCCCCCTCAGGGACGGATGAGCTTCAAAAACGTCTCCAGGCCGCCGCCGCCGCTCGCGAATCCGGCAATCCGGACGCCATCGCCCGCGCAAACCTGCGCGTCATCGCTCTCGCGCTCCACCAATTCGGAAATCTTCGCGCCGTCGAAGGCGCCTTTCCCCAGGCAATCGAGCTCTACCGCCGCTCTCTCGACTGGGAAGACTCCGCGGACACCCATGTGGCCCTGGCCATCACCTACCTCTACGCCAATCGCCCGGACGATTCCCTTGCCGAAGCCGCCAAGGCCCTTCTCGCGGACCCCAATAACGCCCGCGCCTTCAACATCCAGGGCAAGGCCTGGATGAAGAAACGGGACTATCCCAAGGCCATCAGCTCCCTTGCCCGCTCCGTCGAGCTACATCCTGATTTTGAAGCCGCGTATGCTCTCGGCACCTGCTTCCTTTCCCTCAAGGATCCCGAAAGCAAACAGCAGGCCGCCGAAGTTTTCAGCCGCATCGTGGAGTCCCTCGGCGACTCCGGCTCCTTGCACGTTCTTTTCGGTCGCGCCTACCGCGATGCGGAAATGGTGGACGACGCCATCCGCGAACTCCGGCGCGCCGTCTCCTTGGATACACGCACCCCGCACGCCCATTATTTCCTCGGCCTCTCCCTGCTCTGGAAAAATGAATGGACCGATACGCCGGAGATTCGGCAGGAATTCGTCACCGAACTTCGTTACTTTCCCCGCGATTTCCTGGCCAACTATTTTCTTGGCTATCTCGATTCGAACGACCGTCGTTACGAGGAAGCCAATCTTCATCTGAACGCTGCAAAGGAAATCGATCCTTCCTGGCCCGAACCCTGGCTCTTCCTGGGTCTGAACGCCTATGCCCAGGGTGATCTGCGGCATGCCGAGTCGTTTCTTCTCAAATCCGTTGAGCTCACCGGCAAGGACGAGTCTCGCGGCAGCTACCAAGTCCGCAGAGCCTATATCACTCTCGGCCGCATTCTCACTGCCTCCGGCCGCGCCGCCGAAGCCGCTCCCTACCTCGAGCGCGCCCGTGAACTCCAAAACAAATCTCTCGCTGAAGCGCAGCAGTTTGTCGCTGGCAAAGCCGCCGACGAAGGCGCCGTCTCAGCCGCCGCCGTCGTCGCTCTTTTGGATCATCAGGACGAAGAAAAGGTCGCCACATCCGATCAGCCCGTCGATCCCTCTGCCCCTCTGGAAAGTTCTGTCCTGCTCCAGTCGGGCCTTTCCGAAGAAAAAAGGAAGGCTGCAGAGAACGAAGAGAATCGCTTTCGTCTCATCCTCGGAACAAGTTTCAACGACCTCGCAACCTCCGAAGCCATTCGCCGAAACTATTCCTCAGCGCTCAGTCATTATCAGGAAGCCGAACGTTGGAGTCCTTCCATTCCGGGCCTGCTGCGCAATCTCGGCGTCGCCGCCTTTCGCGCGCAGAATTATCCAGAGACTATCCGCGCCCTTTCCGCCGCGCTTATTGAAAATCCGTCCGATAACCCGGTTCGCGCCATGCTCGGTTCCGCTTATTTTGCGTCCGACGACTACGTCAATGTTGTGAAGACAATCTCCCCGCTTGGCGAGCGCGCCATGCGCGATCCGGCAGTCGGCTACTCTTGGGCGGCCTCTCTCGCGCGTCTTGGCGACCTGAAGCAAGCCACTCAAGTGCTCCAGGAATACCAAAAAAGTGATCTGTCCCTCGATGCCATCCTGCTCGTTGGCCAACTTTGGGCCGATATGACCGATTACGCCCGCGCCGTCGAGACGTTTCACCACGCCCTCGAACGTGATCCCTCCTCAATGAAGGCCCACTACTTCGCGGGCCTGGCTCTAGTTCGTTGGGAGCATTCCGACGAGGCTGCCGAAGAATTCAAGGCCGCATTGAACCTCTCTCCCGATGACCCCGATGCCAAGAACGGCCTCGCCTTCGTTTATCTCGAACACGGGAAGCAGGCGGAAGCCTCCGAACTTTTCCGCTCCGTCGTCGCTTCTCATCCGGAAAACGGCAACGCCAACTATCAATTAGGCAAAATACTTCTGGACGGAGGCAGCGTCAAGGAAGCCATTGCTCACTTGGAAGTCGCCGCTCACGCCCTGCCCCAGTCGGACTACGTCCACTATCAATTACAGGCAGCCTACCGGAAAGATTCCCGCATCGAAGATGCAGACCGCGAACTCCAGCTCTACAAAGAACTCAAGGCACGCAACCGCCAGGCCAGCATTCCCCGGCCCATGCCGGATTTGCAGTGACCGATTCGTTCACGGAGACTCATTGACGATTTCTCACGCGCGCAAGGCGTTTCAAACCCTCGGAGTGCTGCTGCTTTCGGCTCAACTCTCTTTCGGTCAGGAGGCCCATCCAAAACCTCCTCCGCCTCCCCCCGGAGTCAAAGCCATCCGCTGCGTCGGCCGTCCTGTTCCACAGCTTGTTGATATCACGGAAAAAACAGGCATCCGCTTCCTGCACACTGCCTCGCCGGAGAGCAAGTACATCGTCGAGTCCATGAGCGGCGGTGTCCTTTTGATGGATTATGACCGCGATGGATGGCCGGACATTTATTTCACTAACGCTCCGACCGTGGACATGGCCATCAAGGGCCAAAAAAGCCTCGGCGCTCTTTATCGCAACAATCGCGACGGAACCTTCACCGACGTCACCGCCAAGGCTGGCCTCACCACTCCCTGTTTCGCCATGGGCGGCGCCGTCGGCGATTACAACAACGACGGTTGGCCGGATTTGTACATCGCCTGCCTCGGCGGAAATATTCTTTACCGCAACAACGGCGACGGCACCTTCACCGATGTCACCAAACAAGCCGGCGTTGCCGACGGTCGCTGGTCCACCGGAGCCTCCTTCGGCGACTACGACGGCGACGGCTTTCTCGATCTCATGGTCACCAACTACGTTGATTTCCATCTCGACGATCTGCCCGGCTTCGGAACAGCTCCCAACTGCAAATACCGCGGTATTGACGTGCAATGCGGTCCTCGCGGCCTGCGCGGCGCCGGAGACGCTCTTTTTCATAACAATGGCGATGGCACCTTCACCGATGTTTCAAAAACCGCCGGCGTGGACGATCCCAACGGCTACTACGGCATGGGCGTAATCTGGGTCGACTTCAACAATACCGGGCGACCGGACATTTATGTCGCCAACGATTCCACTCCAAAGTTTCTCTACAAGAATCTTGGCAACGGAAAATTCTCTGAAATCGGCCTCGAATCCGGCACCGCGGTCAGCGAAGATGGCTCCGAGCAAGCTTCCATGGGCGTCGCCATCGGCGACTACAATCACAAGGGTTTCCCCTCTATTTATGTCACGAATTTTTCTGACGAATACGATTCGCTGTTCCGCAACGATGGCAACTGGAGTTTCACAGATGTTTCGTATCCGTCGGGCGTCGCTCTCCCGTCCCTGCCGTGGGTAAAGTGGGGCACTGCATTTGCTGACTTGGACAATGACGGCTGGCTCGATCTTATCGCCGTCTCCGGTCACGTTTATCCGCAGGTGGACAACATGCCGTCCGGCGGCGGCTATCGCGAACCTAAGCTCCTCCACCTAAATCAAAAGGACGGCACCTTTTGTGACGCCAGTGATCAGGCTGGTCCCGCTCTTTTGCAGCGGCGCGTCTCGCGCGGGCTGGCCGTCGGAGATCTTTTCAACGACGGCAACGTGGATGTAGTGATCGAGGATCTGGTAGGCGCTCCCATGATTCTCAAAAACCAGGGCGTTCCCGGCCGCCACTGGGTCAGCTTCGAACTCGCCGGCACCAAAAGCAATCGCCTCGCCATCGGCGCGCGCATCAAACTCATCGCCGGCGGCATGACCCAGACCGACGAAATTCACAGTGGCGGCAGCTACCTTTCCCAGAACGATCTCCGCGTGCACTTCGGCCTCGCCAACGCCGCCAAAATCGATCGTGTCGAAATCCGCTGGCCTTCCGGCAAATCCGACACGCTCACCGATTTGCCCGCCGACCAGTTCTATTCTGTTCTTGAAGGCATGGGAGTCGTCCCCGCCGAACGCATCCGCCCGGCTCCCCCCGTCAAGGCCAAGCCCGCGGCCAGCGCAACCAGCCCACTACCGAGTGCCCCACACGGCTCCCACTCTCCCATCCAATGAATCACCCGAACTTGCTCTCGTTCAAAACGAGTAATGTGCTCACCGAGAATTCATTTCGGCTGGAGAAACGTTCGTTGCACTTTCCCTCCGCTGCATCCGCGCACAAGGTATTGTTAATGGGGGATCCAAAGGGGAACTTCAAACATTCATGAATAAGTTGCGCATCCTGGTCTCGCTAACAAACAACGAAAACGACTATCAAATCGAACAAGCGCAGTCCGCCGAGCAAACCGCGCGGAAACTGGGCGTGGATGCCCAGATCATTTACGCCGATAACGACGCCATCACTCAGAGCACGCAAATTCTGAAAGCCATTCAAGCCCCCGAAGAGGAACGCCCCCATGCTGTTATCTTTGAGCCTGTCGGCGGCACCGCTCTGCCGCAAGTGGCCCGTGCTGCCGCAACCGCAGGCATCGGCTGGGGCGTTCTGAACCGCGACGCCAGTTACATCCAGGAGCTTCGCAAACTCTCAACTGCGCCCATCACGGCAGTCAGTTCCGACCATCTTGAAATTGGCCGCATTCAGGGCCGCCAGTTTGCTGCCTTGCTTCCCCACGGCGGCGCGATTCTCTACATTCAGGGGCCAGCAGAAAACTCCGCAGCCAAGGAACGCACCCTCGGAATGCAGGAGACCAAGCCCAAAAACCTCCACCTTACCGTGCTCCGAGCCCAATGGACCGAGGAAAGCTCGCAACGCTCCGTCCGTTCCTGGCTCAAGCTCAGCACATCTCAGAAGGCCGCTATCGACCTCATCGGCGCCCAAGACGATTCCATGGCCATCGGCGCCCGCAACGCTTTCGAAGAACTTCCCAATGAATCGGAACGCGAACGCTGGCTGAAGCTGCCCTTCACCGGCTGCGACGGCTTGCCCAAAACCGGCCAAGCCTGGGTCCGCAGCGGTCTCCTCGCCGCCACCATCTACGTTCCTCCCAACACCGGCCAAGCCATCGAACTGCTCGTCGACGCTATCCGCAACAAAAAGCCGCTCCCCGAGCGCGCCCTCACCGCTGCCGTTTCCATCCCCGCCTTGTCAGAATTGAAACCACGCTGACCATCATCCGCCTGGCGGAACGCCGCCACCCGGAACAAGCCATGCTCGGCCTCACCCTCTCCTTCAGGTCGGTGCGAGCGGAGAATTCCTAAGCGTCCCTTATGGTCTTTCGTGCCGCCCAGAAAATCTCGGTGCTCAGTTAAGGCTTTTGCTTCGGAGGACGATTCGTCCTCTTAAGGCTTGGGCGGGTTCTGCCGTTCCTGCTTCTGTTTATCCGCCAAGGCCTTCTGCTCATCCGCGTGTTTTTGCTGCAATTGCTGCGTCTGCGCTTGATGCTGCTGCTCGATTGCTTGTTTTTTAGCCGCATCCGCTTGTTGCTGTGCCAGTTTCGCGTGATCCTGCTCTTGCTGTTGCTGGACTCTCTGCCGGTCCTGCTCCTGCTTTGCGCGAAGCTGGTCCTGCTCTTGCTGGTGCTTCCTATCCAACTCCGCATTCGCGGAGGGTTGGACAACCTGCCGCGGCGGAACCGGAATTTCGTTCGGATGGATTGTCGGAGGCGGACCAGGGCGGTTGGCTTGCGCTGGCGGAGCCGCTTGTTGCCGGGCAGCTTCCTGCCGGGCCTTGTCTGCGGCTGCCTGTTGCTGGACTGCTTGCTGTTGCGCGGCTTGCTGCTTGGCTCTTTCTGCGGCGGCCTGCTGGGCAGCTTGCTGCTGCGCGGCTTCCTGCTTGGTTTTTTCGGCGACTGCCTGTAGTTGCGCCGTTTGCTGCCTGGCTTTTTCCGCAGCAGCCTGCTGGGCCGCCTGCTGCTGCGCAGTTTGCTGTTGCGCGGCCTGCTGCTTGGCCTTTTCCGCTGCAGCCTGTTGAGCCGCCTGTTGCTGGGCAGCTTCCTGCTTCGCTTTATCCGCGGCTGCCTGTTGCTGTGCGGTTTGTTGTTGCGCAGCCTGCTGCTTGGCCTTTTCCGCCGCAGCTTGCTGAGCCGCCTGTTGCTGAGTAGCTTCCTGCTTCGCCTTTTCCGCGGCCGCCTGCTGTTGCGCAGTTTGCTGTTGCGCGGCTTGCTGCTTGGCCTTTTCGGCAGCGGCCTGCTGAGCCGCTTGTTGCTGGGTAGCTTCCTGCTTCGACTTATCCGCGGCCGCCTGTTGCTGCACGGTTTGCTGTTGCGCGGCTTGCTGCTTGGCCTTTTCGGCAGCGGCCTGCTGAGCCGCCTGTTGCTGGGCAGCTTCCTGCTTGGCCTTTTCCGCAGCCGGTTGCTGTTGAGTGGTCTGCTGCGCCCCAGCGGCCACAGGTGGCGCGCCAGGGGCCGGAGCATGCACCTGCTGCGCTGTGTTTAACGAGGTCGCTGGCTGAGGCTTTTTCGCTACCGTTTCGACTGGTTTGACACTCGCCGCTGGAGGAGCCGTCTTCACAACTCGCTCAACGGGTGGAGGTGTTGCCGCGCGGAGTGTCTGCTCGGCCTTTGCGTCCAGAGGCTTGCCGGGATTCGCTTGCAAGGCCTGCTGCTTTTGCGCGAATGCGACCGGCGGTGGTGGCGGCGCTACTTTTGCCACTACCGGCCGGGTGACTACCGCCTCCGGGGGCTTCGGCGGAGCGCTCGCAGCTGCGGCGCTCGTCTTACTCTCCATATTCGCTCCCATCACACTGGCCTTCACAGGAGCCACCGGCGCGGCGTGAACCGCCGGACCCGCCGCAATCGCGCTCGGAGCGATTCTCACCGCTGCCTGTGCCACCGGCTGCGCGTTCACGAAAGTTGCCCGGGGCACCGCCGTTACGGCGCCGTCCACTCTTTGATTCACGTAAGTCGTTGTTTGAACGTTGTTGTTCACCACATTTGTGATGGTCGTCTGTTGCACAACGGTATTAGTAGTGTTCACGTTGGTGATGTAGGTCGGGCTGGCTTGACGCGCGGGCACGTAGACTTCGCCCGGCGCCAGCGCAAACCACGCTACGCCGCCGCCGCTTCCGAAATCGCGCGACGAATTCGAATCGCCCACAAAGGTAACGAGCGCCGGCGAATACACGGGACGATACTCGCGCTCATCATGGTTCGCTTCACGGTGTGGCGGAACCCATGCCCAACCTCCGCCGCCGTTCCCGTCATTGTCCACGTGCGCCCATCGGCCGTAATGCGACGTCACGAATCCAGACGGCGCGTCGTCCACCCACGTCCAACCCCACGGATCCACCCACGCCCAGTGGCCGTCTCTGTAGGGCGCCCAATCCCGCGCGACGTGCGTTGGTACCCACACCGCACCGTAAGTACGATCCGTCCTCCACGTGCCATTTTGATCGAGGTCCTCATACCCGGTTAGTTCCGGAGAAACGTATCGGGCCGACTGGGAGTGTCCTTCGCGCTGTTCCCGGCTGTACGACCATTGATCAAACGTGTCTCGGCCCGGCAAATCGTAAATATCATAAGAAATATAATCCGTGCCGGAGACTTGCACCTGGGACCCTCCATCCACAAGAAACGCCTGGCCTCCGCCGTTGACCTGCCCCTGGCCCTCGCGAAGGGTAATGGTCGTGAAGCTGCCGCCCGGATCAACCGTAAGGCGGTAATCGCCGCTCCGCAGCAACGTAAACGCTAGGTTCGGCGTATCCACCTCGAACACGTCGTCGCGGTAGAGATTCCGCACACGCACGTCGATGGTTCCGGAATTCAGTTGTATCTGAACCGTACGGTCATCCAGATTCAGGAAGGAAACCGAGGTCTGCCCGCTCACGCGAATCGCCGTTGACCCGATATGCATTTCAGCTTTGGATCTATCGCCCGTCCAGAGACTGTCTCCGGTAGTCATTGGCCGGTTCAGGGTGGCCCAGCCCCAGTCACTCTCGCCGCCCGGTTGGAAGGAAACTCTGCCCTCCATGTAATTCAACCGTGCCACACGGATTGGTGGGTCATCATAGGCTGAAGCTGACCGCACTGCCACGATCGACAGGCAGAGCAGCAGGCATATGCGCCCGCAGAAATTTGCAAAATGAATCGCTGTCTTCATCACTCCGCTCCTTCCGGGCACACCATTGCCGTGACATTCCTCGAAGCAGTTCCTGAAATCGCTAATCAGGCAACCTCAATTAGCCCCGGCTGTGTATGCTCGGTTTCCTCCGATTGCTCAACACCTTGGTTGGAAGGGTAAAATGGGAGCCGGAAGGATTCTGTTCCGTTTTGGACATTTCCGTCTCGTCTCGCTGGCGACGGTATCAGACTACGACGATGGGGAGGCTTTACGTGAATCGAGAAGGGCCAATGCCGCCGAGGAGCACCGCGCCTATCTCAGCGAGTTCTGCCATCCAAACAGCGATGGCTTCGCCATCCACTTCGAGTGGGAGGAGCGTTATTCGGAGGCAATCGAGCGTGTCAGATGCCGACGTACCAGGCGTAACCTGCCTCTGAAGCCGCAGAACCGACGCCCTTACCAAACTTTTTGAGACTGTCCGTGACTGTCAGTCGAGTGATGAATTTTATGTTCTTGTAGCCCAGTTGGCGAGGGAGCCGCATGCGAAGCGGCCCACCGTGGGCCACCGGAAGCTCATTGCCATTCATTCCGTAACAGAGAAACGTCTGCGGATGCAGAGCATCGGCCATATCTATGCTGTCCCACGTATCGGGTTCCATCGAGTCGTACACAACATATCTGGCTTGCGGGTGAACCCCCACGAGATGCAAGACATGGGAGAGAGGCACGCCGATCCACTCGGCTATATAGGACCAGCCCTCTTCACACACGAGTTCGGTAATGTGACTGCGAGACGGATAGCTCTTGAGCTCGCTTATCGAAAACGACGCAGGCTGAGCGACCATGCCATCAACGGCGAGCCGCCACTCCGCGAAACCTCCGGCCTGAAGACGCCTAAAGTCTTCCGTGAGGGGCGCGAGCTGGTTCGGAAATGGACGCGGCGAAATCTGGCTGCGCGGGAATTCGCGTGCCAATGAATGACGCGTCAGCAGCCGCTGCGAAGCAAAGGTCAGCGTCTCGCCGAGGCCATAGATTCCGCCGTGATCGGGAGGCACTAATCCATACTTCTGCGCAAGGCGCGCCGCCACTGCTAACCCCGATGCACCCGCCGTGGCCGCGAGCCCAGTTAAGATCAGTTTTCGGCGTGAAAGGTCGATCATGTGTGCTCCTTGCGCGCAGCGGTGCGGCCCGTGATCATCGCGCCTGTGCGGCTCCTGAATCCGGCAAGACAAACCATCGCGACATGAACAAGCAGGAACAGCACAAGAGCGACTGAAACAAAGAAGTGAATCGTGCGCGCCGATTGGCGGCCACCGAGCAGAGTAACTGAGGCCGGAAAGGCGGAGATAAACGCGGGCGACAGCGCCAAGCCTGTCCAGATCACCAACGGAAAAAGAACGAAAATCACAAAGACATACGTGAGGCGCTGGAGCACGTTGTACGAGAAGGCCTCTGCCTCACTCGGCCGTTCAAAACGCAACGGTTTTGCGATGGAGGTCGAGAGCGCCCGCCAGGAAAGATCGGCCCTGCTGGGGAGCAAGTCTTTCCGGAAATGCCCTGTAAACAAGCCGGAGATTGCATACAGCAAACCTGTAAGCACCGCAATCCAGGCCGCTTCAAAATGCAGCGCGCGACTCCAGCCGTTCTGGTCCGGCAGCACATACCCGTAACCAGTGGGCACCAGTGCTCTTGAGGAAGGGATGTGCAGTTGGAACAACGGAGTAGTCAACACGTTCCCGGTTTCGCCCCAGTAGAAGCGAGGGTGTGATATGACAATTTCCACACCGGTGAGGAGCAGCGCAAAAAAGCAGAGAGTGATGATCCAGTGAGTGACACGGACGAGGACCGAGTGCCTCGGCGGAAGCGCAGTGACTGGGGCGGTCGAAACAGAGCTTGATATGTAGGCTTCCACCGGTACCTGCGCGGATTTCAGTGCCTCCATTTTTGGCCTCCGGTTGGCCCTCCGACTTGCCTCGACAGGATGGGTGTTATCCTACCACCCTATAGAAACTGAGACGGACAAATCACGGCAACGTAATCGAGTCGCGAGCGTCCCTCAGCCCAGCCAGATCATCCCGGGCCTTGCGTGTCTGGCTGCTCTGGCGCGAATCTTCTTGGATACGCCGTATCTTGTTTCCTCTCAGCCCGCAACAATTCCTTTAGAAGAACGATTTACTTGCTTGTTTGCTCCTCCCAGAAGCGTATAATTCCGCGGGGTAAATGGTGCTAGCTCTATTGCTGCGTTTGCCGAGGAGACGCGCATGAAGAAGATTCGCAAGGGCTTGGCCGTAGACCGCAGGCAATTCCTCGCCGCCTCCAGCGGTTTGCTGGCCACCGCGCTGCCCGGCGCTGCCAAGCTCGCCGACGCCGCCGATTCCGCCAACCCGCTGCCGAAACAACCTGCCGCAAAGCCTCCCGGCTCCATGCGCAAGATCCCCATCGGCGTGTTCGATCCCGTTTACAAAGATATCTCTCTCGACGCCATGCTCGATAAGGTCAGCGCCCTCGGCCTTGAGGTTATGGAAATCGGGACCGGCGGCTACCCTGAAAACCACCATTGTGCGTTGGATGACTTGGTCGCCGACCGCAGCAAGGCAAAAGCCTGGCAGAAAAAGTTTGAAGATCGCGGAATTCGCGTCGCCACTCTCAGTTGTCACGGCAACCCCATCCATCCCGACGCCAAACACGCCCAGAAAGACATTGATACCTTCCGCAAGACTGTCCTTCTCGCCGAAATGCTCGACGTCAAAGTCATCGTCGGTTTTTCCGGCTGTCCCGGCGGCACGCCCCAGGACACGCAGCCCAACTGGATCACCTATCGTTGGCCCGCCGAATACGCCCAGATGCAGGACTGGCAATGGAAAGAAAAGGTCATCCCTTATTGGAAGGAAGCGGCCAAATACGCGCGCGAGCACGGCATCAAGCGCCTCGCGTTCGAAATGCATCCGAATTTTGTCGTTTACAATCCTCGCACCCTTATAAAACTCCGCGAAGCCGTCGGCGAAGAAATTGGCGCCAACAACGATCTCAGCCATCTCTTCTGGCAAGGCTGCGATCCCGTCGAAGTCATTCACTTCCTCGCCAAGCAAGGCGCCCTTTTCCACGCGCACATGAAAGACACCGTTTTCTTTCCTGAAAACGTCAACAAGTACGGTGTTCTCAACTTCGCCTTCGCAACCAACGAGCTCGACTCCGCTTCTGAAACTTTCCGCGCGGTCGGCTATGGCCACGGCGCAGGCCTCTGGAAATCCATCATCAAGGCCTACATGGACGTCGGTTACGAAGGCATTCTCAGCATCGAAAATGAGGATCCCATTCTCGCCGGCGAAGTCGGTGTCGAGCGTGCCGCCTACGTCCTGAAAAATGTGCGCAACGAGTTGCTGGGTACTTGACGCTGGCAGTTGCGCCGCGCGCACTGAACTTCGCGTGCCCGCCGCGCCAGAAAATCTTCATCGCAACGAAGTCGAGGAGGCTCTATGCAGCGTCGTGATGCGTTGAGATTGATTTTAGCCGGCGGCGTTCTGCCCGCCTTATCCACCGATCTTTTTGCTTTTTTCCAGGAAGCCCATCCCCCCGCCGGTTACACGATACGCACTCTCAATCCTCACCAAAATGCCACCGTCATCACCATGACCGACCTGATCATTCCGCAAACCGACACCCCCGGCGCCAAAGCCGCGCGCGTCAATGAATTCATCGACGTCATCCTCACCGAATGGGCCACCGACGACGAACGCCGGCATTTTCTTGCCGGTCTCGCAGACATCGACAAACAAAGCAACGATATTTTCAGCAAAGACTTCATTGACGCTTCGCCTGCGCAGCAATTCGCTCTGCTTCGCGCCTTGGACGAATCCGGTACCCCATCGCGCGTTCGCCCGCGGCATCACGGCAACACCATTCCCGAGGATCGCGACAAGCAGCTTGAGGGCGATTTCTTCACCGTCTTTCGAGGCATCACCCTTCACGGCTACTACACTTCCGAAGTCGGCTTCACCCAGGAATTGAAGATGCAAATCATTCCCGGCGCGCTCCATGGTTGTGTGCCGCTGCCTGCCGAGAAAAAGGCATAAGGGAGACTCGCATGGCCACCACAACATACGATGCAATCATTGTCGGCTCGGGAATCACCGGCGGATGGGCCGCCAAGGAACTCACCGAAAAAGGCCTCAACACGCTGGTGCTGGAAGCCGGCCGCACCATCGTTCCCGAACGCGACTACGTCGAGCACGTCCCCGTCTGGGAACTCAAATATCGCGGGTGGGACAATCGCGATGAACGCAAACGCACCCAGCCCGTCCAGCGCGAGTGCTACTACGCATGTGATGAATACTCCCATCAGTTCTTCGTCAGTGATGCCGACAATCCTTACTCCTCCGATCCCGGAAAACATTTCTCCTGGATTCGCGGCCGTCAGGTCGGCGGCAAATCCATCACCTGGGGGCGCCAGTGCTATCGCTGGAGCGATCTCGATTTCGAAGCCAACCTGAAAGACGGCATCGCCGCGGACTGGCCCATCCGCTACGCGGACCTTTCTCCCTGGTACGACTACGTCGAAGAATTCGCCGGCATCAGCGGCCAATCCGAAGGCCTGCCCCAGCTCCCCGACGGAAAATTCCTCCCGCCGATGGAAATGACCTGCGTCGAAGTGGATTTCAAGGATGCCCTCGCTAAACATTTCGACGATCGCATCATGACCATCGGCCGCTCCGCCGTCCTCACGCGCGTCCACAAAGGCCGCGCTGCCTGCCACTATTGCGGTTTCTGTCACCGCGGCTGCATCACGCAATCCTATTTCAGCAGCTTGAATTCCACCTTGCCCGCCGCGCAAAAAACCGGCCGCCTCACCATCCGTCCCTATAGTGTCGTTCATAGCCTCAACTACGATTCGAACGCGCGCCGTGTCAGCGGCGTTCGCGTGATTGACGCGCAATCCAAAAACGCGCTGGAATTCAAGGCCCGCGTTTTTTTCATCTGCGCTTCCACCCTCGAATCCACGCGAATTCTCCTGAATTCCGCCACTCCCGAATTTCCCAACGGCCTCGCCAACACCAGCGGCGAACTCGGCCACAATCTCATGGATCACCACATGGGCAGTGGCGCAACCGGAGAAATGCCCGGTCATCAAGACAAAATGCCTTTCGGCAATCGTCCGAATGGCATCTACATCCCGCGCTTTCGAAACGTGAAATCCAAACAGCGCGATTTTCTCCGCGGCTACGGCTACCAGGGCGGCGGCGGCCGCGAAGGCTGGTCTCGGGCCATGCATACGGGCGGTATCGGCGCGGATTTCAAGAACTCTTTGAAAATGCCCGGCCTTTGGCACATGGGTCTTGGCGGTTTCGGCGAATGCCTCCCCAATCACAATAATTACGTCGAAGTGGACAAAGAGAAGCCCGACGCCTGGGGCATCCCCACCCTCAAAATCCACTGCGACTGGAGCGACAACGAACTCACCATGTCCAAGGATATCGCCGTGCAAGCCGCCGAAATGCTCGCTGCTGCCGGTGCCAAAAATATTTCCGTCTATCAGGAAATCAGCCGCCCCGGCCTGGCCATTCACGAAATGGGCACCGCCCGCATGGGCCGCGATCCGAAAACTTCCGTCCTGAATGAACACAATCAAGCCCACGACGCAAAAAATCTTTTTCTTTCCGACGGCGCCTGCATGGTCTCTTCTGCCTGCGTCAACCCTTCGCTCACCTACATGGCGCTGACCGCGCGCGCCTGCGATTTCGCCGTCTCCGAAATGAAAAAGAACAATCTCTGAATTTGAGTTTGACCCCATGCAACACTTATCTAAAATGAGGAGCCGCGAACAGCACTCTAGCTGCCGAAACTGCTTGCCGGTTATCGGGGTGACGTCAGCTACTCGAACCTCGGGTGCAGTGACAACAGCAAGGAAAATTGTGGATTCTGTTTTTTTTTTTTTTTGCTGAAAACTGATAACTGACGACTGACAACGATCTTCTCACGGAGAAATATCTGCGATGGCCCAACTAGCCCGCTCTCCAAAGCAATACGATGTCTGCATCATCGGCTCCGGCGCGGGCGGGGGCATGGCCGCTTACATTCTCACCAAGGCCGGCCTGAATTGCGCGTTGCTCGAAGCCGGGCCCAACGTCAATCCCGAAAAAGATTTCAAGATGTTCCTATGGCCGTATGATTTGCCGCATCGCGGCGCCGGGGTGGGCGGCCACGCGCGCGATAATTTCAGCGAGTTCCTGGCTCCCAACGGCGCGTGGAACATCGAAGGCGAACCCTACACCTCCGCTCCCGGTTCCAATTTCCAATGGTTCCGCTCGCGCATCGTCGGCGGCCGCACCAATCACTGGGGCCGCATCGCTCTGCGCTTCGCACCCATTGATTTCAAGTCCGGCACGCGCGATGGTCTCGGCGACGATTGGCCCATCACCTACGAAGATCTCGCGCCGTATTACGACAAAGTCGAAGGCTACATCGGCGTTTTTGGGACCAAGGAAAATGTCTCCAGCGCCCCCGACGGCGTTTTTCTCCCTCCGCCCAAACCTCGCTGTATCGAGCTGCTCATCAAGAAAGCCTGCGACAAGCTCAACATCATCTGCATTCCCGCGCGCATGGCCATTTTGACGAAATCCGTCAATGGCCGACAGCCTTGCCATTACTGCGGCCAGTGTGGTCGCGGATGCACCACTGCCTCGAACTTCAGCTCCAGCCAGGTTCTGCTCCCTCCCGCGCTCCAAACCGGGAAACTCACGCTCATCACCGGCGCCATGGCCCGCGAAATTCTTCTCGGCAAAGACGGCAAAGCCGAAGGCGTCTCCTACATTGATAAAGCCACGCGCTCGGAAAAACGCATCAACGCCCGCGCCATCGTCGTCGCCGCCAGCGCCTGCGAGTCCGCGCGCCTGCTCTTGAATTCCAAATCCACAACCTTTCCCAACGGCATCGCCAACTCTTCCGGCACCGTGGGCCGCTATCTCACCGATTCCGTCGGCAGCGACGGCTCAGGCCACATCCCCGCGCTGGAAAAAATTCCGCCGCACAATCACGACGGCGTCGGCGGCATGCACCTATATATTCCCTGGTGGAAATTCGACCGCAAGAACGAATTTCCGCGCGGCTATCACATCGAGGTCGGCGGCGGCCCGAACATGCCCGGCGTCGGCATGTTCGACGGCCTTTGCCACGACGAAGAAGGCTACGGCGCGAAGCTCAAGCAGCGCGCCCGGCAGACCTACGGCACCTACGTCGGCTTCTCCGGCCGTGGCGAAATGCTTCCCAACCCAGACACCTACTGCGAAATCGATCCCGACGTGATCGACCAGTGGGGCATCCCCGCGCTGCGTTTCCATTTCAAATGGACCGATTACGAACTGCTCCAGGCCAAGGACATGCAGCAAACCTTCCGCTCCATCGTCGAAACCATGGGCGGCGAATACAAAACCAAAACGTCCATCCGCGGCCAGTATCCCTTCGGCATTACTGAAGGCGGAAAAATCATCCACGAAGTCGGCACCGCGCGCATGGGCGCCGATCCAAAAACTTCCGTGCTCAACGGCTTCTGCCAATCGCACGACGTAAAAAATCTTTTCGTCACCGACGGCGCCCCGCTGGTAACCAACCCCGACAAAAATCCCACGCTAACCATCATGGCCCTGGCCTGGCGCGCCTCCGACTATCTCCTCGACGAGGCCAAGAAAGGCAACCTCTAACATGCCGCGCGAAAAAGTTTGCCCCACCCTTTGTAGAGGCCTGGCTTTAGCCAGGCCCGCCCATTCTTTCTCCGTGTTCTCTGTGCCCTCCGCAGTCGCCACTCGCCCCGACTCGGACCGGACGCCGCAATCCTTAGTAGTGGCGCAGCACCGCTGCGCCCTCTCTTCACTCTGCGAACTCTGTGTCTCTGCGTTCATTTCTCCGTCTTTTCTTTGAGAGGATCCAATGCCTAACGAATCCATCTCCCGCCGCGACATCCTCCGCACCCTCGCCGTCACCGCCGCCGGCGGCTCCGTCCTCCAAGTCATCCCCGCCCACGCCGCCGAATACATCCACCAAATGGTGCACAAAGAAAAATCCGCCGCCCCAGCAGGGAGGTACACCCTGAAATACTTTTCCGCCCCGCAGTACGCCACGCTCATTGCCCTCTGCGACGCCATCCTCCCCAAAGACGAAAAATCGGCCGGAGCCGTCGAAGCCGGCGCCCCCGAATTCATCGATCTCCTCACCAGCGAAAATCCCGAATACCAATTGAAACTCGGCGGCGGCCTCTTCTGGCTCGACGGCCTCTGCACCGACCGCTACGCCAGCGCTTTTCTCGTCTGCACACCCGAGCAAAAAACCATCGCGCTCGACCTCATCGCCTATCGCGAAAACGCCAGGCAGGATCCCGCCCTCAGCCATGGCGTGGCCTTCTTCGCCTTCCTGCGAAAGCTCACCTGCGACGGCTACTACACCAGCAAAATCGGCATCGCCGACCTCGGCTACATCGGCAACACCTCCCTCCACGAATTCCCCGGCTGCCCCCCGATCCCCGAATCCTGACCCGCGCTTGAAGCGCCCGCGTTCGTAGTGGCGGGTCTTCAGCCCGTGCGTTTAGTTGCCGACCTTCGTCCCACGTCCGTTCCCCAATTTAGTGCTACGCTGTCCACCAGCACTTCTCACGAGCCGGCCTAATTCCGACCCAGCCGCTCACACCTGAGGATTCCACCATGACCGCAACTGTCTTCGTCGGCACCAGCGTTGACGGCTTCATCGCCCGCCCCAATGGCGATCTCGACTTTCTCCCCGAAGGCGGCGGTGAACCCCACGGCTACACCGAATTCATCGCCGGCGTGGACGCCATCGTCATCGGCCGAAACACCTTCGAAAAAGTTCTGACCTTCCGCCCCTGGCCCTACGGCAACAAACGCGTCGTGATCCTCAGCAGCCGCCCCCTCGACCTCTCCGCCGTCGTCGGTGGCGCTGTGGAACAAATGTCCGGCTCTCCCGCCGTCATCATTTCGCAACTCGCCGCCACCGGCGCCCATCATCTATATATTGATGGCGGCATCACAATTCAACGTTTCCTCTCCGCCGGCCTCATCCAGCGCCTCATCATCACCCGCGTCCCCGTCCTCATCGGCGACGGTATCCCCCTCTTCGCCGCCCTCCCATGCGACATCCGCCTCCACCACGTAGCCACTCGCCACTTCCAAAGCGGCCTCGTCCAATCCGAATACCACGTCGCCCCGTGACCATCCCTTGCCCCCTAACTCCTTTCCCCTCATCCACTTCAGAAAGCATCAGTGCCGTCCACCTTGGCTCATCCCCATGAGTCAGATAGACTCATAATTATGTCAAAGCGGCTCCAGGTGATTCTAAAGGATTCCGAATACCGCGAAATTCAGCGCGTCGCCCGCTCCCGCCGCATGTCCATCGTCGGGTGGGTCCGCCAGGCGCTCGACCTGGCGCGCCGCCGCGAACCCGGCTCTGGCGTGGGCAAGAAGCTCGAAGTGATTCGTGCGGCCGTGCGTCACGACTATCCCTCCGCGGATATGGACCGCATGCTTGCGGAGATCGAGGGCGAATACGGCGCCAGTACGCAACCTTGCTCCTGAAGCGGGAAGCGGGGGACAGGACGGGACGTTTTCTAGTATTTTGTCGTCACGGCGGACTATCGGGGACAGACTGGCAGAAATCGTCCCGTCTGTCCCCGATTTCCCGATTGTGGTCCAAGCAAGGAGCGCGAGACATGACTGAATCAGCGGCGCACGTGCGGGTCATCCAGGAAACGCCTGCGTTCTGGAGGGTTGTGTTCGATTACCCGCCTTTCAACATCGTAGATGCCACCATATTCGAAGCCCTACAGGATCTGCTCGCGCGAATGAACACCAGCTCGAGCCTGCGGGTCGTCGTATTCGAAAGCGCGAACCCCGAGTTTTACCTTTCCCACTTTGATTTGACCGGCAAGCTAGGGAACATCATGACTGCTGTCGGGGCTTCTGGCCTCCCCATCCTGATGGATACGTTCGTGCGTCTCACCAAGTCCCCGGTGGTCAGCATTGCGAAGATCCGAGGCTGTGTCCGGGGCGTGAGCAGCGAGTTCGTCCTCGCCTGCGACATGCGCTTCGCGTCGCGCGAGAACACGCGACTCGGCCAACCCGAAGTCGGCGTGGGATTGCACCCCGGCGGCGGCGGTACGGAACGTCTTCCACATCTGGTCGGTCGCGGCCGCGCGCTCGAAATCATTCTCGGCGCGAACGATTTCGACGGCGACACCGCGGAACGATACGGATACGTCAACCGCGCGCTTCCAGACGCCCAACTGGACGCCTTCGTCGACGCGCTCGCCCGCCGCATCGCCTCCTTCGACCGCCGTGCCATCGCCGCCGCGAAAAATCTCGTCAACCACGTCTCGTTGCCGTCCGCCGACCGGCTCCTTGCCTCCATCACTTCTTTTGAGACCGCGCTGACTTGGCCTGAAACGCAGCAGCGAATCCTAGCTCTGTTAAAGCGCGGCCTCCAACGAGACAGCGACTTCGAAACTCGTTGGCCCGAGGTACTCGGCACGTTGCTTGAGACCTAGTCACCGTGTAACGATGCGTAGCCCGCGCCGAGCCGTTCCGGGTCGCGATATCGCAAGCCGCACTCGATGCCGAGAGGAGACAAGCCATGCCATACAGCATATCGACCTTGCTGATCCGCAATCTTCGTGATGTCTTCGGTGAAAACGATCCCGCTCGCCGGCGCGCCGCCATCGACGAGATTTACACCGAAGATTGCGTTTTCTACGACCCCAGTAAGGGAGTCTATCGTGGCCGTGACGAAATCGACCGCATCGCGGGCGCCATCAAAGTTACTCACCCTGAATTCCGATATCAGCCAACTACCGAGCCCGCGGAATCGGGCAATGGCGGGCTGGTCCGCTGGGTATCAGGCCGCCCGGGTGAGGCGCCAGCTTACGCTGGTACTGATTTCATCATTGCCCGGGACGGCCGGATTGCCGCCATTTATCTTTTTTTCGACAAGCTACCCTGAGCTGGACTCTGCCGGTCACACTACGGCTTTGCGTAGTCCCAAACATCGGGCGGCAGCTTATCCTTGAGCGCTGCATACATGGCGTCGCGGAACAGTTTCAGAGCCGGATACGGCCGGAGGGCAATCGTGCGCTCCACAATCAGCCCCTGCTCGTTGTCCACGATGACCTCCAAGCTCTCGAACTTGTGGCCATCCATGGTCCCCACCCAGCGCAAGAAGGTGGTGCGCTCATCGAGCTTAAACTCGGCTGTATAGGTGCCGGAACCACGCGTAGCGCTCGACTGCGCGAAAATCGCCGCGATGACTTCACGCCCCTCGATCGGCCGTACCAGGATCGGGCTGTTGAATACGATGTTTTCGGCAAGCAACTCCCTCACCTGGGCAGCTGTAGGCTTACCGGATTCCCGTAGTTTGCGTAAAGGATGCATTGTGATTCCTCCTAGGTGTCAGGAGACAGACGGGAAGTTTCCCCTAATCTGAAAGTCTACAATCATTAGGAGCCAAACGATCGATGTCACACGAACATCAGAAAACGTCCCCTCTGTCCCGGTTCCCGTCCCGATTCCCCCCTTCTGAACACACACCGGGGACTCTAAGATGCCGCCGCATCGCTGGCGAAAACTCGAACCTCCTTGGGCTGACGCAGCAGCAAATAGAATGCGACGACGTGCGTGATCATCAGCACGGGCACATAGATGATCGGGATCGCGTACGTGGCGCCCAACTGCCCCGCCAGCGCAGGAAGGCCAACCTGGATGGCGTGGTAATAGTCGAGGATGAGATCGACTATCCCCACGAGATTGAAGGCCACCACGAACAGCCAAAAGAGCGGACGTATCCTTACCGTGAGAAGCGCCAGGATGGCGAGCACCCCGGTTGCCAGGTCCCAGTAGGCGGCGAACGTGGCGAAGCCAGCGATTGGCAGATTCGGGCCGACCACGCCTGGAAGGATAAAGACGAGCCCGAAGAAGCGGAAGCTGTGCAGCGTAGCGATGGCGCGTTGTGCTGCGACCAGGTCCATCGACTTGAGCCGGGGCATGACGTAAACGCCAAAGCAAAGCAGCCACGCGACATAACCTAGAATGAGATGCAGATTGAAGATAGTTTCTGGTGACATTTGGCCTCCTTTCAGATTGCCGAGTTCACTTATTGGTCGGGCTATCTCTCAACAGGATACCGAGCGGCAAGAGTGGCCCCACCGGAATGAACTGCTCGTCCACGAGGTGTTCCATCGACAGAGGGAGGCTCTCGATGAGGGCCCGAGCCTCCTCCACGTCCTTGCAGTTCAGGATGAAGATGACGCCCCGGCCGTCGCCGCGCGTGAACCACTGCTGAATCTTGCCGTCGAGATACAGGGGAACGGTCGCACGAATTTCGGCGGGCATGATTTTCATGACTTGCTCGACAGTAACCCCCGCTTTTGGCGTAAGGATCGTCAGCACGCCGGTGATCTTGGGCTGCGGCGGTGTGGACTGGCCTTGCGCCATGGGCGCCAGGACCGTCGCGAACGCCAGCAGCAGGTAGGCCATTTCGGTCTTCATTGTTCAGCTCCTTTGATTCCTCGCGGAATTTAGATGTTGTGTTGGTACCACTGGGTACCACACACTCATAAGACGCAAAAACTTGGCGAAAGTTTCATGAATCGCAACTTTTTTTCCTGCCGGCGGCCAAACGCAAGCCCGTCCCTTGTGGTACGATACGGTACCAGCGTCCTCAAGGAGAGGGTGGTGGCTAAGGCCTCGGTGTCAAAACGCCGCCAGAAAGGCGGGGACGAAACCGCGGTGCGCCAGCGCATCCTTGACGCGGCCTTTGCGGCGTTCATGAAGAGCGGCTACGCAACGGCCAGCACGCTGGAGATCGCCACGCGCGCGCGCGTTTCGAAGCGAGAGCTTTACGCGCTGGTTGGCAACAAACAGGAAATGCTGATCGCCTGTATCAGCGAGCGCGCCAAGCGATTCGACGTGCCCGCTGACCTGCCCGTGCTGCGCGATCGCCAGACCCTGGAGCAGGCGCTGGCTTCTTTCGGGACGAAGCTCGTCCGCGAGATAAGCGATCCCACGGTCATTGCGGTATTCCGGCTGGCGATCGCCGAGGCGGTCCAGGCCCCCGAAGTGGCCCGCGCGCTCAACTCTATAGGACGCGAGGGCAGCCGCGCTGCCTTGCGTAAAATCATGGCCGAGGCCCAGGCGTCCGGGCTGCTAACAGGCCGTCCTGCCGAACTTGCCCAGCAGTTCGCCGCGCTGCTCTGGCGCGATTTGATGGCCGCTCGGCGTCGCCGAGCGGCCGAACCCCCGCGAAATCGCGCGACGTGCCCGCGACGCTGCCGCCGCCTTCCTGCAACTTCATCCGCTACCGAATGACGCCCCAGCCTGAAGTTACGTTTTTAACGCGGACCCCGAACGCTGTCCCGAAGTCCGCTTGCGAGAAGCTGCTGTATGCCTAATCCCTTCACCTGGGGGGACGGACGGGAACTTTCCCTTACTCTGAAAGTCTCCAATCCTTAGGAGCCAAACGATCGATATCACATGAACATCAGAAAACGTCCCGTCTGTCCCCCGATTTCGAGCAGATTGCGCTCAACGAATGCGCGCACGAGCACAGAACTGCTCTAAAATAGGCCATAAAATGCCCATCATCCAACATCCCGCCTGCATCGGACCTGCGCCTGCCACAGATACTCGGTGTCTCTTTCTACAGTAGGTGATGGCTTTCACACACTTTTAACAATACGGCCTGGAATAAAGGCGCGAGTGCCACGGTTCCGCACAGCGTGAAGGTGTTGCAGAAGAATGTGCCTCAGATTCACCTCGGTCCAAATTTAAGTCTGTTCCGGAGGTAGCCCATGTTCCGTAAATGTATTTCATTCGCAGTCTTCGCACTGGGAACGCTCGCGATTGTCGTCGCCGGCGTTGCGCAGCAAGGCCCGACCGAAGCGCCGACTGGCTTTGACACTCCTACCCTGGCGCAAGACCCTGGATCACAGAGCGTCAGCAACGGCATCGCCGAACCCTCCGGCGATACCTATGCCCTCGACCAATCTCGTTTTGAACAAGACCATGATGCCCACACGGGGCTGGGGCCCGTGTTTAACGCGAGAGCATGCGCGGATTGTCACCAGAACCCTGTTACCGGCGGGTCCAGTCAATTCACGGAAGTCCGCGCCGGCCATACCGACGCCAACGGCAATTTCGTGGCCGCGACCGTTCCTATCAACGATGGGGCCAACACGATTGCAAATCGCTCGATTATTAACGACCGTGCGTTAATTCCACAGGCGCAGGAACACATACCGGATACGGAAAACATTCGCGCCTTGCGTGCAGCTCTCAATACTTTGGGAGACGGCTTTGTCGAAGCCATCGACGACAGCACCTTGAAAGCCATCGCTCAGCACCAGGTAGAGGTCAGCCACGGCAGAATCCACGGGGAAGCAGTCGAGGTTCCGGTTCTGGAAGCGCCGGGACAAACACGCATCGGCCGCTTTGGCTGGAAAGATCAGCACAGTAGCTTGCTTTCTTTTATCGGTGACGCCTACCTGAATGAAATGGGAGTGACCAACCGCTTGCGGCCCAAGGACGTAACCACGGTTGGCAAGGTCACCACCGACCCGGAAGACGTTCCAGACAATATCGGTTTGGCGGACATCGACCACTTCGCGCAGTTCGTGCGCGGCACCAAGGCACCGCCGCGCGATTCGCTTTTGGCTGCCTCGGCCGCGGCACAAACAGGACAACGAATCTTCGAGAATATTGGCTGCGCCAGTTGTCATGTCAGCACTATCGTCACCGCTCCCGCTGGAACCGTTATCGATGGCGGAGCGTTTACCGTGCCTGACGCCCTCGGCAATAAGATCATTCACCCTTACGGTGACTTTCTGCTTCACGACATCGAGACCGGAGACGGTATCGTCCAAAACCCTCCCGAAGACACCGCCAACAAACTGCGCACCATCCCCTTGTGGGGGTTGCGCATGCACCCTCGCCACATGCATGACCTCAAGTCCTTGACCTTGGAAAGCGCCATTGAGCGTCACGGTGGCGAGGCCGCACACGAAAGAAATCGTTTCCGCGATCTAACAGCGGTAGAAAAGCAAGCTCTGATCACCTTTTTAAATTCGCTTTAGATCGAGAAAGAATCAGCCAAGGTCGTGGACCAACATCGCGGCAAGGCATAAGGTGCGCGTCAGTCACAGCAGCACCTTTTCGTGCGTGATGATTTGCGGAAACTTCGCGGCAAATAGAAAATCCGGCGGCGTCTTCTCATACCAGCCCGTCACCGTGGCGGCGCTGGGCGTCCCGTAGAACGTGCTGTCAATCTCCACCGTGCTGAACTTCGTCGCGTAGTAGGAAAGGAACTCGCGCGCCTTCAATCCCGCAGGATAGAAATTGCCCTCCCATCCCGACGCCGTGAACGACGATGTCCCCAGATAAATTCCCGGTTCCGCGTACGGCCTCTCCACGTTCAGCAAGCCCGCGGGTTCGCCTCCCTGCTCCCACCTTCTCCATCGGAAAAAGCGTTGGGCTGTGAATCGCTTCGATTTTGCGGCGTCTAGCTGCCACAGCTTGGAGAGCCTAGCACTCACACTCTTTGCGTGGCAACGCGCCGGTCAGCCCGCGGGGCGGGGAGCACTAAGTGCCGAGTGCCCCAGGTTGCGTTTTTCTGCCTCGGGGTTTTGACTTTTCGGGATCGAAGGTCGAGGTCTTTCTCTTGTCCTTCTTCTAGTTTCCAATTTCTATTTTCTGCTTTCTAGTTTCTGCCTTCTAGTTTGGTTCTCCATTTCTGCTTTCTAGTTTTCCTTTCCCCCGCCACCCAAAGTCGTTTTTCGGTAGTAAGTCGCGGCCACCCGCCCCCTACCGCATCGTGATAACCGCCATCCGCTGAGGAAGATTCAAAATCCTCACCTGCAACGGCGGCGTGTGGGATACCCGCGCGAGAAGAATGCCTAGAGTTTCTTAAATTGATCCACGATCTTGGCGACGTTTTCGCACATCTCCCTCAATACGTTGATATCGATCCTCGAACCCTTGAGGTTTTGTCCGAAAGGACGCGTTCCGAAAAAGATCTCCACGGATAGCTCCAGACTCAATTTCGTTGGGTAGGGTTTAGCGAAGCGAAAGCGCGCGATTGGATACTCAATATTGGGTTTCCAGTCGGGAAGGCTCGGTGATTGCGAGTGCTCCAACACTTCCTGTTCGAACAATGTCGAGACAGCCGCGAGCTGTGGAAAAACTTCAGGAATAATACGATGCTTGTCGGCATTCGAAAATTGATGCACAAGGGCAAGCCGATGACCTTCCGGACCTGACTGTTGGAAAGGCTGCAAGTCGAAAATTTCTTTCAACCCATGGGTAATTCCGCCCAGGGGACCGCCGGCAACGGAGAGCGCGGCAGTGCCGACCCATTTGGCGTAGTCATTTAGACTAGTGAAGATGGGAAATTGGTGCTTCTTCTTAAGAATGGCGCCGCTGGCACTGACGAGTTCGGGAACGATGTAATTGAGCGCGCACCTGAGGTTGTGGACGAGCTCGCCGACGATGACGCTGAGGCCGTGTTCTGGTGCGTTATTTGAGGTCAGAAACACCGAGCACCACCCGCTATCTGGGTCGACCTCACTGAACCTAGGGACATAAGGTTTTCGCTGTGCGACAGCAAGCGGGATTTCTCGCTGGAGGGTTTTAAGGTGTACGTACGCCCGCGCGACCTTCGCGTCTGACGCAGAAAGATTAAGGCCAAGCGGCATCGCTACTCCTCCGGCGGGCGGCTGGCCAGCCTCCGTCACCTGATCTTGCTTCCTGCCGTTTTTGGTTTCTTGCGTCGAGACCATCCAAAGATAGACCTGATCTCACTGCGACAGAGACGCAAGAACATCAGGATGTTTAAGACTACTCCTTCGATTTCCAGTGTGAGAAGGCTGAACCGGCGAACGCTTTCGGGGTCCATGTCACTTGACCCCCTCGTTGCGCTTACCCAGTAGATGGCTCAGGGGACCAGTCGTTAGGCTTGGTAGTGGTGTCGGCTGCGTTACGTTCGGTGGCACTGGCGGTGCTGGCGGCCTCTTCGGAGGTGCGTCTTCTTTTTGTTTTGGGGCCACCGCTGCGGTCTCCACCGCTGCGGCGAGCGCCTTCGCCTCTGCGGTCTTATTCTTGATGTTCTTGGCGGTTTCTTCGACCTGCTTAACTAGGCTCTCTAGCAGTTCTGGTATTTTGCCGACAGCTTCGACACGCATCCATCTAGGCGACTCGTTAAACGGCCAGATTTCTTCGTCGTCATCGCCGAAAGCTACGTGCCCGCTTAAAGTCCGGAGCGCGATGCACCACTCTTTTTTGATCCTCGTATATCCTAGCTGGCGAGACGAATAGTATTCGCCCGAGTCATCGTGGCTTTCAGAAATTTTCACCCACGCGGAGATTCCCAAATTGAGCTTCTTGATGGCAGTCTCCAATTCGGAAATTGTTTTGCGTAACTCATCAGAGACTGCATTGAGGGTAGCC
>Ga0207087_1005_pt1 | contig 54471 bp, 45 predicted proteins | sample Alteio_BWMinHeat_51_FD_153544 | JGI IMG/M metagenome (GOLD analysis project Ga0207087, IMG submission 153544) | Enriched cells from forest soil in Barre Woods Harvard Forest LTER site, Petersham, Massachusetts, United States -... | ecosystem: Environmental > Terrestrial > Soil > Temperate forest >... | reverse complement strand
TTTTTCCAGCATTTCCGGCTTGGCATCGGCGCTCAGCACCAGACCGATTTTTTCATCCCAGGCGGTGTTGATCTGGTTCAACTCCCGGGTGCGTGCGTGAATCAGTTCTTCCAGGATGCGCCGTTCCTGCTGCATGCGGGCAATCGGAAGATCCGTGCCCTCCAGGGAATCCAGCACGCGAAGAAGGTGCTGCCTCTCGCCAAAAACGATCTGAGAGGTGCGCGTGACCGCGCCTTTTTCCCTTTCTTTGTGCTGTACCAGGTCGGAACGTCGCATTGTTTGGCTACTCCAGCCCAATCCTTTCCCCATCGCAATGAAGGACCAGGCGCTAACCGCAAACCTAAAAGTTCTGCCACACGAGGGTCGTAAATTCTCTCTCTATGGCTTCAGCGGATTATGTTCCGTGCACGCGATGGGGTAAAGTTTGGAGCGAGCCGGGTGTGCCCGATGTGCAACCCTGCCGCGGCTCACTTCAATTGAATTCCACGAGGAAATTTCATGGCGTCGGCATTTCAGGAACATAAAGACGAACTGGAACATTTCGAGCAGATGTTCGGACGGGAACGGGGGAGGCTGGCGGTTTCGCTCGACCGCTTGACGAACGCGCTGGTTCTTGTCGGCCAGCATGGTGTCTACTGCACGAGCCAGAGAAATGCGGCCGTGCCGGCCATGGACCTTCGCATGATCAACCAGGAGCTAGTTCACGCAAAGGAATTGGTGCAATCCGTGATGGAAGAACTGCGACGGGCAAAACTGGCGGGAGAGATTGAAAAGTGAAATAGGAAATTCGAAACGGCACGATGGACAGTCGAAACCGCCCTCTACAGCCGCCGGCGCCGCGTTCTAGCCTGGCTGCAAGAACGGATTCAACTCGCGCTCTTTTCCAATGGTGGTTACAGGCCCATGTCCCGGATGCACGATCGTCGCGTCGGGCAGTCCCATCAGTTTTGTGCGCAGCGAATTCATGATCTGATCCATCGACCCACCCCACAGGTCGGTCCGCCCAATGCTGCCCGCGAAAAGTGTGTCCCCCGAAAAAAGCTGCGGCGCTGGGCCGGCAACCTTCCCGGCATCGTGCGGCAAGTAAAGCGAAACGCTTCCGGGAGTATGCCCAGGGGTGTGGAGGACATGCGCCTCAAAACTCCCCCAACGAAGTACGTCACCTTCCTTCAGCAATTGGTCGATGTCGGTAAGCTCGGGCGGATGCACGCCGAGAAAGGAGGCTTGCATGTCCATGGCCTGATAGAGCGGCAGATCGTCGCGATGCATCAGCACTGGTGCACCGGTGTACTGGTGAAGCTTGCTGAGTCCTCCGACGTGGTCGATGTGGGCATGCGTGCTGACGATGACGTTGACGGTCAGCTTATGGCGCCCCACGAGATCCAGGATGCGGGTGACCTCGTCGCCGGGATCCACTACCATCGCTTCGCGCGTGATTGGATCCGCGATGATCGAACAGTTGCATTGCAACATCCCCACGGGAATGGTGATGTGGATCAGGCCTTCGTTGGCGGCACTCAGGGCGGGCAAGCTGTCACTCATGAGCTGAAGTATAGCATCGGAAGAGTCCGGATTTGCGCGGCCCGTTACGTTAAGCGCCGCGCTCTTTGGTAGACTGATTCGTGAGGGAGACAAGATCGCTTGGAAACCACTTCGACAGGCACGCTGATCGCTACACCTCTCGCCGCGATGCACGCACGCGCGAACGCGAGGATGGGCGTTTGGTTCGGCTGCGCGCTGCCCGATGATTTTGGCGACGCGGCCGCTGAATATCATTTTGTGCGGGAGAGCGTGGGCCTGATTGACAAGAACTACCGCGCGTATCTTTCTTTCACAGGACCCGATCGTGTGCGCTATTTGAACGCCATCCTCACGAACAACATCAAGGACTTGTCATCGGGACAAGGAATCGTTTCGCTGCTCCTGACTCCGCAAGGCCACATTCTCGCGGAAATCGAGACGTACGCATTCGCCGACAAGCTCTTTTGCGTGTCCTTCGCGATGATTCGCGAGCGCCTAATCGATTGGCTGGATAAATACATCATCATGGACGACGTGACGCTGACGGATGAAACGGAGCGTTTCGGGACGCTGGCATTGGAAGGGCCAAAGGCCTCCGCGGTCGTTCAGGAATTGTCGGGAGTGGATCTCAGCCAGTGTGCTGACCTTTTTTCGCAAGACGGCACTGTTGCTTCGATTCCCTGCCGAATTGTGAAGCGCTCTCCGGGAGGAATTGCCGGAGCCGAGTTTGTCGTCGAGCGCGAGAAACTCCAGGGGCTTTGGCGCGCCCTTTTAGAAGCGGTGCGCGGACACGGTGGTGGCCCCGCCGGCTATACCGCCGTGAGCGCCATTCGCCTCGCGCACGGTGTACCCTGGTTTGGATATGACTTCGGCGAAAAGCAGATTCCGCACGAGGCGGGACTGCAGGACAGCCACATCAGTTACACGAAAGGCTGCTACACCGGCCAGGAGATCGTGGAGCGCGTGCGCTCGCGCGGACAAGTAAACCGCGTTCGAGTGGGGCTGCTCTTCTCTGGCGATGCCGTTCCCGAAGCTGGTTCGGCGCTCACGATGGACGGGAAAGACGTTGGCTACGTCACGCGTGCGGCAAAAGTCCCTGATCCTCCGCGTGTGATCGGCATGGGTTACGTCCGAAAAGAAGCCACTTCTCCCGAAAGCAAACTCCAATGGCTCAATGGAACGGCCACCGTCGTCCGCTTCCCGGACGCGGTGCACGCTTCTGCCAAATAAAAAACCCTCCAGGTGCGGTAGGCCGCGTAAAGCTTACGGCTCGGTTGGAACGAGTTTCCAACTCGGATCGGGGTTGTACTCTGTCATCGCCGCCGCAATCTGTCCCGTGTTGGGGCCGAGATTCTTCTCATACACACGGCCCTGCTGGTTAATAATGAAGGTCATCACGCCGGAATTGCCCCACTTGTCAGGGTAAGCGGCGAGCGCGTAACCGGCGATCATATTGCCGTTGATCATGTAACCGTATTTTCCGCCGGGTGCGCTGGCTCCCTGGCGGATGAGAATCTTAAAGTAGTAACCATGGTAAGGCGCGTGTTCGAAGGATGCTTGCTCTTTATCCGCGCCTCCTTTGCCAGCAGCGTCCGGTGACCCCTGAGAGGGCGCATAACCTTCCGCGGAAGCTGCGGCGATCAGTTTTCCAAGCGGGCTCGGATTCTCGCCTTCCGCAGTTTCCCAATACAAGCCATCGTGCTTGCCTGGTGTGCTGATGAGTCTTTGCGCGTATTCGGCGACGCTGTCGTGATCCCAATCGCCTTCCGTGTAGTACTCCCATTGCGCGACCGCGTACGCACGACACGTGGCAATGGCGGACAATTCATTTTCACCGACGCGCCGGTTTATGACTTCCTCGAGCCCGGCCTTCGTATCGAACAGCCACTTTTCATCCCTTTGAACAAGGGGAACGGGCGTGGGCCAGTTGTCCTTGCCGACCGTTATGGTGTACTTGCGATCGTCGACCTGCTGTAGTTGCGCCGATTCCTGCACTGCGTCGGCGAACTCAGCGAGGTCCTTGTTGTCTTCCACATCATCACCGGAAAGTAACTGATCGTAATCCGCCCCAAAAAGCTTCGCTAAAGCAGCGCGATCTTTATCCTTCGCTGCGGCAACGAGGGCCTGCAGTGCCTCTTCTGGTGTGGCGAAGCTAGCTTGAGCCGAAGCAGACATCGCAGACTGGGCTTGCGATGCCGGCGCGGCAATGAAAAGCCCACCGGCGAGTACCAGTGTCGCCGCCAAGAAAGCGAATAAGAACTTTTTCGTTGTGAACATCTGCTGTTTCCTCTCGGTGAGTTCCAGTCTTGCCTGGACGTCGTTTTTCATGGCTTCCTCCCTCCTCCACCACGCTGGGCAGGAGCCTGATTCTGTGCTCTCGGCGGTGGAGCAGCACGTTGCTGAGGCGGGGGAGCGGCACGTTGCTGTGGAGGTGGCTGGCGGCTGGCCTGCCCGCGCTGGCTAGCTGCTCGCGGATCGAAATTGCCTTCGTTGGGGCTGAAGGTATGCGGCGTGGGGCGAGTCATTTGTGACTGAGGAGCCTGACGGCCCTGCGCTTGCTGGCCCTGCTGGCGGTATTGCGGCTGCGGAGTGTTGGGAGGGTTTTGCATGCGCTGGGCCGGACCCGGCATGGGCCGCTGCGGAGAGTTGGCAGAATTAGGAATGTTATTGTCACGCCCGCGGTACTGATCGATCTGTGGATTGGAGCGATTTATATTGCGGTCAATGATCTTGTTATTGGCGCCGGGACGATCGTTTCCGCCGGGTGAATAGCCGGGCTGGCCGTTGTTCCCATAGTTTCCGGTGTTTCTCTGTCCGCCGCCGGAGCGCCCGCTGTTCATATAGTTTCCAGTATTCGCCTGTGCACCGCCGGGCCGGCCGTTGTTCCCGTTGTTTCCCGTATTCGCCTGTGCACCGCCAGGGCGGCCGTTGTTCCCGTTATTTCCAATGTTCCCCTGTGCACCGCCGGGCCGACCGTTATTTCCAGCGTTCCCCTGGCCACCGCCGGAGCGGCCGTTGTTCGCAAAGTTTCCGCTGTTCCCCTGCGCGTTGCCGGGCCGCCCGTTGTTTCCGTTATTCACGCGATTGGCCCGGTTGTTGTTTACCTCGACGTTGTTGTAATTGACGTTTTTGTGGACCGCGTTGTAGCGATTAATATTGTTCACGTTTACCGTGCGATTGACGACGTTTCTGTTGACCGTGATGTTGTTGTAGCGATTGTTGATGTAAACGTTGTTGTTTATATCTACGCGCCCGCGGCTCCGGCCGATCCATCCGCAATTCCAACAATCACCGCCGCGGCCACCCCAGCCTTCCCTGCGCCACCCGGTGTAATAGACGCCGCCCCAGCCGCCTCCGTACCCCCAGCGGAAATCGAGGTTCAACCAAGCGCCAATGGGGAATCCAACGCCGAAGGTGATGGCGGGACCCCAATAGGGCCGCCGGTAGTAGCAAATGGCCGGGTCATAGACAGGAACGTAAATATATTCTGGCTGATACGGAGTAATCGCGATGTAGTTGTCGTGTTCAATGACTTCTTCCTGTTGCGACGAAGCCAGATTCCCCACATCTCGCGCCATATGGCGAAGATGCTGCACCGACGCCGCCACATCGGTCGACTGGTTGACGTAGGCTTGGCCAAGCGACGTGGTCCAGTCGATCTTGTCGGCCATCATTTCGACTACCGCGGGATAGTGCGCGATCGCCCTCACACTGACATCCCAATACTGATCATCCACACCATTCGGTCCATTCGCGCGAACATAGCGCGCAGCTTCCTCGACCTGGTCAGGGAAGGTTGCGGCGACAAATAACTGAGCAAGAAGCGGATCGGGATAGAGCGCGATGGGCGAAAGAAGATTGTCGAGCTGCTCGGGTGAAAAATTCTCGTAGGCAGGTCCCTGGTCCTGTTGCTGATACTGCGGCTGATCTTGTGGCTGGTCCGGCGGCGGCTGGTCCTGTACGATCAGGCTCGCGGGAGCCGGAGAAGCCTGGACGGCGGGTACATTGTAAAAACAAAAGGCTAGTAGCACGGCCAGAACTCTAGACATGAGTCGAGTTACTCCTTCAGCGCGAGGGTACCGAGGCATCGCGGCGATTGCTGTATCAAATGATACACCTGAGGCGTCCATCGGACGCGGGACCGCGACTGGGGTTGGGCTAGAACTTGATTGTAACAGCAGGCTGAAGCTCCCTGCCAGCACATCCTCGAGATCTTCTACTACGCAAAAACAAACAAAGAGTTTGGTGAGCTGTGATGGAGCACTCGGCTCGCAGTTTTCTCGAATGAGCGCGATGGCGCGTGAAAAATCACGCAACCGCGGAGATCAAGGAATCGAAATGCTTGACGTGCTCAACGTGAAAAGAATGTCTATTTTAGAATGTCGGCCCCAGCCTTGGCGCACTGGGCATCCTGCGAGCTTGCCCCGCCGGAAACGCCAATCGCGCCCACAATTTTCCCTTCCACCATCAGCGGGATACCCCCCTCAACCGGTACGGCGCCTTGAAGCCGCAGAATGCGAAGGCCGTCTCCGCCTGCGGCGAGCGCGTCCTGGAAGGCCTTGGTAGGACGCTTGAACAGGGCCGCCGACCGCGCTTTGTCAATCGCAACGGTGGCGCTGCCCAGCTGCGTGTTGTCCATTTTTTCGTAATAAACGAGGTTTCCGCCGGTGTCTACAACGGCCACGGCCATCGTCCAGTTGTTCTTGGCGGCCTCGGCCAGCGCGGGCGCCGCAACTTTCTTCGCATGCTCAAGGCTAATGGGCGCTCCGTACGGATTGGGCATCTGCGCAAGCGATCTGGTCAGAAGGCAAAGCGCAATGGCCATAGCAATGAACAACTTCACTGCGGACTTCGTGGACATGGACGCATCTCCTCGATTTCACAAGAACGCCGGGGATGCTACCACGAAGAGGAATCAAGGTGGAGGGGTTTGGTGAGGTGGGTCTATTCGAAGGTTTAACGGTTTAGGCGGGTTGGCGGCTGCAGGGAAAAACGCCTCCACCGGCACGGAAACCGAGCCGAGAGCCCCGGATCCCGCGTCGCGAACCACTACGCGAATTTCGCGGGAGGCAGTCAGCACGGTGACATGCCTTTGCAGAAGAATTCCCGCTTGGGCAAGGTATTCGTACTGCTTCTGCGGGAAATTCATGTCGAAATGCTGCTCCTCTGCGGCAATCACGTTGCCGGAGGCATCGCGCTGTAGAAAAACCATGTCCAGCCCGCCTTTCTGGTGGCTGTCGGATTCCTTAAGCAGAAATTGCTTCGGGTCAAGCGCGACCTGCAGCTCAAGCTTGCGATCGTACTGCGGCTGCATTACCTTTCCTTTGACGATAATTCCCAAGCTGGTGGTCTCCAGCGGACTGAGAGCAGCTTGCTGAAGATCCGCTTTTACTGCTCCTTGACTGTCGGCGAAATCCTGGTACGCGTAGTAGCCCTTGCGATAACGGAGATGCGCACCGGGAACATCCGTCTTCACCTTGAGGTCACGAAACGTACCGTCCCATTTCCCGTGATCGGGATAAAAACCAATGGTGCAAGCATAACGGCCGTCGTCGAACGCGCTGCGGACGGCACCGCGAATATCGTTGGTCCCATAGAAGGCTTTGCCGCCGGTCTGATCGGCGAGCAGCCGGGATGAATCACGAATGTCTTGCCGGTCGAAAAAACTCCCCGAGGAGAGAGTCGCCTGAGCGGGCGCGGAACGCTTCCCGGGGTCCATCCCCGTGGTCACCTCAACGCCATGAGCGTCGACCGGATAAATGGCCATGTTGACCTGATTCAGCGCCCGCGTCGCTTTGGTGATGACTGCCGTTTGCTCGCTCGTTTCGCGCTCGGGCCGCGTCAGTTGATTTGTGGGATCGCCTCCGCCGACGGGCTGGCTCTGGCCAACGCCCGCCAGCGCTCTGGGGTCGCCTCCGCTGCCAGAGGAGGCGGTTGCCTGGTTCACGATTTGCGGCGTGCCAAGCTTACTCATACCGATCTGTATTGGGAATCCTCCCGAAACCCAGATCAGGCTCTTGCGGCCGGGAAAGGTAGCCACATGTTCTGCAATGATTTCCAATGCACCAGCCGTAGTGCCGATACGATTGAGAGTGTACTGATCGTTGATCGCACCTTCCGCGTTGTTCAAAGCGTTCTGGAACCCTTGCCATTGCGGATCTCCCGTCAGGCTCACCAAATCGAGAGGCTGCGCAGTAGAAGCGTCGAAGGTTGCGAGTTCCTTCGGCGTGAAGCGGCTCACAGCGCTGGCAAGGGCGGAAGCATCCTGGGTGAAATCATGAAGAACAATCAGATTGGTCGTGAGCGCATAGATCGCCACGTGATCCTGAGGTCTGAGTATCTCCAAAAAACGAAGAATCTGCTTGCGCACGAAAGACTGATCCTGTGAGGAGGTGTTGAGCGAGTCAAAGAGGATGACGGTGACCGCGCCAGGATCTTCTCCCTTCAGGTCAAAGCGATTCGTGAAGGAGTTCGGTGGAAGGTGAACGGCAGCCGCTGCAGGAGCAGGGCTTTCGCAAGTAAAGACAGCGATGTTTTGCGGTTTGCCTTCGTCGAGAACGGTAAAGTTCTCTTTTTTGAGGCCGGTGATCGGTTCGCCCTTGCCGTCCTGCGTGACGACGCTCACTTGCACGAGGCGCGTGGTCGAACGAATGACCTGAGGCTCCTGAGTTTCCGAAGACGCGGGCAAGGGCGGTGCCGCCTGTGGGACGGCGACCGAGATGGGGGTAACAAGTAGAAGCACCGCGAGTCCCAAGGCAACTGCGCGCGTAACCATCACGGATTCACCATTGATCCAAAAATCCATGACTCAACGACATCAACCTGGGAAGTCTTTGGCCAGCAATGTAAGAAGCACGAAGTTCACTCCGGGATTGGCAACACAGTGTAACGCGGTTTTCTATGACTTGTGGATCGCCGCGAATGATACTACACGGCAACTGGCGGGATTGCCGGAGGTTTCTCGACAGCGTGCGCGGGCGTGTCACGGGATGCGACCGCAGTATTTTGCGCGGCTTCCCATAGCAACGAAAAGCACCCCGTTCCGGCGAACCGGAGCGGGGCGCAGTCTAAGCGGTGTTTGTCGGAAGTATATGTAACCGGGAAAAGCTAGCGATCTTCCCGATGGTCCTCGTCGCCGAACGTTACGAAGATCGCGCCGCGCGTGCTGCTGAAGCCCGTGGCCACAGGAGTGAGAACGCCATTGTCGAGATTGAGGACACCGACGATTCCAAGCGTGTCTGAAGTCGAATACGCGGTCCCCGGTTCGAAACCGAAGGTTGGACTATCCAGGCGGTAGACGGTGTCTCCGCCGACGTCCGAGAAAAGCAAGTAGGACCGGCGTGCGGGCGCGAACGTCGTGTCGTCCACAGTCGCCGCGACCCCGCCAACCGTAATGCCGAGATGGCCAACGACAGGAGTATTGGAAAAGGGGTGGCGGATGAAGACCAGTTCCGCGTCCGCCTGGCTGTTCACTACGACGTTTCCGCGAGGATCAATGTTGAGCGAGTCCGGATCAGTGAGATTCAGAGTGACGGTCGAGCCGGTGGGAATATCCGTGGCGCTCGCGTTTCCATTGAGAATAGGCTGAACGTCAACCATACCTTTCTGAAGAGTGGCGATGACCAGCGCGGGAAATACATTTACGCCCGCGCCATTGAGATTGGGGTTGGAAGCCGTCATGATCACCTTGCCGTCCAGCACCCGTATGTCGTCGAAACCGCCACCGTGAACAGTGGGAGCGAACGAATAGTTTGTCTGACGGCCGGATTCCAACTCGATGACCACGAGGTTGGGGTTGGCATCTTCGTTCTGAATGCACCAGAGGTCGTCTTCGCCGATGACGCGCAGGCCATCGTTATGGCCAGGAACGCTAAAGGTGCGTCCGACCTTGCCATCGAGAGTGTATTCAACGATGGTGCTGGACTTCCCATCGGAACCATCCTTGGCCACGTGGTTCTGATAACCGACGAAGATGCGATTTCGCCACTGCACCACAGAATCCGGCTGAGAATACGCCGTGGTGCTCTTTGCGAAAACGCTGAGAGTGTAAGGCGGCTGGGCAACGGGACTGGTCGGGGGCGGAGCAGCTGCGAGACGTGGCGAGGCCAGCGCCAAAAGCAGACAACCAGCGCCGGCTGCAAGACCAAGCAGACTATTGCAACGGTTGTGTTTCGACATGCGAGATTCCTCCTGGAAGCTGCGGAAAATGGGGCACGTAAGACTATCTCTTGCGAGGTTACTGGCAAGTGAATGGAAGGTTATAAAGCGAGGTATGAAAAATCGTTCAGGCGGGTACACAGCTGACAGTACTAGGCGGCTCTTAAAAATCATTTTCTTTCCGGTTACGGGCGATCGGCCGGAAACTTGAAACGGGGCTTGGCACCGGGAGCGTCTGGGGAGTGCGCAGTATTACCCGGCGGCAGTGAGGAACATCACTCGAATTCGCGGCGGGGCGCGGGCTGCTCAAGACCGACATGGCCAGCGCTGATTTGGGCTCTAAAAAAATTCTCACCTTTGATCGGAGAACCCGCCAGACGGCGGAGCATGGCAATCTGCCCGATGTGCGTGAGCGCGTCGGAAACGGGACCTTGATAAAGGCATTCCGGGGAAGCGTGCAGCGGTTCGGCGGAGGCCAGCAGGTCGTCAAAGCTCTTCACCGCCCCGAAGAATCGCTCCACCTCCGCATTCCAGGGCAGTGGCGTTGAGTCGTGCCACGCCTGTTTTCCTTGTGCAATGGAGACCGCCCAATCGAACAGGTCGCCCATGTGCGCGAGGATTTGCCCGGGCGTGCGGGTCTTGTCTCCAATATGGAAGGTGTCGAAATGGTCCGGCGCGTCGCGCAAAGCCTTGCCGGCGCGATACGCAACAGTAGCAACAGTGTGGCGAAGAAGGTGGCGCGCGGCATCGGAGGATTGGTCCATGGAAAGGCTCCCGTAACTTCCCTTCCCGCGTAGGCTGGCTGGGAAGTTGAATCAGCGAAAGAGTTTTAACACAAAGACCGCAGAGAACACATCTGGCCACAGAAAAGCCAGCGCGTCAAAGCCCGTCCACTACATCTTTGTATAGACCCGGACGTAGTCCACGAGCATCTGTTGCGGAAAGACGGTTGTGGCATCGGGTGATCCGGGCCAGCTGCCCCCGACGGCCACGTTCAAGATAATAAAAAAGGGATGGTCGAAGACCCATGTACCGCCCGACGGCCACTGCGAAGAGTTGAATGTCGCGTAAAGATTCGAGTCCACATAAAAGCGCACTGTGCGCGGCTCCCACTCCACCGCGTACATGTGAAAGTCACTGGCAAAATTCTGGCCCGCAGGCAGGCTGAATGCCGCAGTCAAGTCGCTTGTCGGCCCCGGCGTGCTCGGACCGTGCATGGAACCGTGAACCGTGCCGGGCTCCTTGCCAATGTTCTCCATAATGTCGATTTCCCCGCACGTCGGCCATTTTGCCGAGCCAATGTTGTTGCCCAACATCCAGAAGGCAGGCCAAATTCCCTGCCCTGCTGGGATTTTGATGCGCGCCTCAAATCGTCCGTACGCCTGGCTGAAGAGTCCCTGCGTTTTCAAGCGCGCCGAGGTGTAATTGCGCGTCACTCCGTCGGCGCCCGTGTAGGTTTCCTTTTGCGCAGTGATGACGAGATTGCCCCCTTTGAGCTGCACGTTCTGCGCGCGATTGGTGTAGTACTCAAGCTCGTCGTTGCCCCAGCCGTTGCCGCCGATGTCGTAGGCCCACTTCGACGAATCAGGCGATGAGCCATCCGGACCGCTGAATTCATCGCTCCAGGAGAGCGTATAACTCGCGGCCGCCGGCGGTTGAAGCATCGCGCCTATGCCACAACTGAGCGGCATGAGAGCCAGCGCGAGCAACAGAGCGATAGCGATAAAGCGATAGATAAAGAACCGCAACGCGGCCGGCATTTTCTTTTCGAAGGAGGTGAAGAGCTTCATTCGCTTGGCGGCGCTCAGGCGAGATTCAGTGCGCGCTTGAACGAGCCTTTTTCGCTGTCAATCTTCTTCTGAAGCTGGAGGATGGCGTAGAGCAGCGCTTCGGGACGCGGAGGGCAACCGGGCACGTAAACGTCAATCGGAATCACTTGATTGCAGCCCTGCACGATGGCGTAATTGTTGAACACGCCGCCGGAGGTCGCGCACGCGCCCATGGAGATGACCCACTTGGGCTCGGGCATTTGATCGTAAAGCTGGCGAATCACCGGTGCCATTTTCTGGGAAAGGCGGCCGGCCACGATCATCAAGTCGGCCTGCCGCGGCGACGGGCGAAACACTTCGGCGCCGAAGCGGGCTACGTCAAAGCGCGCAGCCGCCATGGACATCATCTCAATCGCGCAGCACGCCAGCCCAAAGCCCAGCGGCCAGATGGAGCTTTTGCGCGCCCAGTTCACCGCCTTATCGAGCTGCGTGAAGATGATTCCTTCGTCCTGCAGCAGGCTGCCGAAATCGTCCGGTTTGGTCAGCGTGACGTGTTTGCCGAGTGATGTGCTCATGGGGCCTCGTCATGCTCATTTTCGCATACGGGGCTGTGGGACACAAACGAAGTATCGAAAACTGCCGAGATGTGAACAGGTTCGAAGCGATCATTGGCGGGCGCGAGAGATACGACCGGGTTTGCGCGCGCGCCAAACCATCAAAGCGCATGCAGCCAAAAGAACGGCAGTCACAGCTCCCAAGATGAACGATTGTGATAGAGGCTGTGTTTTCTTCAAACGCGAATCAAAACTGGGCAGAGCAGCCAAAACCGGGCGGCCAGGAGCCTCCCCCGTCGGGCTGCGAATGCCAGGAGTTGGGGTCCGTGCGACAGAATTAGCTTGATCTACAAGAGGCGGAAGCAGGCCCTCCCCAGAAATCTCAAACACTGGTCCCTCTCCTGCCTTCAATTGGTTGACAGCATGGACTTGATAGCGGTCGTTGCCGGTCGCGAGGACGTGAAAGGCTGCCGAGCGCGACGAGAATTTCATGGTCGGCGGAATCATAATCGCCAACTGTTCCAGTGGATACGCGTGCTTGGTAGAAAACGCAACGTGGCCTTCGTAGGGCAGGTCGTAGTTGAAGGCAAACTTGGTTGACCCCGGCCGTAATGGGAAACTCACCGCGTAGTGTCCCGGCTCGCCGGGCACGGCTGCGGCCGAAATCACCGCGGCTATTTTGTCCGGACCTGCCGCGAGGACGGAATCAATTTTGGCATTTGCCGGCAGATACGCTTCGAACGTGCGCTCGCCGACCCGTGTGAGCGGCGGACTTGATTCGTTCTTGATCTCAATCATGTCGGAGACGTGAAGCAGTTTCCCATTGGTTCCGGTGCGCAGGATCTCGATGCTGCCCGTTACGCCCGCCACTTGCGGCGCCGCATCGAACACAGCGAGGGAAAGCGCGTCACCGGCAGATGCCTGCTGACCGTAGTCAACTTCTTGGTGAAGCACGCGAACCAGGTACGCTTTGTCTGGGTATTGCACAGCGAAAGCAAACGCCCCGCGGCCATCCGTCTTCGCGCGGGCCTCCAGCGTTCCGTCATCTAGCCGAACCAGAATCACATCATCGCCGGCAGCGGGCTGGCCGCCGCGGCTCTGATTGCGCACAGTGCCGGTGATGTTGCCCGCGCCCAGCGCTCTCGTTGAAAAAGCCGCAAGCAGCGCCAGTACGAAAGACAACCTTCGCATGTACAAACCGTCGCTGAAGGTACGAACACCGATCACTCGCTTACCGCCTCGTTTGCCGGCGATGTGGCCCGGCGTGGCGCGCGCCCAAACATAATTCCAGTCTCCACCTCTATCGGCTTGCCATCGCGTAGATAGGGCCTGAACCGCCACTGAAATATTGCATCCGTGACGGCTTTGGCTTGATCCGGAAAAGCACTGAGCAAATGAGCGTGCTTCACCTTGCCTTGTTTGTCGATGATAATCCGGACGGGAACAGGATTGAATCGGCGCTCGGCAAAAATCGGATCGACTTTCTCAATTACATTTTCGTCGCGCGCATAGTCCTTGATGCACACAGGCGCTTCACCGCCTCCGGTCCCGGAAATCGGACCAGCCTCCGGTGGCAAGGTCATCTTGTTCATGACTTGAATCAGATTCTCGATTAATTGGGTGTCGCGGCTTGTAAACACGAACTGAACCACATGGCAACGAATCTGCGTAGCCAGTAAATGCCAATGCAGCTCCGCCACAGGCGAGGCATAGTCAAAACGGACGAAGGAATGATCGGCAATCCTGACCATCGTTGGCGCCTGTTCCACCTTGTAGTCCGCGTTCAGACCTTCCTTGTTGTAGTTGATGAGTTCCAGCGCGTTCGCGGCTGGAGCAACCGTGAAGAACAGATCCTGCGCGGCGATCAAAATACTGCCTCGGCTCGTTCCTTTGAACGTTTCCGCTGGCCGGATTTGTGCGAGTACGTAGTAACCACTGTCGGAAGGAGGCGGGCCGGTGTACTTCTCTGTCCAATCGGGAGATAGCGGGTACGTGAAGCCAAAATACGCGCTGCTATAGACATTCTTATCTACTCTTCCGCCTTCCGGCAGTGGAGTCACCGAATCGCTAGCGCTCGACCAAGCACCCTTCACAAGAATGACCCCTGTCGGCAGTTTTTTCGCCTCCGCGTTCGTGGAAAAATCGCCCCCGCTCTGTGGCGCACCCTGCGCATGAACACACAGCGTTAGCGATAAACCAAGCAGTACCACGCCGCGCGAGAGTAAAGTCTGCATATTCAGAGTGCCGTCATCACTCTTTGTAAAAAAACCGGGCGAGCCACTCGCGCGTCTCGCCCGGACCGATGTTGGCGCAGCAGGGCTACAGCGAGCGCAGGAAATTCAGAAGATCCTGCTGCTGACTTGGTGAAAGCGAATCAAAGTTCTCTTCGACCTGACTCGCTTCGGAACCGCTGCTTTGGTGAGCTTGGATCACCCTCACTAGATCGGTAGTACGGCCATCGTGCAGAAAGAAGATGCGCTGACCCAGACCCCACAACGGCGCCGTGCGGAATTGGTCTCCGCCCGCCCCGCCTTGCGAGACATTGTCCGCGAGCCCCGTGCCCATGTGATGGATCTCGATATCAGAAAACGCATTGACGCTCACAGGCGCGCTTGTACTTCCCAACGAGGCTGTGAAGTTCGAAGGTTGGGTAAAGCTGATCGTCGGGGTATGGCACGTCGCGCAGCCAATGGCGCTAAACAGATTCCGCCCATTGGCAATCGAAGCCGCGCTGCCCGGCGTGGTCGTGGACGGTACCGGGGGAGCGAGCAACCGCATGAACATCGCGAATGCTACGACATCACTAGGTATGGAAGCGTTCACCGCGAACGGGTCCGAGCTGGTGACGGTAGGCGAGAAATTGGTCGTGTCCTCCGGGTATCCCGTTCCTGTAAGGTTCAGACAATTTGCGGGAAGTCCGCTCCCTAACTGGTCTTCACCGGGCAGCGGCCGGTCTTGCCCGAAGATCTCGTTGGAGATGCCCATTTCCACGTTGTAGGCCTCGCCAGCAAACAACTCCAGTGATTTGTTCTGCGCCTTCCACCCAAAGCGGGAGATGGTTCCATCGTTGCCGTTGTGGTTGAAGGTGCCGCTAATCCCAAGATTGTTGCGTGCCTGGGCCGCATGGTTTGCGATTAGAGTTGAATCGTCAATGTTCTCAATCAGGCCCGCACCAAAGACCGGCGTGGGGATTCGGAAGATGACGTTATTCGTCGCTTGCGCCTGGGCGAAGCTGGGCTGCGGGAGTCTGCAGCTGCCGGCGTCAGATCTGCCGGAGACGGTGAACAAGTCCTCCACGCCTCCATTTGGAGCATTGGTGTTCGGATTGCCAAACTGGTCAAAGAAGAACGGGAAACGGGCTTCGCGCGTCGGGCCGTTGGCGGTGATGAACGACGGAATGGCGTTGGTTGAACCGCTGACCATGCCGTTGCCAATCACTTGGAATTGGGGATTGTTCGCTGGCCCTGTGCCGCCGACTGCAGGCTGTGAATGGCACCCGGAACACTGGTTAAGGTTAAACCGTGGTCCCAAACCGTTGTTGTTCGTGGCGCTGCCTGATACGGATTCCACATCTTGGAAGCGAACTAAACCGTTCTGAAAAAACTGCAGACTGCCGTCCTTCGAGCTCACAGAAGCCAGCGGCAGCGGATTCATCGGAGTGGCCGTCGGCTGCCCATTGATGGCTCCAGGGCGCACGCCGGGATCGACTTGCGCAAACGCCATTCCCGGAAATAGCAGTGCTGATAAACATACGAGCAGCAAGGCGAGCTTATTCGGTTTCATTTCGGATCTCCTTCGCTCAAGAAGCGCGGTGCCCTCCGTGTCGTTTGGCGCACTTCTAAACAGCAGTCGTACCAGCAAGTGGGAAATCTCGCGCCGGGTGCGAGACCTCGCTTGACGCTACCTGGGCTGTAGAGTGCGATCCTTTTACTACTCGCTCGGTTGCGCCTACAAGTTGAACTGATTAGCTAAACTGGTCTTTCGTTAGCATTTTCCGTAATTGCATTGTTTCCGGTAGCGCAACGGAGCCTGTGCAAACCGTCTTTCGAATGCCCGAATGAAACTGGATGCGTGTTCGTATCCAATGGTGTAGGCGATTTCTTTCACGCTCATGTAGCTGTTTGCTAACAGGCTTGCTGCTCTCTGCAGTCGCTGTTCGTTCAACCACTCGCCCATGCAGACGCCTGTCTGGTGCTTGAACAACCGTTGGAGATACGAAGGACTCAGATGAAATTCGAGAGCCAGCTCGCGGATGCTTAGGGTCGTCCCCGACTCCGCCATCTGCAGAATCTTCTGGACACGCCCTTCCACCACTGTTGGCCCCAGGAGGCGAGGTGGGGCTATCACCGGAGCCTCCCGAAGAGATCCTCTCGTGCGCCGCAAGCATCTCTATCCGTCCTAACGCCCCTGTGAGATCGCTTTCTTTGAAGTGCCAATATTTCGCGCAGCAGGGTTTCCTCGTCGTGACCCAGCCGGATCACACTCCCCGCCCTGAAGTCTTGACATGCTAGTCGCCTCGTCAGGGCAATTTGCATAGCCGTAGTCGTGAGGCGACACCCGTAGTGTGTCGGTCGCTCGGACCACATCGCAAGTATCTCCGTCTGCACTGCAATTCCGTCGTGATTCTAGCCGCCGGGAGGAACCAGGTTGGGAGAGTTGGACCCGTGGAAAATCGCGGCGAATTTATTCGACTGTCGTCACGGTGTCAATAGGATTTCTGGCGACTGCCCGATTACTGTCCATAGGTACAGGTAAGAAAAAAATGCCAAGGCTGCGTGCGAACTCTTTCGCGCCGCCATCAGACGGAAAGAACCACTTTGCCGAATTGAAAGCTGGACTCGAGATACATGTGCGCGGCGGCAGCCTCGGCGAGCGGGAAGATGCGATCCACGATCGGTTTCAGCCGTCCGGTGGCGACGAGCCGCATCACGCTGTGCAATTCGGACTTGGTGCCCATATAGGAGCCAAGCAGCGATAGTTGCCTGCTGAACAGAAAACGCAGATCGATCTTCGCGTCGTAGCCAGTCGTGGCGCCGCAAGTCACCAGCCGCCCCGATGGTGCTAGGCTCGCAAGGCTATCGTCCCAAGTCGCCGTGCCAACGTGTTCAAAGACGACATCCACGCCGCGCTTGCTCGTGATGCGCCGGACTTCTTCGCGAATTTTCTGCGTCTTGTGATTGATGAGGTGATCGGCGCCAAGCTCTTTCGCCTTTTGGAGCTTTTCGTCGCTCCCCGCGGTTGCCAGCACGCGCGCGCCAAAAAACTTGGCGATTTGAATTGCAGCGCTCCCTACTCCGCTCCCGGCCCCAAGAATGAGCACATCTTCCCCCGGCTGCAACTCAGCCCGCGCCAGCAGCATGTGCCACGCCGTTTGAAAAACTAGAGGAATCGACGCCGCCTCTTCCCAGGAAAGATTTTCCGGATACGGCAGGCAGTTCACTTCGGGCACGCGCACGAATTCCGCGCACCCTCCGTCAATCATGTACCCGAGATTGGTGAACTGCCGGCAGCGATTATCCTGCCCTGCGATGCACGCCGCGCACTTCCCGCAAGTCACCCCCGGCGCAAGCACAACTTTCTGCCCAACCCGCACCGTCGAAACCTCGGCTCCAATCTGCGCGATTTCCCCGGCGACATCACTGCCGGGAATATGCGGAAGCGGAATCGGCACGCCAGGGATACCCCCGCGCACCCAAAGGTCGAGATGATTGAGCGCACAAGCCTTCACGCGAACGAGAACTTCATTAGGCCGAATCGCCGGCACCGCCGCGTCCGTGCATTTCAATACCTCCGGTCCACCGTGCTGCTGTAAAACAATCGCTTTCATGAAACCCCCGGTTTCGAATTGAGATTTCGAAAGGTAGCACCCAAGCCGAAGAGTGTCCACAACGCGGCGCGCATTGACAGAGAGTTTTGCCCGCCGTAGTCTCAGGACAGAGGAAGCGCGTGGACCTGTTCGAAGAAATCGTGAAGATGCGGCGTGCCGGGCAGCGCGCGGCCCTCGCCACCATCGTGCATACCAACGGCTCGATCCCCAGCTACGAAAGCTCCCGCATGCTCGTCCGCGAAGACGGCTCCATCTCCGGAACCATTGGCGGAGGCTGCGTCGAAGCCGAAGTCTGGGCCGCCGCCAAAGACGTCATGCAAATGGAATCGCCCCGCAAGATGGTCTTCAACCTCAACAATGAAGCCAGCTACGACAACGGCCTCATTTGCGGCGGCACGCTGGAAGTTTTTGTCGAGCCCATCCTGCCCCAGCCAGTCGTCTACCTCTTCGGCGGCGGCCATGTCTCGATGGCCGTCGCGAAAGCTGCCTTCGCCGCCGGCTTCGGCATCGCCGTCGTCGACGACCGCGAATCGTTCGCCAACAAAGAGCGCTTCCCCATGGCCCAGGACATTCACACCAGTTACGAGGATGCCTTCGCCAAAATCCAGCCGAACGTCGCCACCTATCTGATAATCGTGACGCGCGGCCACAAAGAGGACATGCGCGTGCTGGCCTGGGCCGTCCGCACCGACGCGCGTTACGTCGGAATGATCGGAAGCAAGCGCAAAGTCCTGTCCGTCTACAAAGCGCTGGAAGAAGAAGGCTACAAACCCGAAGAATTCGAACGCGTCTACGCCCCTATGGGATTGGAAATTGGCGCGCTCTCCCCGGAAGAAATTGCCATCAGCATCGTGGCGGAATTAATTGCCGTTCGCCGAAACGCTCTAAAAGGATCCCACAAGAAACTGCAACACGAGTCGCGCCCGGCCCCCGTTCTCTCCCAAGGCGAGCGCTGAAAGGGGCACATGCTGGCCGCCGTCATCCTCTCCGGCGGGACCTCGAGCCGAATGGGCTCGCCGAAGGCGCTGCTTCCCTACCAGGGCCGCCCCTTTCTTGAGCATCTCTTGGAAGTAACATCGCTGCCGGTAATTGGCGTGCGCCGTGTGGTGCTCGGTGCGCAGGCAGAACCCATCGCCAAAGCCGTGAAGCTCACCGCCGATGAAATCGTCATCAATGCGGATTGGGAAAAGGGTCAGCTCAGCTCCATTCAGGCCGCTATCCGCAGCCTGCCCGCCGGGACCGATGGCATCCTGCTCTGCCTGATCGATCACCCCCTCATCAGTGCCGCGCTGGTGCAAGGCTTGATTGAGCAATTTTACAAATCGAAGAAGCCCGTCGTTCTCCCGCTTTACGAAGGGCGCCGCGGCCACCCGGTGATTTTCTCCGCGGCCCTGTATGACGAACTGCTTCGCGCACCGCTCGAAACGGGAGCACGCGCCGTGGTATGGGCCCATGCGGCCGAAGTGGAAGAAGTGCACACCGACGAAGAAGGCTGCGTCCTAAATCTGAACGATCCGGAAACCTTGAACACCGCTCTCCGCCCAAAAACTAGCGACTGGCAGAACTGAGCTTCTGAACCAGCGCACTGGCCGCGTCTGCCGCGAGCTGCGCCCCGTGATACGTTGCCGCCGGAAGTCCCCCGAGCGCCTGCGAAAGTGATTCGGCAGTGACGCCGCGGGCTTCGCCAAGAACCCGGCCACGGAGCACTTCCGTCAATAGCGAAGCGCAGGCTATCGAGGTTGTGCATCCGCGGCAAAGAAAACGCACTTCCACGATGCGGCCCTCATCCACTCTTGCCGCCAGCTTGAGAATGTCGCCGCAGACCGGGTTGCTCGCCTCAACCGTCGCCGTGGCCCCGGGCAACTCGCCTGCGTTTCGCGGATTCCGAAAATGATCGAGAACGGCTTCGCTGAACATAAGGTCCGAAACGAAGTGCAACACACTCGCCGAACGCAGTCAATCCTCACCCCGGCCCGGACTTGCAGTTCCAGAACGGCATCAAGCTGTCTGCTATCCTCTTTCTGTGAACGGCAAAGCAGTTCGACAAACGCCGATGCGCATCGTTTCGCTGGCGCCCAGCGCCACTTCCATTCTGTGCGCAATCGGCGCAAAGCGCGCACTCTTTGGAGTGACCAAGTGGTGCGCCGATGTCGCACCTGTCTCTCATCTACCCAAGCTTGGCGACTGCTGGCACATGGAATCCGTGGACGCCATCTTGCGACTCAGGCCCACGCTGGTGATTGGCTCCGTGCCCTACAAACAAGATACGGTCGGCAAGCTGCTGGAGCAACCGCTGAATTTCCTGGCCATGAATCCTCGGACACTCGCGGACATCGAAAACGATATTCGATTGCTGGGAGGCATTACCGGTCGTGCAGCAGCGGCGGAGAACCTCGTACGCAAAATGCGGAGTGGCTTTGCTCGGATTCAAAAAAGGTCTCAGAAAACCAAGCGGACACTACATGTCTACTGCGAAGCATGGCCAAATCCCCGAATTGCCTCCCCACCCTGGGTAGCGGAACTCGTGCAGATTGCTGGCGGCCACATGGTGGTCCCGGCCGGTGAGAAAGTCACCGACGAGCAGATTGCGGAGGCAAAACCGGAGGTGATTGTCCTGGCATGGGCCGCCACCGGCAAGAAGGCCGATTCGAAACGGGCTTACGGAGTCGCAGCCTGGAAAGATGTCCCCGCCATCCGCAATCGTCAAGTGCACGTGATCAGCGACGAGCTGTTGAACACCCCCGGCCCGCCACTGCTGCAAGGCGCGATGGAGCTGGCGAAGATCTTGCGCGGAATAAATCGCCACCCATAAGAGTCACTTATGGTTAGAGAGAAGTCCCAGGACACCGAGAGAGGTCCTGTCCTATGCGCATCGTCGTTGCAGCTGTAATTGAACGTGCGGACCGCCGCCTGCTGATCGGCCAGCGCCGCCGCACAGACACTTCCCCCCTCAAGTGGGAGTTTCCCGGCGGAAAAGTTGAACCGGGTGAGACCGCCGAGCAAGCGCTCGCTCGCGAACTCAAAGAGGAACTCGCTGCAACCTTGCTGAAAAGCGCACCCATCGGTCGCGTCGTCCACAAATACGCCGCAACTCCCGAGGAGCTCGAAATTCTTTTCTACGCCGCGCAGATTCGCGAATCCGAACTCGCCCCGCGCGCATTCGAGCAACTCCAATGGGTACTCCCGAAGGAATTGGGCCAATACGACTTTCTCGCCGCCAACGCCCAACTCGTCGCCAATCTCGCCACCGGCCGCATCAAGCCCGCCGAACTTCTCGAATCCTTTGGCACCGACGCTCGCCCTATAAACCCGGACCAAAGTAGCGGTAGTGGCCGGTAATCTTCCAGCTGAACAGCACGTCTTCCATGCGCGGCCCCTGCCCGATGTTGTGAACGATCATGGTACGCCCGCTCTGCTTTGATTTTTGATCCACCACGAGACCCACATGAGGAACGTTTCCGCCCAAATCCCACGTGACAATGTCTCCGGGCGCGTAATCCTCGGCACGGCTGCTTAGCGCCAGCGATTCGCCCTTGCGTGAAAAGAACACCATCAAGTTTGGCACCCGGCGATGATCGATATTCGGATCCGGGCCGCTCGAAAGCCATCTCCACCGTCTCGGGTACTGATCGAAGTTCTGAACCATGTCCTCATGAACTTCTTTCTGCAAATCAACTCCCACGCTCCGATAAGAGCGGATGATCTCATCCGTACACACACCCGTGTCCGAAGGCACGTCTCCCCCGGGATAGGGGATGCGGACATAAGCAGGGTCATAACGGACAACGTGGTGGGTGCGCTCGACGGCGGCAGCAACCAGGCGCTGCGTGAATTCGCGGCGCCGCGCTTCCACGCTTGCATTTGATTGGGTTAGCGCCGGTCGGGCCAGCCCCAAGCCCGTCAGAACCAGCGCGAGAAGGAAAACGCGTAGCCGCGTGCGATGGCCTCTGCGACAGAACATCCGCGCTCGTTTCTTACGAAGTGACCGGATTCGGCTTATCGGTGTTGATGCCCAAGTCCTTGATCGCTTTATCGAGGACAGATCGTTCGATTTTGCCATCTACAAATAGCTCGTGCAGCGTGGCCAGCGTGATGTACCGTGAATCCACTTCGAAGAATTCACGAAGTGAAGTTCGCCCTTCGCTTCGCCCGAACCCATCCGTGCCTAGCGAAGCCAGCCGCCGCGGCATCCATTTGCTGACCATGTTCGGCAGCGTCTTCAAATAATCGGAAGCCGCCACCAGCACCCCCGGCGCATCCGCAAGGCACTTCGTTACGTAAGGCACGCGCAGCTTTTCCGCAGGATGCAAACGGTTCAAGCGTTCTGTCTCAATGCCGTCGTTATAGAGCTCCTTGTAACTCGTAACGCTCCATACATCGGCCGACACGCCGTACTTCGTATCAAGAATCTCCTGCGCGCGAAGCGCTTCGTTGAGAATCGCGCCGCTTCCAAACAGTTGCGCCCGCAGCTTTGCCTTCGGGTTCGCCGCGGCCCGGAAACGGTACATGCCCTTCAAAATCCCGTCCTTCACGTTTCCCGGCATCGGCGGCATCGCGTACGGTTCGTTCATCACCGTGATGTAATAAAAGACGTTCTCGCCGTCCTTATACATCCGCCGGATTCCATCCTGGATAATCACCGCGATCTCGTAAGCAAACGCCGGATCGTACGCCTTGATGTTCGGAACCGGCAGCGCCAGCACGTGGCTGTTGCCATCCTGGTGCTGCAGCCCTTCGCCCGAAAGCGTCGTGCGTCCCGCGGTGCCGCCCAACAAGAATCCTCGGACGCGCATATCGGCAGCCGCCCAGATAAAATCCGCAATCCTCTGAAACCCGAACATCGAGTAATAAATAAAAAACGGAATCGTGTTGATCCCGTGCGTGGCGTACGCCGAGCCGGCCGCGATAAACGAAGCCATCGAGCCCGCCTCGGTGATGCCCTCTTCGAGAATCTGCCCGTCCTTCGCTTCCTTGTAATACAGCAGCGTGTTCACATCCACCGGCTCATACCGCTGCCCCACGCTCGAGTAAATTCCCACCGTACGGAAGAGCGACTCCATGCCAAAGGTCCGCGCCTCATCCGGCACGATCGGCACGATGAGCTTGCCAATCTCCCCATCCTTCAGCATTTTCCGCAGCATGCCCACGAACGCCATCGTCGTCGAAACTTCCCGCCCCTCGCTGCCTTCGTGGAATTCCTTGAACAGCTCCTCGTGATCCGACACAAACGGTTTCGAACGCACGCTGCGCTTCGGCGTATACCCGCCCAGCGCTTCGCGTCGCGCCCGCAAATACTGAATCTCGACGCTGTCCTCGGCCGGACGATAGAACGGCACCTCGATGCAATCCTCGTCGTTCAGCGGAATCCCAAACCGCGAACGAAATTCCCGCAACTCGTCTTCATTCAGTTTTTTCTGCTGGTGCGTGACGTTCTTGCCTTCGCCCGCTTCGCCCAGCCCATAACCCTTAATCGTCCGCGCCAGAATCACCGTCGGCGAGCCCTTGTGCTCCACCGCCGCCTTGTACGCCGCATAAACTTTCCGCGGATCGTGCCCGCCCAATCGCAACCGCCGCAGCGCCTCGTCCGGCAGCGGCTCAACCAACTGCAGCAACCGCGGATCGCTTCCGAAAAAATGCTCCCGCACATATGCGCCCGAGGAAACCACCAGTTTCTGATATTCCCCGTCCACCAATTCGCCCATGCGCTTGACCAGCAGCCCTTCGGTATCGCGCTCGAAAATCGGATCCCACTCGCTTCCCCATAAAACCTTGATCACATTCCAGCGTGCCCCGCGGAACGCCGATTCCAGTTCCTGAATAATCTGCCCATTGCCGCGCACCGGCCCATCAAGCCTCTGCAAATTACAATTGACCACGAAAATCAGATTGTCGAGTTTCTCGCGCGAAGCCAGTGTGATCGCTCCCAGCGATTCCGGCTCATCCGTCTCGCCGTCGCCAAGGAACGCCCACACCTTGGCATCCGTAACCGGCTTCATCCCGCGATCTTCCAGGTACCGATTGAACCGCGCCTGATAAATCGCCATCAGCGGGCTGAGCCCCATCGAAACCGTCGGAAATTCCCAGAAATCCGGCATCAGCCAAGGATGCGGATACGATGAAAGCCCCCCGCCCGGCTTCAGCTCGCGCCGGAAATTCTCCAGCTTCTGCGCGCTCAGCCGCCCTTCCAGAAACGCTCGCGCATACATTCCCGGCGAAGCGTGCCCTTGAAAATAAACCGTGTCGCCTTCGAACTCCTCCGTCCGCGCACGGAAAAAGTGGTTGAACCCCACCTCGTAGAGCGTCGCCGCCGAGGCGTACGTCGAAATGTGCCCGCCGATATTGTGTTCCACGCGATTCGCGCGCACCACCATCGCCAGCGCATTCCACCGGATCAAGCTCTTGATGCGCCGCTCCAACTCCTGATCCCCTGGAAAAAGTGGCTGCAACCGCACCGGAATCGTATTCGCGTAAGGCGTGTTCGCGCTAAACGGCAGATCAATTCCGTTAACGGTCGCGTGTGCGCGGAGCCGCTCCAGAATTTCCGCCGCCACTTCCGGCCCGCTCGATTCCAGCACCGAGTCCAGCGACTCAAGCCATTCTTGAATCTCTACGTCTTCCATGCCATGCGGCTGGGTTGATATTTCGTTTTCCATACCTTCGGTCGCTTCCTCTTCTTTCGGTTTCCCGGTAGTCCTGCGCCAAGCGCGGCGGACTTATGTGGGCGATAAGCTAAATAGAATACACCGCAGCGCGGTTCTCTGCACGGCCCGATTCGGAATTTTCTCACCACGTTTCGAAATTGCACGCAACGCGCGCCAGTTACAAAGTTCGCCCGCCATCCACGCCAAGAACTTGCCCCGTCACGAATTTCGCATTCACCAGATACAACACCGCCTCCGCAATATCCGCCGGCCTTCCTGACCGCTGCAGCGACGCAAGCTTAATAAAGTCCCGCTCCCACTCCGGCGGATCGCCCGCCATCGTAATCGTCCCCGGCGCAATCGCATTTACGCGCACTTCCGGCGCCAGCGCCTTCGCCAGCACTTTCGTCAACATCACCACTCCCGCTTTCGAAACCGAATGCGGTATATATCCCGGCCAGCCCAGCAGCCCGCCCGCGTCCGCAAAATTAATAATCACGCCTTTGCTCCGCCGCAAAAGCGGCGCCGCCGCTTGCGCGCAAAAAAATGGCGCCCTCAGATTCGTATCCAGCGAAGCATCCCAAATCTCTTCCGTCGTGGAAATAGTGCTGGCTGGCAGAAAATTTGCCGCGCTGTTCACCAAAATATCCAGCCGCCCAAACTGTTTCGCCGTTTCATCAAACAGCCGCTTGATTTCCGCAACGCTCCCCAGATCTGCCGCAATCGCCGCCGCGCGCCGCCCCAATTTTTCGATCTCCCCTACCGCGCTCTCCGCCTCCACCCGCGACGTCCGGTAGTGAATGACAACATCCGCCCCCTCTTCCGCCAGCCGCAAAGCCACCGCCCGCCCCAGCCGTTTCGCAGCCCCCGTCACAAGAGCCACACGCCCCGGCACCGTTTCCCCGATCCTTGTATCCTTTTCCATCATCCTCAAACCCGAAACCGTAACACATTCTAGTAGGACAGGCATTCTTGCCTGTCCTCTTTCTTTTTCTCTCCCTCAGTTTTGCCAGAGACAGACAAAACCGCCCCTCCTACCCTACAATCACAACTCCCAGGAGGAACTTAATGACTCTCGATCTCTTAGCCATCGCCGCCCACCCCGACGACATCGAACTCACCTGCGGCGGCACGCTCGTAAAAATGACCCAGCGCGGCTACAAGACCGGCATCCTCGACCTGACCGCCGGCGAAATGGGCAGCCGCGGCACCCCGGGAATCCGCGCCAAAGAAGCCACCAAAGCCGCAAAACTCCTCGGCATCAAGTGGCGCGGCACCTTAGGCGTACCCGACTCCGATGTCCAACCCTCCCGCCAGCACAAACTACGCCTCGCCTCCGTCATCCGCGAACTTCGCCCCACGACCGTCATCCTCCCCTACTGGGAAGCCCGTCACCCCGACCACTACCACGCCTCGACCCTCGGCTACGAGGGCTGCTTCCTCGCCGGTCTCAAACAGCTCCCCCTCGAGGGCGAACCGCACCGCCCTTTCAAGATCCTCTATTACACCCTCTTCGCCGACGTCCGCCCCACCTTCGTCGTGGACATCACCGCGCAATACGCCCAGCGTCGCAAGGCTATCCTAGCCTTCGGCTCACAATTTCTCCCCCATCCCTCCGAGAAAAAGAGCAAAGTCCACCTGGCCATCGACCGCCTGGACGAAGACATGCACCAATTGGCCCGCCACTACGGCCAAATGATCGGCGTGCGCTACGGCGAACCCTTCTTTCAAAGGGAATTAGTCAAAGTGGATGATGTTGTAAAGATGGAAGTTCGCTCGATCTGACAACTAAAACTTCTCGTCTTCTTGAGCAGGAGAAAAACCCGGAATCGTATGCCCAGCGCCGGCTCGCTCAACCCGCACGCGGACTTGCGCCTCGTCCTCCGCGCCCGATTTCCGCAGGATCACCATCGTGCTCAGCGCCTCGGAATACAGCCGGGTCACCAAATAGATGTCCTTGGTACCGTCCTTCTTCCAAAGCTGGCCAACCTGTATCTTGGAAACGCCCATAAGGCAGACTTCGACTCTAGAGTGCCCCGCAAACACTGTCAACTGCGACTCTCTGTCGTTTCGATGCGGACGAAAACCCTCCCGGTATCTCCCCCGCCCCCATCTCGTTCGTATCCGTCAACTCCAACCTTCAAAATTAGCCGCACTGTTCCCCTGAGGAGAAAACCTTATCGCATCGTCTAACATCGAATGGAAAGAACATTACTAGACGCCCGCCCGGGTTTGAAGGTGTATAATAGGGGGTAGGCAGAGGTGGCGCTTATGAAAGAAACACTGCGAATCGCCCTGAGCGTGTCGCTCTCCTGTGTACTTTTGGCTGGTCCGGCCCTTTCCGCGCCCCAAAGCCAGAGCCAGGACCCCAGCCAGGATCCCTCCAAAAATCCGCCATCCACGCAGCCTACGGCTCCGCCTGCGCAGCAACCCACGCAGCCGCAAACGACGCCTCCCCCGCAGCCACCGGCTAAGGCCCAGACGACTCCGGCACCCGTCTCCCAGCCCGTCCAGCAGCAGGACACCGTCAGTCCCAAGAACTCCAAAGAAGACGTGGAAGCCATCGGCAACCGCAACGTCAGCGGCAAAGTCAATTTCTATTCCATTGAAAAAGAGATCGCCATCGGCAAGTCGCTCGCGCAAGAAGTCGAGCGCTCTTCCAAAATGATTGACGACCCCGTCGTCACCGAGTACGTCAACCGCGTTGGCCAGAATCTCGTCCGCAACTCCGACGCAAAAGTTCCTTTCACCATCAAAGTCATCGACTCCGACGAAGTCAACGCCTTCGCCCTCCCCGGCGGTTTCTTCTATGTCAACAGCGGCCTCATCCTCCGCGCGCAAGAAGAGTCCGAGCTTGCCGGCGTAATGGCCCATGAAATTTCCCATGTCTGCGCCCGCCACGGCACGCGCCAGGCCACCAAGGGTGAAATCATCCAGTTGGCTTCCATCCCCGCCATGATCTTCATTCCCTACAGCGCGGCTGGCTACGCCATGTACGAAGGCCTGAACCTCGCCATTCCTCTGACCTTCTTGAAGTTCAGCCGCGACGCCGAACGCGAAGCCGATTTTCTCGGCCTGCAGTACATGTACAAAGCCGGCTACGACCCGAACTCTTACGTCACCTTCTTCGAGCGCATCCAAGCCGATGAAAAGCGCCGCCCAGGCACCATCCCCAGGGCCTTCTCTACGCATCCGCCCACGCCCGATCGCATCGAATCCGCGCAAAAAGAAATTGCCCGCATCCTCCCGGCAAAACAGGAGTACGTCGTCACCACCTCCGAATTCGACCAGGTCAAGGGCCGCCTCCACAACATCATGTTCTCCCGCAAAGCCCAGCCCGGCCCCAACAAGCCCACCCTGCGCACCAAGACCGAACAATCCAAAGGCCCAACCTCCACCACCTCGTCCGATCCAAACAGCACCGCCAGCGACGACGACCGCCCCACCCTTAAGCGCCGCCCCGACTCGCAGCCCTGATCTCCCATGTTGTTCGTTCTCTTTTATGTAGAGGCCGGGCTTGAGCCCGGCGTTCACTTTTTATTGGCGTCCGCACGCGGCGCCCTGATATGAACACAAAATCACACATTGCAATCCCCACCGCAATGTTCGCCGTCACTACGATTATCTGTGCAAGCGCACTCTCTGCCAGCCCTGCTCCACAATTCAAACCATCCCGTTCCGACGAGGACATAAACGCCGTCGGTCACCGCACCATCGGCAAAAATACGAATTTCTACTCACCCGACAAGGAAAAAGAAATTGGCAAGGCATTGGCACAAGAAGTCGAGCGCTTCTCGAAACTTCTTAACGACCCGGTCGTAACCGAATACGTCAATCGCATCGGCCAAACGATTGCCCAAAACTCCGACGCACGCTACCCCATTGTCATCCGCGTGATCGATTCGGACATCGTAAACGCCTTCACGTTGCCCGCGGGGTATCTGTACATCAACAAGGGATTGGTTCTTCAAACGGAAGGGGAAGCAGAACTGGCTGGTGTGTTGGCCCGCGGAATCGCCCACACCGCCCTGCGCCACGCTACCCGTCAGGCTACCGAAGGCAGCGTGCTGCAGCTATCCTCCATTCCCGTGATGATATTCACACCCAACAGCATGGCGGACTATGCCATGTTCGAAGGCCTGAACCTCGCCATACCCCTCTCCACTCTGAAACTCCGGCGAGACACCGAGCGCGAAGCAGATTTCTTCGGACTAGAATATCTTTACAAGGCCGGCTACGACCCCGAGTGCCTACCCCGCTTCCTCGAACGAATGTCATTGCACAGTCCCACAGGCAAGAACATTCCCAAGGCGTTCGATCTGTTTCCTCCCGTCTCCGAGCGCCTGGAGGCCATGAACAAGGAGATCGCCAAGATCCTCCCGCATCGCGACGGCGCAATCGTGTCCACCTCCGAATTTCAAATTATAAAAGCCCGCCTGCTCGCCTCACCGCCAAATGCGCCTTCCGATCCCCCGGTCAACCAACCTAAACCAATACTAAGGAAGCCCGGAGACCATCCCACGCCTGAACCGCCGAGCCCAACTCCAAATTGCGAATAATTGCGCATGTTGCGCAACCTGAATAGGCAAGCAACGTCCTGCTGGCCTTCGATAAGAACGAAGGCATTGTCTAGCGACACTTCTTCGCCGGTTTTCACCGGGACGAGAGCGCCCAATCAATTCTTCGGGAGCTTGCGCTGACCACGGCCACCCGCGAAAACCTCGCATAAGCCCCGCGCTCTTCGCTCCGCAGGTTTTGCGGTGTCCACTACTGAACAGTACTTTCCGCTGGTACAACCGAATTATTAATAAAAAATAATCTCGCGTCTGTCTCAAATCGTACGGTTCTGAATTCAGACTCTTGCTATGGTCTGGGCTGCGACGGCCTTTAATCACAGAATCGGCGGGCTCTCAGACCATGAAATTCTCGGGATTTTTATTGACTCTCTTGCTTTTTTTGGTGTGCATTCCATTCGGCGCGCGCGCGCAAGCACCAGCAATCGCCATGGTCCAGCACACCAGCAAGGATGCCGGCACCACGACCTCCGCTACGCTTGCCTTCAACTCCGCTAACACCGCGGGCAATTGGATTGGAGTCTGCGTTCGTGCGGGGCGCTCCGGAGAAATCTTCACCGTTACCGATTCCCGGGGCAATGCCTACCACCAAGCCGTTCAATTCAACATCACCGTAGATACTCCGAACGGAGACACGCTCGGAATCTTTTATGCGGAGAATATCTCCGGCGGCGCGAACACCATTACCGTCTCCGATTCAAACTCGGGAACCCTGCGTTTTGCAATCGTTGAGTATTCGGGAGTCGCGACCGCAAACTCCCTGGATGTCATCGCCATGGCTCAGGGCAACGGTGTCTCGCCCAACAGCGGCAGCGTGATGACCGCGAGTGGCGATTTATTGCTGGGCGCGATCGCTAGTGCCAATCCTGCGAATTTTACCGCGGGAAGCGGTTTTTCGGGCCTGGAAAATGTCCCGGGTGAGCCGAACACAAAGCTCTTTGCAGAGCAGCAGATAGTAGCAACGACCGGCGCAGAATCAGCGCATGCCTCGCTCGCCTCATCCGACTTCTGGGGCGCGGCCTTGGCAGGATTCAAGGGTAGCGGCGCAGCAGCAGCCGTCCCGAACATTTCAAGTTTAAGCCCGTCCTCGGGCACGGTCGGCACGTCGGTAACAATCACTGGGACGAACTTCGGTACGGCCGTCGGCACAGTAACGTTCAACGGCACCGCCGCGTCTCCCACGAGTTGGAGCACGACGCGTGTCGTTGTCCCGGTGCCGAGCGGAGCGACCAGCGGCAATGTCGTGCTTACAGATCCCGGCGTGGCCAGCAATGGCGTGGCTTTCACTGTGACCACGATTGACACAGCACCGCCGGTCGTGGCCATCACCTCCCCGGCCAACAATGCAACCATTTCAGGCACGACAACCATCACCGCCACCGCCACAGACAACGTGGCGGTCGCGAGCGTTCAATTTAAAGTTGATAACGCCAATACCGGAGCCGCGGTCCTGACCGCGCCCTATAGCTACGCTCTCGACACGACCACGCTCTCCAATGCGAATCACATTTTGACCGCACTCGCCACGGACACTTCAGGGAATGCCGCGACTAGCGCCGCAGTGACAGTCAAGGTTAATAACGCGCCAGCGGCCCCGGCCATCACAAGTCTGAATCCGGCCTCGGGATTAGTCGGCGCAAGCGTTACGATCACGGGCGCCAATTTTGGCGCGACGCAGGGAACAAGCACGGTTAGCTTCAACGGAACGGCGGGGACGCCGACGAGCTGGAGTTCGTCAAGCATCGCGGTGCAAGTGCCTGCAGGGGCAACGACGGGCAATGTTGTAGTGACAGTTGGCGGAGCGGCTAGCAACGGTGTGAGTTTCACAGTTACGACTCCAGGGCCTAGCATCACGAGCGTGAATCCAGTGTCAGGATTAGTTGGCGCAAGCGTCACAATCACGGGCGCCAATTTTGGCGCCACACAAGGAACGAGCGCGGTTAGCTTCAATGGGACAGCGGGCGCGCCGACGAGCTGGAGCGCGTCGAGCATCGCAGTGCCAGTGCCAGCAGGGGCCACGACGGGCAATGTCGTTGTGACTGTCGGCGGAGCGGCTAGCAACGGTGTGAGCTTCACAGTTACGGTTCCCGCACCCAACATCACGAGTCTGAATCCGGCATCGGGATTAGTTGGTGCAAGCGTCACAATCACGGGCACAAACTTTGGCGCGACGCAAGGAACCAGCGCGGTTAGCTTCAACGGAACGGCGGGGACGCCGACGACCTGGAGTGCATCGAGCATTGCAGTGCCAGTGCCAGTAGGAGCAACGACCGGCAACATCGTTGTGACTGTCGGCGGAGCGGGTAGCAACGGTGTGAGTTTCACAGTTACGACTCCAGGGCCTAGCATCACGAGCGTGAATCCGGCGTCAGGATTAGTCGGCGCGAGTCTGGCGATCACGGGCGCCAATTTTGGCGCGACGCAAGGAACCAGCGCGGTTAGCTTCAACGGAACGGCGGGGACGCCGACGACCTGGAGTGCATCGAGCATTGCAGTGCCAGTGCCAGTAGGAGCAACGACCGGCAACATCGTTGTGACTGTCGGTGGAGTGGCAAGCAACAGTGCGAGCTTCACAGTGACGACTCCAGCGCCGAGCATCACCAGCGTGAATCCAGCGTCAGGATTAGTCGGCGCAAGCGTCACGATCACGGGCGCCAACTTTGGCGCGACACAGGGAACAAGCACGGTCAGCTTCAACGGGACAGCGGGCGCGCCGTCGAGTTGGACCGCGACGAGCATCGTGGTCCCAGTGCCGAGCGGAGCGACCACCGGAAATGTGGTCGTCATTGTATCCGGCACAGCGAGCAACGGCTTGCCGTTTACTGTGCTTACTCCAGGAGGCCCCATCTCGTTTGTCCAGGTGAACTCTTCCACCCCGCAGTCCCCTCAGACGTCGGTTGCGACGCGCTACACCCTGGCGCAGAAAGCGGGCGATCTGAACGTTGTGGTGGTGGGCTGGAGCGATTCGAACGCGAAGGCTAGCTCGGTAGTGGATTCCATGGGGAATGCATATTCTCTGGCAGTCGGCCCCACAGTCCAAGCAGGTGTGGCGACCCAGGCGATCTACTACGCGAAAAATATTGCGCCGGCCGCGGCCAACGCCAATGCCGTTACTGTGACATTCACAGCGGCGGCGAACTATCCAGACGTGCGCCTCGCGGAGTACAGCGGAACGGATGCCGTGAATCCGCTGGATGTCTCTGTCGGGGCACAAGGAAATGGTTCGACGAGTAGCAGCGGTACGGTAGCGACAACGAACGCCAACGACCTGCTGGTCGGAGCGACCTTGGTGCAATCGACAACCGGCGGACCGGGAACAGGTTTCACGAACCGTGTGATCACCAATCCCGATGGAGATATTCTGGAAGACCAGCTTGTTGCGGCCACTGGCTCCTACAGCGCGACCGCGCCAATTTCGTCTGGGGGACCGTGGATCATGCAGATGGCAGCGTTCCGCGCTGCAAACAGTGGTAGCACGCCATTAAACATTTCGAGTTTGAATCCGGCGTCGGGATTGGTTGGCACTTCGGTGACCATCAGCGGCTCTGGCTTCGGCGCAGCGCAAGGAACAAGCACGGTGAGTTTCAACGGGACGGCGGCGACACCGACGAGCTGGAGCGTGTCGAGCATTGTTGCCCCAGTCCCAGCAGGTGCCACGACGGGCAACGTGGTCGTGACCGTGGGCGGCGTAGCCAGCAATGGCGTGAGTTTTACAGTTACGGTTCCCGCGCCGAGCATCACGAGTCTGAACCCTGCCTCAGGATTGGTCGGCACTTCCGTAACGATTAGCGGTGCGAACTTTGGAGCAACGCAAGGGACGAGCACGGTGAAATTCAATGGAACGGGAGCGACACCAACAAGCTGGAGCGCCTCAAGCATCATTGTGCCGGCGCCCACGGGAGCGACGACGGGGAGCGTGGTGGTGACGGTAGGAGGAGTAGCAAGCAACGGCGTGGGCTTTACGGTCACCGTTCCGGCGCCCAACATTACAAATCTGAATCCAGTGTCTGGGTTGGTAGGAACGACGGTGACGATCGCTGGAGCGAACTTCGGTGCAACTCAGGGAACCAGCACGGTGAAGTTCAACGGCATCTCCGCGGTCCCAACAAGTTGGAGCGCGTCAAGCATAGTCGTCCCCGTACCGGCAGGAGCAACGACCGGAAACGTGGTCGTGACTGTGGGCGGAGCGGCGAGTAATGGCGTGAACTTTACGGTCACAGCTCCAGGGCCTAGCATCACGGGCGTGAATCCGGGGTCGGGATTGGTGGGCGCAAGCGTCACGATCACGGGCGCCAACTTTGGCGCGACACAGGGAACAAGCACGGTCAGTTTCAACGGAACGGCGGGCGCGCCGACGAGTTGGAGTGCGACGAGCATCGTGGCGACGGTTCCGGCGGGGGCGACCACGGGCAATGTGGTTGTAACCGTCGGCGGCGTGGCCAGCAATGGCGTGAGCTTCACGGTTACTGTGCCACCGCCGAGCATCACGAGCCTGAACCCGACGTCCGGGCTGGTGGGCACTTCCGTAGCGATAAGCGGTGCGAACTTTGGGGCGACCCAAGGAACGAGCACGGTGAAGTTCAATGGAACCACCGCGACGCCGACGGGCTGGAGCGCGACGAGCATCGCAGCGCAGGTGCCGGCGGGAGCCACGAGTGGAAACGTGGTGGTGACCGTTGGCGGCGTGGCCAGCAACGGTGTGGGCTTCACCGTGCAAACCGACACGACGCCGCCGGTGGTGACCATCACCGCGCCGGCAAGCAATGCCACCGTCTCCGGGACGATTACGCTCACCGCAACAGCGACGGACCCAGACAGCCCGGTATCTTTTGTTCAGTTCCAGGTCGATGGAGCGAACACCGGTGCGCAGCTGACGACCGCCCCGTATTCCCTTTCGCTAGACACCACCACGCTTTCCAACGGGGCGCACTCCTTGACGGCCGTGGCCCAGGATCCCAGCGGAAACGTGGGCACGAGTGTGTCCGTGCCGGTCACCGTTTCGAATACGACCTCGGCCCTTCCAACGTTCATCTATAGCACGGCTGTGCCAGTCGCCGTTCCCAGTGGAAGTCCCTGGGGGCCACCGGCGGGCTTTGCTCCCTGCCTGGTTTCTACTCCCTGTTATCGAGTTCCTCTTCCCGAGCTGACGACCGCCGGGGCTACTCTCGTTCTGTCGTTTGGCTATGACAGCAGTGGGGCCAACCAGGCATTCAGCGTCACAGACGACAAATCCAACACCTGGACCCTGGATGCGACCTCTGCGGTGAGCAATAACAAGACGCTAAAGATGTACCACGCGTCGAACGTTGCCGCGGGAGCGTCCTACATCCAAATCCAACTCACTGCCGGTTCGAATAACGGCTATTGGCAGGCAAACGTAGCGGAGTTCTATAACGTCGGAGCAATCGACGGCACATCCTGTAACGCGGGCAGCTCGACAACCATCAGCGCGGGCAGTATCACTCCGACGGCAAGCGGCGATCTCCTTTTTCAAGCGAAGTACTCGACCAGTATTTCGTCCAACAACCTGCCCCCTTCGCAAACGGCGCCCTTCACCTCCGGCTCACAAGCGAGCATTACATGGGCTTTGGCCTCGCAGCTGTTGGGAGACGGAGCGGCGGATCAATACGGTGTCTACAATTCCACCGCCGCATTGAATCCCACTTTTACGCAAGCGGCATCGGACAACTACATTAGTTGCGCGGTAGCTCTCAAGGTGGCGGCCTCCGGCAGCGCGGCGACAGCCATTCCACGAGTGATTCACCAGGAACACGATGCCATGCCACATAACGCGCCGAATCCCTGGCATGTCGGGCTAGTCGCCGACGCACCCAATGTGGCCGTGTATCTTTCCTACGTGGGAAATGATTCGATCACCAACGTCACCTCCAGTCCTGCGCCGAATATCGGATGGACCGCCAGTGGAGCGGATTTCCAAGGTCAGAATGGGCACAACCATGTTAATTACTACTGCGCGAAATGGAATACGCCTCCCGGTACCGTGAATCTCTCTATCACCCGGTCGGGAACCTCAAACGACTCCATCAACATGATCTATGTGGTGCAAAACGGAACCTGCAATCTGGACGCGGATTCGGGAGGACAAGCGGGATTCAAGAACGATACCGGTCCTTTGCCGGCCTGTACGAATTGCCTGACGCCGACGCACACGAACGACATTATCTTCGCCAACGGCGGACAGTATGATTGCACGGCCACGGGCCTAATCGGGCCCACCGGAGGCCTCTTCGACTCCGCGTTCTTCACGGGAAACACGATTGATGGCCCGTCGCAAACCGACGAAAACAATTTTTGGATGCACTTCTACAACGGAAACAGCCTCAGCCCAATCAGCGTAACTTGGAGAGAGGCCTGCGATGTCACGACGCAATATTGGGCTGGCCGTGTTGCTGCCTATCAGTCCAATTGAGAGAATAGCAGCGAGTCAGGCGTATGTGAGAGGGAAACCGGGACAGGGACGTTTCCTGACACTTGTTTATTGGGCTCGTTTGGCTCGTAGTCTTTCGTATTCTCGGAAAGAGGGGAACCCCCCGCCTGTCCCCATCGGTCGTCCCCATCGGTCTTACGCTTATAACGCGGCAGCACGCCTCACCGGCGTCACAAACAACGGGCAGGTGGATTCGCAAAATCCCGCCACCCCCGCTTCCGCCATGCACTACAACGCCTTCGGGGGCCTCACAACCGACACCCTCGGCGACGCCGAAGTCGAAACCTTCAACTATGACAAACGCCTTCGAATGCAGTCCTACACGGCCACCATCAACAGCCCCAACTACTACTCCACCCCCATCACCCTCTATTCGTTCAGCATCAATCCTTTCGCTCCCAATGGTGATATCCTCTCCGCGAACGACAGCGTCAACGGCAATTGGACGTATTCGTATGACCCCTTCAATCGCGTTGTCGGAGACAACCAGAATAACGGCGCTGCCGTCTACAGTTACGTCTACGACCGCTTCGGCAACCGTTGGCAACAGAACGGGCCCACGAACACATTCGTTGCGACCTTCACCGGCAACAATCAGAGAAATCCGCAGAACAACAACCGCATCGACGGCTATACCCACGATGCCGCCGGCAACATCATGAGCGACGGTTTGCACAATTACACGTTTGACGCCGAAAATCGCATGATCAACGTGGACGGCGGCAATACCGCCGCCTACGGCTACGACGCCGACGGACATCGCGTCCAAAAAACTTCCGCGACGGGCAACGTTTCCGATCCTGCGGGAACCTGGATTTTCTTCTACGACCAATCCGGACGCTGGGTACAAAAGTTCAACTCACCCGGCAACACTTTTGTTCAAGGGCACATCTTTGCCGCTGGCCGCCATCTTGCTTCCGTCGGTGGCTGGACCACCTTCAGCCACTCCGATTGGGTCGGCACCGAGCGCTTGCGCCTGGGAATGGGCGGCATCCCCTACCAGACCGAATCCTGCACCAGCCTCCCCTTCGGCGACGGCCTCAACTGCACCGGCAGCGACGTCAGCAACCTCCACTTCACCGGCAAAGAACGGGATGCCACCACCGGCCTCGACAACTTCGGCGCCCGCTACAGTGCTTCTTCCATGGGTCGGTTTATGACTCCGGACTGGGCAGCCAAACCCACGACCGTTCCGTATGCTCAGTTCGGCGACCCGCAAAGCCTCAACTTATACGCCTTCGTCGGCAACAACCCGTTGCGCGATACCGACGCCGACGGCCACTGCTATCCCTGGTGCACTGCGCTCGTTGGAGCCGCTGCAGGTTTTGTGATTGGTGGCGGAACCGAAATCATTGCGCAGAAGCTCCAAGGTAAGCCAATTAATTGGAAAAAGGTGGAAGGCTCCGCAGTCAAAGGAACCATCCTGGGTGCTGCAATTGGCCTCGCAGGGCCAGAGGCGGGTGCGCTCACTACGGCCGCATTTGGATCAGCAGGCAACGTCGCGGGGGGAATAGCTGGTCGCTCGGCCGAAGGGCAATCCGCAAAAGAGGCCCTCAATCCAACGGAAGTGCTTAAGGATGCGGCCAACGGTGCCATCGGCGGCGCAATCGGGGGATCGAAGGTCGGCGAAAAATTAGGCGAATCAATAGCCGAAGGGTCTGCCAGGGTTGCTGCAGCTAGTGGCGATCAGGCAGCCGCCAACTTCTATTCGAACAATGCGTCAGGGATAGGTACAGGAGTCGCGAAAACGATGGACGCTGCCCAAAGCACTGCCGAGAGCTATCTCAACCAGCCAAACCCAAACCAGCAAAAGCAGCACGAACAGAAACCAAAATGCAGCGCAGGAGAAGGCTGTGCACACTAGGAACCACGCATAGAAAACTGATGATGGAAAACTCATCTCTTAGTTTGGTTGGCTCGATAGCGACTGTCGCCCTGACTGCTATTGCAATCCGTTGGGTATTGGGCGCGAAAGGAGCCAAACTTCCAAAAACTCAGGACGGCACCAGCGTATACGGGATAAAGTGGCAGTGGCGCGTATGCGGTGCCAGTGGTGCAGCATTCAGTTTGGTGCTGCTGATCTGGTCTTGGCATGACCTTCACCGCCCTGACGGAGTCCTGACCGTAGCTTCGCTTATATTTATAACAATCGGTATTTGGCTTGCGAGCGGCTCTATAAGAACGGACCGAATCGGCATCACCAAGAGGGCTCTCTGGCGCTCTCGCTCACTCCGGTGGGACGAAGTCACGGAGGTTCGATTGCACAAGAAGCAAGGCGGAGCCATCGAGGTCCGCGCCGGTTCACGAAAACTTATCATCGATTCCCGTTTCGTCGCGTTCCAGCACCTGCTAAACGAAATCGAAGCTCACACTAAGTTGGGCGAGTCAGGCTGATTAGATGAAGGCGTCGGCTCCTTCGGCCGAGTAGACCTGGCGGCTTTTCAACGACCGAGGCCCGCGCCGTTAACCCCTCCTCCGCAACCATCCAATCCTCAATTCTCCCCATTCCCTGCAAAACACTTAGCCTCTCGCCACTCCCATGCTATCCTCTCCCGTGTACGCCGAACTTGATCCTCGCTTGAACTGTCACCCTATCCCCGTAACTCCTTTCCTTGCCACACATCCGGAAAATGCGCCCATAACTCCTGTATTTGCCACACATCCAAAAACACGAGACTTAAAGTTCTTTGTTTGCCACACATCCGAAAAACAGGGGGGTGTCCCCGGGGCTGCGAACCGCAGTCCGGTGCCATTCGCTCTTTCCTCGCTCTTCGCGCTCTTCACACCAAGAGTGTTTCACAACTCTTTTCCCATCAACCGCTTCCGCGCTCTTTCTAAAAAGTGCCGGGTGTATGGAGGCCGCCTCCACCAATCCCTAAAGTATTACTTTAACTGTCAGGGCTTGATCCACTTTCCCACGACTGGACAAAAAGAATCCCGCCATGTGTTTTCAGCAACTTATGAATTGCCCATTTTCTATCCCCTTTGTTTTGACATTCATGCATGCAATGGGGGGTATAGGGGGCACAGCCAAACCAAATCCCTAAACCATTACTTTAAGTGCGCGCGTAACTTATACGGCGTCTACAACTTGCGTGAGGAAACAACGGACGGACTGTCTGAAGGTGTTCTTTTCTCCGTACTAACAACGAATAACTTAAAACCAAGAACCGCCACAAAAGCTCAACCCAATTCCCCTCTTCCCTCTTTGCTAACAACTGAAAACTGTAAACGGAGAACCGCCTCTTCAAGATCGTCGTTCCCGGTCATCCGGCGCCGCCGCAATTCCCATCCGCCGGAGCTCGTCAGCGTAATACTTTTTGTGCAGGACGTCCCACTCTTCGCTGCCTTCCAGAATTTCCTTCTTCTGCGAAGTGATCCGCTTGGTCACTTCCAATTCAATCTTCTCTTCATCCTTCAGCATTGCCGTCAGAATCTGCACCACCTGCTGCCGGATGGTGTCGCGGTCGTCCACGAATTCCACTTCCTCGCTGGCAACCAGCACGTCCGTAATCTGGTGCGACAACCTCACAATCTTTTCCCGGCTAAGTCTCATCCTTCCTCTTCCCCGTCACTCCGCGCGAACTCGCCCCTCGTCGCTGCGAATCTTTCCAATTTCAATTTTCCAATTTCTGTTTTCCAACTCCTACCGCAGGATCAGCTTGCGGTCCCTCGCCAATTGCTGTTTCACTTTCTTGTACATCTCCTGGTAGGAGACGCCCGTGCGCCGCATTTCGTCCTGGTGGTCCTGAAGGATCTGCCGCACTTCGTCATTGATGCGGTCCTCCACCGTCAGCTCTTCCACCATGCGCTGCCGCACGCGGTTGGTCACCGCGTCCGCCGCCTTGGTTTCGATCAAGCCGCCTTCCACCAGCCGTTTCACCACTTCCGTGGCCATGTGCGCCACATAATCCCGGACAAGAAGCATCTCAGAGTGTTTCCTTTGCGTGAAAGCAAGAGAGTGAGTTTACTGGCTGCGTGAATAAAGTGCAAGGAACCCCGTCGATTGGCTGAAATTGGCCCTTGTTGGCGCGCCGCGTTGCCCACGCTGAGCCTCGACTGGCTGCGCCACTCACTCCGGCTCGCCGATCAACTGCGTTATCGGAAGGGAGACTTGCAAAAATAAATCGCGCCAATTCGCCGCTCGTTGACGCTTCTGGCGGCTTCCTGTACGATGATTTAGCAGGGCGCTTAGCTCAGCGGTTAGAGCGTTCGGTTTACACCCGAAAGGTCGAAGGTTCAAATCCTTCAGTGCCCACCATTGTGACGCTTCACCCTTAGCGGGGACGTAGTTCAGTTGGTTAGAACGCTGCCCCGTCATTCGTTAGAGTCCTACACTGTCACGGCCGATAGCTTCTACCCTGCCCTTTTTGGCGGTTTCCTTAGTCTCCTTGCTGTGCATTCCCAGATCTTGCGGTGCATTCGAGCTGATCTCGCCGCAGTTTTTACCGTTGCAACGGTTTAGCAAATTCCCCGTTTCACAGCCTGGTGTTCGGAATCAGCAACTTACAGTCGGCTGAGATCCCCGGATTCGGTGCAAAACATCCCTGTTTGGGACCATAAGCGGCTCATAGGGTTCCTTGAACCTCGCACTCAGCCCTTTAAGGGTGTGTTGGCAAGGACCTCCACTTTTTCCACCTGCGGAGGAACCGCAAATAATTCACTGGCCCGTGCCGCCAACGCTTTCGCGATCTCGCCAGTCAAGTGGGCATTGCGGCCCTCTTCGTTCGCAAAGGTGTCAAAGATGCCGAACTTCTCCGGCCCGATCTTGATCGCATACCATTTCAAGGTCGCTTTTTCATTCAGTGCGAGAGGCTGAGCTGACTTTAGAAATGCCTCGGCATCAGCCTCCTTGCCTGCGCGTGCTTCGAGCGTGACTAACAATCCCACTGCTTCCATTGAATTACCCTCTGTGTTGAATTAGTTCCAGTCGATCGACCCACCGCCGCTCACACCTGTAAGTAAACTGCGCATCGCATAAGACCTGCTCAGCTTTTTCAAGTGTGTGCGTGTGATCCGCGTTGAAGAATACCCATGCACCCACGACAACTGCCATGTCCGGCTCACGCGCGGCCTCACCAACCGCCTTTGCATTGTTTACTTGCATTGCTTTCACGAAAAACACCCACCTTTACGTCCTGCTTCAACGCACTTCCTCCTGTTCTGGCCATACCACTGACAGTATCAGTGCCACCACAAGGCCTATACACACTTCTGCGAATCGATGAAACGCGATGCGCCATGGAGGTCCCACCCGCGGTACAAGCTGCACAACGGCAAGCGTCACGCCTGCGAACCGGAATGCATTCCGATTCGAGTTTGCAGCGGCGCTCAGGAGTCCCAGGATAAAAACGCCGGCACCGAAGATAAGGATATTCGGTCCGAAGGAACTCCCTACAATCGCTCCAACTGCTGCGCCAAGCACTGTTCCCATGAACCGCTCGCAGGAGACGGAAAGAGCAGCACCGAGTGATGATTGTGTAATCACCAAAGTCGTGATCGGCGCCCAATACGCCTCGGGCAAGCGGAATAGTCGCGCGACGAGCAACGAAACCACCGCAGCTGCAGCCGTTCGAGCAGAGTTCACGACTAACGGCCATGATGCCCATGCCTGACTGCCCCCCGTTGGGAGTGCGCCATTCCTCGTCGTCAATGTCAAACGCCTCAGCATCAAAAGCCAAGTTTCCTGGATGTAGAATCCCGTCCACGCCAAGCCATTTTTCTTTCCTTCCAGCGCCTTGGCCCCCGAAAAAGCTAGGGCAGATAAAAGCGGAGCGTGGAGTAGACCACGATATCTCCACCTCGCGGCGCTCCACCTATGCCGCTCCATAGGTTGCGATGCATGTACAGGATTTGATTTCCCTGCTCGATCCTGCCGTGCTCGCCCCCATAGAGGCGATACCAGTAACCTACGGTTCCTTCATAGATGTTGCGATTGGCGCCGTTGCAAGCATTCAGCGCAACTTCGTTTGTGCAGATCGTGTAATCGATTAGGGAGGAACCGTAACCGGCAGCCGTTCCGGTGGGTGAGACAAATGCATATCGTCCGATGTATTCATCTCCGCCATACGCGTACAAATCGAGACGACTCGTACGATGGTATATAACCCCTCCCATGATCCAGGCTTGGCGCAGCGGACGCATCGCCCCAGTCGCCGGATCTAAGGTGACGTCTGGCAGCCCTGAGGAGCCATAGCGTCCGATGCCTTGCCCGAGAAGTCCTTCCAACGACACTTCCAACTTCTTGTTCACAAATGGCATGAGCGCACCGAAGCCTACGCCATATCCTTCGGTGACATTTGTATGGCCCTTTGTTGTAACGGTTGATGCGATTCGATCACGAAAGAAACGGCCCAAGGCTTTGATCTCGAAGTGTCCCCAGCCTGGCTCAAAGGCAAGTTTCGCCAACAGGTCCGGAGCTAGCGTCGTGGCTTGACCGTTGCTGTAGTTGGCTAAAAAGGGCAGAAGGTTAACGCCACTGGCAGCATTCGCGCTGGTATTCAGTCCCATGACATTCGAGGGCACGAAAGCCGCCGAATATGTACTCTCCGGATCCTCCACTGCTAAAGCTGCCCACACCTTGTCGTGGAAATTCCTAGTCACGCGAACTGCTTTCTCTCGTGTCCAGGTGAAACCAACCACGTAGTTGCCGTCTTCGCCGCCCGGTCTCAGTTCCGTCAAGTTTGCTATGCCTTGTCGGTTGGTAGTGAGAAGAGACCACATCTGACCGAGCGTGATGGTCCATCCTGAAGGCCTGTCGAACTGAACCCACATTTGCCTCAAGCGGGGAGTCCAGGAACTGGATTCAAGATAGTTGGCAGTCGGTGCTGCACCCAGAAAATCAGTTTCGACATACCCTTTCAGGTTTGTGCTGCCCAGAGATCCTTGAATCATCAGCGACAGCTCTGAATTGCGTACGGTTCCGCGAAATTCACTCAGGTTGGCGTTAGACGACCCATTGAGAGGAATCGTAGTGTAGCTGTTCGCCATGTCTGCATTTTCGTTGCGAGCACGGACCAAAATTGTTGATTCCAGAAAACCGCCAGGCGTCAGCGTGATGCCCTTGTACCGAAATGCCGTCGCCTCTTCGGGGCTTTTCGCTTCGTCACGTTGTGGGCGAACGGCCTGTGCCGAACGAATCTGGCTCTGAGGCAGAATTGAATCAAGACTCGGCTTGGTCACTGCTGCGCTCCCTTTAGCCTCCTCCAACTCCGTGATTCGATTCTGCATTTTAGCCATCTGTGAGCGCATCTCTTCCAGTTGCCTTTGCAACTCAGCGATGGTGGAGTCCTGGTTTGAGGATTGAGACAGGGCACCCCGAGGAAGCGCAAGAAGGGCAAAGATAACGGATAGAAACATTCGACGCATGAACGTGCCATTCTTCAGTTCGCTTCATCCGCGGAATGATAAGTACGCCGGCTAGTGCCATCATGATTCGGCTCTCGCGGCACAGGGAATGGTGTATTCGAGAGCGAACTGAGGCGAGGCAGTCTCTGGGCGATCCAAGCGCCTAGAATGCCGACCACAATTCCAACGATGGTATCCATCAAACGGAGGATCGGCTGTTTCCACGCGTGCTCCGGACTGATTCCTGCAACGACAAGCACGACGGCAGTCGTAATGCATGCTGTGATGACGTCTTCCGATCTTCCAATCGCCTCCAGGACAATGGCCCCGATCGCAATCAGCGCTACCATTCCCCAAGGGCGAAAAGGAAAAATCAGCAGGTAGATTAGACAGAGACCGAAACTAAACAGCGTCGCCGACGCACGCATCAGCGCGGCATTCGCGCTCTCTTCGTAGCACCGGCGAAACACGAAGATCGTGGCGACGACCGCCCACATGCCTCCGAGGAGTTCATCGTCCCGGGGGACAAAGCGCGAAACAGTTAAGAGGACAATGATGATCTTGTAGCTCAGCAGGCAGCACACCGCGAGCAAGACGCCATGGCTGATGGCCTGATCGGTGTGGCGCTCCGACCGTACTGATGTCCCACCAGTCCGCCTCATAATAGAATTCACTTCACTGCTCCTAGCGAATTTCGCAGGGCGAAAGCCTTTTGGTTCCGGGAAGAGCACAGGTCACGCCCTGCCGTGGACCTTTAGTCGCCGACTAAGCCGCCTTTGAGGCGCCGATTCCTCCCACAGAATATTCGGGTTTGTAGACGTGTTCGCGGATGAACGCGACCATGTCCGCGGGACGCTCTACACGAGCGAGCCCAGAATCAAAGACCAGTTTTGCCACTCGCGCGGCGGTTTGAATCTCGGTCTCCAGAATGTTCGATTGCGGGGGAAACAGGATTCCGAGCTTCAGTTGATCCGGGCGCACCTGGTCGGCAACGGCGTGCGCCGCTTCAATGAACATTTCATCTGTTACGCGCTTAGCGTTTGTGGCGTAAATGGCCATCCCGACCGCCGGAAAGACGTACAGGTTATTCGCCTGAGAAGGCAAGAACGTCTCGCCGTTATGGTGAACCGGCGGAAATTGGACCCCGCCAGCATAAATCGCTTTTCCGTTCGACCAGGTATACGCGTCTTGTGGCAGGCACTCGTGTTTCTCGATGGGGTTTGATAGTGCAAAGATGATCGGCCGGGCATTCAGCCGGGACATCGCCTTAACGATTTCCTTCGAGAAAAGTTTGCCCACCGTACTAACGCCAATGAGTATGGTTGGCTTGAAATCCTCAATCGCCGCAAGGATCTGCGGATACTCCGTAGACAGGTCAAGGTGGTCGAACGGCTTGCTGGGCGGCAGTTTATGGGCATAGAGCCGTTTGGATTCGGACAAGCCCGGACGGCCCGCAACCACGAGACCCTTTGTATCAAACAACCGGATTTGTTGGCGGGCCGCTTCTTGCGAAACCCCTTGCTGGACTAATGCCGAGACAATCAGATCTGCGAGACCGATGGCTGCGGAACCCGAGCCTAGAAACAGAATTCGCTGATCCTTGAGTTGCCCACCCGTGATCTTCAGCGCATTGATCAGCCCGGCGAGTGTTACACCGGCAGTGCCCTGGATGTCGTCGTTGTAGCAAGAGACCTTATTGCGATAGCGGGCTAGCAATGCGATCGCATCCGCTCCGGTCCAGTCTTCGAAATGAATACAGCAGTTTGGAAACATTTCTTGAACCGCATCCACAAACTCGTCCACGAAGGCATTGAGTTCTTCCGTCGACGGACGATGCTTCCTCAGACCAACATAAAGAGGGTCTCTCAAATACCCTTCGTTGTTCGTGCCAGCGTCCAGATACAGCGGCAGCAGCCCTTGCGGCGGCACGCCCGCCGCAGCGGTATACAGCTGCAGTTTTCCAATCGGAATACCCATGCCATTGGCGCCCAGGTCCCCGAGACCGAGGATGCGTCCGGCATCGGTTACGCAAATGAACCGGACATCCTTCACCGGCCAGTTGCGTAACACATCCTTCACATGCCCCTTGCGAGTGATCGAGAGATACATGCCGCGAGGACGGCGGAGAATATGATCAAACTTCAGGCAAGCCTCACCAATCGTGGGGTCGTAGACGATCTCCAAGAAACGCGCCGGATCGGACATCAGGGTGTGGTAGAACAAGGTCTCGTTGATCTCCAGAAGATTCATCAAATAGATGTAGCGTTCCAAGTCGGAGGTCTTTTGCTGGAGCTGCCAGAGAACCCTGGAAAGCTGAGTGTCGATCGTTTCGGTGACGTCGGGCACGAGGCCAACCAATCCAAGTGACTGCTTTTCCGTTTCGCTGTACGCCGTTGCCTTGTTGACCGAAGGGTTCCGAAGGAATTCAACTCCCTGCGTGTTCGAAGTCATGTTTTTCTCGCTCCCTTCCTTCTGTGCATTCGAACGTTCTTACCGCATCGCCACGCTTGGATTCCCATCAGCTGGCTTTTGCGATGTACGGGTGCACCATCTTCAATGGGTCGACGACACGATCGAACTCGTCTTCCGTTACAAATGCGAGCTTCAGCGCGGCTTGCTTGAGGGTGAGATCGTTGTCCAGTGCATAGTGGGCGATCTTCGAGGCTTTGTCGTAGCCGATGACAGGGGAAAGTGCGGTCACCAACATCAGTGACCGGTCAACGTATTCCTGGAGCTTCTTCAGATTCGGCTTGGTACCTTCGACTAGGAACTTTCGAAAGTTCGTGCACCCATCCGTCAGGATCGTGATGGAATGCGTGACGTTAAAAATGATGAGAGGCTTGTAGACATTCATCTCCAGATAGCCGCCAGCGCCGCCGAATCCAACGGCGACATCATTGGCCATAACTTGGACGGCGATCATGGTGAGTGCTTCGGCCTGTGTGGGATTGACTTTGCCCGGCATGATCGAAGAGCCCGGTTCGTTCGACGGAATAATCAGTTCGGCGAAACCGGCGCGAGGGCCACAGGACATCAGACGGATGTCGTTGGCGATCTTGTAGAGGGAAACCGCAAGAGTGCGGAGTGCACCAGATAGCTGAACGACCGCATCGTGGGCGCCCTGGACGGTGAATTTATTCGGTGCGCTGGCGAACGGCAAGCTGGTCAGCTTCGCGATTTGGGCGGCGGCAGCATCGCCGAAATCGGGAGCGGCGTTGATCCCGGTTCCCACTGCCGTGCCGCCTAGCGCCAAACGATAAACGCTTCTCAAGGCATCTTCGATGCGCTCGACATTATCGCCAAGCATATCCGCATACCCGGACCATTCCTGACCGAGTGTCAGAGGAGTGGCATCCTGCATGTGCGTTCGACCGATCTTGACGATGTTCTGCCACTCAGTGGCTTTCACCGAAATTCCATCGCGCAATGCCTTCACGGCCGGTATGAGCCGTTGTTTCACGTTGACAGCTGCCGCTATGTTCATGGCCGTGGGGAAAGAATCGTTTGAGGACTGCGACATGTTGACGTGGTCGTTCGGATGAACGGGTGTCTTGCTGCCGATCGGGGTGCCGGCGAGCTGGCAACACCGGTTGGATATGACTTCGTTTACGTTCATGTTGAATTGCGTGCCGCTTCCCGTCATCCACACGTGCAGGGGAAACATATCGGCATGCTGGCCGGCTAGAATCTCGTCACAAACTTCAACAATAAGTCTGTGCTTGTTGTCGTCGAGCCGCTTGCCCGCGTAGTTTGCATTTGCCGCAGCCTTTTTCAGCGTGGCATACGCTGCGATCATCTCGCGCGGTATCAAGTCGTGCCCGATATTGAAATGTTCGAGCGAACGTTGCGTCTGCGCGCCCCAGAGCTTGTCTGCAGGAACGTCCACCTGGCCCAAGCTGTCGGTTTCCATGCGAACCTTCTGGCCCTGCGCTAAAACCGTGTTCGAACTCATCCTTTTCCTCGCTTTCCGCGCAGGCAGCTCTTTTCTCAGGTCTTATTCCCGAGTCCGAGAACCCTCACCGTCCGGTGATGCGGATCAACATTTCCTGGCCGCTGTTCAGACTGATCTTCTGCCGTCCGTGGAAAGCCGTTGTTCCCAGCCCGCCGACGCCGCCCACGATGGAACCAATACCGGCGCCCTTGCCGCCGCCGAAAATGCCGCCAAGCAGCGCACCCGCTCCCGCGCCGATGGCTGTGTGCTCGATGCTCTTGCGGCCTCGGCCGCCAGATTCAATTGCTCCTTCCACGTCTACTTTTTCGCCGGAGGGCGCGTGATAAAGCTCGATGATTTCCGCGTGAATTGGCGCACGTCGCCCGTCGGGCATGACAAGGCGATCGAATCGCAACATCATGCTGGTATGGCCTTTGATTTTTCCGGACATGTCGATTTGTGCGACGTGGCCGTAGACTCGAGCGTTCTGGTAATCGCCTTTGTCGACGACCGTCGCGCTGAAGGGATCACCGATCTGGGAATCGGTGCTGGTCAGCGTGTCGTCTAGCCGAATCCGCACCGCTACGTCATCGGGAACGCTGAAGGGCTTATTCGTCGCGAGCAGCGGTAAACCGGTAAGGCCGATGAGACCGACAACCAAACTGAAAGTTGCCGCGGCCTGAGGAAATCCAAACCTTTTCACGTAGCTGCCCATGAGTGATTCTCCTTTTACTCGCCTGCAAAACCTGACCCGCAAGCCTGAGAATGGCATTTCGGCGTTGCGTCTGCTGAACCCAAAGCTTGGCCGCAGAAAGCTTTCGTGGCTCAGCGCATCTGTTTCTTTTCGGACATCAGCTGGTCTCAAGATTTCTGCCTGCACCCATTCAGCTATTCCCTTTCGTTCTCGATGAAATCGCTGCCGTAATCTCCAGCACAGTGTTGTGACGACCTCTGCTAAAGCATTCGCCCTGCCAATTTCGCGGTTCGGCTTTGTTTCGCACGAAATCTTCCCTTCGGTTCTCTTCGAAGATTGGGACCATGCCCGATTTTGAGCGATCCGGTAAGACAAACCTCGACAAAAACGCCTTTGCAACGGTGCGCACCAACTGTTCAGGCCTCCGCTTTCGGTGTCGCGATTGACTCTCCTTCGACGGAGGGTGTCGATGTGTCGATGTGAAGGCAGTCGGCGCCTCTCAACAGTACCTATTTATTTGAATAAGGCGGCATTCGCGGCCCCAATGACTTGTAATTCCTTTCGCTGAAGTGCAGCTCGATTTACACGAAGGGATGGAGATGTATTTGCAATACCCACTTGAGGAGCGCGAGCAAATGAATGCCGATGAAATGAACTGGCTGTTGCAAACGATCGAGGAGCCGGAGACGGCAAAGCGCTTCGTCCAGGCACAGTACGAGCTCGGAAGAATTCCCTATCAACTCGTTGTGGATCTAGCTCGGCAACGGGGTTGGACTGACTACCCACCAGTTCAAGTCTGGACAGCGCCTTCCACTACAGCGCACGCAGTGATTTTCGGTGCCGTGGGAGCAATTTCATGAAACCACAATCTTTTATCAAAGGTTTGGAGATCTAAACCATGGCTAAGAACAAAGTGGCCGACGTGCTGGTAGAAGTCTTGGAGCAGGCGGGAGTCGAGCGAATTTACGGAGTCACGGGTGACTCCCTCAACGGAATAGCGGATTCGATCCGGCGTAGCAAGCAAATCAAATGGATTCACGTCAGACACGAGGAGACGGCAGCGTTCGCGGCCGGTGCTGAGGCTCATCTGACTGGCAAGTTGGCAGTGTGCGCCGGGAGTTCCGGCCCCGGGAACATGCACTTGATTAACGGTCTCTACGACTGTCATCGCAACCGGGTTCCAGTCCTTGCCATCGCGGCTCAGATTCCAAGCCATGAAATCGGCAGCGGATATTTTCAGGAGACTCGCCCGGAACATCTCTTCGCGCAGTGCAGCCATTACTGCGAGCTCGTCTCGCAACCGGAGCAGATGCCCCGCGTCCTGGAGATCGCCATACAGTCGGCACTTGCGCGACGCGGCGTTTCGGTAGTTGCCATGCCCGGCGACGTGGCGTTGCGCGACGCCGTCGAAAAAGGCCCACGCCTGCACTTCCCTGAGCCGAAGCCGACCGTGCGTCCCTCAGAGGAGGAATTCAAAATCCTCGCCGAGATTTTGAACCGCTCGAAGAAAATAACGATCCTGGGAGGCGCAGGCTGCGCTGGAGCTCACGCTGAGCTGATCGAGCTGGCGGGCAAGCTAAATGCTCCCATCGTTCATGCCATGCGCGGAAAGGAGTTCATCGAGTACGACAACCCTTTTAGCGTGGGTATGACTGGTCTGCTCGGATTCTCTTCCGGCTATCACGCGATGATGAATTGCGAAACGTTGCTGATGATTGGAACGGACTTCCCGTATCAGCAGTTCTTTCCTAAGAACGCAACCATCGTGCAGATCGATCTTCGCGGCGAACAGCTCGGGCGCCGCACGAAGGTTGACTTCGGGTTTGTTGGGGACACGAAGACTACTCTCCGGGGGCTTTTGCCGAAGTTGGGACAAAATCGGGACGACCATCATTTGAAGGAATCGCTAGAGCACTATCGAAAGACCCGCAACGGCCTGGACGAACTCGCCACAGGCGATTCCGGGAAGAAGCCGATCCATCCTCAATATGTCGCCCGCGTGCTCGATCAACTCGCGGCGGAGGACGCGATTTTCACATGCGACGTAGGAACTCCGACGATCTGGGCCGCGCGCTACCTCACCATGAATGGCAAGCGTCGACTCGTCGGTTCCTTCACGCATGGATCGATGGCGAATGCATTGCCTCAGGCCATCGGGGCGCAGGCAAGCTATCCCGGCCGGCAAGTAATCACCATGTCGGGCGACGGCGGTTTCGCGATGTTAATGGGGGATGTGCTCACGCTGAGACAACACAAATTGCCGATAAAGATCATTGTCTTCAAGAATGATTCCCTCGCCTTTGTCGAGTTGGAACTCAAGGCCGCAGGCGTTCTCGGCTCCGGAACGGACCTGCATAATCCGGACTTTAAAAAAATCGCGGAGGGAGCCGGTCTTATCGGCCTTACAGCGGAAACTCCGGACCAGGTAGCGCCCATGATCGCGCAAGCTCTCAAACATGACGGTCCTGCCTTAGTCGAAGTCCTCGTCTCACGTCAAGAACTCTCGATGCCACCAACGATCACCTACGAAGAAGCCAAGGGCTTCAGCCTTTTCATGCTCCAAGCAGTTCTCAACGGGCGCGGCGACGAAATTATCGACTTAGCACGAGTCAATCTACTTCGCTGACTACCCAAATCGACCGAGACAAACAGAAAGGAACACAGCAAATGGCCACAGCACGAACAATCACTCAGTCAGGTGGGTCGGATATTCCTCGTGGGATGAATCTCCTTGACGCTCCTTTGCTGAACAAAGGTACGGCTTTCACGCAAACGGAGCGCACAGGATTTGGTCTGCACGGGCTCCTTCCAGCAGAAGTAGAAACGCTTGAACAGCAAGTGGTGCGTGCTTACGAGGCTTACCAGAGAAAAGACGAGGATCTCGAGCGGCACATCTATTTACGGGCGCTGCAGGACACGAATGAGGTCCTCTTTTACAAACTTCTTCTAGATCACATTGAAGAAATGACGCCGATCGTTTACACCCCCACAGTTGCGCTGGCGTGCGAACAATTCAGCCACATCTATCGACGACCTCGCGGACTATTCATCTCGTATCCTCTTCGCGATTCCTTGGCCGAATTGCTACGGAATCGTCCCAATAAAGACGTTGATGTAATCGTCGTGACCGATGGCGAACGCATTCTGGGGATCGGTGACCAGGGCGCGGGCGGACTCGGCATCCCCATCGGCAAGCTTTCGTTGTACACGCTCATCGGCGGCATTCGCCCCGAACGTACGCTACCGATCGTCTTGGATGTGGGGACCAACAATTCGGAACGACTCAACGATCCTGAGTACCTTGGCTGGCGCCACGAACGAATCACGGGTCAAGCCTACTTTGCTTTCGTAGATCAGTTCGTGCAGGCAGTGAAGCAAGAACTTCCCGGCACCTGCCTGCAATGGGAAGATTTCGCGACTCCACATGCGCGGCCGATCCTCCAGCGATACCGCGACGAACTGTTGACCTTTAACGACGATATCCAGGGGACCGCCGCGGTCGCCCTTGGAGCAGCTCTGGGCGCCGTGAAAGTCACCGGAAAGACTTTGAAAGAGCAACAGATCGTCATGCTCGGTGCAGGTTCCGCGGGCATTGGTGTTGCTGATGGACTACGTGCAGCGATGAAGGGAGAAGGACTAACTGAAGACGAGGCGCGCAGCCGCTTCTGGGTTATCGACAAGAATGGCCTCCTACAATCAGGCCGAAAGGACCTGACTTCGGAGCAAAGCGTTTATGCTCAGCCGGAGGGTCGCGTTTCCGCCTGGCCTCGAACTTCCAACGGGCACATCGGTCTGGCCGACGTGATTGGACAGATCAAAGCAACAATTCTCATCGGCCTCTCGACGGTTGGCGGTGCGTTTTCAGAACCGATTGTTCGTGAAATGGCCCGCAAGGTCGACCGGCCCATCATCTTCCCCCTCTCGAATCCGACTTCAAAATCGGAAGCGAAGGCCGAGGATCTGATTCTCTGGACCGACGGACGCGCTCTGGTGGCCTCAGGTTCTCCATTCGCCCCCGTTAGCTTCAAGGGACGCAAGATTCCGATTGCGCAATGTAACAACGTCTACATTTTCCCCGCCATGGGGCTCGCCGTTGTCGCATCCGGCGCTCGCCGCGTTACCGAGCCGATGATGCTCGCAGCTGCACGGGCGCTCGGTGCCAATTCACCTGCGCTCAAAGACCCTTCGGCATCCCTGCTTCCTCCGCTGCCAGACATCAGGCGGGTGGCCGCGGATATCGCGGTCGCCGTTGGCATCGAGGCACAAAGAGACGGCGTCGCCCCGAAACTCAGTGAGGACGAACTGCGTCGCCGAGTGCAGGAGACGCAGTGGACGCCCATTTACCCGAATTTTGCCGAATGAGCCGAGGACTCCATGAACGCTAGTAATAAATTCCTGCTTTCGGCCCTGCTCCTTCTTGTCCCAGGTGGCTCTTCTTGGGCTCAGGCGCCGGACCCGACGCCCCCGTGTCCCAAGCTTCCGCAAATGACGTACGACGAGGACGCCCAGTTTCTGCGGTCTGATTGCCGAACCAGCTTCCCGGACCCGATCCAATTCATTCCGCTCGGTCAAAATGAGAAAGATTATCTTTCGTTTGGCTTCTGGATTCGGGAGCGCGGCGAATTCGTCAGCAACCCGAACTGGTCAGACCAGCCTTCAGGGAACGCCTACCTGCTGCAGCGTTACTTTCTGCATATGGACCTGCACCTCGGCGATCGTTTCCGCTTCTTCAGCGAAGTGGCGAGTAGCCTTGAAAACGGCAGGAACGGGGGGCCACGGCCCGCCATCGACGAAGAGAAGATGTACGTTCATCAAGGCTTCGTCGACCTCGGTCTCTGGAATTCCGGTCACGATAACCTGACTTTACGAGTTGGTCGTCAGGAGGCTGCGCTCGGATCGGAAAACTTCTTGTCAACACGGGACGGCCGAAATATCCGGCGCAGCCTCGATGGCGCTCGTCTTACCTGGATGAAGGGGAATTGGACTGTCGATCTGCTCGCCGTGCGGCCGACTTTGGACACTCCCGGCTACTTCGATGATCCTCCCAATCACGGAAGCGGTTTTTGGACCGTCTATGCGGTTCACCCGTTTCGACTTCTGCCGAAGGGAAACGTGGATCTCTACTACATGGGGCTCGATAACGAGAGCGTTCCGTTCGACGGCGAAGGGACGGGACGGGAACAGCGGGAAACCATCGGCACACGGCTTTGGGGAACCACGGATCACTGGGATTACAACGACGAGTTTACCTTTCAGTGGGGCTCCTTTCGTTCCGATGACATTCGCGCCTGGGCTGTTTCGACAGAGACTGGTTATCGTACTGACGCGATACCCCTGAGTCCGCGGTTTGGCCTTCGCGCCGTTTTTTTCAGCGGGAATCAGAATCCATCCAGCCGTACTCTAGGGACGTTCAATTCGATATACGAGAAGGGCCCTTATTTCAGCTACGCGGAACTGTTCGCCCGGCGCAACTTGATCGCGTTGCAACCATCTGCCGAACTGAAACTCACGAAATCCGTCTCTCTCAGGTTCAATCCCGCCTTTTTCTGGCGCGAGAGTACAGCAGACGGGCTCTATAACATCAGCGGTTCGGTGATCGTTTCGGGCCTGCACAGTAACGCGCGGTATATCGCCAGCCAGGCTTCCACCCAAGTCCACTGGCAAATGACCCGCAACCTAGGCTGGTTCACGGAATATGGTCACTTCTTTCCAGGCGACTTCCTAAAACAGGCGACGCCCGGCAGAAACCTCAATTACTGGACCGGATGGCTCGACATCCGGTATTGAGGCCCGAATGGATCACTTCCCTTTTGAAAGGAAATGAAAAGTGGGGACAGAAGCGCCAACCACTATTTTGACTGCGAAGCAGGCCACCCCGTCCGGCGAGGCTATCGAAAGACCACGTCAACGTCCTGACGCGCAGTCCTCTACTCGCGCATGGAAAGCACTAGCGCCTGTGATTGCTACTGCGGTTCTCGCCTTGCTCCCGATCCCGGCGGGTCTGCCTCACCATGCGTGGTATTTCTTTTCCATTTTTGTCGGGGTCATCGTCGGTCTCGTTCTTGAGCCACTACCCGGCGCTGCCATCGCCGTCATCGGCATAACGCTAATCGCTGCGCTCGACCGTTTTGCTCTGTTCAGTCCGCAACAGTTGTCCGAGCCTGGCTTTCGCCCCGCGAGCGCTGCCCTCAGCTGGGCATTGTCCGGATACAGTAATCCAACCGTCTGGCTGATATTTGGAGCCTTCTTGCTCGCACTTGGCTATGAGCGAACCGGTTTGGGCCAGCGCATTGCTCTCGTGATCGTCAAGCGCATGGGCAAAAATACTCTCCTCCTTGGCTATGGTGTCGCACTGGCCGATACCCTTCTGGCCCCATTCATACCCTCCCCGACCGCGCGCAGCGGCGGAATCATTTACCCCATAGCGAATGATCTTGCGCTCGATTATGGGTCGAAACCAAACGATGTTTCCTCGCGTCGTGTCGGCTCTTATGTTATGTGGGTCGCGATCGCAACTACATGTGTAACAAGCTCTCTGTTCCTAACTGGGGCCTCCTTTAATTTGCTGGCCGCCGGATTCCTGGAAAAGCTTTCCCAAATCGACGTGCACTGGACCGACTGGTTTGTGACGGCCGCGCCAGCCCTCATTCCTCTTCTGCTTCTGATCCCTTTACTCACCTACTGGCTCTATCCTCCCGAAGTAAAGCAATGCCCCGAAGTTACTGCGTGGGCGGCGGCACAACTCGAAAAGGCCGGACCTCTCACGCGACGCGAAATCATTCTGGCCGTCATTGTCGTCCTCTCCCTTGTCCTTTGGGTCCTGGGAGGCGCCTACGTCAGCGCCGCAACCGTTGCGTTGATCGCTGTTTCTCTGATGTTGCTAGCGGGTGTAGTGACCTGGAGCGACGTTGCGGAGCACAAACGGGCGTGGACTACCTTCGCGTGGCTGGGAGCGTTGATTGCGCTGAGTGATGGACTAAACCGAGTCGGTTTCATCAAGTGGTTCGC
>Ga0207087_1003_pt1 | contig 57992 bp, 49 predicted proteins | sample Alteio_BWMinHeat_51_FD_153544 | JGI IMG/M metagenome (GOLD analysis project Ga0207087, IMG submission 153544) | Enriched cells from forest soil in Barre Woods Harvard Forest LTER site, Petersham, Massachusetts, United States -... | ecosystem: Environmental > Terrestrial > Soil > Temperate forest >... | reverse complement strand
ATTAAATCCAGTTCCAGCCCAGGATGAGCAGGGGGTACTGTTGTTGGATTAGGAGTAAGGATTGGGCCCATAAACCATTGTTTATATGGCTGTTTTGTTATGTTTTGGGGATGATTTAAATCATTTGCAAAAATATTACTCTGAGAGCCAAAGCAAAAAACAGATATCCCACATAAAATGGGGCTACATAGCGAATGTATATTCATTGCCCATGCGAATATAGTGTCCCTCATCCCATAAAATCTTTCTCTGAGTGAGGGAGTAATTCCGTGCTCTTTGATAAATCCTGCAATCTTTAGCAGGCGCGCTCTTATTGACATTTCTTTATCACATGTAGCCTGTCAGGGGCTTTTCATTAAAAAAATTTGACAGCCTGCGCTTCATAGAGGAGCGCTTAGAAAAACGATCAAAAAACATACTCCATCTCTTTGGTGCCTGACATGGCTATGTTTTGCAACTAATTGACAATCAGCTTTTTAGATATCAAGTATTTTTAATCAAAAGCCCCTGTGTAGCATGTAGATTCTGTTATCATATTCTTGATGAGTATTCGTTGTTTTCCATAACTCCCATTTGAAACCGTTGCTATCAAAAATCCCTTCTAGCCCATGAATATCACCTTTATTAGAAAATGCAATTAATATATCAGTTTTTGTGTGACAGTAGCTTATAACTTGACGTAGAAACTTTTTTGTAGATGTGAAATTTGGATCATGAAAGGCATATTCTAATGGATCTTTTATTTCATATGGCTCGCTATGAAAAGGGATATTAAAAATGACAATATCAAAGGTTTGCTTGGGTACGTTATCAAAACAATTACTTTCAAAAATTTTGATCTGCTTATCAGAATGATGGTAAAGAGCTATGTTAGCTTTAGCATTCTCTACAGCGATAGGATTAACATCGACTTGAACTACACTTTTGGCTCTTTGCTCTAGAGCAAATAACCCAACAATCCCCATGCCACATCCCATATCGCAAACAGTGGCATTTCTAAGTAGAGGTTGAATGCTATCTAAAAGGAAATTGGTCGTTCTAAACTTATCTGAAGGGTAGACATGTGGGTATACAAAAAACTCTCTGCCTTTGATTCGAATTTTTTCTGATCTCTTAGACTGAACGATATCCTCAAAAATTTGTTTGGGCGGTAGTTTGTAATATAGTATTGACATATTTTTGCCTTTTTTAAACAGCTAATTTTTCCCTTTCTACAAGTTTGTCTTTAGCAAAAATAGAGAGGTATTTTTGGATAATATCCCTCTGATTTTCAATATCCAATGCAATAAAGTCTTTTTTGGTAAAATTAGAATGATTATCTGCTTGAAGAATCGCTGCCAAAAGGAGAGAACGTGTTAGTTGTAATTCATCACTATCAATAATCTTAAATTCAGAGGAAAAGTTAATGGGAAACCCGCAATTAATCAGGCAGATGCCACCGATGAATAGGTTTTCATGGCAATCTGTAACTAAAGGCATCTTATTTCGTAGATTTACCGCATTAAATTCCCTATCAGAACTCGATGCGCTTACCAAAATAACATTTTTCTTTAATAATCGGTAATGTTCTGGTCTTAGAACAGACTTCCCGGTACATCCAATAATTAAATCAAATTTTTTTAACGACTGTTCAAAATCTTCGCTTTTTATAGAACTTCTGGAGGCTGTTTTGTCAAATATGGAGAGATGATAGGTGTCTTTCAGAACTTCTCGAATTTGAGATCCGATCGGGCCATTCCCGATAATGAGCACTTCTCTAGGATGAACGGGTAGATTTTTAATGTGGCGGACTAATGTATCGACCACCAGCCTGGCAATAATAGGAGATTCATAGTTCAGCTTAGCAGGTGAGCGAGCGACGTTTACGATCGGAAATTTGGTTTTTTTTGTCTTTAATTTATGGAATCCAGAACTAGTTTGTTCAATTCCAACAATATGGGACCCTTCTTCAAGCAAAGCATTAATTGCTGGGATCAATTCTCCCCCATCGTCGAGAACGATCAGCTTTTTGAATTTACCGTCTGTGAGTTTTTTTGTTCGCTCGCTTACAAATTTTTTAATGTTTTCTCGATATTGCTCATCAAATGGCTGATGGCTATTAAATGACAAGCTGGAAGGGCAAGCATCAATGCCCATCTTTTTTATTTCTTCGTAGGCCATTGGATCTGTCGAGTAACATTTACCAATTGTAGAAAGATTACCCGCTTTAAGACCAAGTTTTAATAGAGTATGGAAGAGTGAGTAGGTTGTTGAGACCAGATGCTGTGCACAGATGACATACACATCGCTTAGGTCTATGTCTGGGTAGAGCGTAGCAGTAAAGTCAAGCAGTGGAAGCTGTCTCAAAAACCCTTGATTTTCAATTTTGCTTTTTTTTCGAGCAGCAATCGCAGCCATAAAGCTCCTCCAAAGAACCATTTTGAGAACGGGACGCAGCCAAGATAACTACATGTTTAAAGGCTAACACTTCCATACCAATTCCTCTATGAACTCTCTACTAGTCAGGCATGATAATCCTTGGCTCTTCAAAAATCAAGGAAAAATAGCCTGGAATTAAAATATTTATTTTTATGTCGTTAGGTGGGATGGGAAAACACCCTCGCCTTTAGGCGAACACTTTAGTATAATTTTGAACCATGGAATACAAACATGGTTCGCACAGCATCTATGACCTACGTGCGACACGAGGTCGCACAGATTCTTGTTGTTGCAAAACTGTCAGCTGCCCAGGCGTGATCGGAGTGATCAAGGATACGGACTTGCCTCTTTTAAAACCCAACTGAGGCGACTGTAGCGAAGCGAAGGGAGCCGAGGGCGGGAGAGTCCTCGCCGTCACGCGAGATGACTTAATCAAAATGGCCTGAGACTATTTGCGTTATTTGTAGATATTTCCGAGCGCAAGCCTGGCAAGGAGCTCTCTTCACAAAAAGGTTGGCCTGCATGCTTTTCAATCTTTTTTGCATGACAACTGCTGCCTTGACGTGATTCACTTTGACTTTTTGACGGCTTTTTTGACGTACAGAACCTTATTTTCGTAATCAATGTAGACAACATGATTGTCTAAAAAATTCATCCCCAAAATGCCATCGATTTCGGACAATTCAGGGGTAATGTCTAGGAAACAGAGATCCACATTCCCAAAATCTGTTCCTCCAATTTCAAATTTTGAAGTTGTAACACAAGGGAGGCCGCACTTCTTTTTTTCTGATATAAGATTTGGTAAAAAAGAGGGTCGAATACAAGATGTAGTGGCTCCAGTATCTAGAGAGAGCCTAATTTTTCCCATATCAGTATTGGCGACTACAATAATACCAGTTCTCCCCATTTCAAAAGAACACCGATCAAATTCTTCTAAATTGTAGCCGTCTACATGAAGTTTTTTCACATCATTGCTTATGAAAACTGTAGAATTGTAAAAGTCTAAAAGCAAATTTCTTCTTTCTAATAAAGCTCTTCCTATAGAACCTATGCGGTTTGAAGGAAGATGCGATGTGTTTGGGTCTACCCAACAGGTTGTGTTTTTTACGAAATCATCATTTTCTTCTTTTACTAGAACATCAGTAAAAGAAATGTTACCCATCTTGATGAGTGGGATGGAATAACCTTTGGTCTCATATGAATGACCACGAAAATCTCGACCTGATAAAGTCTCAGATATTTTTTTATTGAGTTTACTGAGAATATGTTTGTCCAGTACTAATTGAAACTTCGATCCTAAATCCATTTCTAAGAAGTAGCTCTTATTCTGAACCTCCACACAGACCATCGGAATGCTAGCCGTCGATAGCTTGGTCGGGAGTTGCGTATAATATGTTTTTGGCTTTAAAAAAATAAATAAAGATGAAAGTATCCCAATCGCAGCTATTGCTGAAAAAATATAAGTAGTTTTTTTTATTTTCACAAAAATAATTAATCTCTTAATAATTACCAACGAACTGTCGCCGAAGTCTCAACTCGACCAGTAACATTTCCCTCGCTGTCTCGTTGGATCCCTGCATCGATATCAAGAGAATAGTCCGCCCCGTTATCGAGCTTTCCCGACAACCCAAGCCCCAAATCAAGGGAGGTGTTTCCTTGAGTATCTTGACTAACTGATGCTTCGGCTGAGCCTCCACAAGGGATGACATAGTTTTCACCCAAATGTCTTATCTCTCTATTTTTAAAATTGGGGCAGATGCAGTAAGGGCTTTCTTGTTTAATCGTCGTGAGCGATCCCACTAAATGATCTAGGAGCTCTACTGAATCCGTGGAAAATGCATATCCAAGGCCAGCAGCAGTGGTTGGACAGTCAGGCGATGATCGGAGAAGAAGAGTCGCATGGATACCGCTGGAATTGTTTTCATGGAAATAAGTATCCATGAGAACTTTTGACTCTTGAGAATCTTCCAAGGTTCTTAAGTTCCCACAAAGAAAAAAAGGAACCGATCGCTCTTCCATTTTCAAGCAACCATCTTGCATGTTCTCTATGATTTGCACGAATTTCAGAGTTTGAGTGTCTTCAAACAAGTCCTTTTGCAAGTTGGCTACGTAGATGTGCCCAAGCGATGAATTTCCATTATTGACGACAAAGTCAAAAAATCCTTCCGTTGGTTTGCTCATCTGAAATCTGTTAAATCGTATTTTCTCAACTGAATAATTACTGGCAATGAGCAGGCCGACTCGATGTTTCGAAGGGTCTAACAAGTTTGCGCATGGACTTACATAGATAAAATGGACATAACCCTCTCGAAGGGTTTCGTATAAATCATAGGCATCATCGGCAGATACCTGCCGGATGCATATTACGTCAGCATCAACGGAGAAAATTTTTCTGGCCAAGTCAGAGGCTTTTCTATCTAGAAAAAAGTCAGGTTCAAAATCTAGGACGGTAAAATTCGTTTCAGAGTTGTTTTTCTCCTCAGAAGATCCACGTAAATGCAGAGGTTCATTAAAGCTGTTTTGGAGAAAGCAACTCACCATATAGCTCTGCATGGGGTTTAATCTATCATCGTTTGATAATCTGTGGCAGCAACTGTGGAACGCCCGATGAAGCTGCGGGTTTTGAGTGATCTTCGTTAAAAATCCATCAAGGTCTTCTAAAGCCTGAAAAGCTGCTGAACTACAGGAAGAGTGTGACTCTGCTAGCACATTCAAGATCTTAAAATCCTGAGACAGTCGCGCTGATAATTCATTCCAAGGCTTTAATGTGTTTTCGAAACTTTGGTCTTCCGGAGGAATGGATAGAATGGCTTCAGCAGTTTTGTAGACGTTTTCTGCGACATTGCGGACATATTCTTGAACTTCTATGGAAGTGGTTAAAGAGGCTGGTTGATTCAATGATGAAGATTCAAGAGCCACCACTGGAGCTACTTGCGAGGTAAAGATAGCCGATCCTAAAATGCATGTGAGCACAAATTGAGACTTCATAGAGCCCTCCTAAGATTTTTCGAAAGGTTACCATTGCGCTGTAAAATCGACAAATAAAAATCGAATCTTTGAGAGAGCTTTGAGCGGACACCAATGGAGTGTTTTTGTGGGGAGAAATATCGGGCCCAAGAAAAAATGATCTGATTTGAAAATTTTGTTCCCCAAAAGCAAGAGGAAACAGCCGGAGCGTCTGCGACGCGGGAGGCCCCCTGAGCTTCGAAAGGTTGAGGATTTAAAAATTGGAGAAACGGCTGCTTTGTCAAACAAAGCTTGGTTTACTACACCAGGTGTCAGAAAGATAGCCAGCTTTTTTAGTGGTGCACTATAGGGGCTCTCAAAGTTCCCTCTGTGATCAAAGACTATAGCAATATTTTTAGTTTTTCTGTAAGGTGATGGAAAGAGGACGGTTTAGCAGTATATGTTTCGACTTCTCGTTAGTATCTTGGCTTTTTTCTGTGCACTTTTGGGAACATTTTTGTATTTCAGATGCTTGGGAGCTGATTTTTTGAACAAACGATCCAGTAAACGGCTTATGTGGGGCGGAATCTTCGGCTTTTGCCTTTGTGGATTAGGAGGAATGATGGATGTTTTTGTGTTTGATATCTGATATTTTTATAGGTAGTCGCCTTGTTGACAAAAGAAAGTAAAAAAGAGTCTCTTCTCAAAGGGATTTTCTCTCTCAATAGCATAAGGAAAGACTTCGCTTGGTGGCATGAGAGAAAAGCAAAAGGATTTGGCTTGTACGGACTCATGTGTCTAGTCCTTGCTATTTTCCTCGCTGTTGTTATGGTTTTTGGTGGTTACGTCATTCAGGCAATTTATTTGTTAGTAAAGTCGTAAGCAGATCGTGAGTACAGAAAATAGAGATGGAGTGACCCCTGTGTACCACCACCATTTTTGTGGACACAAAAATGGTGGTGGTACACATAATTGCACTAGATTTTGCGCTGCTTTTTTGATACTGTGATGTATAGTTAAAAGTTAATTTCGAGAGGTTGCGATGGCGATCAAATTTCCAAAAGAAGAAGAGAATTTTTCCCCAGAAGATGCCTTTACCGCATACAAGTATACAGCAGATTATTTTTTAAACATTCTCAAGGAGCGGTCAAGATGCGAATTTTTTTATTGGAAAAGCGCAGGGGCTGTCTTTTTGCTCAGCGCGGTCTTTTTCCTTTTGCCGAGGTATGGATTCGCCTTTTCTCCTTTCATTGGGATCGTCCTCACCGGTTTTGGAACTTTGCTCTTGCTCGTTCATAACATGAAAATGGACTTGGAATATAGCATACAATTGGCTTGTTGCTTCGAAAGAGGTCTAAATATAGAAAAGAAGTACGATTATCCAGCACGAATTTTTAGAATTTTTGAGGACAATAAGCTTCTTTCCTATCGGGGAAATCTGTTAAATAGGCTGTTCCCTCTGGGATTTATCGCCTTAACGACGTCGATTTCTGGAGTGATTTTAGCCTCAAAAGTTGGAACATGGCTTGCGGTCATAGCCGCTTTTGTCTCGATGGCGACCCTATTTATTGGCACTCGTTTCTGTATAAGAGCGACTAGGGAAATCCTAATAGGGAATTAAAATGATCTATGTATGAGTTGTCCGGAAATCTCGGACAACTTAATCAAACCGTTAGAGTCCACTATGAAACTCATCACACTCAATATTTGGGGAGGGCATGTACGAAATCCCCTCTTAGAATTTGTTAAAACTCATCGAGAAACAGACATCTTTTGTTTCCAGGAGGTCTATCAGAACGCTCAAAAGAAAATATCGGATGAAGAGAGGGCCGTTTCCCTAAGGATCTTTTCGGAGATTCAGTCTCTGCTCCCCTACCACGAGCCGTTTTTCAGACCTGTTGTGGGTCACATCTATGGCATTGGGATGTTTGTTAAGAAGGGCATTGACATAGTGGAGGAAGGGGAGATCACGATTCATGATAACCCTGAATATCGAGGTATCGGTCCCACACATTCACGAAATCTACAATGGATCAAGTGTCAAATCGATGCTCAAGCGTTCATGGTCATGAACGTCCACGGTCTTTGGAATGGCAAGGGTAAAACCGATGCCCCAGAGAGGATCCTGCAATCTCAGAAAATTAGAGCATTTTTAGATGGGGCTCAGATCCCTAAAATCTTATGCGGTGATTTGAATCTACGACCTGATACAGAAAGCATCAAAATTCTCGAGCAGGGCATGAAAAACCTGATCAAACACTTTAACATTCAATCCACACGGACCAGTCTCTACCCGAAAGAGGAAAAGTTTGCCGACTATGTTTTCACCTCCCCTGAAATCACCGTCAACCACTTTGAGGTTTTGAAAGACGAGGTCTCCGACCACTCTCCCTTGCTACTTGATTTTGCTTAAAAGCCCAATTGGGCTTGCGATAAGGATTCCTTGTGGTAAGTGTCTGTCGTGATGAGCCCATCTACGACTAGGAGCTTAGAGGATTCTTTTTCTGCAGAAATTTCTTCCTTCACGCCGCCTGGAAGCTTTCTCAAAGCAATGTAACTGGTCATTGTAATCAGGGTTTTCTGAGCTTCTTGAACTTGATGACCCTGTTCATTCCTTGTGGGACTTAGGTTTGTTTGCCGCATTTTACAAATGAGAATAACAGTTCCCTCTTCGAGAGCTTGTTTAGAGGTGGGATTTTGCCCCAGCAGGCTGACAAGAGGGTGCACAGGCTCAGGATACTGGGTGTTGTAGTAGAAGCGAATGGGGGTAGCTACAAGGCGAATCAAAACAGTAGCAACGTCAACCACAATCGCTACGATGGAGGCGAGGGCGCGGAGGACAACATTTTCGACTTTTAAAGCAAAGTGAAAGAAGGTGGGAAGAAAAAGATCCGTGGCAAAGTCCTTGAGATTGTCTGTGCGAAGGGGCATGACGAGCATTTCAGTGAGGCCATAGCCTATTTTTGACCCGCCATTTGCGTTAACAAAATCTTTTACCTCTTGGGTGGTAGCGCAGTCTTTTTGATAGAGGCCTCTATGCTGAGAATCCTCAATGCGAATGTGGCCCTGAAAGCCTGGAGTGAGTTGTTGAATGGTCATCTTTTCACCAAAAATTTAGTTGTTAGTGGGTGCCGTTATATCAAATTTTGCTGTTTTTAGTAAAACCTCTTGTAGGCGTGTAGGCGAATGTCTGCGACAAGTTCGACTTCTTTGTTGTTAAGCCCTTCTAAGAGGAATGGAAAAGCTCTATATTTGTCGACGTCTTTATGATCAACTAGCCTGGGCTCATTTCTACGGCTTTAACGGCCACCAAGTTTAAACTGGTCAATTAGGCGAGTCTTCAGAGCTCCATTTTCTAAGACAAATTTTATCGTTTTGTCCGCGGAGCTATTGTTTTGTTTGTGTTTAAACTTCACGCGGTAATCGTCGTTATTAAGATTTACAAGGTTTTTTTGCTTTGAAATGTAACCAAGTATTCCGAATTTTAATTCAACGCCATCTGTTGATTTAGTGCAAAATATCTTTGAAGAATTCACATAGAATTCTATTTCACAGGTTGCATTTGTTATGTCATTGAAATAGGGTTTCATTTCATTGATCCACTGATCTCTTTCGAAAATCGAAGCTGTTGTCATTTGGTCAACAATGTCAGTAACCGTGGCTGTTGTGGCTGCTGTGGCTGTTGTTTCACAACAGAAGAGAAATCTAAAAATAGATTTAAAGAAATTTATAACTGTAGTGCAGAACGATCCTAAGCAAGAAGTGTCCTTAGCCGAAGCTTCAGAGCTCATGCTACTGGAATGCTGTGTATAACTACAGGCAGTCTGTTTAAGAGTGACAGAAAGATTAGAAGCCTCTGACGGTACAGATAGCCCAGAAGAAGTTACTTTCATGTGATGCCTCGGGTTAGAGAAAAGCCATTATACGGTAAAATGTATAAAATTTAAACAGAAATGATTGTTTTTTTCAATAAATATCTAAAAGGTGTCTGCCCTCTTTTTCTAGTTGTTTAATTTTTTTAATCGCTTCTGGGTCAAGGTTACCTAGCTCATGAGGATCTGCTGAAGCGTTGCCTTTTAAAAGCAAAAGGGGAGTAGAATCGTTTTGCAACAGTGCACAAGGAGAGAAAACGATGAGTTTAGGCGGATTTACCATTCAGGAGCGTCCAGCGCTTGGGTATGATGTGGATGCGAGCGGTTATAAAATTGATGAAAAGCTGTTGGAGGAGAAGCAAGGAACAAAACTGCGGCTCGACATCATAAAAAGCCCTGTAGTCTGTGTGGCTGAGTCGCGTATTACGAGAAGCGCTTTAGCCTATGTGGTAGAACATGTTACAGGAACAGAAACACCGCAAAGTGTAGTGGATTTGAGTAAGATCCCTTCGCAGTTTACAAACATTACATTCGAGGCATCTGAAGGATTAAATTCAGAATCTCTAAGTACACTTCCTGACCATGTCATCAACTTGGCCTTTGTCCATATTTCGTGGATCATTTCTGCACGGGTTGGCCATCTGACCTCTCTTCGTGTTTTAGAACTCAACCATTGTAATGCTCATGAGATGCAAGTGCCTGATCAATTGGAGACTCTTCTCCTCAATAGCGTTAAATTTCTCAAATGGGGATCGCCTTCTCCGTTTTCTTTAGGAACAGTACACAAAGTGAGAAATATCACCCTTAAAGATTGTGAAAACATTACCGTAGAATTTCCGGAAAATCAGGTTCATTACGTGGAGTCTCTTAAAATAACCGGATGCGGGCTAAAAGATGAGAATTTTAGGAATTTTCCCCTCTCTTTGAAACACTGTAGAATTAAAGAAGCCATCACGAGCAAGACAATCGAGAAATTGGGGAGAGGTCTACAGTCACTAAACATAAAAGGCTGCAACCGTGTGAAGATGCATCCAGAGCGGGCACAATTGTTGTTTGGAGAGTGTGTTCTAGAGGGGTTTAAAGAGAGAGTTTCAAGAGCGGATAAATATCGTAGGGCTCTAGAAAAGTCAGTTATCGGTCAGCCTCAAGCCATTCAGACAGCTCTCGGAACGCTGTGCACATCTTTAGCGGGACTTGGCACAATAACTAGACCTGTTGGCGTTCTGCTTTTTGTCGGACCATCCGGAGTGGGGAAAACAGAATTAGCTCGAGCTATGGCATCTGTGGGAAATCGAAAGTTTTTGCGATACGATATGTCAGAATATCAATTAGAGCATGAAGTGGCAAAATTAACAGGAGCTCCTTCTGGATATGAGGGGTCTGCTGAAGGAAGTAGACTGATCAATGAGGTGACCGATCATCCAGAAGCGATTGTTTTATTCGATGAAATTGAAAAGGCCCATGCCAATATCCATAGAGCGCTCCTCGGCATTTTTGATGCAGGACGTCTCACCGATGGAAAAGGAAAAACAGGCGATTTCACAAAAACAATCATCATTATGACCTCTAATCTTGGCTCCAATCGGATTGTAGCCTTGGATTGGGATCAGCTTGATGCGGCACTGCGAGAATCAGAAACGATAGTTCTTAACTTGTTGAAACAAAAAATAGCTCCAGAATTTGCGGGAAGAATCGATAGGGTCGTTCCTTTTCGGCCTTTAAATGGGAACATTATGCGAGAGATCATGAAGGCCAAAATACTCGATTATGGAGCTAGAATGCAGCAGGAGGGTTTTGAATTAGAGATTCTGGATTCTGCATGGGAGCCTTTGTTTGAAAATGCTGATTTTGCTTTGGGCGTGCGACCCATCATTAGGCAATGTGAAAATGAGATCAATGCGGAAATTTCGAAGGCGCTTGTCAACTGTTACATAAAAAAAGGAGCCAAGCTGCAAGTATCGAGAGAGACCAATAACAAGATAAAGTTGCAATTAAGAGATTAAAACGGCTCTCCTGCCTGCGACAAGTTCGATTTCTTGGTTTTTACATTTGAGAGAAATAGAAAAGCTCTGCATTTGTCCGTGTATCCCGGACTTCTTGTCTAAGGGTTCCACCGTCTAAAATGAAAGCCATCTGTTTGTATTTAGACCAACCATTATAGAAAAACTGGATCTCTGCAGCAGCGCTACAGCGGGGGCCATTTTGTAGCATTTCAAAAAATCGATCATTTTTTTTCAGCGAGGAGATCAGCTCCTGGCAAGCTTGTTGAGAGGTGTCAGCTGAAAATTTCTTTGTATCCCATGTGTCGCTTAGACCTACAATCTCTCCATTGCTGTTTGTCCCACTCATGTAGAAAGTACAATCGAATTTCGACTGTCTAGGCTCCCCAAAAGTCGTTTTGACTTCTTGGGCGAAGACCTCTGCTTCTTGAATGAGGGTATTGAATAGTTGATCCGCTAATTGGGTGGGAGTGACTTGTGTAGCTTGTACATGGCTTGCCCCGCTACAGTAGCTGCAGATTTTATAAACAAGATCCGCAAAAAAAATGCATATTTTTTTACCTATTTCTGCGAGCTGTGACCAAAGAGAGGGGGAGCGGCTTTGCGCTGCGGCTTGGCTATAAGACGTAATAGAATTTTTAATTGTCCGAGGAGGAGGCAGAGGGAAAGAGGAAGAAGAGAGAAAGACGGGAGCGGTCTCTGCAGAGGTTTTTGTAATGTGTGTCATATAAACCCTTTCTATAATTATTCACCACGATCGTCTCATAAATAGGTATTATTTTTCAATAAATATCTAAAAGGTATCGACCCTCTTTTTTGAGCTGTTTAATTTTTTCTTTAACAGCTTCTGGGTCAAGATTGCCATGTCTCATCAAAACCTGCTGGAGCGTGGCCTCGACATCTTTGGCCATTTGGGTGGCGTCGCCGCAGACGTAGAGGTAGGCGCCCTCCTCAAGCCAGCGGAAAAGCTCGGCGCTCTCTTCCAGCATGCGGTGCTGGACATAGATCTTTTCGCTCTGGTCACGAGAAAAAGCGGTGGAAAGGCGGAGTCTGTTTTGGGCGATGAAAAGACCCCAGTCCTCTTCGTAGAAAAAGTCAGAGCTGCGCTGTCTGTGGCCAAAAAAGAGCCAGTTCTTGCCGGTTGCATCGAGATGGTGGCGCTCTTGCAAAAAGGCGCGGAAAGGGGCTACGCCTGTGCCTGGGCCGACCATGATGATGGGGGCGTCATGAGGGGGTAGAGCAAAGCGGTGGGCTGGTTGGACGTAAAAAGAAATCGGAGTTTCTCGCAGCTTGGCAAGGTGGCAGAGGAAGTAGCTGGCGATGCCGTAGCGCGTTTCTTCTTGGTGGGTATAGCTTGTGAGGGCAACGGTTAGGTCAACGGCGTCTGGAAGAAGCAGGCGAGAGGAGGCAACAGAATAAAAGCGTGGGAGGAGGGGAAGCAAGCAGTTGCAGAGAGCTTGGGGTTCTACTTGTGTTTGCGCCGCGGAGAGAAGATCGAGAAGATCATGAGAGTGTGTATAGTCTTTGGGATTTTCCTCTAGAGGCCGCACCAGTTTGACCAGATTCGAATTGAGACGACAGATGTTGGCCTTGAAACTGAGAAAGTCGCGCAAGGAGAGGAGCTGTTTGGAGCGTGGATCGAGGAGCTGCTCTTCTCCGCTTGCGTGCAGTGTATTTAGGAGCCTTTCTACAAGGCTTGGGGCGTTTTTTCCATAGATCCCTAGAGAGTCGCCCGGTTTAAAGTCCAGCTCTTGTCCCTTCAGGCACAAACGGACATGATAGGTAGGTTTGGAGGAGGGGTTTTTGGTTAAGAGAGAGCGTTGCAGAACGGTTGCATTTGCAATTTTCATAGAAGACAGGGTACAAAGGTGAAAATGAAACTTCTCATGACCATTGCCCTCCTCTTAAGTGCTGCCAGTTGCGGTGAGTATGGGTACCACCCCCATTACATCATTTCCCATGAGGAGCCTCATGAGAACGAGGAGGAGTCTTCTCCTCCGGCGCGATAGTTAAAAGGTCGGTTCCTGCTTTTTGTCGCCAAGCTTTAGTCAGAAGAGAGCTCTGTTTGCTAGAGAGTCCTCCTAAAAACTCGATGGCTTGGAGCAGACGCGCGCGCGTGCGGTGTCTTCCGAGGAGATCTACTGCATCAAAAAGAGAGGGACCGCTCGATTTGCCCGTTAAGGCGATGTAGAGAATGGGCATGATCGTTTTTTTGTGAGAGGTGCCAAAAACCTCTGCGATTTCGTGAGAGGCTTTTTCCATGCCATTTTTTCCCCAGTCTTCCTGCTCATCGAGGCTCCAGATGAGAGCTTGAAGAAGGTAGCAGACTTGCCCGGGCTTTACCTGGTTGGGGCAGAGGAGCTCTTGGCTTAAGGGAATCTGGTTAACAAAGAGAAAAGAGCTGAGTTCCATGAACTGGCCAAAGGTTTTCATCCGGAGGCGACAGAGAGGGATGAGCCTTTCCATGAAATCGTCATTGAATGCCCACTCTTTGAGCCGTGGCCAGAGCTGCTGCTCGGGGATCTGGTTGATGAGATACTGCTGGTTGATCCAGTCGAGCTTGAGAGGATCAAAGAAAGCCCCTGATACCCCGATTCGCTTCGGATCGAAGGTGTCGATGAGCTCTTGCAGGGAATAGATCTGTTTCTCCTCGGGGTGGCTATATCCCATGAAAGAGAGAAAATTGAGAAGCGCCTCGGGCAAGTAGCCGCTGTCGCGGTAGTAAAAGATCGAGGTGGGGTTTTTGCGCTTGGAGAGTTTTTTGCCATCTTTGCCAAGGAGAAGCGGCATGTGCATGAAAATGGGAGGTTTCCACCCAAAGCTTTCATAGAGCAGGATGTGCTTGGGCGTGGAGGTCATCCATTCATCGCCGCGGATCACATGGGTGATCTTCATGAGGTAATCATCGACGACGTTTGCAAGGTGATAGGTCGGAAAACCATCCGATTTGAGCAGAACCTGATCATCGATATCGGCCCAGGGGACGCTGACGCGTCCTTTGATCGCATCGTCGTAGATGCACTGGCCTGATAGGGGCACTTTGAGGCGAATGGTAAAGGGCTGACCCTCTTGCTCGCGCTGTTTAACCTCTTCAGGGGGGAGATCGCGGTAGCGCCTGTCGTAGCCGAAGGAGAGCCCCTTTTCTTGAGAGACTCTTCGCATTTGGGCAAGCTCTTCTGCCGTTGCAAAGCATTTGTAGGCGTGGCCTGAATCTAGGAGCTTTTGAGAGTACTCTCTGTAGATCTCATAGCGCTCTGACTGGCGATAAGGGCCGAAAGGGCCGCCTTTATCTGGACCTTCATCCCATTCAATCCCTGCCCATTGGAGCGACTGATAAATGGCAAGCTCATACTGGTCGCGCGAGCGGGTCTGGTCGGTATCCTCGATCCTCAAGATGAACTGCCCCCCAAAACGGCGGGCAAAGGCGAGGTTAAAAAGGGCCATGTAGGCCGTTCCGACATGGGGGTCGCCAGTCGGTGAGGGGGCAATGCGTGTGCGTATGGTCATAGAGGGGTATTTTACTTGAGATGAGACTTTACTGGCCAGCGGCAATCGGCTGAGATTCTCTCATGAAGAAGATGAGATCTTTCATGATGTTGCATCCTTCGATGAGCTGCAGGTCGCTCTGGCCAAAGGGTTCAAAAGCTTCCTCCTCGGCTTCTTTATCAGAGAGTTGTTTAAGGAAGTTTTTGTAATTTTTGCTTTGCTCAAGCCTTTCCCCGGAGTTTTTCTTAAGGTTCTCTACATAAGGATCTAAAGTATTTAAGATCGGCTGTAGATTGAACTTGTAGAGCCGGCTAATTTGCGCTCTGTGCATCATCGGCACATCAGCTAAGGTATCTTCAAAATTGGAAGCAATCTGATCAGTTTCAAGGGGAAATTTTGCAAATTTTTCCCCTATGTCTAAATGGGAATAGATTCCAGGGACCACAATGTCTGCCTTTACGCCTGTCAGCTGAGGGCTTTTGCCAGAGACAGTATAGTAGTAGCCACGGGTGACTTTGAACTCTCCCTTGGGATTGACCTTGCCAAAATGGGCCGCCTCTAGGGTAAAGGTCTGAAAAGTGCCCTTTCCATAGGTCCTCTCATCTCCAACCACGAGCGTGCGTCCATAATCTTGGAGTGTTTGCGCCACAATTTCAGCGGCAGAGGCGCTTGTGCGGTTTGTTAAAACAAGCAAGGGGCCATCCCAGATGGGAGTTCCCTCGATGTTGCGCAAGTGCTGCAAAAATCCGGTGTTGTCTTTGACTGAGACAACGATCCCCTTTTTGATGAAAAGGCCTGTGACGGCAACAGCTTGCGGAAGAAGCCCTCCTGCATTGTCTCGGAGATCTAAAATGATCCCTTTGAGGTGGTGGGTTGTTTTAAGTGTTTCAATGGCTTTTGTCAGGTCAGAAGCAGAGGAGCTGTTTCCATCTTGGTAGAAAGAAAAAAGATGCAAGATGCCAATGGTTCCATCTCCATAGGGTTCATGCTTGATGTCGAGTCGCGACTCTTTGAGGACGACCTCTTCTCTTGCAATTTCGATGTCGAGTTTTTCTTCGATCTTTTGCTCTCCCTCACCGATTTCGCGCAAAATGGTGAGAATCACAGCCGTTCCCTTGGGACCTCGGATGAGTTCGACCGCTTCTGTAATGTCCATGCCTACAACGGGCTGGCCTGCAACTGCGATGATTTTATCCCCCACCTTGAGCTTGCCACTTGTGCTTGCAGGACCATCTTCGATGAGCCTGACTAGAGTAAATCCATTGAGATCATCGCGCAGTTTGGCTCCAATGCCAAAAAGACGCTGCTGCACCTGGATCATGAATTGGCTTGCTTCTGAAGGGGTAAAGTAGGTGGTTTGTGAATCGAGCGCGGCACTGACCGATTTGAGGGTGAGAGAAAGGACAAGCTGGGCCCTTTCCTTGGGCGAGGTAGAGACAAGCTCCTCCTCGTGGCTAAGTCGCCTTTTTTCTAGCCTTTTGAGAAACTGCTCTTTCACGTCGGTATCCAGCTTTTCTGCCGATTCCATCTGCAGGGCGCGAATACGCAGGACTCGGTTTTCTAGCTGTCCTTCATCTTTTGCCCACGAAAGATTTTTAAACTCTTTGGGGTCGATTTTACGTGGTAGGGTAGAAAGCGCTATCCGTTTTTCAATAGAGCCCCGCCTAGCCACTGCGCTGAGGATGACACCATGGAGTTCCTCAAAGGATTTAAAATTTTCTTTTTTGATCTCGCTAATGGTTTGCTTCAATAGCTCGGGCTCGGGACTTTTCCATTTAAGTACCTCATTTTCAACTAAATAAGTCTTGATTGGATCGAGAAGGTCAAGGTAATTGCTAAAGGCACGGGTAATGAGCTCAGGGGTGAGCTCATGGTGCGAGGCGTGAGCCTTTAGGATCTCCTCGAGCTTGACCCTCGTGTCTTTGGGGGTTAGTTCGGGGGGTTTGGCTCCAAAAAGGGAGCAAAAGAGCAGGAGGGGGAGAAAAAGGAGCCATTTCCTCATATTTGAAAGGATACCTCAAGCTTTCTTTTCGGGTCAGCTTGTTTTTGTAAAGTATTGATTTTTAAAGTGATAGGGCAGAAAAATCGGGCTCTTTTTAATAAAAGATGAAATTAGGGGTTGATTTCAAGTCCCTTTTATGTGAAGATAATTATCTACTTGGGTACACGGATAATAATAACATTAAGGAAAGATGAAAATCCGCCGTGGGAAAAGACTTAAAGAGTGTAGTAATGGAGGATAAAAATGAGCAATGAGCACATGCACTCACAAAGCGATGCTGCTAAAAAGACACCTCAGATAGAGGCTCAAAAGTCAGGCAAGCAGCTCGTTTCTATTAGTGAGGCGGCAAAGATCAATAATGTCACAAGACAGGCGATCTACGTTGCAATTAAGCAAAAAAAGCTAAAAGCTTTTAAAGATGCCACGAGATGGACGATTGATTTGAGTGATTTAGAAGAGTACAGAAAGCAAAAATACTCGCGCACCAAATCGATCTTTAATGGAGAGCTGCTTTTCGACAACAAGAAGGGTTTCTACTCTGTTAATCAGGTTGCGAAGATGCTTGGAGTTCCTGCGCAGAAGATTTATTATGCGACCCGTATCGGTCTCATGAAGGCTTCTCGTAAGGGCGCTGCATGGGTCATCCACATCGAGGACATTAAAGGATATCAGGAAAATTATCTGACGAAAAAAGTGCAGACTTCTCAAGCAAGTTAAGAAGTCCGATTTCTTTTTTTTGAATTTTTTTCGATTGTTGGCCTATAATCAAGATCACTCAGTTTTACTGAGTGATTTTTTTTATGCAGTGGGATCTCACAACTCTCTATTCAAACTCTGAAGAGGCAAAAAAAGACCTCTCGATAGGTCTTTCCTCCCTTGTCTCTTTTTCCTCTCATCTCAAAAACTCCACCCTGGAGAAAGCCTGCCTTTGCCTCCAGGAGGCTGCGGTACTTTTTAAACAGCTCCAGTCCTACGCGAGCTGTGTTTTAGCCGTTCATCCCAGCGATCAGAGGGCTGGGGCTCTTCTTGCTCAGACAGGAAGCCTTGGTGCGGGGGTAGAGACAGCCCTATTTAACCTCGGTCTTGCGCTGAGTTCCTCCGAAAATTTAGAGTCGCTTTTGCAAAAGCAGCCCCATCTTGCCTATTTTCTTAAAGAGAGGGCCACTTTTGCAAGGCAAGGGCTAGATAGCCCGCGAGAAGAGCTCATCCAAGCGCTCTCTATAGACGGGTACCACAGCTATTGGAATCTCTATCGCCTCGTTGTAGGGAAGCTCTCCGTTCCCTTTGAGGGAAAACAGCTTTCGATGGGCCAGGCAGATAGTCTCTTGCTTCACCCCGATCGCTCGATTCGAAATCGCCTTGCCCCTCTCTATGAAAAAGCTTGGGCGCAGCAGGCAGATCTCATTGCGCAGTTTCTCAATCATCTCTCTGGGTTTCGTCTTCAGGTCTACGAGCAAAGGGGGTGGACAGACCTTCTCTTCGAACCGCTGCGCGGCAATCGTATGGAGAAAAAAACCCTCGATGCGATGTGGGAAGCTGTCCTACAAAGCCGCCCGCTTTTTCTGCGCTATTTTGCAGCAAAAGCGCGCCATTTGGGAGTGGAAAAACTTTCCTGGCACGATCTTCAAGCGCCCCTTGGGAGTGAAAGGGGGAGGAAAGGGGAGAGTGAAGGCAAAGAACTCATCTCCTACGAAGAGGGAAAAGAGCGGGTTTTGCGCGCGTTCAAAGCCTGGCATCCCCCTCTAGAGGCTTTTTGTCGCAGCGCTTTAGAGAAAAAATGGGTCGAGGCAGAAAATCGCTCAGGGAAACAGGCGGGCGCTTTTTGCTACTTTTTCCCGAAAGAGCAGGAGAGTCGAATTTTTATGACCTATCAGGGAACTTTCGGTTGCGTCCAGACACTTGCCCATGAACTTGGGCACGCCTATCACAGCCATTGCATGAAGGGTCTCCCTCACTTTGCTCAAGAATATCGGATGAATCTTGCTGAAACGGCCTCAACGCTTGCCGAAACTCTTGTCATCGAGGAGCTTTGTAAAAATGCAGCCTCTTCTACAGAGAAGCTTTTCCTGCTCGACCACAAGCTGCAAAGGGCTGCTGTTTTCTTCACCAATCTTCATGCCCGTTTTCTCTTTGAACTCTCTTTTTACAAGGAGCGCCAAAAGGGCTTTGTCGACAAAGACAGGCTCTGTTTCCTCATGGAATCTGCACAAAAAGAGGTGTTTCAAGATAGTCTAGAGGCCTATTTTCCACTTTTTTGGGCGTCGAAACTCCACTTTTATTTAACAGAAGATCCCTTTTACAACTTTCCCTATACCTTTGGTTTTACTTTGAGCCAGGCCTTGAAAAAATCGCCTCAAAAAGTCGATCTTTTCTTAGCAGATAGCGCCTCTTTTTCCTCAGAGGAGCTTGTGCAAAAGCACTTGGGGATTGACCTTAGGGATCCCAAGTTCTGGAGGGAAACGATAGGCTCTTTTTCAAAAGATGTAGAGGAGTTTGTGAGATTATGATGCTCGACTTCATGAAATATGCAACGATGGCCCCCTCAACGCGCAACACGCGTCCTTGGCTCTTGCATTTTACCGAGCAGCGCATACGCATTCTACCCGATTTGACGCGCTGGCTTCCCTTTGATGACCCGGATCAGAAACAGCTCTACATGAGTCTGGGATGTGTTCTAGAAAATTTAACTATTACAGCAGCGGCTTTGCAATACGATACGGAGCTAGAGTTCAATCTAGAGGGAGAAACACCAGAAATCGCGCTCCATTTGACCCGCAGTCCCAAGCTGGAAAAGCAGCCTCTTTTCGACATGCTCGATAAGCGCTCTACCCACAGAGGTCATTTTGGTAAACAGCCCGTTCCCAAGGAGCCTTTCGAGGCTTTGCGAAAAGTGGGTGGAGAGGTTCTTTTTCTCAGCACCGATCCGGAGATCGCAAGACAGATGGAGGATCTCAACATCCAAGCCGAAGTGGAGCTCTATAGCAATGTCTCATTTTGCCAGGAGGCAGCAAAGTATGAGCTGGCCACTTGGCTCCATTCCAACATCTGGGCTCCCAAGCTCCATCTTTTAGCCTGCTTAGCTCTTGGAAAGGATCCCTCCTGGGCTCGGATTACAGCGCCTCTTGTGGGGTTGCTCTTTATCCGGAGCTTCAAGCGCAAGGATTTGGTGATGACAGGTTCTTTGCTTCAAAGGCTTTTTCTCACGGCTACCTTGCATCACTTAAAATTTCGACCCATTAGCAACTGTTTACGCGAGGAAAAAGGGCGCAAAATCCTCCAGAGCTTAAGCGCGCGTCCCTCCTCCCTCCCCGCCGTTGGATTTTACTGCGGTTATGCTCTTACGTAGTACCCCTGCCCGAGTGCGTGCCCGAGTGCGTGCCCGAGTGCGTGCCCGTGCCCTTGCCCGGGAGATGATGACCCCGCGCGCAACTCATGGATAAATTTCGGGCACGGGCACGATATTCGGAATAGGGTCTTGCCTATTGCTGGGGATTGAGATATATCAATGAGCATGAGACGCTTTTTTCTGCAGCTGCTTTTCTCTCTAGCAGCACTCCCTTCTCTTCTCTCCTCCTCGACACAGACACAGGCCTCCGTTCCCTCAAGCGCAGAGGCAATGGAAGAGTATGTGGAGGAGGCCAAGCAAAATATTCTGCAAACAGTCGATGAGCTTCTTGCGATTCCCCATGAGGAAAAAACCTTTCAAACGGTGATGAAGCCATGGGATCGTCTTGGCAATGATCCGATCGAAAAGTTTAGAACGCTTACCTATCTCACAGATTCTGATCTGCCCGAAAAAAACGATGCTCTCGAGGCAATGGATGGACTGAAGTCTTTTGTCGTGGAAACTCTCTTTCAAAACGGCGAGCTCTACCGCTCTTTGCTTGGACTTGTGAAGAGAGTTTCGCAGCAAAACATTCCCTTAACTCCTTACGAGCGCTATTACCTTTATTGTCTACTCGATGGCTCTGAAATGGTGCAGGAGAAACTGACCAGAAAAGAGAGGGAGGAGATCATTCAATTAAAAACCTACCTTGCCAAACACAAGATCCAGCCCTACATCTATTTGGAAAGTAGTGCTCCGATCAGAGCTCCTGAGGCCAAGTTTAGCGTCTTGACGCTCAATACCTGTTTTGTTCCAGGAAAATTCCCTTTCCTCTTTGGAGGGGTCTCTCTGCCCTGGCAAAAGAGAGTGGGCAAACTTAAAGAAAAGATCCTTCAAGCAAGTGCCGATGTGGTCTGTCTCCAGGAGGTGTATACAGAAGAAGCCTCCTACGCTTTGTATGAGGCGCTCAAAGATACTTACCGGTTTTTTTATGGGGCCATTGGGCCTCGGCCTCTGAACTTTTCCTTAAGAGCATTTGGGCTGCCGAGCGGCCTTTTTGTGGCGAGCAAAGTCCCGATCGAAAACCCGCAATTTACCCCCTTTGTCAAAGTAGGGGTTCCTGTCAATTATGGCTTCTTTGACTTTACCCTCAAGAGTCAATCGGGACGGCCTCTGGCTCATCTCTACACAACGCATCTTCAGGCTCTGGATACAGAGGGATTTGCTGAGATCCGCGCGGAGGAGTTTGGAGAGATCTTAAAAAAGATGCAAAAAGATGTGGAAAAAGAGGGCTCAAATCTTCCCTTTTTCCTCTGTGGGGATTTAAATATTCCTTACGGTTCGAAAGAGCCGGGCAGACAGATCATCGAGGCCTATTTTTACGATGCCTACAATAAAGAGGGAAGCGTTGTCTGCGCAAGCAATCGAACCTGCACCGATTACTTTAGTAACTACCTGCTCTCCAAGACCAAAACCTTGAAGGAAATCGATCCCAATTTTCAGATTCTCGATTATACATTAGTGCTTCGATCTTTACCGGGCGCTCAGCCTTTGGCCTACTCTTGCAGGGCAAATGCAGAGCTGTTGCTCATGAACAGTCTCGATGAGCCAGACCAAGCCATTAGTGACCACCATGGCCTGCTGGTCAAGCTATACCCGGCTCCTCAATAACCTGAAAGTCGCGGATCTGCAGCTGGATGCTCGATTTGTTTTGAAAGGTGTTGATGTAGGGGGTAAAGGCAAGTCTTAAGGTGAGCCCTTTCTTGCACAGCTCGGGTCGCCTGTCTGCCATCCCAAACCCGATTCCCTCAAGTACCCGCTCCTCTTGCTCAATATAGAATTTCAGATGGCTCTTGCCGACCACCTTAGGGGGCCAGGTTTGCCTTGCGATCGTATAGAAGATGGGAATGGGGTTCTCGTGACCAAAAGGCTCAATGAGGCTGAGTGACTCCATGAAATCAAAGGTCAGTTGCCGAAAATCGATTTTCGCACTCAGATGTAATTTGGCAACCACATCCTGTTCTTTGAGCAGATCATCTGCAGCTTGGATGAAGAGCTTTTTAAAGGGTTCGATATTCTCTGCCTTAATTGTAAGTCCTGCGGCATAATCGTGACCGCCAAAGTTCTCAAAGAGATGGGCATGTTTGCGCAGGATGGGTAAAATGGGGAACTCGGGGATGGTGCGGATCGATCCCTTGCCAATTCCTTGATCGATGGCGATGATCACAGTTGGCCTGTTGTATTGTTTGGCAATGCGCGCCGTGATGATCGGAATGATGCCCGGGTGCCATTTGTTAGAATAGAGAAGAAGAGCGCGGTGCTTGAAGATTTGGGGGTGTTTGAGCAAATATTTTTCAATTTCCTCGCTGTCGCGCCTTTCAATCTTTTGCCGTTCCATATTATTGAGATCGAGTTCTTTGGCAAGGGTTTCAGCTGCCTCCGGATCGTGGATGAGGAGCAGTTCCACTCCCTTATTGGGATCGGCAATTCGACCTAAGCTATTGAGACGAGGGGCTACTTTGGAGGCAATATCGGTCGGGGTGGTTTCGCTGACGTTCACTTCACAGACGCTAAAGAGCTTGGAAAGCCCAATGCGCTTGCCCTTGCGGATTTGGCGCAGCCCATAGCGGACAAAGATCCGGTTTTCACCGCGCAGCGATCCAAGGTCTGCAATTGTTCCGAGGGCGACAAGATCGAGATAGCGCTTTAAATCGATTTTATTTGGGCTGATCTCACCGCTGGTGATGAGGAGGTTGGTGATGCCATGAGCGAGTTTGAACGCCACTCCCACCCCCGTGAGATCGCGGTTGGGGTAGGTGCTGCCCTTCAGTTTGGGATTTAAAGTGGCCACGCAGTGGGGCAAACGGGCGGTGGGTTCATGGTGATCGGTGACAATCACATCGATGCTCTGTTTAACTGCCTCTAAAATCTCATCGGCAGAAGTGATTCCGCAGTCGACTGTGATGAGCAGTGAGCAGCTTTCCCTTGTTGCAAAGGCGAGCGCATCCATCATGAGGCTCTGGGTTGGAGAGCTCCGATTGGGGATATAGGCGTAGGATCTAGCGCCAATAAAATTTAAGAACTCGGTGAGAAGAGTGGCTCCACTGATTCCATCGACATCATTGTCGCCAAAGATGAGAATGCCTTCTTTGTTGTTTAGTGCCTTGAGCACCCTGGCAACTGCCCGATCCATCTCTGGAAAGAGGTGGGGATCGAGCAAATCGGGGAGTTTGGCATAGAGAAAATCGTGGATTTCCTCTAGGCTTTTGAATCCTCGCCCAGCCAAGACCTGGGCTGTGACGGGGTGGATGTTGAACTCTTTGATAATTGCATCATTCCAAGTCTCGTCGACCTCTGGGTAAACCCAGAAAGTTGCATCCTGTCGGTATGCTTTTTGCATTTTTCATACATCCTGAAAAGAGCGCCCTGCAACCGATGGAAGATATTCAAGTTCCTGGGGAGTAAAGAGAGAACCATTCCTGTCTCTAACGTCATAGGCTAAGCACGCTTTTCTTTAGTTAATAAGTCTTGTCCCCATACTTGCACACAAAGAACCTATCTCGCAATTTAAAAAAAATCTATCTAAAGTAAGCGCAAGTTGTTTTTACACTGAGTATTGACAGTTTATAAGCTGAAGGCTCAGGCTCTGTGAGCTCTGTGCTCTCTGTGGTAATTTTTATTTTTTTATTTACCACAGAGAGCGCAGAGCTCACAGAGAGCACTGGTTAGATATAGCGTAATGGCGCTAATCGACACACTTACGATGTTTGGTAGATCTCTTTCCCAAGCGCCCGCTGATGGAAATAGTAGAGCAGCGGTGCAGCGATAAAGAGAGAAGAAAGGGTGCCGAGCACAACTCCGATACTCATGACAAGGGCAAATCCAAAGAGTGTGCTTCCTCCCAAAAAGACAAGAGGGAGAAGGACAAGCAGTGTCGTTCCTGAAGTTAGGGTGGTACGGCTGAGTGTCACGTTTAGGGCGTGATTGACCACTTCCTTAAACGAGGCCTTGCGCATCACACGTAGGTCCTCGCGGATGCGATCAAAAATGATGATCGTATCATTGAGCGAGTAGCCGATGATGGTGACAAGTGCTGCAATCGCATTGAGGTCAATTTGCACAGGGACATGGAGGAAATGGAGTAGCCCAATAAAGCTTAAAGTGAGCAGCAGATCATGTGCTAAGCAAAGAGTAGCCGCTGCGGCATACTTGAATTCGAAGCGAATCGTGATGTAGATGAGAATGGCAAGCAGTGCAATGGAAAGTCCGATAAAGGCGCTTGAGCGCATCGTATCGGAGAGTTGGCCACTGACAGAGGTCCAGTTTTGCTCGAGATGCTTCAAAGAATCAGGGGTGAGTGCAATGCCCTCTCTATTTAAACTGCCGACGACCCACGTGAGGCGTGGATTTTTTTCATAGCTGTAGGTCGGATCTTTTAAATCATATTCGGCAGGCAAAGAGTGGAAGGGTCTGCCGCTCTGCTCCAACCCCTTGCTTAAGAAGAGACGGAAATGGCTGTTTGGCGTGAGCTGCCGCACCTGGATTTCCTGAGCGGTTACCCCACTTGAGACAAGTGCTTTTTCAAGAGAGGCTCTTGAGGGATTTTGTCCTTGCACCTCTAAGGTCAGAGAATAGCCTCCTGTAAAGTCCATCCCTAAGATTGAGTGGCGCTCCCAGATAAAGCAGAGCGCTCCAATGGCGATCACAACAGCTGTGATCACAAAAGCAAGCTTTGACCATTTGAGAAAGTCAAACTTCTCGATCTTGATTAAGCTCGCCATTTTGAGCTCTTTATGTTGCGGGTTTTGAACCCAGCCGGCGAAGAAATAGCGTGTCATGAAAAGCGCGGTGAACATCGAAGAGAGGATCCCAATTGTTAAGGTGATGGCAAGTCCCTTGATTGGCCCTGAATTAAATTGGAGCAGGATGAGCGCGGCAATGAGTGTCGTGATATTGGAGTCAAAAATCGCAGAAAAGGCCTTACGGTAGCCCGCGTGGATTGCAGAGGCGATTCTTCCTGAGATGGCAAACTCTTCTCGTACCCGCTCAAATACAAGAACGTTGGCATCAACGGCCATTCCAAGGGTCAGGATGATCCCTGCAATGGAGGCAAGCGTAAGGGTTGCCCCTAGATTTTGCAAGGCGGCCCACATGATGAAGAGGTTAAAGAGCACCGCAACAGAGGCAACCACTCCTCCAAAGCGATAGTAGCTCACCATGGAGGCAATTGCGAGGACAAGAGCAATGACCGTTGCAATAATGCCGAGCGTTTTCTCTGTAGATCCAAGCTCGGGGCTCACATTTTTTTCGGAAAGAATGCGCGGGGTAAAGGAGAGCGAGCCAGCTTTAAGATCAGCCTCAAGTAGGCTCACCTCTCTTTGGGTGAAGCTCCCTTCAATTGTTCCGCCATCGGATATCGGGTAACTCAGCGCAGGAGCGGTAATCACGCTTCCATTGAGAATGACTGCCATCCTCCAGCCATCACCTCGGGAGAAATGGGCATAGTCTGTCCCTGTGATTTGATCTTTAGCAAACTGTGAGGTCCAGGCGTGGAGATCATCTCGTGGATTGATTTTTTCTCCGCTTGGCAAAGTCTCCTTCCCCTTGATTTCGAAGACGAGGAAATTGCCCTTCGACGGATCGTAACCGGCGTGAACATTTTTCAGATTGGCGCCCTCAACTGCAAAGTTATTGAAAACGATCAGCAGGGGATGGCTCTGGCCATACCACTGCGTAAAGGAGTCGCCGCGGATGACTGCGATCTTGCAGAGAGCGTCATTAAAGAGTGCAGAAGAGGAGCTTTCTAAGGGGCTGGGAAGTCGGAGGCCACTTTCGTAGAGGAGGCGCGTGGCCTCGCTCCTCGGAGCCACCACTTCTGGATCTAAAGAGCTGCCGTGCAAATGTTTCCATGCGATCTGGTTGATCTCCTCTGCATTTTTGTGTCCAGTGACAACCGCTTCGTTCCAAATGGTTTGTAGAAACTGATCGGCCGCAGCAGCTAGAGTGGGATTTTTGGGACCAAACTTCTCATTGACAATATGGAAATACATCGTCGAGGCTTTGATGAGCTCTCCCGCAGAGAGATTTTGACTGCCTGGAAAATCCAGCGAGATTAGATCTCCCTCCTGGCGGATGCTGACCTCTGAGATCCCCATCTTGTTGACACGAGTATAGAGTTGATTGATCCCCTGACGGATCTGCTCTTCTGCTACTGCCGGCTTGCCGTTTTGGTCGCGCAGTTGAATCTGCACCGTCTTGCCACCTGAGAGGTCAAGACCCCAATGCAGAATTTTGCGCTCATCTCCTCGGAAGTACTTGACAAAACTCAGTGCCAAATTGCTCCAGAGAGGGCTGCTTGTCGGTTTTGGCACATCATAGAGAGAAGAGCCTCCAAGCGATAGCTGCGCGCTGTGGTACTCATCGCGCCACTTGAGCAGATCCTCGTGAATGCTGTCGTCAATTTTATTTTGGGCAAGAATGCGCTGATGCACATCGCCAAGCTCGAGTGTTGCATAGCGGCGTGTCCCATAGACAGTAAACGCTTCGCGAGTTGCTTTGAGAAGTGTCTGGAAATAATCCTCATTTTCAAAAATGAAATCACCTGCATAGGTCTTTCCATAGGAGAGTAAACTCCCCGGGTATCCTGCAAACCCCTTTTTTTGCAAAAGGAGCTTGAGTTCATTGAAATCTTTCGCAAACTGCTCGGTCTCTTTTGAGCTTTCAGTGCCAAGTCTCTGGATGATCTTATCCATCCCCTTTGCAATGACGTAGATTGAGCTCATACGGAGATCTTCTTGAGGGACCTGCTTGGAAAAACCAGGCGCATAGATGACAAGCCCGAGATTTTTTTCGGTGGAGGGCAGCGCTTCATAGGTCTCATAGTCAAAGATCGGGAAAGAGTCAGCGACAAGGTCGGGGTGTTTTGGGTGCCAGTATTCTCGAATCACCTTTTTGAGCTCTTCCACCTGCGCTTTGGCAAGGAGCGGCAGACGAAGCGCTAAGATCCCATTGCTGTCTTGGAGTGTAGAAAGAGAGATCTGGAAACCGGTACTTATCGGCGATACGGACTCTTTGGCCAGGCGGCAAGCCTCGGCAATCTCATTGTAGATCGCTCCATCGACCTGCTCGCGTTGCGCGATCTTACCAGCCTTCTCAAGCTCTCTCTGCAAGGCAGTCAGGTCCGGGTAGAGGTTTAGACTAAAGGTTTGTGTGCCAAAGTCTATGACAAGGTTTTGAATGAAGGGATGGCGCCCTTCTAGATCAACCACCTGTTGCTTGGATCCCTTCTCAGCAGCAACATGGGCTGACTGCTCAAGCAGCGTTCCGATTTGCGCAAAATGAAGAGGAGAGCGTCCTTGCCCAAAAGCTGCGCTCTGACGCTTGATCAGCTGCTCGCTGCTCGAAAGAGTCTTTTCCTGAGAAAGAAGCGCGGCAAGCTTCTGCTGCTTGATCCCATCTAAAAAAGAGCCGCTTGCCTGAAGGGTCTGACTTTCCCCCTGAAGCTCAATTCTCTGCAATTTGATCTGGTCTTTAACCTGCGTAAGCATGCGCAAGAAATCGGAAACAACGGTCTCTTTTCCCTCATCGACCTGTGTGTAGGAGGCAAAGTAGCGTCTTGCCTGTGGCGAGTTTTCCCCAAAGGTAGAAACAAACGAGAGCAGATTTTGCGCGACCTTCAGCATGAGCTGCGCCCCTTGCTCATCCGGGCCTGCTCTACCGGCTGCCTGCATCAACTGGCCAGTTTCACTATTGCCTCCCAAAGCAAGAGCCAATTGCAAGAGGCGATCATAGGTCAGCGCTCTATAGAGAGCTGTAGGGCTGCCAGACGAGTCAAATTTATGAGCAAACTCGAAATACTGACTCCTCTTGCCCTCGTCAAGATGCAGAGGAATTTGCCTCTGAACCATGACGGTCTTGGAGGCAACTTTTTGATTGTCATAAAGAGTGAGCTGTTGAGGAACAAAGGGAATGAGGGCCCCCGCTCTTGGCAGATAGCGGCGAAAGATTTCCGCATCAGTCTCATTTTTAAAGGTGACGGCAATAGCGGCCGGGTCATTTGGCTCAAATGCAATAGTCTGTGGATTAAGTTTTAGCAGCTTGCAAAAAGAGGTGAGCCACTTCTCCGCTTCTTTTTCGAGCCCATTGACCCGCTTTATGATCCCTGTCGAAACCAGCTCAGCTCGCCTTGCATCGATCGGGGACTTAAGAGGTTTTGTATAGAAGAAGACAGTGGGGAGAATGTTATAGATCGTGAGGAGAATCACTCCCAAAATCAGATACTTTTGCCAGCGCTTTTGCTTTTCCATAGTTTTTTAGTTAAGATGGAGCTTTTGTGAATTAGCCCTCGCTGTTTCGGCTTTCACGGCAGCCCAAATAGCAGAAACTAAATTTACAGAGCACCAGGGTAAACGATATAAGAGAGAGCTGTCTATAGAAAAATGTGGGCAGTGAAGAGATTTTAGGAGCTTAAAAAATTTAATCAATGATCAAAAAACGTTTTTGTCACATGGAATTTGTCCGCGATGCGGATGGAAGAGAGATGCTTCTCAAAGATGGGAAGTTTCAGGTCATGATGGAGTGGGAAAAGCCCTATATGGAGGCCTGCATTGATGCGCTTGCGCCTACAGGAGATCTGCTCGAGGTGGGATTTGGTTGCGGCTATGCCTCGACCCGGATTCAAACCTATCATCCTCGCAGCCATACGATCATTGAATACCACCCCGTTGTAGCTGAAAGAGCGCGACTCTGGGCCAAAGACTACAAAGGTGTCACCATCATTGAAGATACGTGGCAACAGGCAATGCCACATCTGGGCGAGTTTGATGCGATTTTCTTTGATGATTATCCTCTAGAAGATGAGAGGAAGCAGCGAGAGAATCAAGAAACAAAAAAAGCGGCTCATGCTGTTTTGGAAACAGGCAAACAGCTTTTGAAAGAGGTGGAGGAAAAAATTCCTTTTCTCCAGTCGATCGTCTACACCGAGCAGGCGATCGATGAGTTTCTCATCTCAGCCGAGAAGGCGGCGCCAGAGGTTTATTTGCGTTTTTTCTTTGATCTAGAAAAACGGGGACAGATCGACAGGGTTCTCCTAGGTTATGCCATGAAAAGGCTGCTCGAGCAGAAACTGGTTACTCATCAAGTACTGGAGGCCTTTGTTAAAGAGAGGGAAGCCTCTTCCGCTTTTCTCTTTCAGCATCAGGGAGATCGTCTCTTTCACTTTCTTCAGCTTTGCCTAAAGCACCACATGAGAAAGGGAGCTGTTTTTTCCTGCTACCTAGAAGATGCGACCTCCAAGTTTGAAGATGAGAATTTTTTCACCCAGATCATCACAAACCCCTTTCTCGAATACAAAGAAAGCTGGGTTCCTGTCCAAGTGCCGGAGCACTGCAACTACTTCAAGGGAGACAAGGCGCTCGTCATGACGGTGAGGCTTTTGTAGGCTCAGGTTGATAGGCAAATAACTTTCCGAATATCGTGCCTGTGCCCGTGTGCGTGCCCGAAGAAGTCTTGAATGTGGCGCAACTCGGTATGATTCGGGCACGGGCACGCACACGGGCACAGGCACGAAAAATCTACCCGAAGAAGCTCTTCAGTTTATCGAAAAAGGTCCGTTTGCGGGGGGAATTTTGAGCGGTCTCGAGCTCTGCAAATGATTCGAGAAGTGCCTTTTGCTTATCACTGAGGTCGACAGGTGTTTCGATGCTCACGCGAACATGGAGATCGCCCTGGCCCTGTTTATTGACGTTTTTCACCCCCCCTCCGCGCACACGAAAAACCTTGCCTGTTTGCGTGCCCTCTGGAATGACAATGCGAGCTGTGCCACCCATTGGAGTGGGGATCTCTTTCTTGCAGCCAAGGGCAGCTTCTGTGAAGGCGAGAGGAACTTCAATCAGAACATCATCACCTTCGCGCTGGAATATTTCGTGGGGCGTGACATTGATATACACGTAAAGGTCGCCAGAGGGCCCTCCACCTGCTCCAGCATCGCCGTAGCCGTCCATGCGAAGGCGCATTCCCGAATCGACACCTGGTGGAACCTTGATCTGAATGGTCTCTTTTGCTTTGATACGGCCAGCGCCTCGGCAAGAGGGGCAAGGATTCTTGATGATTTGTCCTTGACCTTGGCACGAGGGACAGACCGTTGTCATGCTAAAAAAGCCGCGCGTTTGGTGAATTTGCCCGGAGCCTCCGCAATGGCCGCAACTGCTGATGCCACTTGGACTTGCAGCGCCAAGACCGTTGCAGGTATCGCAGGGAACCTGACGCGTAATCGCCACCTCTTTTTCTGTTCCGCGAATCGCCTCTTCAAACGAAAGGGTGAGATTCATTTTTTTCGAAGCGCCTTCTCGCGCTCTTCCCTGCCCCCCTTCGGTATCAAAGCCAAAAAATGTCTCAAAAATTGATTCCTGGCCGCCCCCGCCAAAGGCTCCCATGAAGGTGCGCAAGGCATCTTCCATTGATGAAAAACCTCCGCCTGCACCGCCACCTGGCATGCCGCCGGCAAGTGCATCCGCGCCATATTGATCGTAGATTTGCCGCTTTTTCTCATCACTGAGAACCTCGTAGGCCTCTGAGATCTCTTTAAATTTGGACGCGGCTCCCTTATCTCCCTGATTCTTATCGGGATGGTATTTGAGAGCACTTTTGCGATAGGCTTTTTTGATTTCTTCGGCAGAGGCGTTTTTCGCAACGCCGAGAGTTTGATAGTAGTCAGCTGCCATAGAAAAATTTTAGAAGAAAGCAGGCCCTTTCATTTTTTTATACTTGAGAGCTGCTTTGGACTTTGCGCGGCTTTTAACGGAGGGCTTGTCGTAGAAGCGATGGGCTTTTGCCGTTTTCATGATCCCTTCTTTATCAAGCTTCTTTTTTAAAATTCGAAGCGCCTTATCAATTGATTCCCCGACGCGCAGTTTTACACTTGGCATGTCTCTCCTTTGTAGTCCAAAACTAAAGCAATAGATCTCTCATTCTAAGCCATTCATCCCTTAATGAGCAAGATTTTAAGTTTTTATTTGATCCAAAGAGGCTTGATAGGCAAATAATTTTTCGGGTATCGTGCCTGTGCCCGAAGGAGTGGATGGCCCATTCGGATCATTCGGGCACGGGCACGCTTTAGAAGAAACTTTACCTGTCAAGAAAAGGAGGCGATATATGACAAAAGCAGTAGGAGATGGAAACTTGGGTCCTGAATGGGTTAGCGGAGAGAGAGTCTTTCCGAGTTTTAGGCGCATTCATTGGGGTCCCTGTCTAGAATTTGGGTTTCCTGCAAATGCGACATTTAATGACTATTTTGCAAGTTTAATGAAACAGACAGAGCTTCTCAATCAGAGAAAAACCACTAGGGAAGAGCTTCGCCAGCACGTAAACAAAAATTTTAAAAAAGAGCAGGATCTGCTGGACCTTGTAGAGGCGGCGGGGGACGAGGTCCAGATGGCTAAGTGCCTACAAAGACAGTTTAGTGATGCAGGGCTAGTGATGTCTAATGAGGGAAATAGGCCCATGACAGCCGAAGATATATCCACCATGGTCCGGAACAAATTGGCCAAGAAAGATAGGAATTAAGGGTTACCTATAATACAGGGGGGTCAGCTCATCCGCCGAGCAGACCTCTCCTCTCTCAAATTTCTCATACACATACTCTGCTACGATCTTAGGATTCAGCTTCTCGGCTTGGACCAGCAGGCGCTTAAGGGGGGGTGAAAAGCTCTTTTTGTCCACGAGTCTAAAAGGAGAAATGGCGGCCCTGCCACTCTCCTCAATCTGCCCGTCAAAAAGGGCCAGTTGCCCCATTTTGGCATCGGCAAGGAAGGTGAAGGGGCCTGTATAATCCTCTGGCAAAAAAGCGATGGGAGAAGGAAAAGTCACAACAGGCTTTTCAAGGGCAAAAGAGAGGGTCTTGCCAATTGTAACGGCTGTGCGGCTTCCGACATAGGAGCCTGGTCCAATGCCAATGGCCAAGTAGTCGATAGCGGCCAGTTTTGTTTGGCCCAAAAGCCTTTCCAAAGAGCGATGAAGCTCTTTGGAAAGGCTTTTGTCTGCGACAAGGGCAGTAAAACACAAAACGACCCTCCCCTGGCTTATCCCCAGTAGAGCTTCGGTCTGGCTTGTTTCAAGAATTAGAGCTGTCATGCCGCTCTAGTTTACTGAAGCGGGGATTAAAATAAATATTATCTTACTCTTGCCGTTTGCACCATTTTGGCTAAGCTGTTAAATTCATGAGCCGAAGTTTCTTGGATATAAAGTCCAGATTTAAGGAGACAAAAATTTGACCTACAGTGAGTCCGATGAGGAGTCTAAAGAAGAGACCTTAGAAGAGGTCGTTGCCGATGCGGTGCGAGGAGCTAAATCTTCTCATGAGGAAGAGCGCGCGCGCATTGCCCTCCCCGAGGAGCTGTTTCTAATTCCTCTTGTGAGGCGCCCCTTCTTTCCGGGGATGGCGGCTCCTCTTGTGATCGAGCCGGGGCTCTACTACGAGGTGCTCAAGCAGGTGGCAGAAACCGAGCATAAGACGATGGGACTTTTCCTCACGAAAAAGGAAGAGGTCAATATATACGAAATCTCCTTCGAGGATTTTTATAAGACAGGGGTCTCGGCGCGGATCTTGCGCATTATTCCGATGGAACAGGGCGGCGCCCAGGTGATCCTCAGCATGGAAAAGAGGATCTCAATCAAGAAGCCATCTAAAGAGAGCACTGCGCGCCCTTTAAAAGCCAAAATGACCTATCACGACGAGGCCCCCTCTCTCAAGCTCTCTCCGGAGCTTAAAGCCTACTCGATCAGCATCATCACGACAATTAAGGAGCTGCTCAAGCTCAATCCCCTCTTTAAGGAAGAGCTGCAGATCTTTCTCGGCCATTCCGACTTTACAGAGCCGGGGAGGCTGGCCGACTTTGCCGTTGCTCTCACAACAGCAACGCGCGAGGAGCTGCAAGAGGTGCTCGAGACCTTTGATCTGCATCATCGCATTGACAAGGCGCTTGTCTTGCTCAAAAAAGAGGTCGACCTAAGCAAGCTTCAAAATAGCATCACACAGAAAATCGAGGGGACGATTTCCAAGAGCCAGCGCGAGTTTTTCCTGCGCGAACAGCTAAAGGCCATTAAAAAAGAGCTCGGACTTGCCAAAGATGACAAGACCTGTGATTTGGAAAAATTTGAAGAGAGGCTCAAAAAACGCAAAGTGCCCGATGACGCGATGAAGGTGATTCGCGATGAGATAGAAAAACTAAGCGTGCTCGAGGTTCATTCTGCTGAATATGCGGTCTGTCGCAACTATCTCGACTGGCTCACCATCATGCCGTGGGGGATTCAGAGTGAGCTGCCGGCAGTTGAAAAGCAAAATCTCTTGGGCCATGCGCGCAAGATTCTGCAGCAAGATCACTATGGTCTAGACGACATTAAGCAGCGCATCTTAGAGTTTATCGCAGTCGGTAAACTCTCGGGAGGTGTTAAGGGAAGCATCATCTGTCTCATCGGCCCTCCAGGAGTTGGTAAGACAAGCATTGGCAAAAGTGTAGCAAGAGCGCTCGGTAGAAAGTTTTACCGCTTTTCTGTTGGGGGGATGCGCGATGAGGCGGAGATCAAGGGCCATCGGCGCACCTACATTGGAGCTATGCCAGGGAAGATGGTTCAGGCGCTCAAATTCACCGAAGTGATGAATCCGGTGATCATGATCGATGAGGTTGATAAATTGGGAGCCAGTTACCAGGGAGATCCCGCATCGGCGCTGCTTGAAGTGCTCGATCCCGAGCAAAACAAGGATTTTCTCGACCACTATCTCGATGTCCGTGTCGATCTTTCGAGCATCTTGTTTATTTTAACAGCCAATCTTCTCGATACGATTCCCGATCCACTTCGCGACCGTATGGAGATCTTGAGGCTGTCGGGGTATATCCTAGAGGAAAAACTGCAAATTGCAACCCGCTACCTGATCCCGCGCAACTGCGAGAGCATGCACCTTAGCAAAAAAGATATCTCCTTTACCAAGGAAGCGCTCAGGCAAATCATCAATGGCTATGCGCGCGAGGCAGGGGTCAGAAGTTTAGAAAACTACATTAAGAAAATTCTTCGCAAAGTGGCGATGAAGATTGTCAAGAAAGAGGAGAAGCTCCCCATAGAGAAGCGTCCAAAAACACATGCTCCAGCAGGGGTGGAGATCACCGAGCGCTCAGTGAAAGAATACCTTGGCAAGCCGATCTTTACAGGCGATCGCTTCTACAAAAAACTTCCCGTTGGCGTCTGCACGGGCCTAGCGTGGACAGCGATGGGAGGAGCAACGCTTTACATCGAGGCGATCAAAGTTCCCTCTGAAAAAGTGGAGATGAAACTCACTGGGCAAGCGGGAGATGTGATGAAGGAATCCTCCCAAATCGCCTGGAACTACGTCCATAGTACCTTGGATCATTTCCTCCCCAGCCACATTTTCTTCGACCATGAGCAGGTCCATCTCCATATTCCAGAGGGGGCAACTCCCAAAGATGGTCCTTCGGCAGGCATCACAATGGCCACCGCACTCTTCTCTCTGCTCCAAGACAAAGCTGTGAAGCAAGATGTGGGGATGACAGGAGAGCTGACCTTGAAAGGCAAGGTGTTGCCCATTGGTGGGGTGAAAGAAAAGGTGGTGGCGGCGCGTCGAGCGGGCCTCAAAACGCTTGTTTTCCCCAAAGGCAACCTGCGCGATTTTGAAGAGCTGCCCGCTTATGTGAAAAAGGGGCTCACTGTCCATTTTGTCGACTGGTACGAGGAGGTATTTGACCTTGCTTTTGACTAAGAACAAGATCCTTTCTCCAGATGAACTTTCCTCTTGGGTGGAGGAGAGGCGCAACCTTTCTAAAACCATTGTCACGCTCAATGGCTCCTTTGATCTTCTGCATGCGGGCCATCTCCAGATGATTCATACGGCCGCTTTGCAAGGTGACTGTCTGCTCATGCTCCTCAATAGCGACAGCTCAATCCGCCAATATAAGAGTCCCGATCGGCCAATCATTGCTCTTGAATACCGCCTCCAAATGGTTGCCGCCCTTGAAGCTGTTGACGCCGTAAGCTGGTTTGAAGAGACAGATCCGCGCGCCGTTTTAGGGCGGGTTCGGCCAGATGTCCATGTCAATGGAGCCGAGTATGGACCGAACTGTATTGAGGCAGAGGTGGTGAAACAGCATGGGGGAAGAGTGCATATAGTCGATCTTGTGCCCGGACTTTCCACCTCCAAAATCATCGAAAAAATCCAAACCTTAAGCAGGTAATGTCGTGCGTCTAATTGGATCTGTCGAAAACGAGAAGCAGGCCTTTATTTTTTATTCCTTTCTGTTGCAGATGGGGATCCATAGTACCTATGAACCCTACACAGACTCTTCTACGAAAAAAGAGGAGATCCATCTCTGGGTCTATGAGGAGGAGTTTGTCGATCAAGCCATTAGCCTCCTTGAGGAGTTTAAACAGAGCCCCTCCGATCCGCGCTTTGCCGATATTCCGCTACCTTTTACCCCTCCTCAGCCTCCCGACTTGATTGCCGAGCGCTATGCCGAAAGAGAAAAGAAGCAGCCGCAGGGGGCTTGGCACAAGACCATTCGCGTGCAAAAACAGGCGCGAAAAGCCGCATTTGCCAAACCCTTTACAACGGCGGTCATTTTTCTCTGTGCCCTTCTTTTTTTCTTCACCTTTTTAGAAGAAAAAGCGCTCCTGAGGCAAAAGGGACTACTGGGAACTCAGCTTGGCAGCGTGCCACTTGAAAAAGAGCTCCTGTTTGATTATCCCCCTCGCATGCAAGCGCTCGATGATTGGATACAAAAGAGCGATCTAAAGTCCTTTAAAGCACTCTCCGACCTTCCAAAAAGCGACCAAACAGAGCTTGAAACCATTCAACAGATCCCCACTTGGACAGGCCTTGTCCCCTTTTTCCTCTCCAAGCTCAAAGGCAAATCGAATGAGGCCGATTTTCACTCTCCCCTTTTCCCCAAGATCCGTCAAGGGGAGTTCTGGCGCCTCTTTACCCCTTGCCTACTCCACGGCGGCCTTCTCCATATCCTCTTCAACATGTCGTGGGCATGGCTCCTGCTCGGTCAAATCGAGGGACGCCTCAAGCTCTGGAAACTGACCCTTCTCATCCTCATCATTGGAGTCCTCTCAAACGTTCTCCAATATCTCATGAGCGGTCCCTTCTTTGTCGGATTCTCTGGCATCATTGTCGGCCTTGTTGGCTTTATCTGGATGCGGCAAAAGCTGGCGCCTTGGGAAGGCTACCCTCTCCACCCCTCAACAACCCTTCTCATTCTCATTTTCATCGCCGCAATGGTCGGCATTGACCTGATCAGCAACCTTCTCTTCCTCTTTGGAGTAACAGACAGTATGTTTCAGATTGCCAACACAGCCCACATCGTAGGCGGGCTCTGTGGCGTGCTCCTCGGCCGGCTATCTTTCTTTGCAAGAGCTCCCGCATGACCATTCGCGATCTGACCATCCTCGGCTGTTCAAGCCAGCAACCCACTCGCAAAAGAAACCAAGGCGCCTATCTCCTGCGTTGGAACGAAGAGGGATTCCTCTTTGATCCGGGGGAGGGAACGCAGCGTCAGTTCATTTTTGCCAACATTGCCCCTACCTGTGTCACCCGTATTCTCATCAGCCATTTTCATGGAGACCACTGTCTGGGACTTGGCTCGATGCTCATGCGACTGAACCTCGATAAAGTTTCTCACCCGATCCACTGCTACTATCCCGCCTCGGGGAAGTCCTACTTTGACCGCCTGCGCTATGGAACCATCTATCACGAGACGATCCGCGTCATCGAGCATCCTGTTTCATCAAATGGAGTGGTCGACCAAGATGAAAATTTCACGATCGAGGCTCAATTCCTTGAGCATGGCGTCGACAATATTGGGTGGAGAGTCACCGAGAAAGACTGCTGCAAATTTGACAAAGAGAAGCTTAAAGCCCGTGGCATCGAAGGCTCGCTTGTCAAGCTCCTCGAAAAAGAGGGCAAAATCACCCTTGCCGACCAGACGATCCATCTAGACGAGGTCAGCTGGATGCGCAAAGGGGACACCTTTGCCATTGCCATTGATACTCTTCCCTGCCCGGCTCTTCTGAAAGTCGCCCAGGGAGCCAAGCTCTTCCTCTGCGAAAGCACCTACCTCGAGGAACATAAGGAGCTAGCCAAACAGCACCGCCACCTGACGGCTGCCCAAGCGGCCCAAGCGGCCAAAAAAGCAGGAGCCTCCAAACTCATCCTCACCCACTTCTCCGCTCGTTATCTAGATCTGCAGCCCTTCCTGGACGAGGCAAGGCCCATTTTCCCGAATACCCACGTCGCCGATGATCTGAAGAAGTTTGCTTTTGAGCGTTAGGATTTGACCCTTGCTCTCGATCTTTTGCGAGGTTTTGAGAGGCGAGCAGAGGTTTTGCGCTTAGGGTTGCGTGTCACAGTGCTTCGTGAAAGTAATCACTATATTTTGATAAATTCATATGTTACCCCAATATCAGCGGCTACATTGCATTCTCCAAATTAGGGATGTTTTCCCACCAAATTTTTTCAGCTGCATTTTCTATTGTAGAAAAATCTTCTATGCAAGGCTTTGGAGGACAAGAACACCATTTGAAACTCTACTTTGTTTTGATTAATTTCAAAGTGAAAGATTTCCGCGTCTTCATATTTCATTCTCAAAACGTCAGGATAATGTTGATTGTTTTCTTTTAAACTCTTTACGCCTTCTATATGTAATCTTCCTCGAATCCTATCATCTTTTGAAAGAGCAACATCATCTGTTATGTCTTCTTCGTCCATTTCTGCGCTTTCCATGGAAATTGTTATTTCGTTCTCAGTATGATTTATCGCAATAATTGAACCATCATGAAATAAAGATGAGCCGTTCACGAAACAAAACATATTTTTTAATTTTTTCCTAATATGGTTCCAAATAACATTCTGGCAACTCTATTGAGTTGCCATCTCCGAACTCAAGTGTATAAAACCAAGCCTCTTTATTTTTAGTAACTATCCCTTATCTTTTTTAAAGTAGTCGTCAGAAAGATCTGGAATGTTTTCCCAATAAATTTCTTCCGCTTCTATTTCGATTGTGCCAACGTCATCTGTTCGTGGTTTTGGAGGAAAATTCGTCCATTCAAGGAGGAGGAAGACTTTATTATTATCAATTTCAAGATCCAGGATTTCTCCATCGTCATATTCCTTCCAAGGAATTTCTTTGCCTTCTTTATGATCTACTTTGATCCATTTGACATCTATCAGGCATAATTTGCCTTTTAATGCGTTATCTTTCGATAAAAATTTTCTATCTATAGGCTCGTCAGACTCAATCTCACAGCTTCGAAGAAAAAGTTCTATGTTATTTTCTTTTCTTTTTGCGCCGATGAACCCACCATCATGAAAATAACCTGTGTATTTTTCAATATTCATTTATTTTTCTGGGGCCCACTGAATTTTTTCAGCCTCTATTTCAATTTTACTAACATCCGTCTTTCGATTTTTTGGGGGAAAGTTCTTCCATTCGACAAGCAGAAAAATTTTATTGTCTTTAATTTCAAAATCCAGGATATCCCCATCGTCATATTGCATCTGAAAGGCACCCTCATATTTTTTGTTTCCTATTTTAAAGCTTTTGATATTGTAAATATTTAATGTGCCTTTTAATGTATTAGTGGATGACAGTAGATTTTTGTCTGTAATTTCATCCAAGTTTTCTATTACAGAGCTTTCAAGAGAAAAATATATGTTATTTCCTGCGTGTGAAATGCTATTTACATATCCATCGTGAAAATAATCTGTGTATTTAGCAATATTCATTTTTCTCCCTTATTTATTCATGAAGGATATAGATGAGATGGGTCACTAATGTTCAGGACTGGATTATCATTTGCATCTAAATATTCATCGAATCGGAAAGATCTGGAATATTTTCCCAATGAATTTTTTCAGCTTCTATCTCGATTGTAGAAAAGTCAGACTTTCTCTGCTTAGGCGGATAATCTGTCCATTCGATGCCTAAAATTACTTTGTGCTTCAAAACCTCAAAGTCTAGAATACTACCGCTGTCATATATTTTTTTTAGTGTGCCAGTAAAAGGCTCGTTGTTTATTTTGATTTTTCCTATCCCGTCTAAATAAAGTTTTCCTGCAATTCTATTCTTATTTAAAGGTGGCATATTTTTTATCATATGTTCTGGAATTATTTCGGCGCTTAACATTGAAATTTCGATTTTATTTCCCACGTGTTTGAAATTGATTAAGCTACCATCGTGAAAGTAGCTACTATATTTTGATAAATTCATATATTACCACAATATCAGAGGTTACATGAAATTCTCCAAATTAGGGATATTTTCCCACCAAATTTTTTCAACCTCAATTTTAATAACTGAAAATTCATTTACTTCTGGTTTGGGAGGAAAGTCTATCCAGTCTATCGATAGCTCAATAGAATTTTTGGTGAGCTCAAAATCAAAAATTGTCCCTCTGTCATATTTTTTTTCAAGTCTTCCTAAAAACGATTTTCCACCTATTACTATACTTTTGATTCCCTCAAGGTGTAGTTTCCCTTGGATGCTATCGTCTTTTGAAAGAATAATGTTATCTTTGACATCTTCCTTATCCATTTCCGCACTTGCCATGGAAAATTCAAGGTTTTTTCCTGTATGTCGAATATCCATAACTGAGCCATCATGAAAGAAAGCCGCATATTTAGAAATCTCGATCAATTGCGAGGGCAGCAACATGGGTTTATTTAGCACCATCTTCTTCTAAATATTTTTCAGGAATTTGTAAAGAACTGCCATTAAGAAATTCTACAGTATATAACCAATCGCTTCCTATGCAATCATAAGCAGCGGCAGCTTCCTCCGAATCTATGTCAATCATTCCGCAAATAAATCCAAGTTCAGAAGGATGGTATTTTTCTGGTGCATTTTTCGAAATTCTTATCGCTTCACCGTAATCAAATTTACTTTTTTTATCTTCCATGTGATGCCTCCTTATTATCTTTTCAAAGGCAACCAATCGGTACCATCTGGATTAGTAATACCTGGTACATGAGCATGTGGCTCATTTGCTCTTACATCAGTATGTTTGGGTGGCGGATGCCCTCCTCCATCTTTACGCTGGCCCGTAGGTTCTCCTTTGGGGCCCACTCCTGGTTTCATTTCTTGAACCCATTTTCCGTCCTTTGATCCAGTAAGCCAGTTACCTTCTGGTACTTTAATCGCGTTACCTGCCTCATCCACGACAACCACCTCTCCGTCAACAGGTCCATCAAAAGGATTTGTATTGTGTTTTTTCTTTTCCTCTACTTCGCAAGATGCCTCGGATTGCATCGAATACTCTGCGTAATCATCTGCAGCAGAATAGCTGTCTCTTCTTTCATTTAGCGTCTGAATAGCCTTATACCCTCCATAAGCAACCGCTCCAGTTATAACCCCAGCAATAGCATAACCAGCATAAGCAGACAAAGCGGGAAGCGCTGCTTCTGCACCCCAAAAAAGCAGAGGAATTAGAAAAGCAAATTGGCCATCTTGATCTTTATAGAGAAAAGGATTGTTGAAGACATACTGGTAGAGATTAGCTCCGTCTACAAATCCCGCAGGATCTGTGGTGATCCATCTAGCAAATTCGGGGTCGTAATACCGTTTACCAAAATAGATGAGGCCAAGTTCTGGATCAAAGCGCTTACAAGCAAACCGCCAAGGGTTGAGCGTATGTTCCTCTTTGTTTCGCTTTTCACCAAATGCTGTGAACTCGTAACGATCTGCCAGTGTCTTTGAGCCAAGGTCGATGAGACGGCAGAGGTTTCCTTGCACATCGATCACAGGAGCAAAAACTTGGCCCTCTAATTCTATGCCAACAGTTGTAGGAGTGTTTTTGCCAAGTCCTAGTACCCTTAAGTTTTTAGGCTGATCAGAGGAGGCAAAGGCTCCGATTTCGTTTTGTCCGTGATATAGGTAGTCTTCATGAGTTGTCTCTTTCCATCCATAGGCGGTTCTAGTGGAGACAACTTTGCTTAAACGCCTGCCCAGAGGATCGTAGACAAAATTGACCTTTTTCTCTTCCGAAGAGGCTTCAGTTAGCCGGTTAAGTGGGTCATAGGTGAAGTACAACGTTTCGGAAGGGGTCTTTTTAAGGAGCTGATTCCCGTTCAGATCATAGGAGCAAGTGACGTTTTCTACGGATAGAAGCTCATTCAGGTCGTTGATCGTAGATGTTTTTCCATTTCTCTGCGTTCTATTGTAGAGAGAGTCATGAGCGTAACTGCAAGATTGAGGAAAGCCATTTTCTGAAGAGAGTTGAGAGAGATGATCGTAGGAGTAATGATGCGCTGTCCCATCGACAGTGGTGCTGATTAAATTGCCGATCGAATCATAATCGCATTGCTGAGAGAAATAAGGGCTAGAAATGTCAACTTCTAGGCCTTTAGGGTCAGTTGCGTGGACAACTTGGCCTAAATTTCCAATGAGATTTTCCACAATGAGATTTCCATCGAGGTCATAATCTTGATAGGTATGGGAATAGAGTGTGGCGCCACTCCTTGAGGTTCTGGTCACTTCTCGCAAGAACAGAGGATCATAAGTATAAAAAACCTCCCCTTCTCGATCCATTTTTAGGGAAAGTAGTCGATTGAACTGGTCGTACTCCTTTTTGACTCTAAAGCCGCTCGAGAATAGTTCTTGGAGGACGTTTCCAAAGGGGTCGATCTCTCTTTGAATCGCAATGGTGGAGTTTGCATCAAGTGCGTATTTCAGATGGCCAAGCTTATTGTGGGCAAATATGTGGTGGATTTTTCCATCCGAAGAATCTAAGCGGTTCATAAAACCGAGCGGATGGTATGTGTAGGTCAGTGTGACACCATCTGGAAGGGTTTTTGTCGCAATCTTCCCAGAGGGGGAATAGGTGTAGGTTGTTGTCCTTGCCTCTTTGGTTCCAAAGGCTCTTGTGATGCTGGCTACTCGATGATCGGGGGTATGAGTATATCTAATGGTTTGGGTGCCTTTAAATAGCTCGTTTTCATAGAGGTGATCTCTCTGATAGACCAAATTCCCATGAGGATCATGGGTGAGCTCTTGGCATGAAACAACAAGTTTTTGAGGGTTTAAGAGCTCTTTTCTGATTGTACGAGTAAGCGCATCCTGCGTTTCTATACGTGTGATCTGGCGTGGGTCTGTCACCGCTCTTTGTAGGACCTTTTGCCCTAAGTGGTTGAGGAACCCTTCATTGTACTCTGTTCTTGTGACAGAGCCTTTAGCATCTCGGTATTCGATCTGCCTATGACAAGAATCATAAGCAAAGGCGCTAGTGGCTTCTTTCCCATTGATGTAGCGGGTCACCGTTTCTCGATTCCCGTCCTTGTCGTAGGAATAATTGATTTGATAGAGCAGACGATTAGAGGAATCTCTCTTTCGCTCTTCTAAAATCCTGTCCTCTAAATCTCTTTTGTAATGGATGAACAGGGTGTTGCTTCCATTGTGTTTGCAGGTGGTAGTGAGCCGTCCGAGGGAGTCATAACTGAAATCAGTAGCCTGACCACAAAACTCCTCTCGAATTTTCCTTCCCGCTCCGTCGTAAGAGAGCTTTTTGACATTCCCCTCTTTATCGGTTTCTGTAAGAGGGTTAAAGCCATTGTAGGTAAAGGTCTCAGTGGCCAGCTGCTCTCCATTTTCTGAGATATAGGTTTTTGAGAGAGCTCTTCCCAGAACATCGTAGGTAAAATGAATTGTGACCCCGTCTGGATCTGTATGGCTTGCAAGAGTGCCTTTGTTCGTATATCGAAAATACTCTTTGCTTCCGTCGGGGTAGTGCATTTCGACAGGGGAGCCGTAAGCGTTATACCGGTAGGTTGTTGTATTTCCGTTAGCGTCTGTTTTCGTCAGCTCTCGCCCAAAAGGGTCATAGGTTGAAAGGGTTGATACAGAAGTCGCTTGTCCATCAATAGAAGCAATCGAAGGAAAATCTGTTTTTATAACCTCGCTGACAAGTGGATCATAGACATAGTGAGTGGTGTTTTGAAAAAAGTCCTTCCTCTGGATCCTGCGATCATGGAAGTCATATTCTGAAGAGGTTTCATGGACAATTCCATCGTCTCCCTTCTCGATCTCAGCTTTAAGTCTGCCTTTTGCATCATGACGGAAGGTTGTATGTATCCTCTGAGAGAAGTTAAAAGTAGCCTCAGGGCGCCCCCTCGGGTCATATCGATAAGTCGCCTCTTGTCCTAAACGATTGGTCTCAGAAAGAACATCTCCACGTTCGTTGTAGGTTTTGCAAATGGTATAGGCATGGTTTCCTTGAGCATCATACACCTCTTCCTGAGCAACATTGCCATGCTGGTCGTAAATTAAATGGCTCTTTTTTAAGGGTTTTTCGGTTCCAGCTTCCCAGTATGTTTCTTCGATCCACTCGGGCATGTGGAGGAAGGGGGCTAATTGACGTAATGTGTAAGTCGTCAGGGTCCTTTGCGTAACGTTCGATAGATCATTTTTGTCTTCACTTGAACCATCATCAGAGATTGTCTGGATAAGGTTATGGCAATCGTCATAGAGGGAAAATTCTCGCAAAATGATCTTATCGCCCTCTTTTGTCAGCTTGGACGTGACAAGGTCGGTATGGGGAAGATAGGACAAGCAAAGGACTTTCCCCTCTTCAGTCTCTTCCCTTAGGAGGAGATTCCTCCCGTCTTCAGAAAAAGTTCTTTTGGTCGTAAAAGTCTCTTGGGTTCCCTTTCCTGTCAGATCACCGGTAAACAGTTCCAGGATTGGGTTGCCAAAGCGGTCGTACTCGAACGATTTTCTGTAGAGGGTATTCTTATGGCCATCTCTCATTTCAAGGGCTTTTAGCCAATGGTTATCGTCCCAAGAGAAGAGCTTTTCTTTTTTCAAGACCTCGTTTTGCCCAAAATATTGAATAGAAGTTATGAGGAGATCTTTAGAGAAGTGATAAGCAATCAAGGTCCCATCGCTGTTTGTAACAGCCGTTCTTCCCTCTTTTTGCCCTGCAACGGGTGGTACATAGAAGAATTTATGAATGGGGAGAAAAGCATCATTTTGGCCTACAGGCAAGAGAAGTCTATGGACTCTATAGTGATTGATTTCCTTGCCGAACCCCGAATGTAAGATGTTGAAAATCTCCTCTTTCCCAGAGTAAGAACTTAAGAGAAAGCGTTCGCAATAGTCTAAGGATTCGTGCCTGTAAGAGGGACTACTGACAGATGTTAGAATAGGGGGACAAACGACCTTGTGCCTCTCTTTTTGTTCCATTCCATCGATTTTCTCTTTAATTTTCCATTCGATCGATCTTTTTTGATAGTTGTAATCGACAGTGAGCCCAGAAGAAGAGGTGAACTGGCAACGACCGTCCCAGGGTGTGCCTGCAATGCGAAGCGAGGAGTAGACATATCGTTCCTTCGGATCCAGACTTTCAATGGAGTGAAGTTGTCCTCCCTCGTTATAGTGGTACTTAAGAACTTTTCCATTTGGGAGAATTTCCTTTGCAAGGAGATATAAGCAGGAATTTGCGATCCATCCTTTTTTCAGATAGATCCGAATCGTTCCATCTGTTGCATGAACGCTGACTCTATTGCCATTTTCTTCGTAAGATATTCGAGTGTTTCGGGGGTCATATTTACCACTTGGGACCTCTCCTGCTGCATTGCTAATCGCATGCGGAGGAGAAACTAAAGAGGTCTCTGAAAATCCAGGGCCTGATAATCGATAGTCAAGGGTCATGCCAGTGGGTTCTGAAAGGCGCATTTGCATCGAGCGAGGGTTGAGCTCGAGTTTCAAATGAGGATAGAACTGCCAGCCCTTGTAGTTGTTACGAAGGTGATGGTATAAATGCCTTTTGTTGTGCTCTTCTGGATCATGTTTGTGCTGGGGAAAAGAGGAAGGTACATAGGGAGGAACATAGGTGCGGTGAAGAACGATACTTTGGGCGCCCTTGATGATGAGGTCAGTTTGCTTTAAAACGGGCTGTCCGCTGAGTGGACTGATCAATCCACCGATCAAGTAACTGGGCTCGCTCGTTAGGGCAGAGACCTGTTCTGGCGTGGAGAGAAAGAGCTCTTCTCTTGGCGGCTCTTCATCTGAAAAAACAGGAGTGGCTAAAAGGCAGCAAGCCAAAGCAATCAAATAACGCACGACTAAAAAGCCTCCACATCATCCAAAAGAGGTTCAGATGATCTTGAAAACGATAGATGGTACTGCAAACGGGCTTTCTGAATGAAGGGAAATTTACAGCTTAGAGGTCTTCTTGGAGCCACTGCAGCTCGCGCAGCATCGTTTCTGTTGGCTCGGGAAATTGCAAGAAGCTCATTAGAATCTTGCGCAGATCAGAGGAGAGAGCCTCACTTGGATCAAAGGCTTTAGCGGCCTCAAGGAGCGTAATATCAGCTTTTGCCCCTGGAACAGAGAGGGGGCCGGTTAAAATATTCTGCACGATTTTGCCGGCGTCTTGGAGGTTTTCTCTTAACATATCAGCCACCTAAAGCTGCTGCTTTTTTCGAAAGAGGATCGAGTTTTTCGATGCTCTTGGCAATGTGCTCGAGATAGGTAGGGTTGTCGATGAGCGAGGGGGTGTTCACGAGCTTCTGGACACTGGTCTTAAAGTTTTCTATCTCTTGATTGAGCTCGCGTGCGAGCACTCTCACTACTTCCTCTCCCATCGCAGAGGTGGGAGCTGTTTTTCTTCCAATCGGCTCAACCATAAAAAACTCCGTTTGTAGCCTTGGGTCTTTGCCCAAAGTCACGGTTTATGTGACTGCACTGTACAACTGAAGAAATTTAGGTGTCAACACTCTTGGTCCACCCCTATTTTTTTGTCTCTAGATACTCAGACAGCGACCCATCGAAGAAATGGATCCGGTCTTGTTCGAGCGCGATGATTTTGGTAGCGGCAGTGCTAATCAGGTCGCGGTCGTGGCTGGAGAAGAGGGCGGTGGCTTGAAACTCTTTAAGTGCCCAGCTGAGGGCAGAGACAGCCTCTAGATCGAGGTGGTTGTTTGGTTCATCGAGAATCAAGACATTGTAGTTGCAGAGCATGAGCCCGCCGATGATGAGGCGGGCAGTCTCTCCCCCTGAGAGGTGAGAAATTTGCTTAAAGGCATCGTCGCCGCTAAAGAGCATTTTTCCAAGAATGCTGCGCACATCTTGATCGTAGATGCCAGGTCTGCGCTCTTTGAGCCAGTCGAAGATCGTTGTTTTGCTCGATTTGTCGATGAAATCGCTATGGACCTGCGGAAAGTAGCCGATTTGCAGGCCGTGGCCCGGCTCAATTTGTCCTGAATCTTGCTTGAGCACTCCAGCGAGCATTTTGAGAAGAGTCGTTTTTCCACGGCCGTTGTTTCCAATCACGGCAATTTTATCTCCGCGTAGAATGTCGCAGGAAAAGTGGTCGATCACTTTCTTGCCACCATAGAATTTGGAGAGGTCGGTGATTTTGAAGATGACCTGGCCGGTCGGTTTTTCTGGGGGGTAAAAGCGAATGTAGGGGCGTGCGATGTTGGATTTTTTAAGCTCGGTGGGCTGGAGCCTTTCAATTTCTCGCAGCCGCGATTGCACCTGAGAGGCGCGCGTTCCTGCGCCAAAGCGGGCGACAAACTCTTTGAGCTGGGAGATCTTCTTTTCCTTGGTTTTGTTTTCGCTTTCCGCTCTCTCACGCACCGATGTTTTGGCAAAGAGCATTGTGTCGTAATTGCCCGGGTAGATGATGAGCGTCTCGTAGTCGATGTCGGCAATGTGGGTGGTGACGCTATTGAGGAAATGGCGGTCATGGCTCACGACAATCAGCGTTCCTTTGTAGCCGCGCAAAAATTGCTCCAGCCATCCGATCGATTCGAGGTCGAGGTGGTTGGTGGGCTCATCGAGAATGAGCGCTGCAGGCTCTCCAAAGAGGGCTTGGCAAAGCATGACGCGAAACTGCATGTCGGTTGGGATTTTCCCCATTTCCTTCTCATGGAGCTCAATTGGAATCCCCATCCCTGTCAGCAGCATTTGGGCATCTGAATCTGCTGCATAGCCATTTTCTTCGCCGATGATCTCTTCGAGCTCGCCAAGGCGCAGCCCCACCTGCTCGGTCATCTCCTCGCCGTAGAGTCTGTCGCGCTCGGCAAGGGTTTCCCAAAGCTTCTGGTTGCCCATGATGACGGTATCGATGCAGCGGAAATTCTGGAAATCGGAGAGGTTTTGTTTGAGATAGCCCACTTTTTTGGGGAGCAAGACAGTGCCGGAGGTGGGAGGCTCAAGTCCCATGACGATGCGCAGCAGCGTCGACTTGCCCGCTCCATTGGGACCTGTGAGGCCGTAGCGGCAGCCTTCGTTAAAGGTGATGGTCACATCTTCAAAGAGAAGGCGTACTCCCACTTTTTTTGTGATTTTGTTTAGTGTAATCATATGAGCTCCTCAGGGTACCATAAAGGGCGGGATGGGGGATATGAAAAAAGAAATTTGCGATTTTTTGCAGTTCATGAGCACAATCAAGGGGGCCTCGCCCCATACGATCCGAGGCTATAGGCTTGATCTAGAGGCCTTTGAAAAATCGATGGGCTCTCCGGAGCTCTCTTCTATTGACAAGCGCTCGATCCGCGCTCACCTAGCCAAGATGCATGACAAGCAGCTGGCTCGATCGACCCTGCTGCGCCATTTGGCCAGCTTGCGCTCTTTTTTTGCCTACCTGAAAAAGGAGGGAAAAATCGCCGAAAATCCCATGGAGGAGATTGAAAGGCCCAAGCTTGAGAAGAATTTGCCAAAAGCCCTTTCTTACGAGGAGGTGCAGCGGCTTTTTGAACAGCCGGATTGCTCTACGGTACTGGGGCTGCGTGATCGCTGCATCATGGAGCTGCTCTATAGCTCAGCGCTGCGCATCAGCGAACTTGTGGGCTTAAACCGGGGCGATATTGATTTTGCAAATGGCTGTTTGCGCGTGCGGGGCAAAGGCAAAAAAGAGCGGATTGTTCCCTTTACTCAGACGGCTAGGCAATGGCTAGAGCGCTATACACAAGACGCAGAAAGGTTAGAGCGGCAAGAAGATGAGCTGGCCGTTTTTCTCAATCGCTTTGGCAGGAGGATCAGCATGCGCTCGATCGACCGCCATTTTGTCTCCTACCTTGTCGCAAGCGGTCTTTCTGCCGAGATTACCCCTCATACGATTCGCCATACCATTGCGACTCACTGGCTCGAGAAGGGGATGGATCTAAAGACGATTCGGCTTCTACTGGGGCATAAGGCACTGACGACGACGACAATCTATACGCAGGTCTCCATGAGTTTGCGCCGGGCTGTGTACAACCGCGCTCATCCCCTTGCAAGGGAAAAAGTAGCAAAACCTCTCAAAAGTTGACAGTAAAGTAGCTTTTGCGCTACTATTGCGTTATATAGTATGGATTCGATCACGATCGAGCTCTATTCCTTGCCATCTGGGAAGGAGCCCTACACAGAGTGGAAATCGCGCTTAAATAAGGATGTTCTGGTAATAGTTAGTTCGAGATTGGCGCGCTTGCGAGGTGGTAATTTTGGTGATTGCAAATCAGTTGGAAATGGAGTTTGTGAGCTAAAAATTCCCTGCGGGCCTGGATACCGCATTTACTATGGGAAAAAGGGCAAGTCCATAGTCATTTTACTATGTGCAGGGGACAAGTCGACCCAAAAAAAGGATATTAAAAAAGCTCAAGAATATTGGGAAGATTGCTCTGCAAAAAAACAAAGAGGCAAAAATGAGAAAATTCAGAAACTACAAAGAAGATCTTTTCAAAGATCTTAAAGACCCAGAATATGCGGCAGCCTACCTCAATGCTGCATTGGAAGATGAAGATCCCAAGGTATTTCTCATTGCTTTAAAAGACATTGCCGATGCAAATGGCGGCGTTGCTACACTAGCTAAGAAGTCGGGTCTTAATCGAGAAAATCTCTACCGTACGCTGTCGCAACGAGGGAATCCTCGATTACAGTCCCTTATGGCAATTTTGCAAGCTTGTAAGCTGGATATTTCTATTCGGCCTACTGCAGCATAGAAATTTAGTCAGCTGTTTACAAAAAAGAGGGAAAGCAATAAGCCGGATTCTGTCGTGGGCAACCATTCGTCTAGGGAGCGTGTCACCACGCTCCTCAAGCGATCTTAAGCGACATGTGCGGAAGAACACTTTAAGCTGTCGCTTTTCTTGCTTCAGATGGGGTTTACAGGACAAGAAGCATCTCTGCCTTGTCGCTAGCTCCTAAAGCTAACTTTTTCAGCCTGTCTCCTCAAAAAATGAGGAGCGGGGTGTTTTCTGTTGCACTTTCCGTAGCCTTGCGGCCCCCAGTCTTTCACTGGCATCTCTTCCTACGAAGTCCAGACTTTCCTCTTCTTGTTTTTTCAAGAAGCGGTTGCCTCGCTTTCCCAAAAATACTTCTATGTTGTACTGGCCACGCGTCTGCGGCGCCGTTTTGTCACAACTGTTGTGCCCTCGAGGGCCTCGCTTTCTCGCCAGTAGTGGACGCGCGAGCAGTGCTCGCAGAAGCAGAGATTTTCCCCTTTGCGCACGACGTTTTCATGCTGAGCGGTGAGGGCGATGTGACAGCCTGTACAGGTGCGGTTTTCGATCGGGACAATGACGCGATCTTTTTTATTGCGGAGTAGCCTTTCGTAAATGCGCAAGGTGTCTGGCTCGGCGTCAGTGGCTAGGGCGGCGCGGCTCTCCTTGAGGTGAGACCCCTCTTCGTTGATGAGTGTGATGCTGGCCTGAATCTCCTTTTCAAGAGCTAAGCTGCTCTCTTCCGATGAGTTCATGCTATCACGGATTTTTTCGAGAAGCTCCTCTTCTGCTGTGCGACGGTCTACTAGGTCGGCGACCTTTTGCTCGAGAGAGATTCTCTCCCTCTCTGTTGTTGTCATCTCTTGAGTGAGTGCATTGAACTCTTCCACCTTTTTGATGGCCATTTGCTGAGATTCGAGCTTCTTGAGCTTCTCGGCAACTTCTGAAAGCTTGGCTTCAAGTGCGCGGATGCTTTTATTGATCTCTGCAATGTCTGCCTCTTTGTCTTTGAACTGCTGGTGCAGTTCTTTGCGCAGCGCCTCAATCTGGTCGAGCTCTTTCAGCCGCTCTTTCTTGATGCGCATCAGACGGATCATCTTAATGTCGAGTTCTTGAATCTCTAATATTTGCTTTAAAGCATCTTGCATGGATCCTTCCCAAGGATGGTTAAGCAAGTAAGGGTAGCGTGTCTCCTCAAAAATCTCAAGCTTCTCTTTGTGCTCAAAAAAACTTTTAAAAAACCGATAAAAATTGCAGAGAAAAAATCGGCTCTTATACACTGAGTGCTAGGGTTTGGAGAGAATGCATTTTTTAAAAAATTATATACAGATCACTCCAGAGGAGAAACGGTCCAGCGCGGCAATTGCCTATTGCGCTTCTCTTGATCACCTGATGGAGCAGGCCCCTGAGGTGGCCAAAAGCATTGTCCAGGAGCTTGCTGATCAGAGGAGCTGTCTAAAGCTCATTGCTTCCGAGAATTTTTGCTCACTGGCCGTTCAGCTGGCGATGGGCAATTTGCTCACGGACAAGTATGCGGAAGGGTTTCCTCATCATCGCTTCTATGCAGGGTGTGAAAATGTCGACGCGATTGAAGCGCTCGGGGTGGAGAAGCTAAAGACCATTTTTGGAGCCGATCACGCCTACATCCAGCCGCACTCAGGGGCTGATGCCAATCTCGTCGCTCTTTTTGCCTTTCTTGTGCAAAAAGTGCAGTCTCCTGAGCTCGAGCGTCTTGCTAAGAAAAATCTCGATGAGCTCTCAGAGACAGAACATGAGAAGCTCCGCCAGTTGATGATGAATCAGAAGATGATGGGGCTTGCCGTTCATTCGGGAGGGCATCTGACGCACGGCTATCGCCACAATCTCTCGAGTAAGATTGTCCGCGCGATTCCTTACGTTGTCGATCAGAAGACGGGGCTTTTAGATTATGCGACGCTCTCTGCGCAGGTCAAAAAGGAGAAACCGGCGATTCTTCTTGTCGGCTATTCCGCTTACCCGCGCCTCATTGATTTTGCCAAGATGCGCGAGATTGCAGATAGCGTGGGGGCAACGCTTTGGGTCGATATGGCCCATTTTGCAGGTCTTGTGGCAGGCAAGGTGATGCGAGGAAATTTTGATCCTGTCCCCTTTGCGCAGCTTGTAACCTCGACAACCCATAAGACGTTGCGCGGGCCAAGAGGTGGTTTTGTCCTGTGCCATAAAGAATTTAAAGACGCCGTAAATAAGGGTTGTCCGCTCGTTCTTGGGGGACCTTTGCCTCATGTAATGGCGGCAAAAGTAGTGAGCTTTATCGAGGTGCAGACCCCCGCTTTCCAAAAGTATGCCCACCAGATTGTCGCTAATGCCGAGGCTTTAGCTTTGACTCTCATGGAAAAGGGGTGCGCGCTTTGGTCGCAAGGGACCGATAATCATCTGCTTGTTATCGATGTGGTTCGCTCCTTTGGTTTAAACGGGCGGCAGGCAGAGATTGCCCTTCGAGAGGCGGGAATCACCTCGAGTCGCAATTGCATTCCCTTTGATCCCAATGGTCCTTGGTACACTTCGGGGGTCCGTCTTGGCACGCCTGCCGTCACTAGCCTTGGAATGGGGAGAGAAGAGATGCAAGAGATAGGCCTGATGGTTTATGATTTACTCAAAGCGACCCGTCCTGTAAAGGAAGAGGGAAAGGTGCAATCTGCAAAGGTGATGATCGATCCCGCCACGCTGGGGAGGGTGCAAATGGAGCTAAAGACCCTTTTGCGCAAATTCCCACTCTACCCAGAATTAGTACTAAAAGGAAAAGACCATGGCTAAAGAAGAAGAAGAGAATATGTACAAAAGGCCGCTCGCGATGGAAGATCGCATCGAAGAGTCGCTTTTAAAGGCGCGGCGGATCTTTTTTTCCGATGCACTCGATGATCGAGTGGCAAATGATTTGATTCGCAAGTTCTGGTATCTAGAGCTGGTAGATCCCGGTAAGCCGATTCTCTTTGTGATCAACTCTCCTGGGGGAGCGGTCGATTCGGGATTTGCGATCTGGGATCAGGTGAAGATGCTCAAGTCCCCTGTGACGACGCTCGTTACAGGTCTTGCCGCTTCGATGGGTTCGATCTTAAGTCTTTGTGCGGCCAAGGGAAGGCGCTTTGCCACACAGCACTCCCGGATCATGATCCACCAGCCGCGCATTGGGGGCGTTTTGCGTGGCCAGGCCACCGATCTCGAGATTCAAGCTAGAGAAGTGATCAAGACGCGAAATATGCTGATCGATATTTATGAAGCAGCTACAGGAAAAGATAGACGTTTGATTGAAAAGGCAATTGACCGCGATACCTGGATGTCGGCAGCAGAAGCGCTCGAGTTTGGCCTTCTGGATAAGATCGTCGAATCCTATGCTCAGCTTCAGTAAATACGAGGGCGCAGGAAACGATTTCATCCTCATCGAGGATTTCAGTGGCTCGTTTCCTTTTGAAAGGGTCCAAAGCCTGTGTGACCGCAAAAGGGGAATTGGGGCCGATGGCCTGATTCTGCTGCAGAGGTCAAAAAAGGCTGACTTTCGCATGCGTATCTTCAATGCCGATGGATCGGAAGCGGCCATGTGCGGCAATGGGCTGCGCTGTTTCGGGCAATTTCTTCTCGATCTTGGCTTTAAGGACTCCTCTTACCGCATTGAGACAAACTCTGGGGTTTTAACTGCTTGGAGTGAGAAGGGAAAGATGTTCACACAGCTTGGGTGTCCTAGAGAGATTTTTTGGAACAGAGGCTTTGCTTGGAAAGGAGACGCCTTGCGCGGCTATGCGGTTGATACGGGAGTTCCCCACCTTATCTTTTTTCAAGAGGTGCAAGAGTTTCCTCTTTTCGCTAGGCAGCTGCGTGCCCAGGAAAATATGAATGTGAGTATCGCAAGCGTTCTAGATACTTGCGCGCTGCTTTTGTGCACCTATGAGCGGGGGGTCGAGGCAGTGACGCTTGCCTGTGGGACAGCAGCGGTTGCCTCTGCCTTCATTGCTACAAAGCTCTTTGGGTGGGAGGGACGCAAAATCTCTGTGACCACTGCATCAGGGGATCTGTTGGAGGTTGAAGGGACGGTTGTGACGGGCCCTGTGGTGAAGGTCTTCCATGGCGCTCTCTCCCTTTTCCTCTAAGCAGCTCTCCTTAGCCACTCGGCTAAAGGTTGCGGATCTCCATTTTTCTCAAGGAACCTATCAAGCAAAGGTGCAGACAGCTTGGCCTTTTTTGCAACTGGGTGACTCTGGAGAGATTCTCGACGGGTTTTGCTCGTGCAAGGAATCGGAGGAGGTGGCGCCCAAAGGTCGCTGCCCTCATCTAGCGGCTCTCTACTCGAAGATCATGGGCGGCCACAGGGCGCCCCTGCATGTACGTTTTGCAGAGAGTTTTTGGAATGAGCTAGCGCAAATTGGCTGTGAGAGGATTGGCTCTAACAGTCCACAGATCCAGGGAAATGGCGATTTTGTCATAGAAGATGTAACGGGAAAAAGACTCTTTGCCCTCCACCCTTTAAGTGAAAAGAGTAGGGCCCATTATCAGGCTCTTTTTTTCCAGCGTCCCATAGAGACAGAGGAGACCTCTCTCAAATTTTCTAGACTGCCTCCCGAGGAGATCCTCCTTTGGAAAGAGGGAAGAACAAGCGCTCAGCTGCTCTATGAGCTCTCCTTCTGGTCGGACCTTGCTAAGCACTGGTTTTCCTTTCAAGAGGAGGGGAAAAATTATGAACTTGTTTTTGAAGAAGAGCAGGGACTGCCCCATCTTCTCCATCTCCATCTTCCTGATGCGAAAATAGATTTTTATCTTGCGAAAGTCGATTTTCCTCGAATCATTCCAGCGCTTGCCTTTGTAAAATCCCCCCTTGTTGTCTATTTAGCAGGGGAAAAGCGGATCGAATCGATCCGGTATCTAAAAGAAGAGGGGGCTTTTCAGACAGTTTTTGCTAAGAAAAAGCCTCTTCCATCTATGGCGGAAGAGGGAGTAGCTATCGATGACAAGTGGCTCTACCTGCCCGGTCGCGGGTTTACTCTTCAAGCTCCCGATCCCTTTTTTGAGATGGGAAAAATCTCGAAAGAGAGAGTCGATGCCTTCTTAACCTCTCACGAGAAGCTTGTGGCAAAAACCCTTGTGGGAGAATCGATCCATCTCGGCAGCATCGTTCCGAGCTATGAGCTTAAGATCACAAAAGAGAGAGAGCTTGTGATTGCGACATACGCCTTTGAAAAAGGAGATCTACAGCAAAAAGGAGCAGAACTATTTGGAAAATGGATCTACCTACCGAAGAAGGGTTTTTTTCGCTTGGAAGGCGCGCTTTTTAAAGAAAAAGAGGTGCGCATTGCCAAGGAGCAGGTGAGTCGCTTTGTCTCCTCTCATCGCATCTGGCTTGGTGGTTTTGAGGGATTTGCCACCCATGTCTCGACAGTAGAATCGAGAATGGGCTACCGCCTGATCTCAGACAAGCTAGAATTTTTTTTAAGGGCTGAATACGGAGAGGAGGTAGAGACAGGAGAGCTCTACGACTTCAAAGAGTGGGTCTATTTGGTGGGGAAGGGGTTTTATGCGCGCTCTGCAGAATCTGGTCGTGACTCTGTCCTGCGATCAGGGCTCTCTCTGTCCTCCCAAGAGATCCCCCGGTTTATCGACAGCAACCAAGAGGAGCTCGAGTCTATTTCTGGTTTTTTTGCTCCCATGTCTCCTTTGGAGAAGGCAGGTCTTGAGGTGACTCTTTCAGAAGAGGGGAAGATCCGGATCTCTCCCTATTTCTTCTTTACTCCTGGGAAAAAGGTGCGCCTATTTGGTCACTATACCTATGTCGAGGGCGAGGGCTTTTTTCGCATCCCGGCAGACAAACAGCTGCCTGCTCAGTATCTAGTTGCCAAAGAGATTAGCAAGAAAGATGAGCCCTATTTTGTCGGCTATGAACTCGACCTTCTCTACCCCTACATCACAACCATCGATCCAAGGCTTAAAAAACCAAAAGAATGGCTGCTCTCTCTCGACCTTTTAAAACGCGATTCTACCTCAAGCAGCGGAGTGTTTATCGCCACCTTAAGCTATGAGACAAATCTCGGAAGAGTCACTCCTTTTGTCCTCTGGCAGGCCCTCCAAGAGGGCCGCTCCTACCTTTTTTCGGATGCGGGATTGCTCTTTTTGCAATCGGTGCGTTTTGAGTGGCTAAAGGGGCGCAAGAAAAAGCGGTGGCTTGGCAAGGGAAAGAGTCTTCGCTTTTCCACTCTCGAATTTTTACAGCTACTTGCTTTTGAGGAGCTTAAAGCCCCCTCTCACCCACAGAGCCGTAAGCTTTTCGAGCAGTTCTGCTCCTTTGAGCCACCCGAACCAATCGATTTAACAGGGTTTAAAAGCGAGCTGAGGCCTTACCAGCAAATGGGAGTGAACTGGCTCTGGTACCTGGCTTCTTATGGCCTTTCTGGGCTGCTTTGCGACGAGATGGGCCTCGGTAAGACGCACCAGGCGATGGCACTGATTGCAGGCCTTAAGCAAAAAGAGGCTCTTGTGAGGATTCTAGTGATCTGCCCAACCTCTGTGATCTACCACTGGCAGCAGCTCTTAGAGCGCTTTTTCCCCTCGCTACAGGCCCATCTTTATTATGGTCCTGCCCGTTTCTTGAAAAAAGAGGCGGAACTTCTCCTGACCTCTTATGGGATTTTGCGCAGCGATCGAGAGCTCTTTGATTCTTGTTCTTTCAATCTCATTGTGTTTGATGAGATCCAGGTGGCAAAAAATGAGAAATCGAAGGTCCATCAGGCGCTCCACACTCTTACAGCAAAGATGCGGCTTGGGCTGACAGGTACCCCGATTGAAAATCGCCTGCTCGAGCTAAAAGCGCTTTTTGATCTTGTGCTGCCCGGGTATCTGCCCTCGCAGTCCCATTTTCGCAATCTCTTTGTAAACCCGATTGAAAAGCAGGGAGATGAGGTAAAAAAAACGCGGCTACGCCGCCTCATTCGACCCTTTGTCCTCCGTCGCAAAAAAAGCGAAGTGTTGACAGAGCTTCCCGAAAAAATCGAGGAGGTTGCCTACTGCGATCTCTCGGGTGAGCAATATGCGCTTTATCAGGAGATCTTTCGCTCCCATGAGCAGCAGATTCTAGAAAAGCTGAAAAATCCAGAGGAGGCACTTCCAACTGCTCACATTTTTAGCCTGCTCTCGAAGCTCAAGCAGGTCTGTGACCATCCCTGTCTCATCACCAAAGAGATCTCGCGCTATAAAAACAGCAGCAGTGGGAAGTGGGATCTTTTTACAGAGCTGCTTTTTGAAATTCGCGATAGCGGACAAAAGGTGGTGATCTTTTCGCAATACTTAAACATGCTCGATATTTTAGGCCTCTATCTCAAAGAGCAGAACATTGCCTTTGCCGAAATTCGGGGCAGTACAACCGATCGCAAAGAGCAGGTGGCCCGTTTTCAGGAAGATCCGCACTGTGAGGTCTTTTTAGGCTCTTTGCAAGCAGCGGGCCTCGGGATTGACCTTACGGCGGCCTCTGTTGTGATCCACTATGACAGATGGTGGAATCCGGCCAAAGAAAACCAGGCCTCTGATCGCGTCCATCGAATCGGTCAAAGGCGCGGGGTCCAAATCTTTAAACTTGTCACGCGGCGCACTGTCGAGGAGCATATCCATACACTCATCGAAAGCAAACTGGCTCTAGCCTCTACCACCATTGATTTTGACAAGGCCGATGAGATGAAAAAACTGAGCCGCCAGGAGCTTCTCTTGCTCATGCAACAGCTGAGGGAAGATCTTTAGCGGGCGGGGGGGGGTGAGAGGGAGTTTGGTCTTTGGTTTTTCCTGAACTTTTAAAATCACAAGACCGGGTTAGCGCAAAGACGCGGGGGCGCTAAGCCGCAGAAAAAATTTAAAATGTATTAAAAAAAATGGCTTGTGGTTGATGAAAAATCTCCGCGTCGTTGCGGCATGGCGCCTTTGCGTTTCACCATAAGTTTCTAATGTTCAGTCTATTACTCGTTTTCTTACCAGAAAATTAATTATTTAGTTTACATTAAATTTATTTATATCTATAATTAAGACTTGTAGAGAATAAAATCTTTTTAAAAATTATAGGAGTAATTATGGCAAGTATTGCGTACGATGTAACTAATTATACAAATTATTTTTGCACAGAAAATCTTAACCAATCTGATTTAAGTAAAGTGAGAATTGAAAACAAAAAAATCTTCGAAACTTTTCAGGATTATTTAAACAAAGCGAATGATCCCACAGTTTCTTCAGCCAGTGTGGATCGTGCATACGACCTGTTGCCTAATGCTTTAGCTCTGTTCGTTGCTAGGTGTGGCAATGAGCCTCGCCAGTACGACGATCTGCTGAACCAAATCAATGAAGGAGAAGTGGCTTTTTCTCGAGTCTGAACTCGTCCAATATAGAATAAAATATTTTTAAAAATTATAGGAGTAATTATGGCACAAGGTGTAAATTTTTTTTCAGACATTTTTAATTCAAATGATTTTAAACAATCCGATTTAAACGAAATTAGAGATGACAACAAAATAATCTGCGAACTTTTTCAGGAGTATTTAAACAAAGCGAATGATTCCACAGCTTCTGCAGCCAGTGTGGAGCATGCATACGACCAGTTGCCTACTGAGTTGGCCATGTTCGTTACCGTGATTGGTAATGGGCCTGGGCAATACCGCGATCTGCTGAACCAAATCAATGAAGGAACAATTGTTTTTCCTCGAATCTGAACCCATCCGGAAATGGCAAAATTTAAATAGACCTCTTGCATAATTTGCTTTATCTGAAAAAATCGATGATTTTTTCAATCTTTTGATCCTCTGCTGCGAGACATACTTTAAATAAGTAGACGACGCAGCAGAGGATCAAAAGATTGGAAAAAGGGCGATTTTAGCAGGTGAATGAGATTATGCAAGAGGTCTATTAAAGTAAGCTGATCGACTGGACGACCTATCTACGCCTCTGAAGTCTCTTTTGCACGAGG
>Ga0207087_1002_pt1 | contig 66634 bp, 65 predicted proteins | sample Alteio_BWMinHeat_51_FD_153544 | JGI IMG/M metagenome (GOLD analysis project Ga0207087, IMG submission 153544) | Enriched cells from forest soil in Barre Woods Harvard Forest LTER site, Petersham, Massachusetts, United States -... | ecosystem: Environmental > Terrestrial > Soil > Temperate forest >... | reverse complement strand
AGAGTTCCGCTATAAGCTCATTACTATCTTCCTCTATAAGCTCATTGTCATCTTCCTCAGCTTTCTGCGAGCAACTTAGCGCCTCATGCAATTGCTGAGCGACGCTGGATACCGCCTCTGAATCATTAGCTTGGTCATCATCATTAAACAGAAACTCTTCAAAAGGGCTCGATTTATACGGCGTTGAAGATGATAATTCTTGATAGCGCGCGTCCTGGCAATCTTGGTAGCCATATTGATTCACCGTTGCTGGCTGATGCTGATTATCTGGCACTACTTGAGCAGGATAGTAGCCGTACGGTGCTGTTATTTGATTCAAATGTTGATTATAACTGTAGAATCCTGGTTGAGACGGATTAGGGGCAGATCCCATGCCAAATGCGGATGGAGCGCCCAATGCGATGCTAACCATTAAAATATTCATTATTTTTTCCATAATAACCTCCTCATCATGTTGCTTTATATCCATTTTTAATAAGTATACCACACCAGAATTAAAATGCAAATAGGAAATTTGTCAAATGGGAAGGGGGAGGGGGGCATGACATCGCACACTGATGCAACCTGTCTTATTTCAAAAAGTGCCATAGTTTTGAAATAAGACTGCCATTGATTTGTTCCTTATTTCAATAAAAGCTACTTTTTTGAAATAAGACGTTCTCAAATATCTCACTTTTTCTTGCTCAAGGCCCATGCAGCAGCTTGGGTAGCCACAAGTTTTGCTTTCGCATCCTTTTCTACACTATAGCCCTCATTCAGGTCCTGTAACAACTCCACTGCCCGATCATCTCCCGTAAAGGTGTACAAATCCAAGGATGCACAGCTTATTTCGCTGCATACATACTCAATAGTTTTGTATTCATTTTTTATCAGATGTAACGTATCAGAATCATCCAAGGCAAAAAGTTTTAATAGCACCTCTTGCGCAGGCTGCAAATCGAATTTACGTGCTACTTTATGATAAAGACTATTAATCGTATCCCGGCACTGAATATTGCCATCTTGAGGATGACTGGTGATAAGATGCCTTATTCCTTGAGGATCAATATGATGAATAAGAGCCGCGTTATGGTGTAGATCCAGCTGGCAGGAATCAGTAGCAGGAATTGGACCTCTCTTGCGAGCCCTAAGCTCTGGATTATCCGCAGTTATGAGCTCTTCTTTTACATGCTTGCCCGACAAGAGTACCTCTTCTTTTAACAATGCGTACGACGATCCCATCGCGTGCATTGATACACTCGTTGCAAGAAACACAAGCAAAAAAATATTACTTATTGGATATTCCCTTTTCATCATTTTCTTCCTGACTATGCTGCGCGTGATTATAATTTCGATAGACCAGATATACCATGCCGGCAACAACAACAGTGGTTGCAGCAATAATGGCTAGCGGCATTTTGTACGCGTTAACCTTACCAATTAAACCATCAGAAATATGTGCAGTCGGTCGGTCACCAAAGTATGGCTCATTAGGCATCGGATTGAGGCGATTCCAGCGACGTTTGAAAAACGTAGCAAATGATAAATCGGAATCTAAACCAGAAGAGCAATTATGCAACTTACTTGCAAATTGAGCCCATTGTCTTTTGAACTGAACTACAGATTGTTGGTCGAAATAGCTCGTAATTTTCTTTCTGGTAAGCGAATGCCGCCAGAAATTCTCTACCTCTTGAGCAAAGCTACTACTTAATTGATCAGGAGACTTTACCACCTCAAGCATACTTGAAAAAATAGCGCTCTCTACTTCCGTTACCGCATAGAGCTCAATTGTTTCACCCTGACCACATATGTCCTGAATAGGAGTAATCATTTGGTCTTGTGCAAGCAAGATATCATTGCCGTTTTTATCAGTGAAATAGAGCAATAAAGCTCCAACTCCAACAAACGGTTGGCATCGCTTTGCCTTAAAATAGAAAAAGCCGGGCGCATCTCGAGCAGTCATATCAGCAAGTTTATGCTCAGCCAACTTACCATTGCTGTCAACATAAAATAGAGTAAATTGTATGCCTTCGATACACAACGGTATCCATGCAGCCAGCATCAATAGCGCTAGTAAAAATATTCTATTTTTCATCTTCTTGCCCGTTGCTTGTATCGTCTTTTTCGTCTTCTGATTCAACTTCTTTACCCTTCTGCTGCCAATACCATATCCCAATAAAAGTTCCTACCGCCGTTACTGCAGCAATCGCAAGCCATACTCTTTTTTGTAGCAGCACATCTTTAAATGCTGACGTCCAATGACACTCACGATCTTTTAAGATCTTTGCATTAGGCGGCAAGACATCACGCGGAAAAATATGGAGTGTATCTTCTGGCAATGCCACACGGGTATAGAGATGAAATACTCCTCCCCGTGTATGTCGCACTTGGTCAAATAATTCTCGAAATGTCTGATTCTGATTAAAATCAAGCAGAATCGTTTTATGTGAAGCTGAGTTATACAGAAATAACTCCAAAGACTCTACATCTTTCCTTGCCAGCTGCACCTTCACCATATTATTTTCGCACAAGCTACTTATTCTTTCGTGAGGCTGAACAGGTACCGACACCCAGTTGCAATCCACAAGTTTTTCTGGCTTATGCACCCGAACAAATTCCATCGTATCTTCTGCATCCATCGCCACAATGGCCGATGCAAAAAGCAACCCCAAAATACTACCCGCCAGCCATTTCTTTTTCATCTTCTTCCTCGTTATTTAATGCAGGCTTTTGATTGCGATATATAAGGCAAGCAACTCCGGCAGCCAGAGTGGTCACCACGGTACAGAATATCGGTACCCGGTACATCTTGAGCATGCCTATTATCTGTTCAGTCTGTTTGCTCAGTACGGTGTTGATATCAGGAAGACGCATACCCGACTTTGAGCCGGTTCCGCCAAAACGAATTGTGCATGCGTCAGGGTACTTTTCGGGATTGATCTTAGCCGCATTCCACATACGCTTGAAAAACGTTTTAAAATCAAAATCACCTGCGGTATATTCATCAAATTCAGGCGATGTTTTATGCATAAATTGCGCAAAAGTAATAAGCAAATCGACCATCCATTCCTGCTCAAATGCTTTTTCTTGAGACGTCGCTGGCTCACCACGCACCATCGGATTATCAAAAAGCTCAGCAAAATAGCTTTTCACTTTATGCCGCGTGAGCGAATGAGGCCAGGCACGTTCATAAATTGCTAAAGACAGATTTGATTTACTAAAATTCACGTTCCATAGCAAATTTTCAAATTCTGCATGCTCTATTCCCGTTATTGCATACAGCTCAATACTGCCTCCTTTTCCGTACTTGGTATACAGCGACGCAATTACATCTCCATTTCTTGCAACAAATTGTTCTTTACCGTCCATATCAATCGCATATAACAGCAAATCACTTTTCCCTTTAAAAGGTGAAAATTGATGAATCAAAAGATGCCGGTAAAATTTATCTACAGAATCAGTTGTGTGTACTCCTGGCTCTTCATGAGAACCATGTTCACCCGGATAAACATAATTAATTTTTACGCTAATACGCGCAGGTATTTGCACATCCCCCATACCATTAATTTGCGAGCAACACAGTGCCATGAATGCTAACAATAACATGCTATTTTTCACATTTCCCTCTTTCAAAATAACTGTGCTTGGCCATCTTCAACTACCAAAAACTTCTCCTCCTGCAATTGCATAACAATTTTTTTTGCCCGTTCTGGCTCGACGGCTAATGCCGTCACCAACTGCTCAACCGGCATATTCTTGTGCGCCAACAGAGCACGCAAAACGGCACCCCGTAGTTGGCGGTCTGAACCTTCAAACTTGCTCTGCTTGGTGTGATGTGCGCTTGCACGGCTCGGATTCGCGTACGTCTTTTTAAGCATTACGCCAAAATCCATGAGTGCATAAAACCAATCGCGCGGCGCAGACGCATCAAGCGTCTGCTCAACCAGCGGCATGATTTCGCGGTCATGCACTTTTTGCGCAGAGCCAAAAAATGAATGAATAAACACCGCACGAATATTTGTTTCGATAAATACGTGCGGCCGATTGAATGAAAAGACACACACTGAGGCTGCTGTGGCAGCACCCAAACCGGGAAAATTCTGCAAGATCTGCGGATCGTTAGGTAATTGCCCATTATGTTGGCTGACCACCAGCTGGGCAATTTTTTGCAAATATAAGGCACGGCGATTGTATCCCAATCCTTGCCAGCACCTGAGCAACGTGTGCGACGAGGCTCCTGCCAGCGCCTTGAAGTTAGGTAATTCTGTCAAAAAATGCTCATATTTGCCTGCCACGCGATACGTCTGCGTTTGTTGCAGCATAATCTCTGAAACCAAAACGGCGTACGGATCTTCTACGTGCCGCCATGCAAAAATACGCCGGTGGCGCGCATAGAAATCCCAAATCATTGCGCGGAATTGGCATATTTGATCAGGAGTCAAAACCAGAAATGCTACGGTATTCTTGCCAGACATTGCATAAACAGCTTAGTATGAAAATATTAATGTGACAGACTTTATAATAATACCAAAAAAAGGAAATATATGCTGCTTGCGCAAAACATTAAACAGTTTATTAAAAATTTACCGATTGCCATGCTCTACGGCTCACTCCTGCTGCTCCTTTATGTGTGCATCTGCATGCCGGTAGTTGGCGCACTGTTCGGGCTACTTTTTGCACTCGCTCGCTGGAAAAAGAATGATGCTTTGCTTGATAGTGCGTGGGGACTCGGGTTTATCGCCATTGCAATGGCATCCGCTCTCATCGGCTCACTGCCCGCTGCAGTTTTACATTACGGCACTAAACGACTTGCGATCAGTCTCTTCTTTTCACTATTAGCCGTTTTTTTTGCGTTAGCCGCATTTATTGTCTGCTGCATCCAACGGCAAAAACCTAAGGCTGCCTACCTCTTTGTCTTATTGCTTGTCCCACTACTTCTGATCATTTCGCGCATTTCTGAAATCGGCATGGGGCACTGCTCAACATTTATCAATTGTTTATTTGCTGCAGGCGCCGCTCTTGCCACTGCCCTAGTGGTTGTATGGGGAGTGCGCATTACTATCTACCTGCATACCCGCAGCTGGCATAAACCGGAAGATGAACGTTACGCCATGATGCGCAAACAACTCGATATTAAAAATGCTATAACGCACTTTTTCTCAATTTTTCTCCCACAAGGCATTGCCATGCTCGTCATCGTTTATCCGGTAGTGCTCACTAATATTTACGGATGCAGCGCACACATTCCGACTTTTTTCGGGTATACACTGCCTGCCGCACCATTCACGCTCGTTCCTTATCCGATAGCAAAAACTACTCTGATGATTATTGCATTTGCCATCTGGCTCATCGGTTTTGCGTGCGAAGCAATTGCCGACTTTCAACTCTACCGTTTCAAACAACAACCAGCCAACAGCGACCGCGTGATGAAATCCGGTTTGTGGCGCTACTCACGCCATCCGAACTATTTTGGCGAAATCCTGATGTGGTGGGCACTCTGGTTGCTGTCTTTGGCCAGCAATGCTGGCGTGTTTGCGCTTATTGCCATTGTCAGTCCACTGCTCATCATGTATTTGCTGCTGCGCGTGTCTGGCATTCCGTTAATCGAGAAACAGATGGCGCATAATCAGGAGTATCGTGAATACAAGCGACACACGAGCATGCTCATCCCATGGTTTGTGCGGGGATAAAATTTTTAAGCCTTTTAGTTCTTCCGATCGTCTTTGCGAGCGAAGCGCGGCAATCCAGCTTGATTTACTTAAGCAGAACAACATTCATTTTTCTAAGACGATTTTCATTCCCTACACGTCATCCTTGCGAAAGCGAGGACCCAGTTTAATTATTATTTTTTTGCACTCACCAACGAAGTATTTGGTAAGAAAAAGAGAAACGCAATCTTGCGCTAGTTATAAATAAGGTTTTGAGCATTAATAGCTTTCAAACTGGGTCCTCACTTACGTAAGGATGACGGATTGGAGAGTGTCACTATTCATCTCAAAGTCCTGACGTATGCACTGTCAGTCACAATTTCTGGCTATACACAAGGCCCCTAAATAAACAGCGGAACAGAACAAATAAGAAACAAGAAACCGTAAAACTAAAATCCTTAACCTCGAAATGAGGGGTGATGTATCACCCCTCATTTCGATAATCGTTCTTCCTTAAACACACCCTCGCACACCAGCTGTTCAACTGGCAGGCGATCATTCGGTTCCTCTCCTGCCTGCATCTCTTTTGGCAACACTGATGCGTCGGCAGGCTTGCCCACCGCAAACATCATCTCAACCGTGTACCCATCAGGAATTTCAAGGACACGTTTTGCAGCATCATAATCAAAACCTTCCATGCCATGCACTACCAGCCCGTCATGTGATCCTTGGAGCGCCAGATTTTGCCATGCAGACCCGGTATCAAACGTATGCGTACGAGAAGGTTTATTATTTAAATAAAAAGCATCACGCGAGATGGTGACCACCAAAGCAGCCGCATTCTTTGCCCACGACTGATTAGCAGGTGCCAATAAACTGAGAAATTTCTGCCAGTGTGTGCTATCTCGTTTTGCGTAAATAAATTTCCACGGTTGATTATTGTAAGACGAGGGCGCCCAGCGTGCGGCTTCAAACAATGCCATCAATTGCTGATCTGAGATGGGTTCTGACGACATTGCACGTGGTGAATGGCGGTTCAGGATGATATCCATAATCGGATATGCTGCTTTTCTTATCATCTGTCTTTTCCTTTTGTTAAACATTTCGTATTTTAGGGGCCAGCATCATTTATTGTCTTAACCAAGAGTAGCCAAAACGACAAGGGAAAGTAATGCAGCGCGTCCTCCACCATCTATGTTTTTTATTTTTTATAACCAGTTCTACGAGTGCCATGCAGCACCAACCACCAAAATCACCGCCACGCTCGCAAACGGGCACGCAAGGTCAACATAACCTTGAACCAAGAGCATTATTTCCGGTGCAGCAGCCACCACAACAACAAGTTGCTCAGTACCAACAGCAACCACAACAGCTCGCGCAATACCCGCAACAGCAGCAACAAATGTATCTGCCACAATCACCGAATCAGATGTATCAGCAACAACCTCAAATAGTCAGCCTTAATATCCATATGCCTGCTATACACAACACCGTCGGTACCAACTTCCAACCGCAAACTAATATATCTAACGAAGGAAATAGTACCCACACCGAACTAAACGCAGAAACACATGCTCACGCAGAATTAACTCAAAATAATCCACCGCCACCTGAGCCACCAAAATACGTCAGCTGTTTCAATCAATTCGCTGAATTCGGACAAAATAACACGTACGTGTTGATGAGCGGTGCAGTGCTCTGCGGTTACGTGGCACTCTGGTATTGCCGCATCAGTGCACATAACGTAATGCGCCGTAGGCTCTCCTGGGGCAACTGGAAATCAGAATTGAAATTTAGCCAATTGATCACGCTGCCGCAAGAGAAATTGTGCGATGAGCTCGCGTTTGAAATAGCACGTCGCTACATCAACCCGAGCAACGCGCACGACACCTCACATTTATTAACCGAATTTTTTGCGCATATCGACCGGGAGCGTGCCACGCTGCGACGGTTTATTTGGTTATCCGGCTGGTTGCAGCGCTGTTGCGTTTCTTGGACGTTTCTCATTTTTGGCAAGCATGTGCGGCAGGCGCGCCGACACCTCAAACGCATTAATTTCTTGAAGAACACCGTTCTTTCGCGCGTCGCACAAAATACGTATCTAAACTTGATACCGCGTGATCAATCTGATTACATCGATGTTTTTTGCTCGCGTAATCCGTTCGGGCGAAAGACGACGTTCGAGCCGATTGCATTGCCGGTTGGGTGATTTTCAAATCACGGCATCCATCTTCGTTCTGCGAACTACGCCGGACAGGGCACAGGGAAAGAGGGATCACACCACCCCTCGTCATTCCTTCCAATTTTCCGACTACACTAAAGCCACGACGGACAAGGCGCATACTGAGAACTCCGATATGAAACAATTGCTCTCTGCTCGTCATCCTTACGAAAGTGAGGACCCAGTTTAATTATTATTTTTTGACATTCACCAAAGAATTGCCTGATCAGAGAAAAGCAATGAAATCTCGTACTCATTATAAATAAGGTTTTAAGCACTAATAGCTTTCAAACTGGGTCCTCACTTTCGTAAGGATGACGGAGAGGGCGTATAAAGCCATGAGAAAGCGAAAGTATAAGCAAACCCAGTTGGGAAAAGCAGCATATCAATCAACCCTCCTTAATCTCGAATCACAAGGCGCCCTGTCCGACGTAGCTTTCTACTACGCTCTTCGAGCTTCGAAGAACAAGCTAGCGAAGACGGACGCCGTGATTCGATAAGATTACATACATTTCTCACACGCCCGAATACACTCATTACACGCATGCGCACATCGCTTACATGCCTGTTGGCAGTGAATATCATTGCTTTCGCACAGCTTTTTGCATTCCTGCGCAACGGCGATGCAGTCGTGGCATTTTTTAATGCATTCTTGCAGATGCAGCACTTCTTGATGATCGCGGTTGTGCTCTAGCTGTTTATGGCACATCGCGATGCACGCGTCACACGCCGAAATAACATTTTCACAATTGAGCACGCACTCTTCACGCTCCACCTGATTATGCGCCAATTCGCATTCCATAAGGGCATGGCAGGCAATTTTGCTCTTTTGGCACGCATCAATGCAAGCTTGCAGCGTGTCTTTTACCGTTTTTTCATTTTTGTTCATGAGGAGGACCTTGTTTTGTATCAAATCGCTTGAGGCGCGATTTGAGAGTACAGATTTTATTGATAAGCCATTTTTAACGTACGAATGCTGGCTGGAGCACCTTTGACTGGTATAACACAATTCCCGCCCCCGGTAAACGGCCGGGGGTTACCCCCCCTTGGCCCAAGGGGGGGTAACCCCCGGGGTGAAATTCAGCAAATTGCCGTGTGGAAAGCACATTGCAAGCAATTTACCTCCTCCACTTGGTCACGTGTTTATTTCTATTTGAAATGTTCACATACATAGGCTATTAAAACTATTCATATCTGATATATTCATATTAGTTAAGAATATAGTACAATCATTTTACAAACGGAGGTTTCTCATGAAGAAACTACAATTAATCTCTCTTTTTGCAGGCATCATATTGCTTGCGCAACCAGTTGTTAGCAGGGCGGATGAAATCACCCCTTCACAGGCTGGCGACATGTTAAATTACATGTTGATGAAGGGTTTGAAGTTCGCGCAAGTATGTACTCATTATGACAGTAGAATAAAACCTCTGCGTGATATGGTTGAATCAGTTGCTAAGATCTATGCAACTCAAGGTCCCCAAGCTGTTGAAGATGCGGGCATGATAGACCAGATTGCCAATTATATATTGGCAGGTAGAATGCCGACTTTAGAAGAGGGGGATGTACTACTTAACAAAATCAGGTTTGTAATAGCAAGCAACGACTATCTCCAGAAATCAACAGTCAATGTTTTGCAAGAATTAAAAGCATGCCGAGCTTCTGGCACTATTATACCAGTAGATAAAGCTCAAGCAGTCAGACATAATATAGCCAATGCCCTGGGCGCAATGGAGAATCGATTTGAGTTGATGACTATGGCGTTAGCCAACTCCGAAAATACTGGCCTTACTCTCAATCGATGCTGCGGCACCCTAGCCGAAGATGCACTTGAAAGCTTTACCAGCAAAGCCGCTGATATAGATGCAAAAGGCATTTTATCACAGGCTTTTCAGATTGCTAAAAACAACAAGCTCAACATAGCGCTTGGTGTTGCTGGCGTTGCGACATTAGGCTACGTCGGGTACAAGCTTTATCAAAACAAAAAAGAAGCCGACCAGTTCGAATAAGTCATTACATTTCGTAATCTAATAACCCGGGCGAAGGACAACATCTTTCGCCCGGGTTTTGTTTTCATCTTTTTTTCTGTACTGCCAACCATCAATATTGCATTTCATGCGCACCTTGCTATTCTGCTGACCAACAAGATCAGTTAGCAGTTTAAACCCACTCGTAAATAGGAAGCTCATGAAGCAATTATCACGTATCTCGTTGTTGACAGGAATCATAGCACTTGCACAATTAAGTGGCTCAATAATAGCCATGGACGATGCAGAATTGAAGCTTATCCTCGCTTTAAAAGAGGCATTACTAGAATGCGTTGACACGGTACTTGGTAGCGGAGAACCTTTCCTTGCGCGCTTCAATGCCCTGAGATATTTGTATCACCGATCCCCTTCTCCTGATCTTGGCAAGATCAGTGACCAGGCAGAAATATTTTTACACAATATGCTTGAAGACAGATTGTCAATCGACGAGAAAATATATAACAACTTAAAAGATAAATTACTGTTTATTGTTGCGTATGATAAATACACAATGGATGCGCATAGGCTACCCGCAGAACTTGCTCATGAAACGCTTGATGCTACCTTGCTTACCATAAATTTTTTAGCTGATATATCTAAATTACCTCAAAGGACGCTTGCAGCAACCCGCGTCACGTTATCAAAATGTAGCGGACGCCTCCCGGATGGTGTATTCGATGGCGTTACTCAAGCAACTCAAATAGGCACAACTGGCATTTTATCGCACGCCTTTCAAATTGCTAAAAACAACAAGTTTGCTATGGGGTTCAGTTTGGCGGGTGCATTCGCATTGGGGTATCTCGGGTATGAGCTTTATCAGACCAAGAAAAAAGCTGAGGAGTTTTTAGGTAGCTTACACTAAAATCAACGTCATCGGAGATAAGGTTTAAGAGCAAGAGACGCCCAGATCGTCGTTGCTGTAAAGGTTAGGTAATTCGCTGATGAAAGTGATGTTTTTTTTCTAAGGTGATTTCCACTCCTGACATTTATCATTCACCTGCCTACACTAGGAATAGACATCCTCTAGAACAGTTGAAAATGCCCCCTTTCCGTCATCCTTACGAAAGTGAGGACCCAGTTTAATTATTATTTTTTGACATTAACCAAAAAATTGCGTGATCAGAAAAAAGCAATGAAATCTTGCGCTCATTATAAATAAGGTTTTGAGCATTAATAGCTTTCAAACTGGGTCCTCACTTTCGTAAGGATGACGGAAAGGGGATTGAACGTACCTTTAGAAAAATGGCTGCCATTCTTATCAACGAATTACTTAACCCTTACAGCGACTGGAAGCTATACTAACTACTTATTATCCATTTTTTTATGCTGTTTTCTTATCCCAAGGTGGGCTCTTTATCCCTCTTTTATCACCTGCATAAAATTATTTCAATTTGAATCTACCTAGCCGATCAGGTATTAAAACATATAATATTTGCTATATTCAGATTAGTGCATAACATTATCACAATTATCTTATACACCAGGGACTCTCATGAAAAAACTATCACTAATCTCTTTGTTTGCGAGTCTAATATTGCTTGCACAACCAGTCAGCCAGACAATGGCGATGGACGAGCAGCTTGCTCCAGCGGTAGCGCAAGGGCTGGGCGAATTCTTTAATGACACCCGCAATGTACTTCTCGAATCCGCTAGCACCATGCTCACTCCTCTAATGCATGCACCTTTGAAAGCATTAGATTTATTAGCCAAAACTGTTGCTCAAAAAGAGTTGATGGGTGTTCAAAGCCCAGATGTTACTAAAGCATTTCAGAATGACATGATAGATATATATCTAAAGCACGCGGCTAATCGTACAGAGAACCTTATTGCCCATAAGGGTCTGATCAGAACAGAAGCAATAATCTACTGCACTGGCTTTGGGCTGTTTTTCCTAGCGTGTTTAGCCTGTGGTATTTACGACTACTACAATCCAAAAAAACCAAACACGTACACGTATGAAGAACAAGAATAATCATTTTCACCAAGGTTTCTCATGAAAAAACTATCACTAATCTCTCTATTTGCAGGCATCATCTTGCTTGCACAGCCAGTCAGCCAGACCATGGCGATGGACGAGCAGCTTGATCCAGCGGTAGCGCAAGGACTAAGCGAATTCTTTAATGACACCCGCAATGTAGTTCTCGAATCCGCTAGCACCATGCTTACTCCTCTAATGGATGCACCTCTGAAAGCACTTGATCGATTAGCCAAAGTAGTGATTCAAAAAGAGTTGCTGGGTGTTCAAGGCGCAGATGTTACTAAAGCATTTCAGAATGACATGATAGATATATATCTAGAGCGCGCGGCTAATCGTACAGAAGTACGTATTCTAAATGATAAAGCAGCACTAATATTCTTAGGCGCCTGTGGTCTATTCTTCTTAGGAGGGTTAGCCTGTGGCATTTATGAATTCTGTCATCCAGAAAAATCGAACATGGAAGAACTCTGTCAAGCAGAAGAAACGAACAACTACGAAGAACAATAATACAATCATTTTCACCAAGGATTCTCATGAAAAAACTATCGCTAATCTCTTTATTTGCAGGCATCATCTTGCTTGCACAACCAGTCAGCCAGACAATGGCGATGGATGCAGATGTGCTCCATCCAATGTCTCTTAACATCGCTTTACAAGGGATGGAAGAGTTTTTTAAGGATACCAGAAGCATACTTCTGGACGCATGTGGCGGCCCTATAACGGTATCTCTTACCGATGTAGAATCGCTCAAACAGCTTGTCAATAACCAGATGATAGACAGCTTTCTGGCAGATGCTGCGCTACGTTGTGCAGAACCGGCTAAAGGTTTCTTTTATATTTTTAAAACAATAGGCATACTCAAATAAGAAGATAATCCGAATCTTCAAAATGAGAGAGGGGCAGGTAATTACCTGCCCCTCTCTCATTTTGAAACAGTTCACATTGCAATTCCAGCTATGCTACTCTGTAAGCGTTAAAACTCATTTTACTTTGGAGAATAGTAATGAAAAGCGCTCATTGTGGGTACAGCATTGTAATGCTCACTCTGTTATTCGTCTGTCAATCTGCGTACGCACCGCTGCTCAAACCAAATGGCAAACCGCGCGAAGAGCTCAATGCATTATTCAGCATTTTATATCCGCACACAGATTTTGATAATGATGCGGTAACAATGAACGAATACGCACAAAAAGATTGCATCCTCAGAAGGGATGGCAAAGAACGTTGGCAAATGGATCCGCACACCCCATTTGATGAGAATGCTGATCAGCTCATAGATGCATTTGCAGATTTAGGCATGGTGTACGAAGTGCAGCCAAAATATACCGATCCTGATGCGGTGCTCATACATTGCAGCACCTGGTTTGGTACTGATCATGGACGCCTCCCGTACACAAAATACTGTTTTAACACGGACAGAATCCAAAAGGATAGCCTTAAAGGAATTGCTTATCTTTCATGCTTGAGGAAACTCTTTGATATCGAAAAGCTGGCGATCGAAGCTGAATGTAAAGCAGCCAACATTCCACAATTCCGCACTGATTTGGACCTCTCACGCTATGCATGGCACAAACATATGGCGGATCAGCACCTTAAGATGCCTATGACTTTTGCTGCAGCACAAGACCCGGTGAATCCGGATGGCAGCAGACAACTCAATCCTAATGGCACCCCAAAACGCGCAACTACGATAGAAACAGTAGTATCCTGGCTCGAATTACCCGCAACTAAAGATTTATTCAAGAGCGGAAAAGTAAAATTAGCCGCGATTTCCGATGCCGCATATGCCGAATATCAAAATGATGTGGTCCTACTTGCTTTGCTCAGAAGTGGCCTTACCTATTCTGATTTCGAACTGCAGACGATTGGCCGTGGGCTTGAACTGGACGCCAAAAAAGAACCGCGCAGAGTTGCGCTGCTTATCGATACGCTAGCGCGTACCATCAATACTGAACTTACCATGGTAAAAGAAGGCTACTCGTTGCCAGAAACTGAAAAATTCGATCGTGAAAACATCGTGCAAAATTTTAAACCACTAACACGTGCATGCGATGCTTAAGCACCTGGGCTGGTGCTGGCCGCAATACCTGACAGATTCGACATCAGATATTTAATATCCTCGTCACCAAAGCGCATACCCACCCCAAAGAATACATTTGCATTGCGCTTGCTTGCGACATCATCGGCGCCAAAGGTAAAGTAAAGGTTTTGCATAAAGAACATTCTGTTCATCCACTTCAAGTGAGGTCTGCGGTCGCCCTTGCGGTTCCAGCCGCGGAAATCGAACATATCGATGGTGGTAATCCAGCGTAGTTTGTCGGTGCCCAGTGGCACTTCGATATCAGTACCCACGCCGGCTGTTCCTTCAAACATGCCAAATCTAAACGTTATCTCACCAAAGACTTTACCAAACTGCAAGCCAAGTTTGATGGTATTGCGCCGGTACGTTTCTACGCGTTCACGCAAGAAATCTTGTGGGCGCAATTCAGGCGTCGGCAAGTTACGCACATCAACGCGTGCTCCTTCAGGAAAACATTCAGGTGAATCCATATCATAAAATTTGCGATCCGTTTCCGCACGATACACGTATCCTTTTTCTGAAGAAGCAAGCTCTACTAAGTAAAAATGATCCTGATTTGGATAAATGCGCAAGTCAAAGTATCCTTTGGAATCTTCATGCCGGTAAAATTCTGCACGGCGATGCATCGACTCAGAGTGCGTGTCACACACAATCTGCAAGCGATCCAGCTTGGTCACGTAATTTTTAAAGCCGGTCACGGCAATTTGCAAGTCGCGATACGCGGTGTCATCATTGACCAGTTTGCCAATAAGCCCTTTACCTTCGTTAATCTTTTCCGCAACGGCGCTTACATTGCGCAAACCGTCACGTGCTTGGATCGAAGCTTCTTCTAAAGACTCGGTAGTTGTCTCAAATTTGGTCGCTACGCGATCGAAATCTCGGTCGAAAGTATTCGCTATGCGGTCAACGCTTTCTTGGAATGCGGGCAAAATTTGCCCCTCCAGTTTCGATGTAAGTTGTTTGATGTCGGTACCGATATCAAGAAATGCATCAATATTTTCTGCATTTTTAGTCAGAGACTGATCGATAGTTGAGGCAAAAGAGGAGATGCGCTCACTGGCAACAGCCATATTTTCAAACATTGCCTGCAAGCGTTCTTTGCCTTCTTCGTCGCCCATCACGCTTTTAAATGACTCGGTGACGGAATTCACATTGAGTGCAATCTGTTTAAATTGCACCAGGAGCTCGTCAACTGACACCGGATCTGCTGTTGGTTTAGTTAACGCATCACCTGAACCAAGACGCCGTCCATACGGATCGCCAGGGATTAATTCAACATACCGCGGTCCGAGCAAACCGTCTTGGCGTACAATTGCATACGCATCAGCATGTAGTTCGTACTCTTTGAGCACCATAAGATCAGCTTGCGCATGCATGTGACCATCGTTGACCAGTTGTATCTGTTCTACCCAGCCAACTTTGACACCGGCAATTTTTACTACGCCCTTGCGTTCAAGGCCGCCCGTGTCTTTGAAGGAGACCACGTACGTGTTGTAGCGAAAGCGATCAAATCGGAAGGCGCCAATTTGAAAACCCATATACGCAAACACGCAGAGTGCTGCCAACACAAAAAAACCAACTCGCGTTTCATTAGATCCGCGCAACCGTATTCCTTACTTAACTTAAATCAAAGCCAATAAAGCCGTTTGATAACAACATCGTAAAGTCGACTGCTTTGCCCTGCCGAAGCGTGAGGTCGACGTTCCACTATTGCGCATAATTGCTGCATAAGTGACCCGCTTGTTGCTGTTACTCGTATACAAAAATTTTTAGGCTCAAAAGCAGTACTGAGCACTGATTCTATATTTTTAGGTAAACTCTGCAACTCTTTCCCGTATATTTTGCCAAGTTTACTGCTCCAAAGATCCTTTATAGCGCTATTTTTCTTAAATCCTTTTAATGTCTGCTCCATTAATACTGCAGTATTTTTTCCTTCAAGAGAAGCCCGCGATAAATCCAAGCCGGTCAGAAGGGAATCAGAAATAACCCACGGCTCTATCTGCGGTCTATCGGTAGCAACGGTAAAAATATCAGTCAGATAGAGCGGTTTATTTTTTTCACTTTTTTCTTTAGTTTCAGCGGTCTCTGGCAGTGACGGCTCATAAAAAATATTATTTTTAAATGCGCCAAATTCAGGAATGGCCAGCAATTCGGTAACATCATTGAGCGGTGCGGTGCGCTTTCTTAAAAAAGCTTCAAGTGGTGCAAACAATCCCGTAACGTTCATCTTTTTCTCAATGCGTTTGATGATTTCGGCTATCACCGTTTTCCACCCTTCTTTGGCAGAACCTAAATCAATAAATCTATGATTTTTAAAATCATACATCTGATTAAGATTTATTTTTCCCTCTTCAACAGAAATGCATAGTTTTATCTGTCCGGCAATACCGTCACGAGATTTTATTAAATCAATTGTTTGCCATTTATACAGATTAGCTAATAGATATGCCAAGAATTGTGCAGGTCCTATATCAGGTTCTGGCGGTTTTTGGGCAGATGCATCATTGGTATCTGCCTTTTTTTCCGGCTCAAATGAGCGTGATAACTGGCTCATGCCTATTTGCACACCACCCAGCGCTAGCTGCCGCACCTTTTCCTGCAAAATCATAGCCCGTTGATACGGTAAAAAAACAGCGCCTGCCAAATATAAGAGCCCGGTAAGTGCCACCATAGCAGAAACTAATGCCATCGTAAGTGGCAGCGCAAATCCACGTTTGTTATTTTTTACATTACTCATCTGCGTCCACGCCCAATTGGCAATTTACTAAACGGATTTCCTGTTCGATTATTGAACGTTAACTTGTCTGATTTCGCTGGTGGTTGCGGTGTCTGAGGCGGTTGTGCCGGCGTTCCCGGTGCTATTGGCGCTTCTTTCTTTTCTTCCGGCTTTGACGGCGCAGGCCTACGTGCTCCTGCCCGTGCGGCACTCACCGGTTTTAATACCTGGACCGGAACTTCAAAATAAAAATTCGTGGTCTCTTTTTTGTGATAATCCTTGCTCCACAACACTAATTTTATTTTGATAAATTTTGGCAGCAACGGAAGTTCACCCTCTTTTTCTTTATTCCACATGGTGACCGTTTTAACTTTCTTCTGTTTTTTACGCTGAGGTTGCGGTTCTGTTTTTTTTGATTCCTCTTTTGGTCCTTCTTCCTTCTTTTCCTCTTCTTCAATAACAAAGCCGAATGTAGCCGAAAATTCTGCCACACCGGCTATGAGTACGTATGCGTCAGGCGCGCGTTCATGTTGTTCTTGGGTAAACGGTATTTGCAGATCCGGTATTTCTTGCCGCACTAATAGGTAGGAATCCGGATGGCCCGCTTCAGGAAGCAGCTGATATTTTACGCGTACGATGCGCGACATTGGTTTGCCTGTTTTGGTAGCAACGTTGGCAATCATACTATTGTCCGTCACAAAGCTGATCATGGACAGATTCTGCTCAGTTTGCACGGCGTAAAATACAATGTTTGCTTGCGATGTTTCACCTGTTGCCGGCTCAGCTTCCGGCTGTTGTTCTGGTGCTGGTGGCGGCGCTTGCTCTTTGCCTTGAGTAGCTGCCGCTGCGAGCGGTGTTTTTTGCTCACCTTTTGCTGCTTGTTCTTTTGATGCTGGCTCAGACCCAGGCTTTTCTGGCGGTTGAGCCGCTGTTTTATCCGGCGCTGCTGGTTGCTCTGGTGTTTGCGCTTTCTTTTCCGGCGCACTGACTGCTGGCACAAACACTCCTGCCACATCTTGTGAAAAACGCGCTTCAAACGTTGCTGCGCGCATGCGCAATCCGATTATGTTTTCAGCACTGTAGTAGACACGCACCATTTGCTGCAGCAGCCCCAAAAGACCGACAAAAAGGAGGCTAGAGATAGTAATGACTACCATTAGCTCAATCAGCGAAACTCCGGGCATCTTATTTTTTAGGCTCATTATCCTGCGGCAGTTTAAATAAAAATGTTACTAATCTATCGCGTGTAGCACCGGCAGCCGGTGAACCGTATTCTACTTGCTCAGTATATAAATTTGGCAAATCTTTCAATTGCGGATGCACATCAGCTTTTTTAACGGTATACACCAGCGTAGTTGGTGGTGGTGCGTGCGTCGTCGAATGCGTTTCAACTGTTTTGCCCACTACCTGCTGCTCACGCATATCAACCAAGAGCGCATGCGCATACGTCTGCCGACGAAATTGCTCTGCGCTGGCAACAATGCGCGTCATTAAATTGGACATTAAAATGAGCGCGGGCACCAGCAGCAAACTGGCTATTGCAAGTGCAACCATTACTTCGATGAGGGTAAAGCCTTTATTTTTGAAAACTATCATACATCGCAAAATTCGCGTTGAAAGGATTAAGCACAAGCCCCATCTGCCTTTTGTGTGCAGGGTTAGTTGCATCAAGCAGATTAATTATCACCGTTTGCGCTAAGCCACCGGGCACAATGTAAAACCATACTTCAGTTATTTGCTGGCCGCCACCAATAGCACGCGCCATTTCGTCGGCACCATCAACAATAAGCTGCTTGATGGTAAACGCGCTTGGCACCGCCATTTCGCCCGCGACGTATGAACCGCTTACCGGCAAATATTCAGGCTCGCCGCGCACGATTTTACCCGTTGATCGCTCAACACGTACGCGGCGCTTTTTGATATCAAAAACTACTCGATGAGTTTTGCCCGTCATTACCGTTTGCTGCCAGGCAATACGCGTAATAGAATTCAGTTGCGTCACAAACTTTTGCCGCTCGTATTTGGAGCGACGCATACCAAACCCGGTCGTAATGATGGCACCTAAAATGCCCATAATCACTAAAACAACCAGTAACTCAAGCAGCGAAAACGCTGGTAATTTATTCTTCCCAGACACTCAGTTTTGCCCCACTAGACGTTTTAGTAGTAAGTTCATACGGATGTTTGCCACCCTCAGTCACCTGATACGTATAAGCTATTCCCCAAGGATTTTTTGGCACTGTTTTGCCTTTTATACCACCATATGGGCCATCCCAAGAGTCAAATCCCTCACCCTGCGGCTTGACAATCAGATCTTTAAGCGTAGCCGGATATTGGCCCGTGTCTGCGTAGAAATTATCGATCCCAAAGCCTAATGATTTCATCGTGGTCATGGTACTACTTTTGTTAGCCATCTTTCTGACCTGAACAATCATTGTAGCAACGCCCACCACGATGAGCCCTACAATCGTTATGTAAACCATTAATTCCAACAATGAAAAGCCGGGTACGTTCATTCGTCGATTGAAATGTTGTCTTTCACCAATCATCGTATTCATAAAAACTCCTCATAAAAATATCTTATACTTGTTCACCGCTTTCTACGCCGCCCTGCATGATAGGGCCGGCGACTGCCAGTACGATAAAACCTACTATAACACCCATTATGATCATTGTCGCTGGACCCAGCAAGCCGGTTAATTGGTCGATAAGTTCTGATAATTCATCATCTTGCGTTTGTGCAATGGTCAGCAGCATGGCATCAAGTTGTCCGCTTTGCTCACCCGTTTGCATCAGATAAATAGCCATAGGCGGAAACATGCCCGTTTGCTGCAAATACTCAGAAATTTTACCCTGTTTGATGATATTATCGCGTGCCAAGCTCACTTGATGGGCGAGCACTTTATTGTCCATAATTGAGCAGACAATATCGAGCGCTTGCGCTAAATTTACGCCACCTTCCAGCAACAAACCGAGCGCATAGCAAAATTGCACCACGGCACTGGTGCGTGCCAGATAACCAACTAACGGGAGTTTCAAAATAAATGCATCCCACTGGCGCCCTCCTGTTGCAGTACTTTTCCACCACAAGAATGCACCTAACACTATCACTACGCCAAAAATAATCAGCAGGTAATGCCCCGTTAAAAATCCTGACACTGCCATGAGCAAGCGCGTTGCTGCCGGCAACTGTTTGCCTTGCGCGGTAAACACCTCAGCAATTTTTGGCACCACGAATGTGAGCAAAATCATGACCACGCCAGCAGCTACCCCCAATTGAATAAGCGGCTGCTGCAGAGCCCCTCGTATTTTTTGTGAAATCGCTTGGTTGCGCTCAAGATGTTGGCGCAATCGATCTAAAATTATCTCTAAGCGACCGGTAGCTTCACCCGCGCGCACCAGCTGGACATAAATATTGTCAAAAGTTTTTGGATATTTGTTGAGTGCATCGGCAAGCGAAACACCCGTTTTTACCTCATCCTTGATAGCAATCAACATCGTGCGTGCACTGCCTTTAAATTGCTCAGTCAGTAACTCAAGGGCTTGCAAGAGCGGAACGCCGGCACGAATTAAGATGGCAAACTGCTTAGTCAGCGCTATTTTTTCTTTGGTAGAAATGCTACCGCCAAAAAGGTTAGTAAAGAAATTGCCCGAACCTGCCCCTGCTGGTGCAATGCTGATCGGGTACAGACCTTGCCGCGCAAGCTGCTCGCGCACCTGCACCAGTGATGGCGCATCCATGGTGCCACTAACTTTCTTTCCATTCTTTGCAAGAGCTTGATACGAATAAAGAGCCATAATACTATTTTCCCGCTGGTACGCTCACGATTGAGCCACAACTATTTAGGGTAAAAATCTTTAGAATACGTTATTTTTATCTAGCCTAAACAGCTTTTAGTAGTAATATAAAAAGCATGCTTAATCAAGCTCTTCAAGAATGATAGGTGCGCTCACGTTTGTCATCTGATTGTTGAAATACCATATTAGTCGCATGATAGCCATTAAAGGGAAATCATATGATCACCGCTCTCTGTTTTTTAATCATCACTGCATCGCTGATATCAAATACCTGCATTGCTATGGAAGAAGTTTGTAAGCAGTTAGAAGCAAAGCTGGATACATCTCAGACGGCGGCCATACAAAAAATGGTGGCACAGGAAATAATTGATAAATTACCTAATAGAACACGACAAGAGTTAGGGCTCCACGAGATCGAACGTGAACATTTTATTCACTACAGTCCCGTCGATGATACTGATCAAGAAACAGTCGTAGTAGCTGCCCGCTCGTATAAAGAACATCGCATGCAAACGCCAATGACTATCTTGGTAGCCAAAGCACATCATGAAGCTTTAGGACAGATAATAACCAATGAAAAAGAGAAAGATCCTGAGTTTAATATTGACTATGCTACGCCGGTTTATCTAAAAAAAGCAGACAACGAACTTGAGTTACAAGGCTTTCAAACACCACTCATATTGGCAGTAGAACTGGCATTACCAGACAAGGTTGTGTTACTGCTCAGTGCAGGCGCCAGCTTAACGTACAAAAATGAAAAGCAGTTACCTGCGTTAACCGTATATCCTTCTTATTTTCCGCTTCCTTCCACGTATTACCGCTTATGCGCGCAGCAGCTGGCAGAAAGTTTGCACAAAGACGCTTGCAAAGAATATTTAAAAACCCACATTGAACCACCTAAACTGCTTACTTTCCAAACAATATTAGAGCTATTTAATCAGCACGTTATTGGCAAGGGCCAAGAGCCACTTTACCCCGAATCGGTAATTACTGGACTGGCAACGGTACGCAAAAAAATAGAAACAGAGAAACGTTCAAATGAAGAAGCAGAAAAACATACCACTGCCATAGCAACCGCCTTCGCTACATGGTGCTTTCTTTCTTAAGCACACCAGTGCACCAGTTAAACATTTTTAAATCTCATGATAGGCTAGCAATAATATCTGTCGCATGAGCGACACGTTTGTGTTATTAATCCCATAAGGAGTTTTTTTATGAAACGCATACAATATGTGGCATGGTTGTGCGTATTCTTCATGACTTCTGATCAACATGCAAGATCAGTGGAGCCGCACGAGGTTTTTCTTGGCAACATTGAGCAACGGCTACGAGATCCAAATTATCCTAAAAAAGAATTACCTAAAAGCTTTGCTCTCTTGCTGGATCTGCTCCGCTACGCAAAAACAACTGATTATCCGCTGACCTATACCAACTCATTATTCAAAGTATTCAACAATTTGCTTAAGGGCAGCGAATACGTGAATCCGTACGCATTCATCGAATTTCTAGATGCAATACCGTCCTTAATGCAAGACTATTTTATTGCGTACAAGGTCAATAAATATTTGAGGAGCCCGGACCATCTGCATCGGCTCAGTGCACTCGGGCGCCTGCAAGAAAGTTTTTCAGTAATTCTTTATGACAGCTTCATTTCAGGCTACTGTGCCTTTAAGCAAGATCCTGACAAGTTTTTGCAAGAATTAGCGCTTAACACCTTTATATTGGCAGAAGAAGAGATTTCCATTCAAGTGCTCAGAAATAGCTTTATTAAGTTTATAGACTTAGCCATCAATAAACTTGTATGGAGCATCACCGATCCCCTCTCTGCATGGCAAACAACAAAAGCAATTGCTGAAAAATTAACTGAGCTAGAACGCTGCAATGCTATCGATGATATCGAAGATTTGGATGATCTCTTTTGGTCGTTAACACACCGCTTTTGCTTTTTTGTAGACCTTGAAAGTCATGAGTTACCACTCACCTTTTACGAAGCGATAAAAAAGGAACTCGATCGCCAACAATTCCTGTTTCTTGATTTAGAGGAACAAGCCTCATTTTTAGAGAGCAAACGCTCTTGCCTGACACGCACCTTACTGACGTTTGAAGCCAAAGTAAGAATGACCGTAAAGCTATAAAATAAAAGAGCCGGCAGCGGGATTTGACTTCCTACTGCCGGCAAAGGTTTTTTAATTTAATACTTATTGATGCGATCGTCTGAATGGCGCGGTAATCGTTGACCATGCATTCTTCATAAACGCCTTGAATCCGGACTCTTGTGCTACTACCGCAGACTGCGGTTCGCCCATCATGTGCATTTGCTCATCAGCAATCACACGTTGTTCAGTAGCTGCTTGCGTAGCAGGTGCTGGCATGATTCTGCCAACACGCACCACCACAAATTGCTCAGGAACAAGTAGCTTACGAACGGTTTCTTGCACTTCTTGTAAGGTTATCTTATTGAACTCAGCCATACGCGTATCATAAAAATCTGCCGGCAAGTTAAATCTATCAAGCGCAACAAAAGCAACCGCCATAGATGCGCTAGAGGCAAAGCGCTCGATAATACCAGTTTCTTGCGCCTTCTTTGCATCTGCCAATTCCTGTTCGGTCAGCGTGTCAACGATGCCAGCAAGCGTCTGCACAATTGCTTTTTCGGCTTCTTCGACCCGATCAACAGAAACTAACGTACCAATATGCATGATCCCCGGATATTCCATTGCACCTGACACGGTAGAACCACCAATGCCATAAAATAATCCTGATTCTTCGCGTAATTTAAAAAGACGAGAGCTCATAGAACCTGCCAAAATATGATCGAACAACCGTAACTTATCAAAGTCAGGATGCATACGCGGTACGGAAAGGAGCCCAAAATTAAGTGACACTTGATCGCGGTCTAGATAGACATCAATACGTTCTGGCGTTGTTGGTGCAACTGGGGGAAATACTGCATCAGCAATTTCCGGTCCGCTCCACGCGCCCAGATATTTATTGATCAATTCAACTGCATCCTGCTCATCAATATTGCCGACCACTGACATGACGGCACCATACGGACTGACATACTGGTGGTAAAAATCCAACAGATCTTGCTTAGTGATTGACTCCAATGTAGCTAATGTTTTTTGCATACTCTTGGTATACGGATGCTCTTTATAAATGGCATTCATAAGAAACTCGCCAGCACGTACTCCTGCATTGTCCCATGCCGTCCGGAGCGAGCTAATCAAACGAGCACGTACCGTTTCAATACGCGCATCATCAAACAGCGCTTCAGTCAACATCTGTCTGGCCATATCCAGCGCAAATTCAAACTGTTGCGTCGGAGCATTGATCATCATAACCCCCGCATGCATTGATATACTGATACCACGCGTGGCCAATTCATGACTCAACTGCTCAGTGGTAAACTGCTTAGTATCTTCTGTAAGCAATGAGCTGGCAAAGAACGTGAGGCCCGGCTTATCTTCTGGATCAAACACACTCTCTCTCATTTTCAACGTAAGATACGCGAACACGGTAGGAGTGGTACTGTTCTTGCCATAAAGAATTTTAAGACCGTTTTCTAATTGATGTTGAGTTGCTTTGGGGAAATCAAATGCCGGACGCTCTTGCTTGCCCACGGTGAGCGCATAACGCGCCTCTTCTACTGGCGTAGTACGCACACGGGCCGCCAAGAAGCGTACGTCTTCTGCATCTTCAGCCTCTTGCGTTGCGCGCCATCCCGCCTTTTGCTCATCATTTGCTGGCAACAAATTAATCTGATGCATTTTATCGCTGGTCAGATACGTGGCAACCAGCTCCATCATCTCTTTTCTTAATTCAGGAGCAGTCTTTTGATTGAAATGCTCAAGATAATTTTCATCACCTAGCACCATAAAATATTTGCCTATTACCATGGCCTGCTCTTCAATAGACTCCAGCAATCGGAAAAGGCCCATTCGCGTCGCTTCGATAACTTTATCCATTTCTTGATCGCTGATTTCTTCTTCCAGAAGATTACCTATAACGTTGATAATTTCTTCTCTGATGCGTTCAATGTTGTCTGCAGATGTTGGAGTACATGATATGGCAAAGAGGCCTTCTTCGGCAAAACCGCTATAGTGCACGTGAATGTTATGAGCCAGCTTGAGCTCTTCAACCACACGCTTGTAAAGTCGTGAACTTCTATCGCCACCCAAAACAAGGGCCAAGGCATCAAGTGCATACTCTTTATTGTCTTTGAGGCCTGGCACTTCAAAGGCAAACCAAGCCATCGGTTGACTTACGTCACGATGTATCGTCGCATTTACTACCGTGTTATTTCTGTTATGCACACAGGGTGTTCTTTGATATGATTCATCTGCTGGAATAGCACCAAAATAGTTTGTTACCTGAGCAACCGCTTCATCAGCTGCTACATCACCCACAATCACCACCGTGATATTATTGGGCACATAATGTTTCTTGTAAAACTTGAGTAAATCCTGCCCATGCACTGACCAGAGATCCTTTTTGTACCCTATAATTGGATGCATATAAGTACAATCAGAATACACTTCACGCAGTAGCTGCTCAGACGTCATACGCTGGGCACTATCACGATACCCTTTCAGCTCTTGAATAACTGTTTTCATCTCAGAATTGAGTGGATCATCTTTGAACGCACAATTGACCATGCAATCAGCCATCATTGGCAGCCCCTCTGTCCACTGGCATGATGGTAACGTACAGAAAAATACGGTAGAGTCATGGCTTGTAAATGCATTGTAGATACCGGCAAGCCGCGCAAAGGCTACTTTGATATCCGATTCGGAAAGTAAATTATTAGTACCTTTAAAAATCATATGTTCAATAAGATGTGCTATGCCACGCTCATCATCAGTTTCATCGCGTGAACCAGCATTGACACAGACGGATATATTTACTTTTGGTAGTCTGTGGTCTGGACGGACTAAAATCGTAAGGCCATTGGGCAGAACAGTTTTGTGTGTCATTGTTTCCTGCTGTGTTGTGGGTAAAGTAGCGCTGTTGATCGGTATAGGGCTCGCACAAAGATATGCAAGCAGTGACAATTGGATAGACCTCAAACGACGGTTGTACTTCATTGGAGCACCTCGTGTGGCGGTTAAAAAATATTTGCTATTTAATAGCGGGAAATCCGCTAAAATCCAAAGACGCTTTAAGGTACCATGGAATACACGTTAAAGCAATGTAAGAAAGCCACTTTTTAGGGGGTTAAATTACATTGCACAAAAAATACTAAACCCCCAACGATAAACAACTGGGGGTTTAACAAAGATCAGTTTAAGCACGCATTATTTACTTATTATTATTTACTCCGGAGTCTGGGCAAGGAGGGCTAGAAAATTCTGAAGCTCCAAAAAGTGGGGCAGAGAATACTTCACCTTCCAATTCACAGATCTGCTGATATCTATCTCTAAAATAGGTCGAAGGGTTATTCTCCATCCCCTCAACCATGGCAAGCATCTTGAGTTGAACACGAGATAAACCATTGAGAAGATCAAGTGCCGCTTTTTCCTTTTTTTGATCCTCTGCTACGAGCTTTGCTATCAAATCTTGCGAAGCCTTTTCTTGCTCAATTTTCTCAGCTTCGAGCTTTGCCAATTTTTCTTGTGCGCGAAGTTCCCGCGCGCGCAGATCAAAATCTTGTTGCTGCTGATCAAAATATGTCTTAGCGCCCCAAGCTACGCCAGCACCTAAGGCGGCTACTCCACCCACAGCTCCTGCTACAACAAGAACTGGGGCACCTGCTATTCCTGCTGCAACCGCAGGAGCTGTCTTTACAGCAGCTGCAACCACAACAGGGGCTGCAGTCTTAAGTAGATGTTCACAGGGAAAAGATAAATTGCAGCCATTAAAAAATAAAGTGCTGCAAAAACCATCTGAATGAGATATATGGCCAATTGGCTTCTTAAAGTCCATTGGCTTAGACTGAAATGTGAACGATGCAAAAAAGGATAAAGTAATTATCAAAGTATACTTGTTCATGTGCGTTCATTGCTTTCGTAAAATGATTAGAGTTGCTTCTGCTTAAACTGATGGCGGCAGTATATAAAAAAACTTATCATCTGACAATGAGTAGTAAGTGCTACCAAATAAGTAGAAACAATATTTATTTATTTTTTTATCTTTTTTACATTTTCTCAGATAAAGACAACAACTAAAAAAATAGTTATGATTTAGTCTTCATATTCAAAACTCAACCAATATGCAGGACCCCTCATGAGTCTAAAACCATTCATTCTTGCCACACTCGCCCTCACACCAGCTATCACGCATAGCATGCACTTTGCGCTCGTTGAAATAACCGATGGTTCTTTGGGTTTTGCCGTACATGGCAATGGCGAGGTGGAATATAGGGTAGGTCCTACTGGAAATATGACTACCAAGCCCCACTTTTTTACCACCGCTGACGACCACCCTATTATAAAATCAGATAAGATAACACTAGGTAGAGGTGGCGAACTTGAAGGAGCGATAGCATCCGTATTTGGTCCAGATAATGTCATCGAAATAGCTCTTAAAGATTGCGATTTTCTTGCCGAAGTTAATGTCAAGTGGCGCTATAAGGAGGCTGCCTCTGCTTGGGCAATCTTAAATGCCATATTCTCATCACGGGAAATGGTGGAGGAACGATTCTTCAAACGCCCCTATCTTGTTACCTCTCAATCAACCAAATTTGCAGAGCTTACCTTCACTCGCCCACATGCAGGAGGCATAATCAGATTAATAGCTGAAACTGATTTAGCTGGTAATGAAACTCCCTCAAATCGTGAAGATACATTTTGCCTCCTGAGCAATCCTGGGTACTGGATTGCTAAAGGACAAGAGAAGTAGAATAAGGAACTCAATGAACACAAAATTACTTATTCTTGCCACATTCGCACTCACACCCGCTATCGCACACGCAATGCAATTTGCACACATTGAGATTTTTAATGGTAATGGCAGCAGTGCGGGTATGCTTGTTGACGGAGGAAATGAGGCAATGAAAGAGAATAACATAATTATTGGCAACAACGGTCAATTAGCGCCCTACGTAGCAAGCTGGCTCGGCGAGAATGATCAACTATCAATCACGGTTAGTGATTACATAAACTATGCATTGTTTACCGTTAGCTGGAAGTATACAGCTATCAACTATATTAGTTCTTCACATCCTCTTGCAAAACTCATCTTGGGCGAGCAAGAAAAAATCGTAACGCAAAGCCATATCAGTCAATTTTGTGATGATGGCAACACCAGCCCCGTCAGACTCATCAGACCTGGATCGGCAAGCGTGATTACCTTAACCGCCCGCAGAAGGCCGGAAAAGACGCTGCTAGAACGGTTGCGTGCACGCCCGGAAGCTGAGTAAGCAAAAATAAACAGAGAACTACATTTCATAATTTTCTTCCTTATTAATTGATGCTTAATTCTTAGCCGATTGATGTTTTCTGATAAATTCAAAGCGGCCCTCATCAGTTAAAAAGCGAATAGCCACTTGGGCATCTGCCAATTCAGTAGCCATAGAAGGTCTAAATAACAAACGACTACATCTTGTCTGCGTAGCCGCTCGTGCAATTTCTGGATAAGCAGTTGTAACGCTCAGTTCGGCAAGATAACTATGAAGGCGACATACTACCAATGAGTGCATGAGAAATAAACTGATTTCCTGTGCGGTTAACTGGTGCATAGTATCTTGTTTACATTCAAAATGTCTTTCAAGCCATGCTACATGCAGATCACTCAAATCCCTGAGCCCGCAAGTCAGACGAAATACGCAGCCTAGTGGCATTGTTTCTTTCTCTAGCAGAATGAGCGCCCTCTTATGCAATTCTATTTTTGAATGCGTACTGTTGCATAATTCCTCAAATTTACTCTTAAATAATTCACCTATACCACCCGGCTCAAAGTGCTTTTTGACCAAAGCGGCAACATCTACCTCTTCTTTAGCACGTTCATTGATCTTGGTTTTAGTACATTCATGACTATTTTTTGGCGCCGCACATATCGACCCTGTCACTAGTATCATTATTAACGCTTGCCTGATCATGAATTTACGTTCTCCTTTTACGCCGTTACGAAAGCAGTATCTGCTGGCAACGGCTCGTACGCTGGCCGATGGCGAATCACCTGCTCAGCGCGTGCCATCAAATTAAGACGCACTTTCCAATCATTAATCGGATTTTCATCATTGTAGATATAGAGCACATCCGAAATGCATTGATATCTGCCGGCTGCCATTTCGAGCATCGGATACATTATTGCCTGATCCCACGTGACCATAAAGAAATTATCTTCAAACATCAGATCTTCTTTTTTTATTTTTTTGAAAAGGCCAGCATAAAATGAGCGCAGATGCGAAGCCAGCCACGGGTACGCACGATATTTATTGTGCTCAACTACCGCAATCGGATAGCGGCGACACATACCCATGTGCGCACTATGTGAGGTAACGTATTGCCCATAGGTGAGCAATATTGGTGATTGTTGGTAGGCATGATTAATCGTTGCCAAAACATGCGGATGCGCAAACCAGTCATCACCGTCGAGCGTGATAATAATTTCATCATCTTTGCAGGAATGGATTGCATAATATAAGTTTGCAAGCGCGCCGCGACGTGCACTATTTTTAATGAGTTCAATCTTGAACTGATGCGGATGGGTTGCTATATACTGCTCAACTAACTGCGCAGTACCATCGGGCGAATTATCATCGACATACATGACGCGAAAGTTACTATACTGCTGCTGCCAAACGCTATCCAGATTTTTCTGATACCAATCTTTATTATTGAAAGAAGGTATAACGATTGTTATTGGCTTTTCGGTATTTTGCACCGTTGGTTCAATTTTAAAAGCGCGCACTATATGCTGCGCCGTAATAATTGTCACCACACACACTACCACTCCTAACACCACCGTATAATTTTTCATGCTTCTTACTTTCCTTTTTTACGATGCTTGAACAATAGTAGCTCGTTCCTGTTCAGTTAAAGGACGATATCGCTGCCTAGTTCTGATAACATGGCCATTTTGCTCTTCAAGCTGCGGACGAATGCGAAACTCACTAATCGGATTGGTATTATTCCAAATGTAAAGATATTCTGCAAAGAAATGGTAATGCCCGCCAGCCATTTCAAGCAGCGGAATAATAATTGCCTGATCGGTAACTGCCTCCATGAAGGCATCGCCATACAGAAAGTCTTCTAGCCTTATTTTCTTAAAAAACCCTGCGTAAAAAGTAAATGGGTGAGGCGCTGCCCATCTGGCTAATCGATAATCATTGTTACGCTCTACCTCAGGGCTATAGCGTTTGCCCCAAGGAAATCGTCTTTTCGGATTCAAATACGTCAAACGATTGCCATACGTCATCAAGAGCGTTGGATCAGCCTGGTAGGCATCATCGATCACACTTAACACGTTTTCATGTGCAATAAAGTCATCCCCATCCAGACAAAAAATAATTTCGTAATCGTGGCAACTGTGAATCGCACTATAATAATTAGCAAGTGGGCCACGCCGCTTTGGATTTCTTATCAATTTAAAATCAAAATGATGCTCATGCGCTGCCACATAAGCGCTCACTAAATCGGCAGTACCATCCGTAGAACAATCATCAACGTATATCACACGAAAGTTGTTGTAGCGTTGCTGCCAGACGGAAGCTAAATTTTTCTTGTACCATGCTTTATTGTTAAATGACGGAATAACAATAACTACTGCCTTGCCGAGATCACTGCCATCGCACTGGGCACGCACAAGCGAATGAGCGATGTCAAAAAAACTTATTATCAAAATGCTAATCAGTAATCGCTTGATCAACATCATGTCCTTCAGGCAACCGGCGAATCACTCTCACCTGGTCATCTGACAACGGTGAGTACGGCTCTTTGCCGCGCACAAAACGTACATTACTTTTCATAGTTTTTAAACGAAGGCGGTGTTCACTAATCGGATTGCTGTTATTATAAATGTACAAAACATGTGGAATAAATTCATACCGCCCACCCGCCATTTCAAGCATTGGGATGGCAGTGACAAAATCTATGCATGCTTCTATATATGCACCATCACGCATCAAATCTTCTTGCTTTATCTTTTTAAACAGACCGGCATAAAACGAGCGCGGATGCGTTACCACCCATTCAGCTTTGCGATAGCTATTGTTCGCTTTAACGTCAGCTGGATAAGCGCGCGCCCAAGAACTGCCCCTTTTCGGATTTATATAATTTATAAATTGTCCATACGTAAACAATAACATCGGATCACATTCATACGCATAATTAATACGTCCCAGCGCTTGCTCATGTGCAAAAAAATCATCACCATCTAGACAGACAACAATTTCATAATCTTTGCAACTATGAATCGCGTTGTAATAGTTGGCTAATGGACCACACCGTTGCCCATTTTGTATCAACTTAAAATCAAAATGATGCGGATGGGCAGTGACATATTCTGCCACCAGTTTACCCGTTCCATCAGGAGAACAATCGTCAATATATATCACGCGAAAATTAGAATATTTTTGCTGCCAGACAGACTCTAAATTTCTTTTGTACCACGCTTTATTATTAAATGAAGGAATAACAACAACAATGGGATTCTCATGCCAAACAGTATCATCCGCGGTCACTATTGTTGCGTGCATTGCTATTATGCACAACAGATATGATATGAAAATGCTATAATAAGGCCTCATGGGTATTACTCCTTTGTTTTACATGAGTGCTTTGTTGGCCATGCTCCATCAATTGATACGATTGATCTTGCATGCGCGCTAAATCTGCTTCCATCATCAGTACTACTAGTTGATTAAAAGTGGTAGTTGGTTGCCAGCCTAATACCTGATGCGCCTTGCTGGCATCACCTAATAAATAGTCTACTTCTGTCGGTCGAAAGTAGCGCGGATCAATCGCTACCAACGTACGACCGGTACGTGCATCAACACCACATTCATTCAAACCAGTTCCTTGCCAGACAAGAGGAATATCAACGTAAGCGCACGCACATTCTACAAATTCCTTAACCGTGTGCGTCTGGCCAGTTGCTATTACAAAGTCATCAGGTACACCATGTTGTAAAATAAGCCACATTGCTTCCACGTAATCAGGCGCATACCCCCAGTCTCGATGCGCATCAAGATTGCCCAAATAGAGCACTTCAGACGAACCGCATTTAATACGAGCAAGTGTGGTACTAATTTTTCTGGTGACAAACGTCTCATCGCGCAGCGGTGATTCATGATTGAATAAAATGCCGTTGCTTGCAAAAAGTTGATATGCTTCACGATAATTTACGGTAATCCAGTAGGCATACAGTTTTGCGACAGCATACGGCGAACGCGGATAAAAAGGGGTCTTTTCATGCTGCGCTTCCCGTGCCGTTTTGCCAAAAAGCTCACTCGATGATGCCTGATAAATTTTTGTATATTGCGCAAGGCCGACTGCATACACCGCTTCAAAAAGCCGTGTAACACCAACAGCATCAACTTGCGCGGTATATTCAGGCGTCTGGAACGAAACTGCCACGTGACTCTGCGCAGCTAAATTGTAAATCTCATTTGGTTGCACTTCTTGCAGAATGCGTATCAGGCTTGCGGTATCAGTCATATCACCGTAATGCAATTTTAAACGCTGTCGATCATGCTCGCCCAGATTATGCAGTACCTGTTTTAACCGCCATGAATTCTCAGTTGAAAGACGCCGCTGCATACCATGAACTTCGTATCCTTTTGTTAACAGCAGCGCAGCCAAATAGGCACCATCTTGACCAGTGATTCCGGTAATAAAAGCACGCTTTGGCCGAAGAAAACCGGATGCAAAATGATTCATATACTATCTCCAACATTCACCTGATGTACTTGAGCATACTGATCGCTTTGTTTACTAATATACCAGTCAATCGTCTTTTGTAATCCTGTCTGCAGTGACGTTTTAGCACGCCAACCAAGGGCAGTAATACGCTCAACATTAAGTAATTTACGCGGCGTTCCATCTGGCTTGCTCTGGTCAAACCGCAATTGTCCGCCATAACCGATTATTTGCTTGATCAGCAACGCAAGTTCAGCAATTTCAATGTCATACCCAACACCTACGTTAATGGGCAACGAATCGCTATAGTGGTCCATTAAAAAAAATGCTGCTTGGGCTAAATCATCAACAAACAGAAACTCACGGCGTGGCCGGCCTGTTCCCCAAATAGTGACGTAAGGCGCATTTTCAATAGTCGCTCTATACATACGTCCAATAAGCGCAGGAATAACATGGCTCGATTGATCATCAAAATTATCACCAGGACCGTACAAATTAGTGGGCATGCAGGAGATGAACTGCGTACCATATTGTTGGTTGTACGCCTGACACAATTCAAGACCAGCTATTTTTGCAATAGCGTACGCTTTGTTGGTCAATTCAAGTGGTCCGGTCAGCAGATACTCTTCACAAATAGGTTGCGCACAATCACGCGGATAAATGCAGGAAGAACCAAAGAATAGCAATTTTTTAACCGCATGCTTATGCGCTGCGTGAATGGTTGCCAGCGTCATCATCAAGTTATCGTAAATAAAGGATGCTGGTTGCGTAGCATTTGCCCAAATGCCGCCCACACGAGCTGCGGCAAGCAACACGTGCGTTGGTTGCTCAACGGCAAAAAATTGATCAACTTGCTCATGATTTCTTAAGTCTAGCTGCTCGACAGTACGCGTAATAAGTGGCGCTAAGCCCACAGCGCGTGCATGACGCACGAGTGCTGAACCAACAAGCCCCGCATGTCCTGCTATGTACGTTTTCTGACGTTGCACAGGCAAATCTCTACTATTAAAGATGATGCCGAAGATGATTATTATCTTTAAGATGTGCCACTAATGTACGCACTTTTTCAGCAGACTCTTTTTTGGTAATAAGCAGCGTATCACCCGTTTGAACCACACATAAATCATCAACGTCGATCAAGGCAACCAGCTTGTGCGGTACATCAACCAGATTGTTATGTGCATCGATAAGCACCATATTGTTCTCAGCCGCATATTTTTTCTTAAGGCTTAAAAATACGGCAATATTGCCTACATCGCACCAAGAGAATACGCATGGTACTACATTTACCATGCTGCTTTTTTCTATAACGGCATAATCAACGGCTACGTTCGGTACCGTGCTATAGCTGCCCTGTCCGCTCATAAATGCTCGTATGCCACTCATGAGCTCTGGCGCATACCGATCAAATTCTTGAATAAAGCGCGATACTGATGCAGCAAATACGCCTATATTCCACAGCATATTATTTTGGCACACGTAGCGCTGCGCATCTTCAAGCGCCGGTTTTTCACGAAATGTGGTAACCTTGAACGTTTCATCCCCGGCAACATCCTCATACTCGATGTAGCCATACCCCGTAGCAGGATACGTTGGCATTACCCCTAACAAGCAAATGCGGTCATACTGCTCAACGCAGGCAAGCGCCTTGTGCGCACAGCTGACAAATTGTGCCGTCTGCTCAGGTGGAATGTATGCATCGGCATGGACAGAAAGCACTACCGCTTGCGGATCTTGCTGGGCAATTTGCAAACAACAGTAAGCTATCGCCGGTCCAGTATTGCGTGCGGCCGGTTCTGCAATGATTGCGCCAACGCGTGCCCCCACACAATCTCTTATTTTTTGTTCATGTGCGCACGTAGTAACTACCCAAATACGCTCAACCGGCACCAAGGAACTGACTCGCTCTACCGTATCTTCCAGCAGTGTCTGATTATTGTTAATGGTAAGTAGCTGCTTAGGACATTGCTCAGTACTATACGGCCACAGCCGCGTACCACTACCGCCTGCTAAAATGAGAATATATAAATGATCCTGATCATACAGCTCTGAGCGTTGAACCGCTACTAATACATTAAACATGCCGACAAACTTTACGGTTAATACAAGGGGAAACACGTACAATAGGCACCAAGATTTCATTACCACTTCTACCTTATGCAATATGAATACAATCGTGTGTTATTAGTTGCTAATTCTCTAACATGCTTTTGCTCAGGATGCAACTGGCACGTCGCAATTGGCTTAGGAGAGTCCGTTGCGATATACTAGTAAAAACCTAATGTCCCTTATAGAAAGATCTTACTATGCATATCATTAAACGCACCTATCTTTCAGCTTTGACTGCCCTGTTACTTATTAGCAGCATTACCCCAGCCAGTGCTGAAACGCTTTCTCAACAACCGACGCCAACACAAAAACAAGAAAGCCACACTGGCCAGTACATCTTAGTTGGCGCCTTCGTGCTGGTGTGCACTTTCTTTTTCTTATGTTCGGTTAAGCACTACAAAAACGCCCACTACAACACTCGCTTGTAGAGCGGTAATCAGACCTGCCCTTAGGTCGACTGAAAGCGAGGCTTTTACCACTCTGCCGCGGCTAAAACCACCTTATTTTTGGGCACATAATGCATAAAAAGACAGGGCCTAGAATTTATTACTGCTCTATCAACTCCTATAAAATAAATTTTAAGCAGCAAAAAAGCCTATTTTCTTGACAAAAGCACGCCTGTCTTATACATTTTGTTTATTAAATTTGTGAAATTATTGCACCATTGCTTAAAGTGCATTTTGTCCGAGCCGCTAGCTCAGTTGGTAGAGCAACAGCCTTTTAAGCTGTGGGTCGTTGGTTCGAATCCAACGCGGCTCACCAGGCTTCGCTCTAACGAGCTACGCCCGGCAGGCCAGGCAAAGCACCGACGGTAAAAGCCAGACTTCGCTTCAATGGCATGTCCGACATAGCTGAAAGCGACGGCGGGCGCGGCCAGGCTAAAGGATAGATCCTCTAGTTGTAGCGTATAGTTCAGCCAAAGCAAAAGGCTCAATTGTAGGCAAAGCCCTAAGGTCGATGCAACCCGCAATAAATCACTCGTCTAATTCGATGGCTTTTCCAAAGCCTTCATTTGAAATTTCGTCCCTATCGTCTAGCCTGGTCCAGGACATCGCCCTTTCACGGCGAAAACATGGGTTCAAATCCCATTGGGGACGCCATCGTATATCATCGGTGGCTTCCAGTATCAAATTAAACGGTTTTTGAGCGTCGTACACGATGTTTCTGCCAGTCAGCCTCAGGTTCGATAGTACGAGCTTAGTTAATTGACGTTTTTCCTCAACTTCAGAACCAACAAACAAATCATAGGCACATCTAGTCAAAGTCAAAACGTATTTAGCGGTAATATAATAGTTATCTTCTGCTGATTGCAGCCGACTTAATTTAAGCGTGGTATCGTCGATTTTATCACGCAAAATCTGATAATACCGATCATATTCACCATCAGAGATGCGCCCTCTAAGCTTGTCTAAATAGAGATTATCCATCATTTTAGTAGCTTCTTGGTGTTCTCTGGTGAATTCCATCGATTGTTTGGCATGCAATGAAATCTTATCTTGGTTTTCCTGATTAAGCGTTTCCTCTAGCAACTCTTGAATATCGGTAGGGAGCTGTAAATTTTTAAAAACTTGTCCAAGTTGAGCGGTGATTTCTTCTTCTCGCAACCATTGTGCACCATGTTTGCCATTATATTGGGTGCAGTGGTAGTAGACATGTCCTTTATGTTTTTCCGGGGTTATCGCTAACCCGCAATCACCACAGCGCAGAAGGCCTCGGTAGGTATAAGGTAAGCCGGCATATTTGAAACGTTTTTTATTGAAGCCACTTTTTATTTGCTGGACTTGATCGAAAAGTTCTTTTTCAATGAGCGGCGGATAGCGATGTGGATATGTGTTGCCTTTTACAACCATAATTCCGTGGTAAAAGGGATTGTTAAATAGTTTTTCAATATAGCTGTCATACCATTGTATGCCATGGTCTTCTTTTAATTTTACCAGTAACAGTTTCATCGAATAGGCGCCAGTGGCATAGAGCTCAAATGCCTGCTTAACGACGGGCGCTAAGAGTTCGTCTACAATGATATCTTTTTTGTCACCAGCTAAGGTGACATTCTTGTAGCCATGTGGCGCTTTACCAGTCCACTCACCCTTACGCAGCTTCTGCTCATTAGCGCGCTTTACATTGTCACTGATAGCGTCCGAGTAATATTTGGATAGATTAAGCGTGATACCAAATTGGAACTTTTGAGCAGCAGAAATTTTGCTGTTGATAACTTGCCCATCAGAAACAAAATGCAACTCCAATTCATCACCGAGGGCTTTTTCATAGAGCATGCCTATGCGTCTATCAAACGTATCACGAGTAAGGCGATCTACCTTGTCAAAACACACAACTACTTTATTTTTCTGCTCAAGAACAAAATCAATAATGCGGTCAAATTCATCACGCTGGTTTTTATACGCACTTTCATCAAAGCTACAGCTTTTAATGATTTCAAATCCCTTACTTTGGCAATACCGCTCCAAACGTATTATCTGAGCAGGAAGAGAAAGACCTGCTTCTTTTTGCTCTTCAGTACTTACTCGGGCAATGATGATGGCTTTCACAATGAAACTCTTAAAGCAGCAAAGCTAACAGTAATTGGTGGAATGTAATATTGACAGCTAACTTCTGGAATATGAGTTAACGTAGGTATATCCCTTATTAGTCTTCTTGTAGTGGCCAGAAGTGCTTTTTGTTTTAAATTGGCCATTGACAGTGCTCTTCCGTCCAAAATCGGCATTAGGAGATTTTTTAATATAAACTTTTGACGAGCAGCTTGAGGAACCAAGTGTTTTCTTTCCACGAGCGCATAATGTTTGGCTCGCCTCTAAACATAAAATGCTAAGAACAATGATTAAGAGTTTTTTCATGCTGTTTCCTGGTGCGCGTTTATTTGGTTTCCGAACTTCCTAATTCTTTTTCATATAACAAACGAATGCCTTCGCAGAGAAGCGTAGATCGATCTGTCTTCTGGCGATTCCTGAGGCGTTTGATAAACACCTCATCCAAGAGCTTCTCATCATCTTCTGACATATAAACGGTGGTTTTCGCCTTTTTTGGCATTTGATTTTCTTGCATCGCATAGTTCCTAAAATAATAAATCTTCGATAGCAACATTGTCGCTTAATGTCGATAAGATGTCAAATAAATAAGACTTCTTAAGCGCTTAATGGCTTGACTCTTAAGTTTGTTTTCTATAGGATATTAAAAGCAACACAAAGGCCATCGGACGAATAAGACTTTTATATGAATTTAATTCTTTTTGAAAAATACGAATCAAGGGGGTTGATAAACATATCAGGTTTAAAAAGCACTACTGTAATTACCTATAATGTTTAACAATATTTAATACAACATGACACACAGCAAGGAGTCCTCGTGATTTATGACAACAATAGCAAGCCTTTTACTTTCGGATTAATAGGCTCGCTCATATTTACAGCCATAGCAATATATCTAGTCAATAGTCACTGCCAATCAAATAAAGAGCTGGAAAATGTTATTGACGAACTAACACACTATACAGCAACTCTTGCAGAAAAAATTGAAGAACTAACAGACGCCACAACCAAACTTTCATCAGAAGTTGATGACCTAAGTTTTGAAATACAATGGAGATCATTATGAAAGCAAACAGTTACGTTATGACAGGCCTCCTTGTGCTGCTACCTGCCTGCACACCAAAGAATATACATATTGATATCACTGCCTATGCTGACACTTCGGTTATTCCTAATGGCTTTCTTAAAAAGAAATCCTTTGCTGTCATTGGTGGTTCGTATGTAAAGGGGGTCAATCAAAATAATGAGCTACAAACAAAAGAACTAGAAAGAAAAGTCTCAAATATTTTAAAAGATAAAGAATATATAGTTACAACAAATATAGAGGAAGCAGATTACTGCCTATTTTTTAACTATGGTAGCAGTAGTGAAACAAAGGTATTAAATACGCTTAAATACATCCCAGGTGAAACTTGTACAACTACAGGAACTTTAGGGCTATATCGCTATAATCAAGAGTCCGCCACCTCTGGAACGTATGTTTACGTACCTGAAGAGTATACTTTTCATACAAAATTCCTCGTTTGCTATGTATATGATGCAAAACTATGTCAAAATCTAAATCAAGATATTATGCCACCTCAGATCTGGTACGGCCTAGCATATGGCGTAGATGAATATACCGACTTAAGGAAATATCTAGAACTTCTTCTTGTACAATTATTTGATTTTTTTGGCGACAACTCTCCAGGAACAGTTTCTACTAAGGCCTCTGAAGATGATATTGAACTTCAGTTTAATAAGAAGCCTCCGATACAAAACAAAGAGGTACAAAGTAAAGATCTGAATCCAGGCAAGAAAGTACTTGGAAGACAACATAGAAGGAGAAATAGGTCCCGAGGCAATGATGAAAATGCTAACCTTGTACAGCAAGAAGTAGAAGCCTATCAGTAGCGTTGTCATAAAGTACTGTACTGCGAATTGAATAATACATCAGGATCAAGCATGAAAGAACTATTTATTTCTATAACCACTCTCATTACAGTAAGCGCTCTACTAGTTGCACTACCAGGTTGCTTTGAAAACTCACAAAAAGACGCCCGCCCTGCCATGCCATCTAAGGAGGGTCCTGTAGAACTTATATTGACACAGAATGAACTAGCGGAAATGAGTAAATGGAAAAATAAAACAATGGATAATCTAGTGATGGACGCCATGAACGGTGATAGAGCTGCTCTTCATAACTTGGGAGAGTATTTTTTCTTAGGATTGGATTTTCCAATAGATGTTCAAATGGCTAATACTTTTTTTGCTAGGTCAGCTTCACTTGGATTTGCTCCAGCATTAAATCAGATAGCTCAAATGTATATTAATGATGAGTCTAATGCTTTCTTAGGACTCGTATATAAAAGTCTTACTATCTCATTTGGCCATACCGAATTTACTCCAGCTTATCATCATTTTAGAAGTAAAATTATCGAAAATTCAGCTAAAAATGGTCAAAGAATCTCAAATGAAATCGAAAGAATAGCAACACAGAAGAAAGCCATCATCTTAAAAAATCAAAAATATATTGAAGATAAACAAAATCATAAAAAAGCATGCTGGTTATCATTACAAAACATCACTGATAAAGATTATCAATATGATAATGATTATTGGCTGGATGTTTACAATGGCGACAATGAAATATGCGATATCTCTGAGCTAACAAAGCGCGATAGAATTTATCTAGATAAGTTACATGATATTTATTATAAATCTATCGCTTCTGAGATCCAAGATTTTGATCTAAAGCTTCAAGAAATCATAAAAGAAATGGGAAATGATTCATGCTCTAATTCGGAAATTGAAAAATTAAAAAAAATAGCAAAATTTCAAGCAAAAAAGAACTATAAATATGTTTGCAAAATAGAAAACGATGCAAAGGAAGCAAGAAAAAATCTCAAAGTTTTAAAAGAATATGAAGACTCCATATAAGATAACAGCTCAAGATATCTTATACGATAAGGATCGTTGGTTTCCATTTATGTTGAAGGGAAGTTAATCTCAAATCGACTAATAAAAAACTATACTTCTAGAAATAACATCAAAACGGACTAAGATAGTATGCCTCCTCCAGCAGTGAAAACCATTAAAGATTTGATTTTTTACCAATATGCGAAGATCATTGCCTCATCAGCAAAAATATCTGGGCCTAAATTTATCATGAGCAGAATGAAGTTGCTTTCATCCGGTGAGATAAAAATGAGCCTGATATTGCGCGAATTGAAAATACAAATGTCAGGGAAGAAATGCTGCGAATATTGTCAATCAACAGATAGTCTTTCGTGGGACCATTTAATTCCTCGCATAAAGGGCGGACCAGATACCGCAGAAAATGGTGTTTGGGCTTGTCGTTCATGTAATTCTTCGAAAGGCAGTAAAGGAATATATGAATGGTATGGCCTAGATCGAAAAGACGAGATTCCACGATTGATTGTAGGTAAATATTTAAAATTGCTCTATGAAATTCACGAAAATAAAGGCTCTCTAGACGCTTCAGATCTCAATGGCGATGGAAAATTAGATGTTCTTGACCTAGAAATTATTTAGCACGCCAACCTGGACATTTCGATAGAAGAGGGCAAATCCTATGAATTGGGCTTGGTACTGGAAAGTAAAGAAAAAACACAAAGCAAAGTCAGCTTGCTTCTGGTTTACTGAAATTGACTCCTTTGAGATGTTTAAATACAAGGAAGGACTTGAGTGGGTAAGAAATTCACAAAGTCGAGTCTGCTTTGAGATGCCCCAGTATAAGCTCAAAGCTATGTTGATGGACGATAATAGCTTAAATGTGTCCTATGAAGGTGGATCTTATCTCATTCCGGTTGAGAAAAAGTCATGTAACTACGGCGGCTTTTATAATTTTTTTCATTGCCCTCAATGCGACAGCAGAATGAGGAAGTTATATTTCCTACAAGGGAAATACCTGTGCCGCAAATGCGCTAACTTAGGATATTATAGTCAGCGCCTACGCCCCTCAGAACGACATTTATATATGCAAATGAAGATCGAAAAAGACTTGAAAAATCATGCGGGCAGCCTAGATAAAAAGCCACCATGGAAAAAATTACATACCTTTCAAAAAATCAGAAAGAAATATCTTGATTATGATGAAAAGCGTTTTCATGCCATACACAAGGAACTGAGAAATTTGTATGGCACAAGGACAGGGGATGATCATTATTCTTTCTTTGTACCATCTAACCTTCTTGATGTGTACGACTATAAATAGAGCTTTGATTGTTAATTTTTAATTGACTGTAAAAGCCACTCTCTAATATCGAATCCATTTTGTATTGCCTCTCCAATATCTTTTCCAATTGGAGTTGGATAGCTTCGAGCATGAGAATATAGCCTACACCATTTAGCAAGCATCTTGTTGCCAGCTTCATCATTATCATGACAAATAAGCAGAGTCGGTGCTTTTCTAGCATAATAATCAGTCACATTGTCTGGGTTTTTGATATTACTACCTACGGCAACCACAAAAGCAAAATCATGTGCTGCACAGTCGATTGCATAGGCATCAAGTTCTGATTCAACAACAACCATAATATTCTGTTTAGGATTCCCAATAAGACTTAAGCCATTCATGCTGCCAGAAATAGCAACATACTTGGGCCACGCATCTCCTTCTCGCCAATCATGGCGTCTCACTTTTACTCTTACCACCTGGCCAGTTGGTTTGTTTGTTGGAATTACAAGTCCTCTTGGTATCCATAGCTCACGTAATTTTCCATCAGCTGAATATTGCTCATCCAAACCCCAATCGGTTCTCAAGAAGGATTGGTTTTTACTAGACCAGCCAAATTTATAATGCCGTATTACTTCTATTGGAAGACCCCGAGAATATAAAAAATCGAGCACATCACTTCTGAGTAAAAGCTGCTCATGCACTTGTTCAATATAATCAGTGATTCTTATTGTCCATTGCGCAGGTGGTTCTTTCAGGGTAATCATTTGCGGCACGTATGCTTTCTTTAGCAGTGGCAATGATATTCTTTCCTGAACGGTTGCATCAACCACTTTGACAGCTTCTTGAAATGAAAGATTTAGAAATTGACGAGCAAACTGAATCGCATCACCGTTAACACCACATTGTCGACAACAGTAAGAACCATTACACTTGCTCATCGGTTTATAAGGCTGTATGTAAAAACGATCAGTGCCACCACAAATAGGACATGATGAATGGTATTCCCCTCCTGCAGTAGAAGCTTTTCGTTGTGGATGCAGTCCCATCTGAATTGCTAAATCAAGTATAGTCATCGAAATTTCCTTTTACGTCCACGATTGGCCCATATAGAATATCCTTCAAAACGACGATCCAGACGAATAAGTCCATGCGGTCCACATAGTCCATGACATTCTGATTGATATTTTTTCATTGTTCTTCAAAGCACCATCTCTTTTTTAGTTTACAAATTACCCGGACAGCGTGGGCATCATGGACCATGATTGCGTGAGACCTGTTTTACGCTACTTCTAATCTAGGACATTATCCTGGACCGTTCATGCCTTATAACTCGTCATAGTTATCAAAAATACGCTCAGGTAACTCTTTGAATACCTTGCTAAATTCTTCTTGAGCTTTCCTTAATGAAGGAAGTTTATAGCAACGCATGCGATATGCTCCTCCTGGACGTTTATCTAGAATTGAATCTATAAGCCTTTTGATTACTCTACCAAATAGTTCTTTTGATAAGATTTCTTCACCGTTACGTTCGCACCACCCAACATAGTCTTTATAGATATAATCTTTTGGAAGCATCTCTTGCCAGACAGGGCTACTATTTTGGTCATTGGTGCCAATGAAAAAACCACCTTCACATAATACGTCATAAATATAACGATAGGGCGAGTCAACGCTACGCATTTTTATACTAAATGAATCAGCGCTTGCAGGCATTCTACGAGGATTGAAATTTGTTAGATCTTCATGCAGTAGGTCGTATAATAAGGCTTCATAGCCTCCCTGCTCCAATTGTTCTTGTAATGCTTTGAAATACTCATGATCTTCTTTACGCCTTTCTGAAACACGTATTACTAAAAATCGACGATCATCCGGATCTAGGTGGACAGGCCAATCTTCATTACTGCTTAAAATTACGTGTTTAAAATTTCTTACTACAATGCGATCCTTACCCTTGCCTTCAATAAGACAAGTATGCTCAGTAATCATCGCCTTGATGGTTCCTAACTCTTTCTTGTTTCCTCCCCACAGCGCTTCATTAGCATGAATCAAAACTGCGTTCTTCAGATGATAGTTAAAGTTAGAAACCAACTCATTAAGACTGCTGAGTGGGGCAAAATGAGGACCCAATAGTAGTCCAAGTGGTTCAACAAAGCTATTCTTACCAACACCTTGTGAGCCACATAATACCAAGGCTGTATGCACTTCAACTGGATATTGAAAAACATATGCTAACCATTTGCGCACATATATGTATAATTCTTGATCGCCATTACAGATATTGTCTCTTACGTGATCCCAATACTTTGAACTGTCTCCCAGTCGTGGTATTCGCGCAAAGCCTTTCCAAAGGTTATAGCACCCTCTTGTGCTTTCCGTTGTTGCAGGATCAAAGATAATTCCCTTGTACTTGCGCCTCTTGGGGCTTTTTAGCCAGATGTCTGCTTTACTACGCTCTATACCATCTATGCATACTATTGTTTCATCTTCGTAGTAAGTCTTAAATGACTGCCTGCTCTCAAGTGAAAAATCTTTACCATTAAGCGTGTTGATTTTTTCAGTTAGAATGTATGTCTGATCTATGTGAACAACGGCATGGATTTCATTAAATGCATTAATAACGTTGTCTTCAGCCCAGATAATCTTTTGACGGTCAATAAGATCATTATACTTTCGCTGCAAATCAATAATCTGCGATCGCACTACAACATCTAAGGAATCATCCGGAACTATAGCTAGAAAGGCATTCCAAGTGCACCTTTCATAGCCAATATCTGATTTTTCATTTGCAAGTTGATTTGCCTCTTTAGCCCACTCGCCTTTAGCTATTTCAATTTGTTGATTACGAGTAATTTTTGGTTGCCTAACAGGCTTTTTTGTAGTATTATCATCATGCATAAGTTCTTCCTATATTAAAGTCATCGCTTACCAAGGCCGATGACTTTTGTTTTTTAATCTTAACTTCGATAGAGATACTGTTTTTTCTCGTCCACAAAGCCATACCAGCAAATTAACGCTGGGCGGTTTAAGCCGATACCGACTGGGTACAAACTTGCTGTATATGATGCCTTCTTAAATCTTCCATTAACGTATGCATCAAATACATGCAGCTGCTCATCAGCAATAATCGATCCACTTGGATCAAAACCATTTTCAACCATATCTTTTCTAACAGCTCTCTCTATTTGTATTTCAAGTTTCATTGATGCTTACTTCCTTTATTCTCGAGCGCTTTTTTGCGCTTATTCCTTTGGTCTATGCGAATAAGAATGAGAAAGAAAGATGTAAGTCTTCTTATTGAGTCGCCAGATAATTTTGAATTATCATCACTCGTCGACTTATTCATACAATTGAATCTCCTACAGCTCAGATTTGCTCATCACTGTCTGCTTGAGATTCGATTGATACCTTTTTCCATTTATTAGATGATATTCAATAAACTGGACAAGCTTGTCCTTGGGATAAAGAACTCGGCGACCTAACTTAATGAACGGTGGCGTGTCACTTTTTATACGAGCAAAATAGGCAGAATCAAGGCTAGGGTATAAACCCAAATTCACTAAATCATTTGTAGTAAGAAAATCTGGCAATATATCAATTTTTTTAAGCATAAATTACCTTTTATGGCTTTTAATAATAAAAGCCACATTAAAAATTATGGAATTAGAAATAGGAAAATAGCTTGGCCATAAACGCTCTAGGATCTTGAGGTTTCTGACTTACAGTTGGTGAGGCTGTTCACACCTGCAACCGAGCGTTGTTGCAATACGCTCTAGGATTTTAAGGTCCCTACCCTGCAGTTGGTGATGCTGCTCACACCGGTAACCGAGGTCCGTTACAGATCACTCTAGATTTAAAGACTCATCGTCCGCAGTTGGCGATGCTGCTCACGCCTGCAGTTGGTGATGCTGCTCACACCGTGCAACTGAGGTCTGTTGCAAATACACTCAAAGGAATTATAAGGCAGATTTACACCAAAAAGCAACTACCTACTCATATTGGATAGTAGCTAGTCGTATAAATTAAGCACTTTGATAAATCAAGTGGAGCGTCGCTTCTTATGCATTGATCTGGGTTAAATCTCCAAGAAATCTTTTTAATTTTTCAGCATCCATTAAAATAATTTCCCAGCCACAAGTAGATGCTCTTTCTCTTATATTTCTTCTTTTAACAATCTTAAATACATTGCTTAGACGGTATCTTGTAAGCATACAAATTATTATTTGTTACCAAGCCCGCAGTCATTTTATTGTCAGAAAGTACTTCTATAATATATCGTTGATAAGGGTTGAAAATAAACGTTTCAGCTGCTACACACGTTACATCATCAAAAGAATTAATTACTGCCTCCAAATTGGTCTCGAGAATTGGAAGCATATCATCGCTCCATTTAATAGAAACATCTCTGTCGAGCGGCCCTTCTATTAATTCTTTAACATACGCTGGTACTTCAAAGGGCCCGTGAATTAACTCTTCTAAAGCAGGAATAATATCGTTTGGATCATAGCCAATATCAACTTTTAGGCCAATGCGATTCCAATCGATCTTACCTTCAGAGGTAATTGGGTACATAAATTTAAACGTTGTACGTAATTGGTGATCTCTTAGTTCCAACGGTAATTCTGTTCCTAACGTTTCTACACAATCTTTTAATAATCGATTAGTCTTTAATAATTCTAAGAACATATTCGATTTTTGCTTAGGCTCTATCATTTTCAAAGCCTTCGAAAGTATTGCTTGGCTTTACTAAGCCCACAGTCATTTTAAAATCAGCACGTATTTCTATAATGTAGCCAACTTTGGGATTAAAAATAAATTTTTCGAATGATACACACACTACATCATCAAAGGAAGCAATAATAGCATCCAAATTGGTTTCAATTGCAGGGATCCCTCCATTATCCCATTCAATATACACACGCTTATCCAGCGGATCTCTCAATAATTGTTCGAGTGCAGGAATAATATTGTTTGGATCATTCCCAATCTCAATCTTTTGCTCAATTTTTTCCCAATCAATCTTTCCCCATTCTGTAATAGGATACATAGCCTTGAATAACCTCTCTATTTTATTTGATGTCTCACTTGACAACAAAGTTGCCTTCAATGCTTCTACACATTCCCTAAATAATGGACGATTTCCCAATAGTCCAAATAACATATTTATCCTTTTTGAGTTTTCTTTATTGCTTCAAGATGGGCATTAGATGAGCTAAGTCTTTATTCATCCAAAAATGCTAAGGCTTAACCATAACCATGCTCGCAAGGATCTTATCACATTGCATAATCCAATGCTGAGCGGTTTCCTGTGATATTTCTCCTACAAAAATAGGCTTATAGGTCTTCATAAACTCATCAAAAGGAATAAAGCCCTCTTTCTTTTGTTCTTCTTCTAAATCTGAATAGAGCCATGGATAAGATGGAACAATTTCTAAATATATTTTTTTATCTTGGCTATATAGCCAGGTTTGAGGGCCTTTAGGCAGAGAAAAAAGCCAAAATCGATGGTAATCAATTTGATTATGAGTTCTTGCGGATACGTTTTTATTATAACATATTCCCAATTCGCCTAATGTTATTTGTTCAGGCAACTGGCATTCATTAGCCAATGTCAATTGCAAAGATTTTCTGAGTGATTGTACAATTTCATTAATATGGTCAATTTCCAAAGTAATTTCAGCATTTCCCTTTTTAAGAATTACAGTAACTTCATCAAACATATGTAAAGCATTATTAGGCTCGTAATAGTAATTAAATTTATCTTCAGTATCAGGTATTAAAATTTCTATAAAAGCACCCTGATTAATTTGAAATTTACCTACTAAATTCATTTTATTATCTTTCCATTATCCCTAACCAAACCATTATCTATCAAAATATTTTGTATCGTGTCTTTTAGTTCTTGCCATGTTCGAACATGCCCATGATACAGCCCAGGAGAAGTTTCATCTAAAACTACAAATTCACCTTCGCTAATACCGATTCTTCTTTTAGACGTTTCCTTTATCGGAAAAGAATTATCCAAAGCTTTTTGGCCGTTTTTGGGGCGCGGACTTTTTATAGCATTCCCATTTTTTGTATGGTAAGGAGCATCTTTGTATTTACCATTTTTGAACTCTTTTACTTCAGGCGTAGATTTATTATTTTTCTTGTTCTTTTCAGGATCTTCGGGCTTAAGAGGGGACATTGAAGCATTATTATTTGCCTTTTGCTGAGCGGCCATTTTTGCAGCAGCTTTTGCTATTGATTCTTTGCGATTCTCTTCAATCAAAGGTATTTCGGTAGCTAGCACCACCTCTTCAAGTTGTGTAGAAAGCTCTTCAACCTGTGAACCTTTTTCGGTAGCAATTTGAATATTTTCTTTAGCAACAGATTGAGCACTATTTTTTGCAACAAGATCTTCGATGAGGATATCTAGCTTGACTAGTTGGGCTTGTTTGAGTAGCCGGTCAGGATATTGGAAAGGACTCAATGATTTCATTTCGGCAAGCACGAACTCCTTTGACGCTTGCAATCCCCGAAGACTGCCCGATTTATGTAACTGGTCAAAATAACGCACGGGCCCAACTTGTGTAGGCAACAGTTGTGGCCACCGACCGACTTCTTCTGGCAAGCAGCCATTTTTGAGCAAACACTCATGGCGCGATAGCATGCTGCGTTCTGCCATTTTCATAATGTCTATGCCAAGAGCCCGAACCAATGTTAGCTCATCACCAGTCAAGGTTCTTGTTGCAAATCCTTGAAGTTCATGGTCCCATGGCCAGTTTTCTTTAAGCCATGCATACGCGTGCATCGCTTCTTCATAAGTTCCTGTCTCTACGGTATTCAGAATCTGCGAAACCGTGCCATTCAACGTTGAAGTAATTAAATTGATCTCTTTTTTTAGTAATGAATTTCCAAAGAAGTAAGAATAACTACGCTCACAAGTTTTGCGCAAGTCTACTAAGTTTTGCGTATACAAAGACTCTTTTAAACTATTTTTAATAAACTCGATTGGTTGCTTAATGCTGTAAAGAGACTTTGACGGTACAAGTGCTGGATTCTGAAGTGTTTCTTCTATACTTTTTTCTACCGCTAATCGTTGCTCATGCTGTGCTTGTTCTTGCGCGGTCATAGTATAGCTAACTTGCTCAGGACGCCGGGCCAAGAGTTCCCCGCTACCAGAACGAGCAGTATTACTGTCGTTATTAACAGCACCAACACTTATGTGCGGTACTGGCCTACAACCTGATGAAGAAGAATCACTAACCGATGCCGGTGCAGTCGGTACATTACTTACTGTTGGCGAGGCGGTACCTACGACCTGCAGTGCCAGTTGGTTATGTGTATGTTCAAACGTAGGAGCTTGGCATGATGGTGCCCAACTAACAAGCTGGGATGGTACAACTTTTTGAGGTGTTTGGGTGTTCAGAGAACTACCTGCTGTTTCCGGATTTGTTACAGAAGTAACCAACATCTTATCACGGTCAGATGGCGGCAAGTCATGTTGGACTGTCGTATCCCAGAATATCTTGGTAGCAACACCAGCAATAGCCCCGCCAGCAGAGACTAATAATGGCTCTATGATTCCCATAGCAACCACACTCAAGGTTACCGGATCAGCGTTATGTACATCAATATCGTGTAGCGTTATACAAAACTCATGGTCTTGCACCGTGATACGATAAATCTTGGCAATATCATGCACCCATTCAACATGATCAACGGTGAACGTAACTGCATGACCTTGAGAAAGATTATATCCAGGCTCAATAGACTGAGCGGCAATCCATCTATCTTGAGCAGGCAGATAGAATTTCTGCTCAGGAGCCGCATGTATGACTTGGTCACCTATGTGTAATTTTATATATTCAGGAATAACTTTTGGGCGTATTGCCAGGACTGGTCGCTCATAAGGTTTTCCTGAAGCATCAATGCCCGTTACTTTGTCCCCAACCTTAAGGTCATTTATTGCCTTATAGCCCTGAACGGTTTTAATCTGCGTATGACCAAAAAGTCCCTCATTTAATTCGTAGCACTCTTTAAGCTTATCAACACTATCGAATACGGTTCTTACACTCTCAATTGTCTGTTTAATCACTGCAATGCCGGCAACAGTGCTTAAAATAACGCCCCCCTGCGCCGTCAACAGCATCGGATGCGTCTTGAGCAGCATATCAAGACTATTTTTTAACGACTGCGCAATCTGTGCAACGTGGCCTGTACCGCTACTTGCCTTATCTAAGTGTTTAAGATATTTCCTGGTACCTCGCAGACCGGTAGAGCGTGCTAAGAAGGCTGCACATTTTCCAATTGTCTGTATACCGTCACTACTCATCAAATAAGCAAATTTTTCAGGTGAGAGCACGTCTAACGAGTGCCAGAAACTTTCTATACGAGCCGCACATGCCTCCTTGCTCATATATAAAGAACCTAATGCTGCATCGCAGGCAAATGTAATCGCCCCCGCTAGTAATTCTAGATTTTCTTGCAGGTGAATAGTTTGACCAATATTTTCAAAAAACTTTCCTAATGCACGCCCTAAGCCTTGAACAGACCGCTGCGCTAAGCTGCCCTTTGGCGTATGTTTGCTTACCAGCTTATCTTGCAAACCAGTTAGCAGTGTATTAACTTTGACGACATTGGTGGCAATAACAACCGGATCAGTATTGCGCTCAATCTCCTGCAACGAGTTGAAAATGAGTTGTTTACTTTCAGGACTGAGCGGCTCTTGCACATGGCAAGCATTTGACGTCACACCATCGGCAATATCCGCCATCTTAGTTACTAAATCCTGCTGACTATGACTTGTTTCAAGTGCAGAGATAGTTTCTTGCTGTACTTCCAAAGGTACAAATTCTTTATCGTAGGTAAGTGGGCCTTCTAATTCAACATTATTTGTGGATGCTTGTACTGTTTCTTGAATGTTTAGCGACTCAACATAAGCCTTGTTCGATATCTGCTCAGGGCTTTTCTCTAATGATTTTACTTCATCTAATGGCAGATCTTGTGCAGCGTTAAGTGATACGTTAGCTGAAGATGCTTTTTGTTCTTCAAATACTCGTACGGCATCAACATGCTCCAGGTACTCTACCGCTCTACTCAACCCTTTTCCTGCAGCAACATCTGCCTGGCAGGCTCTTGCCGCATCGACCAATAATTTAGCAGATACGTCGGTACATGGTTGATTCTGTTCTGCTGATAGTGTTGTTTCTACCTTCCAAACAAAATCGAGCCGCGCACCATATTCTGAAGAAGGCAGATATCGCTTTCCTAAAGTCATATCACAAATGAAACCAGCCCGAGTCAAAAGCTTATATATGTCAGCTTCTGGCAGCGAAACAACCTCACTAATCACCTTAATGAGTGGCAATACTGATTTATCTGGCAAGATAGGTTTTTTGGTAAAGTGAATAACTATTTGATCATCTACATCGCTTAATAAATGATTAATAACACCGATATGGAAAGCAAGTTCTTCTGGCACTATTGATTGTCTTAACACCGCAACAGACGCTTTAACCTGCGACAGAATACCAAGAGGCACACGATACCGACATTCAATTGCCTTTCTGCATACATCATCAATCAGCTTATTAAATTCTTTTATAATCACGTCCCTATTGGGAGCGGTGTCAAATATCCTCACCACCTGCTGTTCGATTGGATGTGCTATGGATCGTATAGGAAAGTCCATAGTATTTAGCTTGGCCAAATGTTTTAATACATCAAATGGCTGTTCAATCCTAAATTGATAGTGCTTAGCCTGCTGAGATAAATGAGGATAAAGATCATTGACCAAAGAAAGAGCCGGTGTTTTATAACCCATACTCATTGGGTACATACTAAAAATAGTAAGTAGTGGGATTATGGCAAAAAACACATTCACTATCATTCTTCTTTGTGCATACATCATAGTATCCAAAATATAGGTTTCATAATCATTGTAATCAGTAACACTTCGATGCTGACGTCGTATCATTCATTTTGAAAATTGTTATCAGTGAACCATCCTGCAGCATTCTTGCGATAGACATAACGTTTGCAACTACTGAAATCACTAAGCTCCATTTTTTCAGTGATGGATATACTTTATCTAAAAGACTTTCCTGAGTCACTTTAGATTCTTTAGTAAGCTTATTAAGTGCTTGCTGAAAGTGCCTACGGGTCAATAAGATGCGAGAACCAGTCACCTTAGTTGTGCATGCATATCTATACATTTTTGCTGCATCAATTAGTAACTGTATATCGCGTAATGAGCCGCCTTTGCATTGCGAAATCATAGCTGCTATAAAGGCATCATCAACTGATTTATCCAAGAGCATTGAACAATCATTATTAATAATATCTTTGAATCCTTGAACTTTTTGCTTCTTATTAGGCAATGGCATCATAATCATTTTGCCGTAAAAGCGACTCTTAATTTCTGGCGGTAGTTTGCTTACCTCATTGGCTGTACCCATAACAACTATATTCGGATATTGTTTTTCCAACGTATCAAGGATAAGCCAGAAAGCTGCAGCCGTTTGTGAATGATCCGATCTCTCTTCCTTATGATGCTCAAAGAGCTTGTGTAGCTCATCAATGATCACTACTTTTTTAGTATTGTCAGCAAAGACATCTTGAAAACACCGCTGCATATTAACAGCCGTTTCATTACAGTAATGCCCAAGCAATGACGCGGCTGGCACAAACACAACTTGATAGCCAAGCCGATGAGCAAGTGCATAGGCCAGAGTGGTCTTTCCCGTTCCTGGCGCACCAACTAAAATAAATCGATGAAATGATGGCACGATAACATCAGGTGAGCGCGAACTCAAATAGTTATAAATGCCTTTCAATATACGTGGTGCATTTCTCAAGCTTGCATCTACAAGCCATTCTGGTGTTTTGTTTTGAAAAGACGCTTGCACATGTTTTAAGACATCTTGACTATTAGAACCTTGCTTGAGGGAAGCACTTACATCCTCTACTGCAGAATCATTATTCCCCAGTTGCATACAAAGCTGCCTGAGAGAGATCTTATCTGCATCAGGAGAAGTAGCTTGCCTTTGAGAATCTATATCGCTTGAAGCTACATCCCTCGCAACGTACGTAGCAGCGACTACGTTCCTCTCGTTTGCACTTATTACATAGGAAGCATAAAGAAAAGATAGTAAGACAAGAAAAGAGAATTTATTAAATTTGAAAATCATACAATTAATCAAGTTGTTTTTATTTTTCAATAGCAAATTACATCAATCACTGAACAAGACACCCTTTTAAATTATCAGCTAATCTCATTTCTTCTTTTCTTATCTCTTCGAGTTGTTTGACTTCTTCAGGACTCATCGCTCTTGAACCTTCTACTTTTTCTAGCTTTGCCTTCTCTCTTCCTAGATCCTCTAGTCTTATTCTTTGTTCTATATCTCGTTCTTTTCTTTCTTTTTCTAGCTTCATTGCCAGTAAATAACCACCTATCCTTCCCCTCTCTTTTTCTGGCCTTATCCCATCTATCGGTTTTCCTTTTGATATTTGATTTGACATTATTAAAATTGACTCCAACATTTCCTTATCTTCTTTAGAACATGCTTTTTCTTCCTCTAAAGATAGGGAAGCTATTAAGTGATCTAATTCAGAGGATTTAGCAGTACTAGACTCCTTCTCTAGAGGCAATGAGTTATGCATAGGTGCTTCTAATATATTGTCCTTCTGTTCATCATTTTTGTGGTTGCTTGGCTTTAAATCCGCAAAAGTCGCTGAAGTAGCCGGTAACCCCATACCCTTCCGTAAACGCTCTTGTACCACTGCCACCCCCGTTGAAAGAGAAAATGGCCTTTCAGCATTTAGCCTTTGCATCTCTTCTATTTTTTCCTTTTCTGCCTTCTCCGATTTTTCCATCAGTTCGTTGGCAATCCGCATCTGGGGTTCAGTAAATACTGCTCCAATAGCTGCCATCGCTTCAGGCGGGAAAACATTAGACGTCGTTGTAAAACCACCTTGTGCATTAAGTTGGCCATTGCCCATAAGGGGAACTTTCATAGCACCTGAAATACCACCAGCAACTCCTAAAGAGCCATTTCTCGAGCTCGTCACCTGGCTCAGCTGCGATTTAATCGCTATAAGATGGTTTTGAACAAAGTGCAAATCATTTTGCGCTATACTCTCTTTATGACGTTGTTCTTCAGCCTTAAGACGCCGCTCTTCAATTGGCTCTAGTATATTATTATACTCACAGACGTCGTAGATATGCTTGTAATCATTCATTGCTTCATCGATATCCGCTTTCGAGATAGCTATAATTTTACTTTCAGTATCACGTCGTCTAAATGCTTTTCTTGCTGCAAAAGAAAACTCCTTTACATCTCTCTGACTACAATTTTTTAATAATGCTAGTTTTCCCTGAACATATTCTTTATTTACATCGATAAGCTGAACTTTGGGTGCTACATTGTCATTGGATGATATATCTTTTACATCATTCTCTAATGATGCTTCTTCTTTTTTTTCATTAGAAGAAATTGCTGATTCCTCTTCATCTAAGATACTAAAGAAAAAATCAGCTCTTGCCTCTTCGCTGGTAATACCATTAAACTCTATACATCGGGCTAAAATCCTACTCTTCAACTGCTGAGGGAGCATATTTATGCGATTTGTAGTTCCTATAAAAAAGAATTTAGGATTTCCCTTCATTGCATCAATAAATGTCCATAGAGCTGCCGAGATGCTTTTGGTATCGAAATGTGAGTTTTCAGAGTCCTCACACAATAAATTAAATTCATCAAGAATAAAAATAAATGGTCTTCCCCTTGCCTTTATTGACTTGAAAAAATCGTCTAAACGCATTGTCGTACCACCACGAGTGTCCTTTTCAAAGCATCTAGGAACAACAAACCTATGCTCCCAGGCCTTTCCTTCATATTTCTCCTTACTCATTTTATAAGCAATAGCTTTGGCTAAAGTGCTTTTTACCGCCCCAGGACGCCCAACCAAGATAGCTGTTCGATAGGCGCGATAGCGATAAAAATTGGGATCCTTTAAGTGTCTGACAATATTTTTTGCATCTTGAGGCGCGGTCTCAAATACTGAATTCATTTCTTTAATATCTGCGTTGCTCGTAAAATCAAGGATTTCTCCAAAATCTGCAATTTCAGGCAGACTTTGATCAAGGCCTCCTGCCTCTGCCATACGCTGTAGAGCAGAAGAATTTTCCTCAACTTGGCCGCCTTGCGCAGAAGAAGATGATGATGAACTAGAAGAAGAATAATTCTTTTTAGGCATCCCTTCCACAAAAGCGTGAAATGAAATTAATCCTAAAAAAAGTGCATAGAAAATTTGCTTGCAGAACATGATGCTCGCTTATAAAAATATGGTTAGAAAGAAACGATACTGCTTATGTATGTCAAGAAAGATTTAAATTTTTCCTAACCGTAACTATAAGATATTTTTTATAATGTGGCAAATGAGATTTTTTAATTCACATAGAATCGCTTGGCTGTGAGCTCAAAGTGGTACACGCGTGGTTTGCATAATCAACACACAATTAATTACTTGAGTATCGCCTCAATCTTAGCCAGAAGGTCTTTTTCAAATTGCTGGATTTTGGCTAAACCGACGTCTTTTGAAGAGCTTAAGTCGCGCGCCATTGTTCCGATCTTTTGCTTCCATGCTTCTAAAATAACATCACGACTGAGAACTTGAGCTTGAATGGCTTCCGCTAAAATTTCTAAAGAAACTCTATCAACTAACATCTTTGGATCTATCTCAGCCAATAATGAAAGTGACACGTCCAGTTCTCTGACAGCCTCCGGATAGGTGTACACCATAATTGGATGCAGTACATCTTTTGGTAATACCAATAATACGGTAAAGCACTAAAAGCGATCCCTATTCTTCCTTTGCTCTTGATGGCTCGTATATGCTCTAAAAAAAGGGATGTCATGATTCATTTAATAATTCTTATGTACCTATGCATTATTCCATCATTATCGCCATTGCATGCCGCACATGTAGAAGTAACCGCACTAGAATCGATTAATCAACAGCTATTTGATGCGATTAGAAGCGGAAAGCTAGATGAGGTAAAAGCAGCCTTTGCAGCTGGCGCGCACATTGATGCCAAAGATAAAGATGGATTTACACCAGTTATAATAGCAGCAGGACGTGGGTATGAAGATATCATTCGTTATTTAATTGAAGAAAAAAAAGCTGATGCGAATACCAAAATTGATGATTTCACTCCCCTGAGTGTGGCAGCTATGTTGGGGCGTCTTAATATAGTAAAATATTTGGTTGATGAGAGACATGTTGCTATCAATGCCATGTATAGCAACGAATATCCCGCGTTTTACTGGGCAACTAAGAAAGGCCATCTCGCTATAGTTAAATATTTTGCGGAGCGACCAAAATTTAACCCTGATATTGATGGTGTTGTTGCTATGAGTTTAGCGCATGAAAAGAATCACCAAGCCATTATAGACTATTTAATTACACGAGGTATTCCACCTCTGCCAAAGGCCAGAGGACCCAAAGATATTTTCTATAGTTATAAGGCTAATGCTCGTATTAATTTTACTCCCCTCAAGGTGCTAGCCTACAATAGAATGCCTATTGCGCCCTCTTCCGAGATTGTGGCCATGTCTCAGGGTGGCATGATGCACATCTACCAATTAAAAGTTTTAAAACAGGGTGGAACTGAAGAGCCCTGTACGGTTGAGCCGTTGGGCAATAAGATCTGGCTCACTTTAGAAGAGGCCGTTAATAAGTTAGGTGGTACGAAAGAAATGCATTGTGCTGCCAATCCAGTTTTTGGCGGGACTTGCGCTTACCATGCAGTAAAGAACGGGTTACTTGGCCTTGCAATGCTTTATGATTACGATGCCTTGGTTACCTGTTTAGATAGTGGACAGGAATGTGAAAAAAATGCTGCATGGGTTTCTGCTGATATAGACAATCTTGTCACCCTCAAAACAAAAAACTTTGACTGTGAGCGCTTTATAGAGCAACTCCATGCAAAAATATTTATGTTCAAAAATGAACCTATGTTTGGAAGTCTTGAGCCAATCAACATTCAACAAAGTTTTAGTACATCAAGAATGCATATTGCACGACATGACGTTGATAATGAACTTAATTCTCTCATGACAAATCGTTACCAAGTTCCTGCAGGGAAATATGACAATTCGTTTAGTTTTGTCGATCAAGGCACCATTCGGGCTGCACAAGATCCATATCAGATTGAACAGTATTTGACCAATTGCCAAACGCTATATGACAAAAAAAATTCATTTTATGAAATCATAGGGCAGATTCAAGGAACTGATTTATTAAAACAGATCGTACTTTTTAGAACGAATGCTCAGTACAAACATGCATTTATTCTTTCATTAAATGAAGCTTCTTTTAGTGGCTGGGGTACCTCGTACGATGGTCAGATGCATGCGATAGCGGTGATTGTTGATAAACGTGATTCGGTAGTAAATGTTATCATAGGCGAATCGAACAATGCGCCTCATTATGCGATTAAACAGATTCTTTTGGATTTTCTTAATTTATTAATCGATGACAAAAAATGTGTATTAACTAAAGATCAAATTGAGCACTTGAAAGAGTGCAGCACAAATACGATAGCGGGTCATTGGATAGAAACAAAACAGGAATTCCTACCAAGTTTTAAATCGCTGATAGATGCATATGTAGAGGCTCTCAAACAACCCACTAGAAGCAATATAGAGAGAGCATTTTTCCTACTCTCAAAGATAGAACATATATATAATCAAGCGCATGCACGCAAAGATGAGGATGAAAAAACATTTACTGCAATAGAAAAGCTTCTACCTGATAGTTTAAAACAGGGAATGCGCGCAGAAGAAATTAGGCTACACAAGATTATGCAGGACCTAGAGGGTAAAGAGCTTAATGATAAGCTATTTAGTTTTATAGGCATGAATGACCTTGCAAAGGTTAAAAAATCCTTAGAGGTCGGTGCACGGATTGATGGTAGAGATAATTCAGGAGAAACGCCACTTATGAGAGCGGTTATCTTAGGTCACCTGGATATTGTAGAATATTTACATTCTCAAGGAGCATCTATCGAAGATGTAACACCGAAAGGCCAAACGCCACTCATGCTAGCTGCCCAATGGGGAAAGCCTCAGATTATGGAATATCTTATCAACCATGGTGCCGATGTTAATGCAAAAGATAATGAAGGAAACAATATATTAATGTATGCGGCAAGTGGCGGATTCGATGAGAACAAAAAGCTTGAGATCGTTAAATTGTTGATAGAGAAGTATAAAATTGATCCGACCATTACCAATAATAGTGGTCAAACAGCTCTTTTGATGAGTGCTTATGTGGGAGCTGTTGAAGTAGTTAAATATTTCATTAATACATTGCATATGGCTATTAACTTAGAAAGTCTTGTAAACTTTATTATGCAAGACCAAAAAATTCCTGGAAATATACATTGGCAATCTCCATCGCTGACCATTATTGACTATTTAATTACAGAATATGGCTTAACGGCTCAAAAACATCCGAGTCTTACTCTAAAAGTCCTTATAGCTGCGGTAAAAAAACAGAATTTACCACTTATTAAACGTCTTCTCGAACCGGATTGTGGTATGAGCATAGATGCGCAAGACGAAAATGGCTGGACAGCGTTAATGTACGCTGCGCAGGCAGGTGATTCTTCATGGGTATATATAATTAATCCCCTTATCGAGGAATTCCATGCAGATATCAGTCTAAAAAATAAAGATGGTCAAACAGCTTTAGATATTGCTCGTAAGAGTAACCATTCTAAGAAATCTAGATCAGGAAGAGGACTTTTGTTCGGATTAGGAGACATAGAATACTTTACTCATGATAATGTTATACAGTTGCTTGAAAAACTAGAGGCTGCCAATAAATTGCCATAGCAAAGACTGTATCTACAGTCATAACTTGATATCGCACGATGTAAAAACTGTTTGGATATTCTGCAGGCTAAAGGTAAATTCTATTTCACGGTTCCTGAACATGCATACGAGGGGACGCCAACCTTCGCGCTAACGCGCTTCGGTTGGCACGGCCAGTAAAATGAATGAAGTTATAAATTAGATATTGAAAGAAAAGATAGAAGGTTGTCCGCCGAAGCCTCGGCGAAGGCTGGACAGTCCTTATTTAATTAGCACAATCCACTTTCATGCACTATGTATATCTCATCAAATCCATCTCAAATCCAGATAAAACCTATATCGGCCATACCACTAATCTGAAACAACGCCTCGAAACGCATAATTCTGGCGGTTCCATCTACACCAAACAAGACAGGCCTTGGGAACTCATTATGTTTCTTGGTTTTAAAGATAAACTCAAAGCAACCGCCTTCGAGAAATATTTAAAATCCGGCTCAGGCGGATCATTTGCTAAAAAAAGATTTTGGTGATCCTTCGCGCCAAGGCTACGTCTGGACAGGCGCCTTTTTCAGATGAATTCATCTATTAAAAATCACCATGGACATTATCGAATTTCCACCTTTCCAATGAAGACGAATATATCTATGTCTATTTGGATAAACAATATTCGATAAACTTAGTATGGCACGGCCAAATTGCAATAAATACAGCATCTGATAACCTTAATACAAGATATAATTCTGCACCACTTATCTATTGGATGTTTACTATGAAATTGTTTAAAAATGCTTTACTAATGCTCATTCTTGCTTTTTTTGCCGGTTCTATCGCATCTGCTTCAACGCAAAAAAGTCTAGAGGGTGAGCTCTTGAGTGCCATAGAAAATGGCGATCTTAAAGCTGTTAAAGCTCATATTGCCGCGGGTGCTAATGTTGATGCTACTACAAATATACTTGGCACTACTGTTCTTATGAAAGCCTGTAGTTACGGTCACGCAGAGGTTGCAAAGGCGCTCATCTTGGCAGGAGCTAACGTAAATGCTGTTAAAACAGAAGGGGGCGAAACCGCTCTCATGTTGACAAAAAATCCTGAAATTATTAAAGCGCTTATTGCTGCAGGAGCCGACGTTGATGCCACGGACGATCTAGGCGAGACTGCTCTCATGCATACTTTAAGAGACGGTGGCCCTATTGATACCATTAGAGTAATCATGGCTGCAAAGCCTAATATAGGTATTAGAAATAAAAGGGGCTTAACCGCAGTTGAGCTAGCTGAAGCGATTGCTGAGCATAATGATGATTATAATCCTCTTGTCGTGAACATTATTAATGATCCACAAGGAGATCTCGACGATCAGCTTGCCCATGCCGTGCAGTATGGCAACACAGAAACTGTTAAAGATTTAATTGCTGCTGGGGCTAATGTAAATGCTAAACGTAGATATACAGGCGATACTGCCCTCATGCTGGCTGCAAAATTTGGCAGAACTGATATTGTTAAAATTCTGCTTGCAGCAGGTGCCGATGTTGATGCTACTAATGAATACTATGGCGAAACGGCACTTATGAAAGCCGTAGAGTTTTTGAGCAGACCTGAACAATGTTCCAATATTTATAGTGTCAAAGCACTCTTAGCAGCAAAGGCTAATATTGATGCTACTAACAGATACGGCAAAACGGCACTCGAACTGGCTACAAAAAAAGGTCGTGATGACATTGTTAAGGCTATTAAGAAAAGTAAAGCTAAACTCAATTCTACCGTTCCTGAATATGCCCAGTAAGGGATGCCATACTTCGCTAAAGCTTCGTATGGCACGGCCATTTTCTTTAACGGATTAAGTAACAAGCAAATTAGAACTTTAATAGAAACATGCAAAGTATGCCCTTCGTAGCTCGAAGAGCGTAGTAGGGCTAGTCTTCGCTCTTGCGAGTTTCCAGCCGTCGCCAGGGCCTATGGCGACCACAGTCATCTGGCTGGCGCCGCTATAAATAGGCATCAGTTTTTAGACTCTTGACCGTTACTCAGTGCATTATTTGACAATTAGACACAAATACCATCAGCTAAGCCGCACCCATTTGCGATTGAGCACACCCTGGTCTATACTGTTAAACTGTTAGCGCACTCTTATCATTAACCTTAGGATCTTGCATGAAATATTTCGCAGTTGCTAGCCTTTTAACTCTTGTACTAACATTCGCTGTTCATTCGTCTGCCACTATAACTATTAATGGGGAAAATGCAGCTCATCTCATACAATCCTTCCCAGAGGGTAATTTTTTAAAGTGCCTCCCTAACAAGGAGGGCGGGAAAGATAATGTCTGCTTACGTATTAATAAAGGTACAATCGAAATCACTCCTGTTGTGATTGACCGACTCGAAGAGGTTCGCATACCTCTACGTTTCGATGCAATTAAAAAAAGCAATGACCGATTAAGTCGTTCTGAAAAATTAAGATCATTCCGTGAAATAGTTGACCTGTCTATATCGTTTAAAGATAGGGAAATCAGTGAAAAAGAAGAGGTATATCTTGAGGCTGGCATGGACATGAAGTTAGAGAACGTCATTTTGCGGTCACCAGCTGTTTTGCTTGCGGCTAAACAATTAAACTTTAAGAATTGTTTTTGTGGTCCAAAACGTCTTCTCATCATGTCGGCAAATCCAAATTCTTTGTATAAAAGCATTGTATTTACTTTTGATAAGAAATCGCTATCGCATAAACCAATAAGTGGTAAGATTGATTTTGAAACAGACACCGGTGAACTTAAAATATTTGGTGTTAAAGAAATAAACTTCGTCTTTTCTGAACATGCTCTTAAATAATCCACGGTTCAGAATAGCTTGTTTCTGAGGCAGTGTGTATCTGCATTCTGAAGTCTGAGTCAGGAAGGACATTTGCTACCAAGAGATTTTGGTAAACATCGCATTAGCATGAAAGAAAACTTTTTACTCTTTTCCTTCTTATTAGGCTGTAGCACCACACTCGGTGTCCAGCTTGAAAAAAATATGATTCGTATCGAGTACAATACCCACTTAGAACACCAATCAATTAAGTTTGGATTGCCTTATCGTATAACAATCACAAACCGTTCAAATGAACCAATCAAAGTAGATCCGTCGATTATAGGCGTTAATTTACTCTCTTATTGGGCATAGCATTTACGCCAAAAAGATCTTTGTAAGGAATCAAATGAAACCAAAATTAATTATTCTTGTCTTAATTTCTTCATTGCTTTCAGGAATATGCGTATACTATTTTTATGTAAAAAAAGAGGTAAATATGTCTGAGGGAAGCAAATATCAAATTATATATCTCAATGGGCCATCAAGCGTAGGTAAATCTACATTGGCGCGTGCCTTGCAAGATAAACTCAAAAATCCTTTTTTAATTATTGGCATTGATCAAATAATTTTTATGATGCCAGAAAAACTTAATGATTGGCATCATGGAACTGAAGCTCCCGGCTTTAGTTGGCAACCAGTTAAAGATGAACAAGGAAATATCATCGCGCATAAAATTCATACTGGCCCCTTTGGCAAACAGATGACACAAGCATTTAAAGATATTGTTGTTACACTTGCCAAATCCGGACATTACGTAATTGTTGATGATGTATCATTTGGCAAAGAACAAGTCGATGAATGGCACAGCGCATTAAAAAGATTCAATGTGCTGTGGGTTGGGGTAACTGCGCCAATCGAGATATTAGAGCAACGTGAAAGAGCACGTGCAGATAGAAAACTTGGTTCAGCGCGATGGCAAGCTGAGCGTGTACATGCCAACGTAAATTATGATCTCGTGATTGATACGCATGGAAAAAATGTAGATGATAACGTTGAAGTTATTAAACAGCTTGCAACCCGGACAGCCCCTATTTAATTCGTATGGCCCATCTTCATGCACTATGCATAGCTTATCAAATCAACAGACATACCGGGTTAAAGTTAAGCCCAGTGTTAGATAGATCAGGATAGTAAACTAACATAACCTTGGCCTGTTCCACACTTTAGTAGGTGACCCTGCTCAATCCTTATTGCTTCCATCTCGTCATATTGCTTTATTAATTCTGAGGGGTATTGAATCGTTATTGATTTGCACTTTGGACCATCCTGTGGATCATCCTGCATGCGCTGCTTATACCAAGATGTTCGAAACGGTATTCCTTCATCACTAACAAGTACAGGATCTTGGGTAAGTTGTTGTGCCACGACATCCCTAAAGTCTTTGGCTAGACCAAAAGCTCTATCAGATAAACTATTATATTTTAGGCCTTTTAAATAGCGCCCCATGCTTATACCCTCAAGCGTCCACGCCATCTGAGCAGCCATTTCTCCTACGTACTTAGTTAATTCTCTAAATTGCCACCAATCCTCATCGGGAATATTATCAATTATCTTCCAAAAGCTATCGATACTATCACGATATTCTTCGTCGTTCAGATAATACTTACCAAATATTACATTACTCAAAAAAAGTGCCATATTGCACAAAAATGCCTTCTGACTTACGGGATATATGTAAGGGTACTTTTTAAATGATTTTTCATCTGGCCCATGATATCCCATATCAAAAATCATTTTCGATTGTATATCTGAAAGTATCCGACAAAACGCTGTAGCATAAAACAAATAAGCTGCAGTACTATCTACTTTAGCGATAGTTTTTAAAAGTGTCCTCAAACCGTATTTCATTTCTGGTGGTATAAAAAATTGGAGGTCAAAGGAGTTCTCAAAAACATCTCCTAATAGATTATCAAGTTCAAATACTGTTTTCTTAAGATCATTATTGAAGGCAAATATAAGAACACGCGAGGGAAAATCAATAAATTTAAAACGAGCAATATTTGGTATACCCCCAGGAACATCTTCGATTGAAAACGGCTTTTGCTGATCTGGACGCCCATTAAAAATTTTTTGTGCGGCCTCGATAATATCATATCCATAAAGTTTTCTTATCAATACTTTAGCTTCTTCTGGATCTTCTATCTTTAACTTATTAAGACAGTCTTGCCACCATTTTTTTAAGCGAGCCAAGTGTGCTTGAGCAACAGGCAATTCAGCGTTACGAATAGCTACTCCAATACGTATTATCGGATTTCTTAAGGCTTCATCAAAATTAAGAGACGGTTTATCAGATATCCAAAAATCTTCAAGAAGTTTATATGCCCATTCAAGATCATTGTTGCCCAGATCAAAAGACTCGGTTGATAACACAGGCGAAAAAAAGAAGAGGCAAATAAAGACAAAGTTGAACCGATAGAGCATAATATTTTCTCCGAGAAATCTAACTTGTATATCCTAGCCAATGGGGTATTAGTTTACTGAAACTCTAACAAAAAATCATTACTTTCTTTAAAACATATAAGTTGAATTATCAAGCGTTATGCGCAGCTGATTATTATTTAGAGGATTTTGAAGTTTTATAGAAACATGTTAAAACAAAAGGGACATTATCTCGTGACTGGTAAGATTGAGTAGGAATGGGTTCACCCACTAACTTTTCAAGCTTAGTATTATTAGCAGAAGAATTTGATGAAGAATTTTTAAGAGCATTCAATAATCTGATAGCCGGCGTATCATAGTTATAAAGGAGTTTTAAATTTAAACCTCCTTGCTTATTATCCTTCTGATCCGAAGAGTCCATGCCAAATATAAACGAAGAAATAGAAAGTAAAAAAAATAGATTGGTTATACGAAACATAAATATCTACCTAAAGGTTAAATCAAGCTAGAGCTATAAATTATCAAATACCATATGATGAATCGTCTTCAACCACAGGGGAAATGTGAGACGGAATATAAGAAATTTGTTGTTGTGCAAGCGCAGCCAAATAAGCACTTTGCTGCTGTACCAATTGTGTCTGTTGTTGTAACATTTGCTTATGCTGCTGTTCCATAGATCGCATGCGCTGAAGATGTAATTCTTCTAGCTGCCGCAATTTCTCTTTATGCCGTCTTTCAAGAGTGTCTTCATGCGCCTCGTATGGATCTATATGCTCTATATCCTTTTTTGCCGCTACATAGTCAATAAGAGCTCTTTCTAAATGATTCTTAGTAATCTGAGCAATTTCTTCATTTTGATTTTCTTTTTCAATAATTTCTTTTACTTGCAAAGACAGCCCCCGAAAATTTCGTCCGATGATACTAGGAGCTTGCGCAAGAAAATTCGTTAGCCATTCATTCGTAACTTCAGAGTGCAGCTGTGTATGCGCATTAATGCATTTACTCGTAAATATAATTCTTTTGAACTCTGAATTAGTCGGTTCTTCAATAAAAAGACATCTCATAAGAATTCTACTTTTGAGCGTCTTAGACAATTCAGTAGCTCTATCCATAATGCCAATAAAAAAGAAGTTTTCGTTATATTCTTGTTTATCTAAAAATGAACATACTACTGACGAATTGCCACTTGTGTCATCAGCCGCGCTATTTGGATAATCTAGAATTTTATTAAGCTGATCTATAATAAGAACAGTTGGCTCTTCAATAGCAGCTATTTTATCAAGATAAGAACGTAAATTTACTAATGTTTGATTGCGATATCGACCAACAAATGCACGGCTGCTAATATATTCATATTGCCATGGCGTCTTTAAAACGCTAACTTTATGCGCAATTGCTTTTGCTAAAACCGTTTTACCAACGCCTGAAGGACCTACAATAAAAGATGAACGAAACTTTGGCCTGTCCAAGTACTCTGGGTTCTGAAGATGTTTTATAATTATTTTGGCATCCCGAGGTGCATTTTTTAATACCATTTCTAAATCATTAACCGCCATTCCTTCAAAAGTAGTGAGATTGCTGCCTGCTGCTTGAATGGGATGAGGGTCTATAGAATCATCCTTATCTTCATCAATATCATCTTTAAATCGCATGGGTTGAAAATTTATAGGATAGCTACGCTTGACAGGTGGCAACATCGGAGGATCCATAGCCAATAAAAATGAGGGGATAGAAATAATGAAAAGAAAAGAAATATAGTTTTTGCAAGGCACGGCACCTACTCCGATAATGTAATTTTGATAATGCTGCTGCGCGTAATAGTAATCTATGTTTTTGGTTTATTCAAACATTTTTTTAGACGGGCATCATTTGCCAAGAAATGGTTTTTTCAGAAATAATGAATCTGTTTAGTCAAAGCTAGGATGTGCTTTTTAAAACGCATACCCCACGCTTGCGCCAAATGCAAAGCCACTTATCTGTACGCTGCCATTGCTAAATACATTTGGCATCTTTGGACAGATTCTTTTCTTTTCATACGAATATTCGCCGAAAATGCCAAGCAAGAGACAATCCGTGAGCAGTACATTAAAACCCGTATTTACAAATAAGCCGATACCGTTGCCGTTGATTTTGCAATCAACAAAGGGTGAGTTGTTGTGTTGATGAAAGTGGAAGTAGCGTGGCCCGATTGCAAAGAAATAATAAAAGCATTCACAAACATTGAATATCGATTTTAGACCAATATCAACTGGTATCACGGTCAGGCTTGTTTTTTGGCAAGTGCTCAATGCATGGCCCCGTACTTTGCGGTAGCCGATGCTGCCATAAAAATCAAGACAGTAGCAAAAAGGAATAGATGCACTACCTTGAATTTCAAAGCCACCCTTCTTATAAATCTTCTTCATCGGGGATGCAGAAAAGAAGAAGTAACTTGGCTTTATTTCAAGCCACGGTGTTAAATCGGATGCGTACTGTGTCACTATGCAAAGCAGTGCAGAAAGTAAGGCTATTTTTTTATACATATTCATATCTTTTATTTTCATGGAACGGTAACGGTAACCGGTGAACTCATATTACCATTGCCATCAAATGCAACTAACGAATACACCGAAGAAACACCAGCTGGCTGATTATGATCTTGATAGGTAGAGGTGGATGCATCCACCGTTGCGATTTTCGTTCCATCACGATAAATAAAATAACCGGTGGTTCCGGGTGATGGACTTGGTGTCCACGTCAGTTGATTATATAGTTCGTATTCAAATCCAAAGTCATTTTTCTTTTGCGCACCTTGAAGATTTGATGCAGGTTGCAAAACAGGTGAATAGCCTAAAAAATCAATTTGCACAAAGGTAGGATTTTCGATTGGCAGATAAGAAAGTGAATAATTCGGCGTTGGTCCCGTAAATGTGACGGAATCAAAGATGCCGGTAATGCCAGACGAAGTCAGAATTATGTACGTTCCAGGCACGGCGCTTGGATCTAGGGTAATCTCCAAGGTGCCTGCTAATGATGCTGGTCCCGTAACGGCAACTAAAGAGGTGCCGCTCGAATCGATTTCGATATGTACAAGACTTCCAGGAGTACCATTAATTGGATCTGCTGAATTTAGGGACAAACTGCCGAGGGTGAGCGTTCCTCCAGTATCTGGAGAAATTGCTCCGGAATTGGCAAAGACATTTCCGGTCAAGGTTCCAATTCCGCTCAAGGTACCTCTTTGCAAACTAAAGCCAATGTTTCGACAGACAAAAATTGCTGCCCCATTGATCAATCCATTCACTTTGAAATTCGCATTGTTGATCGTGATGGTTCCTTGATAATCAGTAGTACCATTGTAAACCACCGTTCCATTTCCTCTGACAAAGACACTCGTTCCACCTGTACCGAAAATGGTATCATCAGTAAACGCAACTTGATCGCCCAGTGTCAAAAGATCACCAGCATCGGGTGCTATGAAGGTCAGAGTTGAACCAGT
>Ga0207087_1001_pt1 | contig 79794 bp, 64 predicted proteins | sample Alteio_BWMinHeat_51_FD_153544 | JGI IMG/M metagenome (GOLD analysis project Ga0207087, IMG submission 153544) | Enriched cells from forest soil in Barre Woods Harvard Forest LTER site, Petersham, Massachusetts, United States -... | ecosystem: Environmental > Terrestrial > Soil > Temperate forest >... | reverse complement strand
GTGTTGGCGTGAATAGCTTCCTCGCAAACACCGTGCGCCAGGACTATGCCCCCCTGATGCTCTTTGATTTGCGAGACTCCCTCAGCGTGGCCTCCGATCTCAACATGGATCGCACCGCCACCAGCAACCTCTTACTCGCTCATTCGAGTGCCTTCTGGGACACTCGCAGCGTCCTTCGCACCCAGATTCTCCGTCATACGGTTCCCCATTACGAAGATCTCGTCACGCTCCTGAAGCCGCAGCCTGCCGTCCCCCCAGCCCCTCAGTTCCAAGCCATTGCGAACCCTCGCCTCGAGCAGCTCCGTACCCTCTGCCAGGCACATGGCGCGAAACTGATCATTCTCGTCCCGCCTACCCCTTCTTCCGAGGACGCCATCCATCAAATGACCATCGCTTCGCAAAAAGCCGGCGTGGATGCCTTGGTGCCCATCGATCCCACCGTCCTCCCCGCCGAGTATTACTTGTCCGATGAAGTCCATCTCAGTCCCGAGGGCGCAGCTCTCTTCACCACGGCCTTAGCCGAATTCCTCCCCCAGACCATCGTTCGCGAATCTATGGCCTCGCCGGATTAACCGCGACGTAGAGATCTCTCCCGCAGGTTCCGACCACAAATCCGTCTCCCTCGCCGAAGCCGGCGACCGCTCCGGCTAAAGGGCGAGTGAGGTTCTAGGCTGACAGAGCAGTCAAGAAACTGCGTTGGATTTTGCGCGCTCAATCGCCTACTGCGGATCTTACCAGTCATATCATAAAAGTATTTATGAACACAGTATGCCTAGCGCATGTGGGTGAAGCCGCGGTCTTTGCGTTTGTCCTTGCTCTAACAGCGGCCGATTCGATTCAAGGATTTACCTGATCGTGAGTCCCTTTGTGTCTCTGCCAATCTCTGCACGGAGGGAATGGTTAGGATATAACTCTTATGTTTTTCTTCCGATACTGACAATAGACAGCCGCTGATGCGGTCGGAAAAACCAAGCGAGAGAGTGTGAACGGCAGTCAGATGATGTCTTGACGCATCCTGCTCGACGAGCCGCTCTCAGGATTTGTTGGGGCACTCTCAAGATTCTGGCGCAGCACGGAAAATTTTGCTCTCGCGACCACCGTCGGAAAAAGGTGACCCTTCAATGCATTTTCTCCGATCGTCAGCCGGCGCCGCCGATCGTATATGCGACCAAGAATGCTCCGCTCGGACGAAGGTCCGAGGAGCTCTTTGATAAGCTCTAGCTCTCCCAGCGGGATATCCTGGAAGCTCGACCGTACAAACTCGCTCCAGCAGTTCCAAGCTGCCGGGAAGTACGCAATCATGTCGTTGTGAGTAACCGGTGGAGTCTCGCGTAAAGGCTCGCCCGTCAATTGTGCATACAAAGCTCCAATCATGTCCTGCCCCTTCCCAAGTCTCAGGTGGCAAAGCTGCGTGCAGCGAGGGTTCATTTCGATGAGATAGGCTGTATTGCTGCCATCCTCAATCATGAAGTCTAAACCGAAGAATCCGGACAAACCCAGGCGGCACGCAATCCGTTCCGCGGAGAGTATCATCTGAGGGTTGTGAACGATACGCACAACTGTGGCGGGCCCTTTCAGTTGCTGCGCACTGACCACCTCAACGCAAATTCCAGCCAATACCCTTCCTTCCAAGCATACGACCGCACAGTTCGCCGGACGGCCGCGAACGTAAGACTGAACAATCAAGGCTGGCTTCAGGTGCCTCCACCAAGTCCGCAGCCAAAATCGGTCGCGATTCATGATCAACCGTTTCATAACTCCTGGAAGGTTTACCGGTCTGGTCAAATCCAGGAAGAACTGCTCAGCCTCTTCTGGAGTTTGGGCGATTTTCACGCCATTACCACCCCACGTTCCGTCGGCCTTCAGCACCGAGGGTGCTGATTTCTCGGCGTGCCAAGCCCTGAGATCATCTAGCGTGTTGACACGCTTCGTGTCAGGTACATGAAGCCTTTCCTCGCGTGCGAGCCTGAGAAGGTCATAGCGGGCGGAGACTATGGGGTAACTTTCGGGTGAGCCTAGCGAGCGCTCTATTAGGCGCGCTATGGGGCCTCCAGCTGTCCCTGGTCGGCGAGCGTACGCATGCAGCTCATGCAGATGTTCAACTGCGCGATCATCGCAGGGGATAACGATTTGGGGCTCGGCGGCCTCAATCGCAGCCATCAATGCGTCCACCGGACGAAGACTGCTATAAGAGAATGTTTTCCGGACGCCGCGTACCTTCAGCAAAGGATGACCAGGAATCGGGCAGAGAGCCGAAACATCGCAACCGACCTTCGAGAGCTCGATTGCGAGTCGCGCACCGCCGGCCCACCTACTGGTGTCCGTCAATAAAACCTTTGGAGCCACAGGCTGGTTGCATCTCCAATTAAGATTCCTACGCTCTACGTACCCGATTAGCTGAAATTTTGGCTTTTGTCCCCTGTTCCGCGGGAAACCATATGTCAACCTTTGCAGCCCATCAATCGGGTACATGCCGGAAAAGCCGCTCCAGGAGATACTGGATGGTCTCGAGAGCAGGTCGCAGCCGTTGCTTTAGTCCTTGACGTGAGGCCGGGCCGGGGATTACAGCCGGTTGGATTCAAGGATTTACCAGTTTACGAGTCAATTTTTTCTTATTCTGGATAACTTCGAAGTGTCACTGGAAGCTAAAAGCTCCCGTGTGCTTTGCGATCCTCAGCCTGAACCGCAAGCCTCGCCCCGAGACTCGGGGATCCCAAGGCATAGAGCAAGAGACGAAGACTTGTCGGTTTTCGGAACGTAGGGACCCCTTCCTGAGGACTTTTTCGAAACCTTTCCCCCCTTCAGAGTGAGAATTTTTCAAAACCTTTCCCCCTTCGGAGTGAGGTTTTTCAAAACCTTTCCTCCCTCATCTGACCGTGCGGTAACGTCTGCTGCCTTGGCTCGAGGCCAGGCAGGAGGCGTGGATGTATCGCGAGGTCACGATGATCGAATTCAGGGAAGTGCTTCGGCTCTGGCAAGAGCAGGTGCCGAAGAAACGGATTGCCGCGCAGCTGGGCTTGGATCCGAAGACGGTGCGTCGCTATCTGAGAGCGGCAGAAGCGGGCGGGCTGGGAGCTGAGATGGAAACGCTCAGCGACGAGCAGGTGCGCGACGTATTGCTGACGCTGCAGCCGAGCGGCGGGCGTCCCCACGGCGAGGACTGGACCCGCTGTGGCGAGCAACGGGAGGCTATTCAGCACTGGCTGGTGGAGGGATTGCGGCTTACCAAGATTCGCAAACTCCTGGCGCGGCAGGGCGTGTCGATCGGCTACCCCACGCTTTACCGCTTTGCCGTCGAGCAGCTGCAGTTTGGACGAGCGGCTACGACCATCCCGATCCTGGAAGGCGAACCCGGCCAGGAACTGCAAGTGGATACGGGCTGGGTGGGCTGGCTCACTCTTCCGCTAAGCCCACAGAAGCGTCGGCGTTTTCGTGCCTGGATCTTTACCGCCGTCTTGTCCCGCTATCGCTTTGTCTATCCCACTTTCGAAGAAACTACCGCACGCGCTATCGAGGCCTGCGAAGCTGCTTGGCAGTTCTTCGGTGGCATTTTCCGTGTGCTGATTCCCGACAACACCAAGGCCATCATTGTGCAGCCGGATGCCCTCACGCCGCACGTCACGCCGGCATTTCTCGAGTACACGCAGGCGCGGAAGTTTCATGTGGACCCCGCCCGTGTGCGTCATCCTCGGGATAAAGCCAAGGTCGAGCGAGCGGTTTCCACCGTGCGCGATGACTGCTTTGCCGGTGAGGTATTGGCCACACTGGACGATGCGCGCGTGCATGCCAGTCATTGGTGCCGGGAGGAGTATGACCTGCGCCGCCATAGTCGCACGCAACGCCCACCGCGAGAGCACTTCGAAGCCGAGGAGCAGTCCGTACTCTTGCCGGCACCGACGACGCCGTTCGACATTCCGCTGTGGAGCACGCCGAAAGTGCCTCGTGACCAGTTGGCCGTGGTCGCCAAAGCTTTCTATTCCATCCCGCATTCCCATGTTGGCGAGTTCTTGTCGGCCCGAGCCGATCAACAGACGGTTCGTTTCTATCACCACAATGTGCTGATCAAAACCCATCCACGGAAACCGCCCGGCGGCCGCTCCATCGATGCGCAGGATTATCCGGTTGAACGGAGTGTCTATGCACTGCGAGATGTTCAATCCCTACAGCGCCAGGCTGCCAGTTATGGCGAGGCCGTCGGCCGTTTTGCTGCAGCGTTGCTAGACAGCCCCTTGCCGTGGACGCGCATGCGGCGTGTCTATGCACTGTTAGGGGTGGCCCGCCGTTATGGGGCGGCTCGGGTCAATGAGGTCTGTGCCATCGCTCTGACTGCCGAGATGTTCGATGTCCGGCGCCTCCAGCGCATGCTCGAGCAGGCCGCGACGCCATCCGCCGCGACGCCATCCGCCGCGGCGTCCACCGCGCCGCTTCCCGCGATGCGCTTCTTACGGCCCGCCAGCCAGTACGCCCTTCCGCTGGCCTTGCGCGAGCCATCCTCAAAAAAAGGAGATGATCCCCGATGACCACCGAAGTGATCAGTCCCGATCTGAAAGTCGTGCTACGGCGGCTTAAGCTCTCGCGCATGCTGGATACTTTGCCCGAGCGGCTGGTGCTCGCCCGCCAACAGAAAATGCCCCACCAGGACTGGCTGCTGTTGGTTCTCAGCGACGAAGCCACGCGACGTGACAGCCTGGGAGTCTCTCTGCGATCGCAGAAGGCGCATCTGGATCCCACCATGCACCTGGAGGGGTGGGATCCCACGGCCAAGGTCAGTTTTGATCGCGGGCTACTGAACGAGCTGGTCTCCCTGCGCTTTCTGGATGCCCATGCTCATGTGGCTATCGTCGGCCCCGTGGGCGTGGGCAAGACCTTTCTGGCCCATGCTCTAGGACACATCGCCTGCCGACGCGGTGCCAGTGTGCTGGCCGTGCGCACCGATCAGATGCTCAAGACGCTGAAACACGCGCGGCTGGATAACAGCCATGAGGCTGAACTGCGCAAGCTGATCTCTGTGGATCTATTACTGCTGGACGATTTTGCGATGGATGCGATGGATCCGACCGAGAGTCGCGATCTCTACGACATCCTGCTGGAGCGTTATCGCACCAGTTCGACCATCGTCACCTCCAATCGTGGCCCGGATGAATGGCTAGCCACATTTGCCGATCCCGTGCGGGCGCAGAGCGCCATCGATCGCTTTACCAGCAACGCCTACGATCTGGTGATCGATGGTGAGTCCTATCGACCGCGCCTGAAACCCAGCCTGGCCAAGGAAGGCGCACGATGAAGCGAGCTCCATCTCGGGATCGTTGGAACCGTGTAGCAGAGAGGAAAATGGGGGGATGCTACAGGTCGACCGAACGAGCTTGCGTCGTTGCGTGGGGCATGCTGGCGAGAACTTTTTTGCAAAAAACTCGGAATGAGGGCGAAGAAAGAAAAAAGGAGCAGAAAGAAAAGACAAGAGGCCTGTGGAAACTGACGCTGCTGATGGAAATCCGCAAAGGACGCGGATTTCCACAGCAGCTTGAAAAAGCCGAGCAAAAGACGCTCGGCTTTTTCACAGTTCCCACAGGCCCAACAACAAATCAAAAACTTATACTGATTAGACATCCGCGCTCCTGTTAAGGCACACTAAGCGCGGTTAGGTGAGAGAGGAAACCGGAGGGGGAAAGGTTTTGAAAAGCCGGGGTCCCTTCCTTCTGAAAACCGACAGACCTGGGATAAAGTCATCGTTGACCGCAAAGGCGATTTGACAAACTGGGTAGAAATGCTACGTGTTATGCCGACGTCGGCATTATGCGCCGGCCATGACCCTGGCACGGTCGAGCCTTCCGCAATGAGCATCGCTAGCCCACAACTACGGTGTTCAATCCCTTCACTTTAAGATATACGCCTGATTGATTTTAGATGTTGTGAATCCTATACATAGTTCGACGGCACTCGAGGCATCCTGTCCGTCCGGGAGGGCTCCAGGGCTCATGGCCGCATACGTTTCAACCAGTCGATCTAACGGTCGATTCGGAAGACGTAGCCCGATGAGATCGGGCCACAGAGTGTTCGCATCCAGACGAATCTGTGCCTAAGGAAATAACGTTCACTGAAAACGTTGTCGTCGAGGCATACGCGCCACAAGGTGCGACGCTGGCGGCCTGGGACTCACGTGCTGTATGGGTTTCTGCGGGATGGCGGGATGTCTCAAGGAAAGGTCGTTTACTGCCAGCGCAAGGAGAGTCGCGACTGGAGTAGAGCTATCCGAACAAGTGCAAAGCCGCATGAGGAACCTAACCTGATGTTGAGAGGACTGACGTGCGCGCAGACAAGCGCTTCTTGACAGGCCCCAAGATCCCTTCGAGGAGGCACCACCCGCGAGTTGAGACGCCCGACAAAGTCTGGGTCTGTTGGAAAAGTAAAGGACTGGAGGATATTTCACAGGTCCGAGACCTGAGTATGGGAGGTTTGTTTCTCGAAACAGAAAAGGCGTCGGATGTGGACGCGACAATCAGGCTTGACTTTCTTGTTCAGGAAGGACAAATCAGGGCGGAAGCTCTTGTCCGGCATGTAAAGCCCGGCAGCGGACTGGGATTAAAATTCAGCGCGCTGCCTGAGGAAGACGGCCGTCGTCTGACAGCATTGATGACCAGACTTCGGAGTCTGTCACAGTCCCGCACCAACACGAGATGAAAGCGGCCGGCCATTTCCCTGGTCATTGTCCGTTGAATGGTGTGGAAACGCACATGGCGCAAATGCCTCCACATACGCTGCGTGGGGAAGACTGACCGAACGAGAGAACATGGCGCATTCACTCCGTGGGTGGGGTCAAACCAGACGAAAGTCGTTGGAAACTGACGCAAAATAAGGCTATCTCATACCAACTTACCCTCAATCGCTGCGAATGCAACGTTAATTCTCGGTGGTGTCTGTAGCAGAACTCAAGGATGCACGAGGGCAATACGCGGCGCTGCACCTGGCGCATTCGAGGCGGCAGAAAAACCCGATGACGGCCGGTACAGGAGCAAGCCCGAGATTTTCAGACGACCACACCGACCACATGCTTGGTTGACTTTCCATGCGACTTGAATCATTCTTAGCCGGTAAGATCCGCTGAGGGATGACAAGTGTTTCCTCGCCCCACTCAGCAGACGTAAAACTTCCCCAGCCTCAGGCAATGCCCGCTCCCCTGGCTCCAGGTATGGCTAGATGCCCCGGCCCTGAGTGAGGTCTGCGAAGTCACTTTCAGCCACTTCAGGCCGAGCAGTTACGCTGCGCAAAATTGCTTCCAGGATGGAATTGGTCTCTCTGGCGTTCTGGCTTTTTCTTGCCATTTTGCTCTTCGCCACTCTAGTCCTCTCACGCTCGCGGATGGGAATCATTTCGGCCCTGGTTTCACTCGTTGCCATTCTGTCGCTCGCCGGCACTTCATCTTTGCGGACACGAACAAGGGCGGCAGCCGCCGCGTTATTTTTTCTCGCTGTCTTGGGGCTTATCGTGTGGATCGGCAGTGAGCCCGTGATGAGCCGCTTTGAAACTCTCGGGCAGGAATACAATCTCAGCGGTCAGAATCGCATTTCGATCTGGCGCGATACCCTCGGGCTTATTCGACATCATCCTCTCCTCGGAACTGGATTGGGATCCTTTCCTGTGGTTTATCCCTCCGTTCAGACCGCTTTTCTCACTCTCCTCGTTGAGCACGCGCACTGCGATTACCTTGAGGTCGTGAGCGATCTCGGCTTGCCTGGCGGCATATTAGTGTTTGGTTCGATCTTCTGGGTACTCGCCAAGACCGTCAGGCACTATGGGAACGCGGAAGAGCATTTCGACAAAGCCGTGTCTTTGGGTTGCGTTGGAAGTATTGCGGCAATTCTGGTGCATAGCCTGGCGGACTTTAATTTGTATATCCCCGCCAATACATTGGTCCTCACTATTATTCTGGCGATGGCCCGGTCCAGCGCTCTTCCCCGAACGGCGTCGGTCGAATCCTTCGGCGAGCACTGCACTGGATTTGAACATCCCGAGCGGTAACAAGTTTGCTTTGCGAGCCACCCGGACGTGTTGACGCGCAAATATTCAAGGAGTCGCGAATCCGATGGCCACCCATGCGGTTAGGAATAAAGCACGAAACATAAATCGCATCTGCCTCTTTTTTTGCCTGCTCGCAAAACTGGCAAGTTCTGCCTTCTAAGCGCTTCCGGACGCACCGTGATCTGCTGTGCTCCGCCGCACAGCCCCAGCGTACCTCGACGCCAGCCCTTCCTGATTACGCAACCTTCGAACCGCGCGGGCCCCTGGCCGGAAACTGTCCTGTCCCTTCGACCGTTGATTTGGAATCTCACTGCGGTTATTAAGGATGTACTTCGGTAGGCCCATTGCTCATCACGGCTGTGTCGGGGAGCCTGATGAGTACAGTTGCCTCCGAGCGCGCCGTTATTCGCCCTAGATTCCTAGCATTGAGATTTGCAGGAAACGACGAGCGAACCGGCGATTGAAGAATCCTTCAGTTCGTTGATCCTGCCGCGCTGACCGGCGCAATATCAGACTTCATCCCGAGCGCTCTTAAATATCCCTCATTCACGCGGCACTTTTGCGCGCGGACGCTCTCCAGCAACTCCGCGAAAGCACGGGTGATCGTCTCCTGTTCAGGCCGAGCCTTCAGCCGTTCTTCCGCGTGCGCCGTGCCGCGCGGAAGCTTTGCGAACTCCACGATCTTTCCCCAATCGGCAGGTGGGATAATGCTGACGACCGCCGACGACTTTTCCATCTTCTTATACGGCCAGAAAGCCCATCCGATGTTGTTTTTTTCAAGCGCTTTCACGAATTGCGCGATCCACTCATCGGTATTCTCCCCGGACTCGCCCATCCAGATCGGCACATCATAACGTTCGCGAAAATCAACGTATTGCCGTAGCACGCTTTCATCCGGCGCCGTCCAATACTTGTGGAACGTGTATGCGACGTTGGCATCGAAGGGTTTGCCGAAGACCGAAAAGTTTCCGTCCCACTGTGCGCCGCCGAGAAAGTGAATATGGTGAGGATCCACCTTTCGTATCTCGACCGACAACTTCTTGTAGAGCGGTTCCAGCGAAGAATTCAAACGTGCTAGCTTGGGAAAATGCGGAATCGGCTCATTCAGCAGGTCATAACCGAGCACGGCCGGCTCATCGCGATAGCGCGTCGCCAGCCGCCGCCAGATTGCGATCAGGTGCTCTTGCTCTTGTGGACTCTCGTACAACCAAGGATATCCGGCGCCGTCATCAATGTTCGTGCCCGTCTGTCCGCCCGGTGCGGCATGCAGATCAAGGATCACATTTAGATCTTCGGCGCGGCTCCAAATGATCAACCGATCCAGCAGCTTGAAACCTTCCGCGTCGTCGCTCTCAAACAGGCTGTAATGCAGAGGAACTCGAATGGCATTGAACGCGGCCCGATGCAGGAGCGCGAGGTCCTCACGCGTGACGTAGTTCTCGCGATACTTCTGCCAGAATGCGGACGACCCTTCAGGCCCAAGGAGCTCCGACACCAACGCGCGGATCTCAGCGGGAGATTGCGGACCATCCTGGAACAGCCACATGTAACCCTCTGGCACCAGCCAATTTCCCAGATTTGTTGCGCGAAGAAGGAGCGGTTTACCAGCGGAATCAACGATCTGTTTGTGGTCGGTGTGTGCGAACTGCGCGCTCACCTGAGAAGTCAACACCAGAAGAAGAAGCGCCAACTGCAGGATTTTGAACTTGAACATGATTCTCTCCGGCGGAAAGCTTACTCCAATCTCGCTGCTCGCGGTTTGGATGGCGCCATGATCCGATTTGGGTATGGCGGAGGTCTTCTTGATCGTCGGGCAGTGGCACAAGATTGCGAGCACGCGCCTTAAATATGCAACGGGAACGGCCTCCCGGCAAGCAGTGGGTTATGTTTGGCGGAAAACGTCTAATTTCTGTCGGTAGACGACGGTTTACTATCGTTAGAATCCAGCGCTTGAGACGGGCACTCCGACGAGTCTCCATCCGTCCTCTGAGGAAAGATCATGAAGCATCCTTGGCTTGGAATCGTTGGCACACTGCTTCCCACGCTCCTCTTCGCTCAAGTCGTCGCACAAACCGAACGGGGTCCGTACGCACGCGGAGGCTGAAGTAGTCGGAATAATTCACGATGTTAAGGACAGGGGACTCGAAGCCGCGCCGCGTTTCGACATTTACATACCTCTTCGCCAAACGCACGAAGATGGGGTCGTGTGGCTTCAGGACAATCAGTATTGGATATTGCGAACGGATGGCGACCCGCTGGCTCTAGCCAGCGCTTTTCGGGAGCAGGTCCGCGGCGTGGACGGTGATGTGGCCGCTTCGAATGTCCGTTCGATGGATCAGTATCTTGCACTCACGATCGCGCCTCGACGTTTCAATCTGCAGTTGCTGTCAGTCTTTGCGCTTGCCGCGCTCGCTCTGGCACTCGCTGGAATATACGGCGTCATCTCCTCTTCTGTAAATCAGCGGGTGCATGAGATAGCGGCGCTAGGCATGCTCAGCGTGTTCGGTCTAAGCAAGGCGTTAGCGAACCTGGTGTATGCAATCAGCGCGTCAGACCCGGCCACGCTGGCTGGCGTGACGTTACTATTCGGCTGCGTGTCGCTCGCCGCTCTGTACCTGCCCGCTCGGCGTGCTACCAGGATCGATCCGCTCGTTATCCTTCGGACAGACTAAATGTGTCTCCAGATCGCTGTCACGATCACCACAGTGGTTATGGATTGTGCGGGTGAGATTCTAACTCCCGGCGAAATGCCGCGCCGTTTCAAGCTCACGATTTACAAAACCTGCGGGCGGTCTCTGCGAGCACCAAGGCGCAACCGACTACGGAATCCAAATCAACCCACTCCACCGCCTCGTGCGCTCCAGCACCGCCGGGGCCGTAGTTCACGGTCGGGATGCCAGCGGCGTAGAACAGCGCAGCGTCCATCCAGTAACCTACTCCGCCTTCCTCGGGTGTTGATCCCGTGGCCGAAGTCGCTGCTTCGCGAAGGCAAGTTGCGATCTTGGATTCTCGATCGCAGTCCAGCGGGGGGCGGTCCAACAAACAGCAAACCTGCGCTTCCTCACCGCTTGAACGAACGACTTCCTCGAGTTCCTGCATCACACGGTGCGGCAATTCGCCTGGCAGCGTCCGCCGCTCTACCTTCAATCTGCACTCCTCCGCATACGTTGAAATCCCTGATCCTCCCTCGATTAGGGAACAGTGCTGCGACGCACGGCCAACGAGCGGATGAACTCGGTGTCGCAGCTCTTCCTGGTCAAATTTTTCGAGTGCAGAAATAATTCGCCCCATTTTGGCTATGGCGCTGACGCCCAAGTCCCATCTGCTGCCGTGGGCGGCGCGGCCAGTGGTTACGATCTCCGCCCACACGAATCCCTTGTGTCCAAGAATAAGGCGTCCTTCGCTGGGTTCCGTCAGGACGCAGGCATCCGCTCTGTGGCGTTTGAGAAAGTCCTGGGTGCCGATGCTGGCATATTCCTCATCGGCTACCAGGGCGACAAGCACCCGACCCGAAAGGTTATCGTGCCTGAGAGCGGCGGCCGCAGACATGACGGCGGCTGCGCTGCCCTTCATGTCATAGCTGCCACGGCCATAAACGCGATTGCCCTCAACCTTGGGTTCAAACGGTGGGATCGTCATGCCCTTTGTGCCCACCGTGTCCAAGTGGGCACACAAGACGAGCGTCGGACTTCTCTCTCGTCCCACTTCAGCCACGGCGTTAGGGCGTCCCGGGGCGACCTCTTCCAGCCAGCTCTTTACTCCGTTCGCTGTTAGCCAATTTTGCGCAACTTTGCCAATCGCCTCTTCCCCGTGCGCTTCGTCCGGTGAAAGGCTGGGATTTACGGAGGGAGTCCGAATCAGTTCTTGAAGAATTTCCAACACTGCTGGCCGTGAAAGGGATTCGCTAACCATCATAAAAGTCCTCGGCGTTCTTTTGCAGTGCAGCGATGAGTTGATCGATTTTCTCGGCTAAGGTGTAAGCATAACAAGAGGCACGAACCGCTTCCGTTACACCCATCCGCTTCAAAACAGGAAGCGATGCCGCAGACCTGAGCCCAGGCTCTCCACCATGTTTGAGTTTCACGGTGTGATAGCTCAATCGGTTCGGATCCGTTCGGTTCCAATAGCTAGGGCACCCTTTCCGTCGAGAGTCACCAGCGAATAACGTTCAAGCACATCAAGCAGTTGCTCCAGCTGAATCGGCTTTGTAAGGTAATCATCCATTCCTGCATCAAGGCAGTGTTCTTTGTCCCCTGCCATCGCATGAGCGGTCATGGCTATGATCGGGATGTGTTTCCCACTCTTCACTTCACGTTTACGGATGGCCGCTGTCGCCTGCAGACCGTCCATCTCGGGCATTTGAACATCCATCAGAACGAGATCAAACACTTGTCTATCGAGCGCTTCAAGGGCCTCCTCCCCGTTTTTCGCCACGACCACCTCATGCCCTCTCTTCTCTAACAGTCGGACTGCCAACAATTGGTTCACGTGATTGTCTTCAGCCAGAAGGATTCTCCTTCGTCCTCGACTCTCACGCAGCGAGTGGAGGGTGACAACCGAGGGACTCCCCTCGGCTCCGACTTGTGATCCGAGTACTACCTTGATGGCTTCGAGAAGGTCCGATCGTTTGATCGGTTTGGTCAGGTAGGCCTTGATACCCAAGCCCCGGCATCTAGCAGCGTCTCCCCGAAAACCTGCCGAGGTCAGTATGATGACGACCGAATTGCCGAGCCGTGCATCCTGTTTGATTTTCTCCACGACAGTGAAGCCGTCCATGCCTGGCATCTGCGCGTCCAGTAGAACCAGGGGATAGGGAATTCCTTCAGTGTCAGCGCGCTCAAGGATCGTTAGCGCTTCGAGCCCGCTTTCGGCTAGCGTGGGACTCATCTGCCAGTCCAGGAGCATTTCCTGGAGTATGCGGCGATTGGTGGCACTGTCGTCCACCACCAAAACGCGAAGGCCGCAAAGCCTCTCCGCACCCAAAGGCGCGTACTTCCTGGATGAAATCTTCTGCAATTGGGAGCGCATCGTGAAGTGAAAAGTGCTGCCTCGGCCGGGCTCACTCTCCACCCAGATCTTTCCACCCATCCTGTTGACCAGCCGGGACGAAATCGCGAGACCCAAGCCAGTGCCGCCATACTTCCGCGTCGTCGAGCTGTCTGTCTGTGTAAACGCTTCAAAGATGAGCTGGTGTTTCTCTGAAGGGACGCCAATTCCCGTATCGCTGATGGCAAAATGCAAAACCACCTCGTTCTCTAATTCATCCTGGATTTCGACTTTGATCACAACTTCACCTTGCGAGGTAAATTTTATGGCGTTCCCGACAAGATTCACCACAATTTGCCGAATACGGGTTGGATCGCCTTGCAATCCGTCCGGCACATCGGGCAGAACGTGGCAGGCAAGTTCGAGTCCCTTTTTCTCAGCGTGCAGGCCTAGAACCCTTATTGCGTCGTCTAACGTGTCGCGCAGCCGAAAGTCGATTGTTTCGAAATCTAGTTTTCCGGCCTCTATCTTGGAAAAGTCCAAAATGTCGTTTAACAGCGAAAGCAACGAGTCCGCCGAACTCTTCACGATGCCCAGAAACTCACGCTGTTCCTGGCTGAGATTCGTTTCGAGCGCCAAGTCCGTCATGCCAATGATCCCGTTCATCGGTGTACGGATTTCATGGCTCATGTTCGCGAGGAATTCGCTTTTGGCACGGTTCGATGCCTCGGCTGCCTCCTTCGCCCGTTGCATCTCTTCCTCGGCGCGTTTCCGGGCCGAAATATCCTGATAGATATGGAGGGTGCCCTCCACTTTCCTGTTAACCATTAGTCTTACGATGTGGTGTTCGACATCCACGATACTTCGATCTTTCCGCCTGCACTGCATAATCATGTTGACGACCGCGCTGTCAACCGTGCGACGAGAAATCTCCCGAATCTCCGATAGCAAGTCTCCGTCGGCTATTAGACCATCGAATGCTTTACCAACGATTTCCAGCCGCGTGTATTGAAACAACGTCTCAAAGGCTGGATTGCACAACTTTACGAGGCCTCCGAAATCCAAGACCAAAATCCCGACAGGGCTATTCTCGATCAGAGCGTTTAGATACGAGGTTCGCTCTGCCACACTCTTTTCCAGTCCGTCATGCGCCTGCTGCAAAGATACATCCCGTTGTTGGAGTCGGTCGAGCATGCCATTGAATTGGTCGACAAGAACGCCGGTTTCATCATTGCTTCTTTTTGTCGCTCGCATGGAATAGTTTTCGTGCGCGGAGAACGTCGCGGCCATGTCTGCTAACTCGCGGATCGGTTCCGAAACAACGCGCTGCAACCGGGAAGACAACACAAAGACGACGGCCAGCGAACCGATCAACACGATGAAGTCAATCATCACGAATCGAGATAATCGGTCTCTCGCGTCCCCCAGGTCTGCCTCGATGTAAATCTTGCCGATGGAGTCACCATGAAGGGCGATATCTTGGAACAAGACCATGTTCCCTCCAACAATTGCGGTTCCATTTTCTCGGTCTGGAGGAGGTGGGAAATCGACGTGGTTCAGACTACGGCTGTACTTCGCGAAGACTGTGCCATCCGAATCGTAAATACAGGCATTGACGACATGTTGTTTGGCCTGCAGAGCACTTAGGACTTCCCTGGCCAGCCTGATGTCATGAAAACTAAGCGCGGCAACGCTATTCGATCCAATCATTTTAGCGGAGGCAATAAGGTCTTGTGTTTTTTCGCGAAGGAAAGTGGCCCGATCATACAAAGTGAACAGGACGGCTGCCACCACTAGCGCCGCAGCACAGGTAATCATGACAATGGATTGGAGCTTGGTGCGAATGGATAGATCTTGATCCCAGCGCATCTCGTGCCCCTTCAGATGAATCGCCGTCTGGTGCAACCTTTGCCAAAGCGAGCAGTTGGGAGCTGATCGTCAGCTGAGCCCGATGTACTGCATAGACGCATACGGCGGTTCCGACGGAGTTGTTGTGTCTTGGCACGGAGGGGTTTGAAAGCGAACAAAACGCCAAGCCGCGGTTGCGATAATTTTCTGCCGCGTGGGTTATAGTATATGTTAGCTCGCAAAAATATGGACAGATCCTATTGTGAACAGTGTCTTGCGGTACAACGCGTCGTATCTCGGTCAACTCATCGTTGAGCTAGCCGGGAATGGCGGGAAATCTGCGAACCGTCGTACCAAAGGAGAAGAGAAAGTGAAGAGATTCCTCGCCTTTTTGATCGCGGCAAACACGATCTGCTTTCCCCTCGCAGCTCGGGCTCAAACCAAACCGCCGCTGCGTCTGTTGCAAACTATCCCGCTGCCCGAGCTCAAAGGAGGGGATTTCGACCATTTCGATGTCGATCTCTCGGGCAACAGGTTGTTTCTAACGGCAGAGGAGAACAATGCCGTAGAAGTTTTTGACATTCGCTCCAATACGCTAATTCATACCATCCGGGATGTAGATACCCCGCATTCGTTGCTCTATCTTCCGGCTACCAAGCAGCTTTGGGTTGTTAACGGAGGCGACGGGACAATTAAGATTTTTGATGGAAACGACTATGCTGAAATCGGGAGCGTAAAGCTAGCTATTGGTGCGGACTCAGCGGTCTACGATCCCGCCAATTACCTCCTCTATGTCGCTACCGGCGGCGAAGACGCAAAGATGGATTTTTCATTGATCAGTATAGTCGACACGAGTACCCGTAGGCATGTGGGCGACATACAGGTGAACTCAACCAATATAGAATCTATGGCCATCGACAAGAACAGCGACAGGCTATTCGCGAACATTAGAGACCGAAGTCTTGTCGCGGTGATCGACACGAAGAAAAGGGTAGTGACTTCTACGTGGCCATTGGGGGACGTCCACGGAAATACCCCGATGGCCCTAGACACGGCCCATCGGCGCCTTTTCGTCGCCGGTCGCAAGCCAGCGAGACTCCTAGTGCTTGACTCGGACTCCGGTAAGATCGTTGCTGCCTTACCCACTGCTGAACTTACAGACGACATGCTATTCGATCCGGAGAGTAAACGTATCTACGTTGCCTGCGACGAGTTCATTGTGGTGTACGTGCAGCGCGATGCTGATCATTATAAAGAGCTAGGCAGGATTCCGACGAGCTTTCGTGCAAAGACGGCTGTCTTGGTGCCTAAGCTTGGACGCTATTTTGTCGCTGCCCCCCGTCATGGGCAAAAGATAGCCGAAGTCAGGGTTTATGAGGTCCAATAGCGAATCAGAATTGCAGTTTGGAAAATGGAGACGGTAGCGAAAGTTCTCTGGAATCTGGAGCGGCCTATCGGAATCGAACCGACACCTGAACCTTGGCAAGGTTCGAGGAGTTAAAATTACGAAACTTTCGCTCAACCTTTCGAATGGCGGTTCACGCGACAGGATCTCATGCGAATGCTACGGAAACCGGGCCATCCTGCGCCCAAAGCCGCCTAGAAAATACGTGACCGAACATATGAAACGACGCACTAAGCGATAGTTGTCCGTGCGAAGCTGGTCATCGCTTGTTCCAACGAGACAGAAGCAACCAGCGTGGTCGTGGATCTGGTACGGCACTTGCTCTCGATCAATCGGCGATGAGAGCGCGATCGTTTCGATTAACCAGAGGATTGACGGAAGAAAAAAAAGTCGATGCTGGAGATTAATTACAGAATTTGTTGATCCGTTCTGGCGAGCAGCGCGCTTTACAAAGCCTATTCGGTTTACCGGTGGTCAAACACCGTCAGCAAAATCTACTGGGAGCGGATCGGAGAGTCATCAAGGGCGGCTTGATCCCGATTCTCGTCCGGGGGCCGAAAAATTCCGTGCTTCTTCATCCTAGCGATTAGCGTAGTGCGCTTCATCCCTAACCGGGCCGCTGCACCATACGGTCCGCCGACGAGCCATCCCGTGGCTTCCAATGCTCCCAAGATCAAAAGGCGCTCCGACTCCCTAAGCGTTCTGCTCGCAGGAAACGCAACAACCGAGTCGCCCCGAGTCGGGCGTAGAAGATTGGGTAGCAAGCCGTCATTGGAAAGTATCACCGCGCGTTCGATCACGTTCTGAAGCTCTCGAATGTTTCCCGGCCACGAATAGGATTTGCAAGTGTTCACGAATTCCTCTGTAATGGTGTGTATGTACTTCCCCATCCGACGGCAAAAAAGTTCAACGTAATGTTCCACTAGAGGAGCAATGTCTTCGCGTCGATCCCGCAGGGGCGGCAGCGTGATCGGAAACACGTTCAGGCGATAGTACAGATCGCTGCGAAATAGGTCACGCTTCACCATTCGTTCTAGGTCTCGGTGAGTCGCCGCGACCAGCCGCACGTCAACGCGATGAGTGCGGCCACTTCCGAGACGTTCGAATTCCTGTTCCTGCAGAACACGCAGCAGCTTTGGCTGCAATGCGAGTGGTATGTCGCCGACTTCATCAAGAAAGAGGGTCCCTTTGTCAGCCAATTCGAAGCGGCCAACTTTCTGTGCGATTGCGCCTGTGAAAGCGCCGCGTTCGTGGCCAAAGAGTTCACTCTCGAGCAAGTCGAAGGGAATGGCGGCACAATTCAGCTTGATCAAAGCGTGGCCGCTGCGGGGGCTGGCATTGTGGATCGCGCGAGCGATGAGTTCCTTGCCAGTGCCTGTCTCTCCCTGGATGAGCACAGTCGAGTCCGTCGCCGCAACCCTCTCGGCTTGCTCTAGAACAACCCTCAGAGCCGGGCTGTTGCCTATGATCCGCTCGAATCTGCGGACGTGACGGTCTTGATCGGCAACTGTCATTGATTTGAGTTCCAAAGCCCAAGGGCCTTCGCGTAGTCCTCGACGGCGGCATGAACCGTTTCGAGTAAGACTGCGTTGTCGAACGGTTTCGTCAAGAACTCCACTGCCCCGTCGCGCATGGCTTGGATCCGCATCTTGGCGTCGCCATGGGCTGTGATGAAAATGATCGGTATGCGGCATCGGTCCGCCTTGAGCGTAGCTTGCAATTCAATGCCGGACATTCCCGGCATCCGAATGTCAGCGATCAGGCAGCCTGCTGTGTGTTGGGCGCCGGAATCCAGGAATTGTTCCGCGGAGCCGAAACAGAGCGTGGATAGCCCCTCCGATTCGATCAAATCTTGCAAGGCACATTGAACTGACTGGTCGTCGTCGACGATGGCTATGAGTCTTGAGCTTTGCTCGATGCTCATGCGCGAAGCCTAACCGTATTCGCAACGGGTGCGCAATTGGCTCTTAGTCGTGCGCACTACCACTTTGGTGGTAGTCGATTAGAAGCGAAGGCGGAGGAATAGCCGGACGGGCACCGTTATACGCCGACGGTCTGGTTTGCGCGCGCAGCAAGAACGAACAAATAAGGACTGCCGTGGAGACGAAGAAGGTTGCTGAGAGTTCCCGGCGCATTCGGCGTGAATCCTACTACGGCTATCTCGTACCATTGCTTGCAGAAGAGGCGTCAGTTCACGGTCAGGGGAATAGTCACGCTTGCGTCGGCGTGAGCATTCGTCCCGTCGGTCGCATTGCTCTCGGTGAAGGCGTACACCGTCACAGTGTAAGCTCCCGGAGTTGTGCCGTTGTTCGTTGGCGGTGGTGTTACGATGGGGCTGCCGCCGCCGCAACCCGCAATTACGGCTCCAACGAAAATCAATCCAGCAACTAGCATCCAACGGAAGCGCCACGCGCGCCTTCGCATTCGCCGGGCCAGCGCGACAAGCGTCAAGGCGAGAAGCCCCGCGATTGCTATTGGCAGCCAGATGCGCACTCTGGGGTAAAACAGTAAGGGAGGCAGAACCGAGTTTGCCGTGGTTGTAACGGACACGGTAACGCTCTCTGCAGGGCTGGAGTTAACCACAAAATGACTCAATGGGTCAGCCGTTGTGATCGCACAACTTGCCTTCGGTGCATCGGTGCTGCAAGAAAAGTAGGCGAAGCCGGTTCCAGGTGTAAGCCCCGGGGTAAAAGTGCTCGTGTTGCTTGTTGTCGCTCCCGCTTTCACGCTGATAGAAGGAGGATTCCCGAGGGTTGGTTTGGACACGGCCGAGGGCGAATACACGCGGACATAGTCCGCCATCAGAGGTTGCGGGTTTACCAGGCCGGTGGTTGAACCGCCGAGCGTACCGCCGACGGCCACATTCATTAGGAGGAAGATTTGGGCATTAAATGGCCAGGTATCGCCGGAGGGAAGATCGTTGAGCGTTTTAATCAGGAATGGCTTTGTCGGATCGTCAATGTAGAACTGCATGACATTGGGCGACCATATCACGCCATAGGCGTGGAAGTTAGTGTCTGCTAGTTGCCCGGCGGGAAACGTATAAGACCCACCGGTTCCCACGCCCCCTGTAACAGCAGTGTGAATCGTGGATTTGTTGCCGCCGGGGCCAGGCCCGTTGAGCACCTGGGGGGACCAGTTTTCCATGAAATCGGATTCGCCGCAGTTCGGCCACGGAGTCCCGGTGGCGATACTACTTCCAAGAGACCAAAAGGCGGGCCATAGGCCGGGGTTAGTAGTATCGGGGAGCTGGAGACTTGCCTCAATCCGGCCATACTGAAAGTTTTTTATGCCTTCCGTGTTCATGCGAGTCGAGATCCATGTGCCGCCGTTATTAATTGGCTGAATCACAAGGTGCCCGTTGCCATCGATATAGACAGTATCGAGGCTACTGCTCAACACTGTGGGACACTGAGAAGGGTTACCTGCGTATCCCGGAGGTCCGCAGTATACTTCCACCTCTTTGTTGCCCCAGCCGTTGTTGTTTCCCAGATCAAATTTCCATACTGTGGTATCTGGCGAGCTTACTGCAGCGGCGTTAAACTCCTGGCACCATTGAGCCGTCCATGTCACCGTCCCTGTCGTGCTGGTGGAAACGCCCGCACAGCCTTGGGCATGGGAACGTCCCGCCCCGGCCAAGAACAAAATCACGACAGCAAGAAGCCATCTCCATCGGCAGACTAAACCTGAATCCATCCGAATAATCATCGCTGTTTTTCTTCTTTCGCAGAATTCTGAACCTGCAAAATCTCAGACTATCGCGCCAGAATACCGGTTCGCCACATCCGTAACATACCGTTTCGCGAGAGACTCTAGGTTACATACTCTAGGCACTTATTTACATCTGCCGAGGATTTGGTACTCTGTTCCCGAGGGCATCATACAAGACTCAAAAGCCGAAAAGCTCCGCAAGCTGGCGTCGAAGCGCCAGATCGCAAGGGCCAAAGATGCGAGGGAACTCGGCATTCCCCGAACATATCTCCCGCGGCTGGCTCGCCGGGGGGACCTGGAAGAGGTCGGCCGCGGTCTCTATTCCTCTCGGGATTTCTCCGGAACCGAGAACACCTCCCTCATCGAAGCGGCTTACCAAATCCCCAAGGGAATCGTCTGCCTGCTCTCCGCACTCCGGTTTCACAATTTCACCAACGCAGTCTCCCCGCGAGGTCTGGATGGCGATCGGTCACAAAGCCTGGGCTCCCAAAGTTTCCTCTCCCCCCGTTCGCATCGTGCGCATGTCCGGGCCGGCCCTTCACTTTGGAATCAAAGAATATTCTATTTCCGGTGCAACTCTTCGAGTGTTTTCCCCGGCAAAGACGGTGGCTGACTGCTTCAAGTTTCGCAGCAAGGTTGGCGTCGATGTCGCCATAGAAGCCCGCAAGGAGTGTCGCCAGCAGAAGAAAGCCTCGATTGACGAACTCGCTGCCGCCGCCAAAGTCTGCCGCGTCGCCAACGTCATGCGCCCTTATCTGGAGTCACTCTAGTTGCCCAAACCGGCCCCATAGAACCTCCCCGCTTCCGTCCGCCAGAAGCTCGCGAACCTGGCGCGCGAGCGCAACGTGGATTTCGCCTTGACCCTCGTCAAGTACGGGCTCGAGCGCGTTCTCTTCCGGCTGAGCCGCTCCCGTCACCGCGACGTTTTCATTCTGAAAGGCGCGCTGCTCTTCGAGCTGTGAACGAAACAGCGCTATCGTCCGACACATTTCGGTTGATTTGCTTCGCGCTGGAAACCGCACAGTTCGAACGGCGAGCCTGCATCCGGGATCTGCCGCTCTGCTCATGGAAAAGCCTCGAAACCTTCAGAAGCGCCGCTTCACGAATCCTCGAAGGTATCCACGGCGATTGCGCCGCCTAGCTTCCTCACTTCTTGCACTGGCCTTTTACGTCTTCCCGGACGACTTGATCGCCACTTGAAGGATGGGCTTCGCCCACGGCGGCACAAGGGATAGCTCAGCTGAACTCACGATCTTGCCCCATTTCATGTGCAGCAGTAGTCTGGGTGACGGAGCTTGTCCTTTTTGTGGATCACCTTCTTCAGTGTTGTCAAAAACCTTGAGCTCGGCAAGGTGGGGCAGGAGTTCAATCAACTTCATCCTGCTCCGGGCGTACCGTTCACGTATCTTTGCCTCAGGGATGTCGTGCCCGCCCATGGCAACCCTGGACCGCACACGAGCGATGTGCAAATCAGCGCTTTCCAGGCCCACATACCAGATTCGCACTTCCATTCCCGCAGAGCTTGCCTTTTCAAGTAAGGAAGCCATCGTATTTCCACCGAGCGTGGTCTCAAAGGCAAAGTCCATACGCTCGTCGATGGCTCTCTCAAGTAGTCGGCGGCCTTCAGCCCAAGCCAATCCGTTTGCTTCTTCCTGGCCGATTTCGGGGAGTTTCAAGCGGAACTCGCGCGCGGCCGTGTCCGGATTATAGAACGTGGCGCCGGCTTGCTCGAGCATCGCCCCGCCAACGCTGCTCTTCCCTGCGCCGTTCACACCGGCCAGGACATAAATGTGCGGAGTTTGAGCAGGGTCAGGCACGCTTGCGCGCAATGGTTACAGCGGCCTTGGCCAGCTGCTCTGGAGTCGCGTCAAATGCTGTCTGCATTCCCGCGCGAGCTTCTGGGGTCTGCATTCGCGCAAGAAGCGCGTCGAACTCGCCGCTCAACGCGTTGAGCTTCGCCTCCGTCGCACGAGAAAACTTCTCGTATTCTGCCATCGGAATCACGGCCGCTTTGGGAGTGTCGTGTTTGGTGATGAGCACCACGCCGCCCTGCATAACCGTCTCCAGCACGTGGCCCATCTGGTTCTTAGCCTCCGTCGCCGTAATCTTGATGGGCGTGAGGGCTTCTCCCCGGCGGGCGAGAAAGGCAGGGGCCGCATCCTGCCGCACCCGTCTCGTGCGCATAGCATTGCCGACCGTTCGCTTGAGCAAAGCGGAACCGATGGGCTTCACGAGCGACTGCAGGGCTCCGAGCTCCGCGGCCTCGACCGCGATCTCGTTGCTCTGCTTATCGAACATCACGATCACGGGCAATTCGGGAGAAAACGCATGCAGTCTTTCCAGAAAGGCGAGACCGCTGATCTTGGGAACCAGAAGATCTGTAAGAACGACATCGAAAGGAGCGCTTTCGAGACGCCTGAAAGCTTCGTCGCCGCCACTCGCCTCGGTCACTTCAAATCCGGCGTGAGCAAGCGCACGGCTGTAGGACGCCAGGATTGATGGCTGATCGTCGACCAGAAGAACGCGGCCTCGCGACATGGTCAGCACCTCTGACAGCCATTTTAGCCATTTTGGCTATAATAGTCAAGAGGAACTCGGAGACCGCGGAGACCGCGGAGACCGCGACCGCGAGAATTGGCTCACGTGGATTGACATTGACGGTCGTCTGAGTTACTATACTGAACGGTTGGTATGTATGATTGCATCGGTCTCAGTAAAAGCTCAGCAAAGCGCGGTGACCCGCAACGCGATCCTGGCCTCGTGTCTCAAGCTATTCGCTAAGTACGGCTTTTCCACGACCTCTATCGACGACATTGCCCGTGCAGCCGGAATTACCAAGGGCGCCGTCTACTGGCATTTCGTAAATAAGGAGGAACTCTTTCAAGCAATTCTCGAAGAGATTCGCGCCCGGTGGGTAGAAACGGTGCAGCAACCGCTCTCGAAAGAAACGGCGCCGGTATCGCGACTAGAAGCGCTGTTTGATGGCTACTCCAAGCTATTCGCCGAAGCCCCCGAGATTTGCCTCTTTCTTCAGCGTATTTTGCTCGAAGGTCACAAAGAGTTCTCGCCGCAAGTTGGCCGCGTTTTTACGCAAACAGCCCGATTTATCGGGAAAATCATCGACGACGGCAAAGTGCAAGGTGTGTTCCGCAACGATTTGGATTCCGGGGTCACCGCCCACATGATTCTCGGCAACCTGTCCGGTGCCACCCAGCAGTCTCTTGCCAATCGGTCGCTGACACTCGCAGTTTTGCTTGGGGAAGCAAAGACGATGACCATGGCCCGCATCAGGAAGTAGCGTTTCCCCACGAATTCAGCGGAAGGAGTTCCAAAGACATGCCCGTAGACCGATTCGAATACATACCATACGGTCAGTATCTATGGAGGACGGGGGAATGAACGATGGATCCTGAGACGTCGCACTCGAACCAAAAAGCAAGTGTGCCTCGCGCATTTCAATGGCTGCAAAAATAACCCCTTGAAAATTTGGAAAATGATGCGGCGGCTCAACCTCTCTCTTCACTTCTTTTTCTTCACCTTCCTAACAGCGAATTCCAACGGTAGTTCATCACCATCGATAGGAGGATTACCCCTGCCCACGCGGGCTAGAATCCGGCTGACCTTTGCCGGATCGGCGCGTCGTGCGCGTTCCTCAAAGTATTCTTCCGTGCGCATAGCGGAAACCTTTTCTGCGAGTGCGAGGGTGATCAGCTGATTGAGAGCTACTCCTTCCGATTCGGCGGCCTTGCGCGCTTCAGCCAATAGGGTGGGCGGTACCCGCAATGCAAAATTGCTTCGTCTCATGAATTCACTCCTCCTCGTCTAATCACTCCGTTTCTTCTGCCAATCCCAGAATGACTTTCCCCGGCCGCACCACCGAACAGCGAAAACGCGCCGCCGCGGGCCTAAAGTCCCGCTCGTTAAAAGTCACGATCGCATCCGCACGACCATTGATGGCTGTTTCCAACACCATCTCGTCATTCGGATCCAGTAGCATTGGCCGCGTGCGAATCAGTAACTCAACTTTCTTCCCGACGGAAGCCAGTTCATCTAGCACTGCGGACACATCTTCTCTGCTGGCTCCGGATGCCGCAAGATGTTCAGGACGGGTCGGAAACTGATTCGTATTCCAGCATCAAAGGTACTGACAAGAGCAAAGTCGAACCGGCGACCTCGCGCCGCCTCCAGCACCTGGCGAGACGCGCCAGTGTCGCTACGGAAGGCGCCACGAGTACATCCGTGTCCAGGACGTAAGCCTTCATTCCCCGCAGGATATTGCAGGCGATATTGCGTGTAAAGCCCGAACTAAGTGGAGGTGGAACACGAACAATATCTCGCTGCGGCTCAACGCTTGCGCGCAAACCGGGATGCTCAATCTCCTTCGTGGGCCGGATTTTAACGTGGCGTGCTCGCTTGCCTGTTCATTCAAGCAAACGGAGGGAGGTTCAGTAGCGAGGTATACCCACGTTCAGAGGAAACCGTAAGTCGATGCAAGAGTGGCACTTAGTTGTTTCCCGTGGTCCTGAATCGGCAATGATGGAAAATGAGACGAGTAGCCGATTTTCCAACGCGCTACTTGAAGGTCGCAGGCCAGTTAAGGACCACAGAATAAGTTTCGAGAAAACCCTTGCGAGGTTCTAGCACCAGAAACTTAAGTCCGTCCTCGGTGACCGCGTACTGATTGACGGTAGGATCTGGTACAAGTCCCGTGTCGAATAGCTTTCTTGGGATGCCTATTTTGGGAGGCGACCCGCGCTCTACGCTTGTCGACATCATTTTTCCTTGGGGATCGATGAAGAAGAGTTCTTTGCCGTCTCCGCGCCAACGCGGCTGGACGCCGCCTGCCAACGAAACCTGTTTGATATCGTGAAACGACGGAAATGAGGCCACAAAAACGTCCCATGTGCCGGCGCGATTCTCCCCGTAAGCGATTAGCTGCCCGTCGGGAGACAGGTGAAATTCATCTTTCACGGAGCTTGATGAATAGAGTGCCTTAGGCTTGCTATTGCCTGTGACAGGTATTATCGAGAATGTTTTTGTGTCGTGCGTTAGCAGGAAGCCACCGTCCGCGGACCAGTCTTCGACCCAGTGCCTTTCATGGTCCCCATAGATCGGCTGTGATTGCTGAGTTCCGATTTCAATCTTCTGTACTAGGTACGGCGGATCGGATCCACCGTTAGGAAGAAGGTTGAATGCAACATAACGCGAGTCTGGAGACCAAACGGGGTCCGACTGTGCGTGGGGATCAGTCGTCAGCGGAGTCGTAGTATTGCTCGTCAGGTCTATGAGCCACAGACTGCCGGTGGCATGCTGGTGAAACGAATTCAGTGCCAAGTGCTTCCCATCAGGGGAAAGCGTGAATTGCTGAAAATCGATCACCGGTTCGAAGCTGCCAATCACAGCGCCGTCTCGGGCGTACCAGTTGAATTGATCAAACGAGGAGCCTGTTGCGGTGCCATAGATAAGCACACCATTTTGAGAGGCCGTGAATTCGGAAGTGCCGAGATATGCCGGAGAGGCCGCGACATTGGGTGCCAGCAACAAAGGTTGACCGACCTTTCGCACAGCTTTCCAGTCCATGCGTTGTGCGAAGAGGTTCTGGTCCTGGGCGAACAGCAGGTAATCAGGCACCGCTATGGCACGACTTTGGGTAGCCAACAGCAATGTCGGATCTCCGCCATCGAGGGACTGAGCGTAGATTTTCGCTCCCGGATCGTTACTGGTCAGGCTTGTGCGAGCCAAATAGATAAAATGCTTGCCGTCAGGCAAAAACTGAACCCACATTTGGCTGACTTCGCCGGGAAGCAGCGACGTTACAGGGGTGACAGTTCCATCAGTGGGCGAGATGCGGAGAATAGGACTATTCACTGCTCTGGCAAAGAGAATGGTGCCGTCCAGTCCCCAAGCACCTTGCGCAATTTCCGGTACGCTGTAGATCATCTCAGGGACTCCACCCAACCGTTGAACCTTCTTCAGCTTGGCCCCCGCCCAGAAGCCGATGAATTGTGAGTCCGGCGACCAAAAAGGCAAAAGCGCGCCCTCCGTCTGCTCAATCCGTTGCGCTTCAGGCGAACTCAAAGCCCTGATCCACAAAAAGCTCTGTCCGGCGGCATCAGTGGCTGCAAAGGCCAACGTCTGGCCATCCGGTGAGACCGCTATATGTTCGAACGGATGCCAGTTCCGATGTAGATTTACCCCCTTTGGCAAACCTAGCGAAAGCCGCAATGTGTTGTTCGACTGAACTTTAGTACGAGACTGCAGCCAAATTATGGCAAGCAAGCCGGCGCAAACTAGGACCGCACTAACAGCCAGCCATAACGTACGCCGCGATCGCGAAGCAATCGCCTGGGAAGGCACAGGAGTTGTCACCTGATCGGCAACTTTTCCCGGCGAGGACCAATGGAACTCGGGCACATACGACCCTGGCTGAAGGTCGATACGGACAACTGGGGTTTGCGCAGCCTCTCTATAATATTGTGCAAGCCTTTTGCGAACTTCGGTCGCTCGGACCCGGACGACCGCGTCGTTTGAGGTATCATAATCGACCGGCCTACGAAACATTTCTGCGCCGATCATGCGCTCACGCAGAGAGTCCAGGTCACCCGCCAAAACGTGCTCGACGACCAGTCTGAGAAAGTCCTGGCAACGCTTGCTTGGAGCGAAAGCATCGCTCGAAACCAGCGACTCGAGCGCGCTCCGAACTAAGTTAGCTTGTTCGGCGCTGAGCTTATGGCCTGTTACAGAATGCTGTCCCGTCGCCATCGGCCCTTATGGTAGCGCTTAACGTGGCTTAACGGGTAGTGGGTGACATGCCGTAAACCCAAGACAGACATAAGGTTGTTCGCTTAACGGTCTCCTTAACGGTCAAATCTAACCTGCCTGAACTGTTTCGAACATTACCAACGGTTCAGAATTCCTTTATCGTCGCGCCTAGACATGGACGTTTGCCAAGAAGTGCCGTTTGCGAACGACCCTCGGAGGAACATATGGGCGCGACTGTTGCTTTTACCGACCTTGAGAGCCTCGCAGGAACGAACATTGCTGAACTAGGCGTGCTGGAAGAAGAATGCTTTTATTTCGAGTCGGAAATTGAATCGGAGCACCAATTTGAGGACATCGTCGGCAAGAGTGTCGGTCTGCGCAAGGTCTTGGACTATGTTGGGATTGTGGCACCCACCGCGGCGACGGTGCTCCTGCACGGTGAAACCGGCACTGGGAAAGAACTCATCGCACGCGCGATTCACAACCTCAGTCCGCGTCGCGATCGGAGTTTCATTCGCCTGAATTGCGCGGCCATACCTTCTGGCCTCGTGGAGAGCGAACTATTTGGACACGAAAGGGGTGCGTTCACAGGCGCCCTCACGCAGAAGGCAGGCCGATTCGAGTTGGCCGATCGGGGAACTCTCTTTCTGGATGAAATTGGAGATATCAGCCTGGACGTGCAGCCAAAGCTGCTGCGCGCTTTGCAGGAGCGTGAATTTGAACGTCTGGGTAGTGCGAGGACTATTCGCGTGGACGTTCGATTGATTGCCGCAACCCATCGCGATTTGTCAATGCTGATCCGCAATAACCAGTTTCGTGAAGACCTTTTTTACCGGTTGAATGTCTTTCCCATTGAAATTCCTCCGCTTCGCGAAAGGCGCGAAGATATTCCGCTACTAGTTCACTACTTCGTTTTGCGTGCTTCCCGCCAGATGCAAAAGCGCATTCGGTCGGTTCCAAAACAGGCGATGGAGGCTCTGGTGAACGCCGATTGGCCGGGGAATATTCGCGAGCTGGAAAACTTCATCGAGCGCTGCGTCATTTTTACTAAAGGTCACGAATTGCAAGTGCCCATTGCAGAGTTGAACTCGTCTCATTCGCGCGTCTTTGCGACAGCCTCCGTATTCGAACAGGCAGAACGCAACGTGATCGTCGATGCGCTGAAGGCTGGGTCTGGCCAGATCTCGGGCAGAGGCGGCGCCGCGGAACGGCTGGGCCTGAAGCGGACCACGCTCCAGAACAAGATGCGCAAGCTAAACATCAATCGTGCTGAGTACGTCAGCTGAGCTTTCTAAGGAGGCGTTATGTCAATGATTCTCGTGTTCGCTCGCAAGTGGAACGCGTGCTAATAGCGTACTGTGCTGTGCCACCGCTACAGATTCAGCTTCGTGGAGTCCGTGCGCCATGGCCTGTGGCTGGCACGTGGCTGGTCGAGACCGCGATGAATAACAAGCCCAACGCCACGCGTGTCTCCTTGCTTGCCTACTGACAGGAACCGTTATCCACAAACTGATTCGATGACGCCATCGACTCTAGCGAGTGCCAACATGTGAATAGCTTCTGCTCCAGAGGGTCGTTGTTAAGGGAGTCGGGTGGAAGATAATCCCTGCTCGCGCTGATTTTCAGGTATTTATCGGTTAACGCCCCCATGTTATTGAACTCGTTCACAAGGAGCGGAAGCGCCTCCCGGTCCATGTCCGTGCTCGCAGCCGCTTCGGTGTGCTTCAGGCTCGATTGAATTTGTCTTCTGAAGTTACCAAACCAGTCATTAGACAATGGATAGTCCCGCTCGACGGCAGTCTTTAACGAAGCGTTCCATTCAAGAATTTCCCTCATCGTTTCGATCCCCGCGGCGAGGAAGGGCCGAGAAAGACCGACTGTTGGCGCTGGCACCGACTGCAAAGCCTGCGATGACGCATCGCCGCTCCCTGGCATGGTCAGAATGATCTGACTTCCTACGAAGCGCAGCGATCCGCCCGTGATCCGGGCTAATTCGTCCACTTCTACATAGTTTTTCCCCTGCACCTGAATCACTTCTGTCTGTGCCTGCCGCCCGTCGATCAGGAGCGAAGTCGTCTGTTGAATCGCCAGGGCCATCAAGGGCGACAGCCGGATCGTTACTAGCATCAACCACGTGCGAGTCGAATTCGATTGCATGTCACGTCTTCCTTTGTCACGGCATTTCGTCGGAACACCGCTACTAACGGGACTGCAAGTAGAACGCCAAAGGAAATCAATGAAAAAAAACGACCTTTCGAGACTCGCCGCGATTCCCTGCCCGCATGCGGGCAGCGCGTGTTCCGCCTGCATGACAAACGTGCCGCCTCTTCCATTGATGTCAACAACTTGCGTCGGCCGAAGTTTGGCACCCACATTGCCCATTAGCTTGACGAGACCGCAGGGGCTGGTGATAGGGCATTTCGGTTCTTGGGAGACGTTATGTCAGTGATTCTCAAATTCGCTTGTAAATGGGTCCGGTGGTATCGCGTGCTGCGGTACCACAAGGCATTCAGCTTCGCCGACTCCGTGCGCTTTGGTCTGTGGCTGTCACTTAGCTAGAGGGGATACTCTATGAATCCAGCATGTTCTTCGAATGAGAAACGGGCTCCGCAGTCAACGATTGCCGGCATCGTTGTCTTCCGTGATCCGATGACGGACGAGACGCTTGTGGCCGCTGCCAAGAGGGGCGATGAGAAGGCATTTGAGACGCTTGTCAGGCGCCATCGGCCAAGAATTCTTGCGCTTGCGTTGCGCTACACGCGGGTTCGAGAAGACGCTGAAGATGTTGTCCAGCAGGCTCTCCAAAAAGCGTTTATCTACTTGAACAGTTTCGAAGGGAAATCCCTGTTCTCAACATGGATAACGCGTATTGCCATCAACGAAGCCCTTGTGTGGTTGCGCAGAGCTCGTGCGCTGCGAGAGGTATCTGTCGACAATTTGAGCAGGGAGGATGAAATTGTACCCGCACTGGAGATACCCGATCGAAGTCCAGATCCCGAAGCTCAGTACTTGGAGCGAGAGGGACTGCAAATTCTGTTCACTGCGATAGGCGAGTTGAGGCCAGGAATGCGGACGGCCATCGAGTTGCGAGAACTTGGCGAATTATCCAACCGGGAGACAGCTCGCCGCATGGATCTCCCGCTCAGCACCGTTAAGGCACGGGTGTTCCAAGGGAGAAAGAAGCTACGCGAAACACTGAGGTGCTATAGGAGATCCCCTCGGATGTTTAGGCGCAGCGCTTTAGCCATCGCCGGTAGCCTTGAACGGCGTTCACAAAATCGCCTGCCCTGCAATTCCTGTGGCTAGTGCCGGCAAAAGACACCGACCACGTGAGAGTGTCTCGATGTGGAAGATCAGTGCTTGGGGTGCTAGTCTGATGCGCATGCCGGAAGACAATGGAGGCTCCGCCCATAGCAGGTATCGAGCCTTGCTCGATGTGTCCGCTGCGCTGGTCGAGCAACCAACCGTGAAAGCCGTCCTGCATAGCCTGCGCGAAGTTTTGTACAGCAGCGTTCGTCTCCATGGAACCGACCTTTATCTTCTGGACAGCGGTCGAGAAACTTTGCATCTTCTGGAATTTGATCGAGCAGTGGACGCTCCCGCCATCAGAATTGGCACCAAGATTTCGCGGATTGGCGCGGCAGCACAAGCACTGGACCAGAAAGAGCCGGTTTTCCTGCCTGATGTATCCGAGGAAATGTTGAAACATCCCGAGTTGGCTCCGTTTGCCGCTCAATCTTCTGGCAGAAGCACTTACGTTTTTCCTTTGTTTACCGCCCAACAACAATATGGGCTTTTGACTGTGACTAAGGAGCGGGGGCAGGAATTTACGCGTGACGATGTCGAACTGCTCCGCTCTCTGACTTCGCACATTGCGATCGCACTCGAATGCGCGCTGGCCAGGGATTCCGCAGAACAGTATCAGCGGGAACTCGCCACCGAGCGCGACCGCCTACGACTACTCCTCGAAATCAATAATCACGTCGTTTCGAAACTAGATATGGACGATCTTTTTCGCTCGGCTTCAACTTCCATTCGTTCGTATTTCGGGAATCATCTGACAGGATTCTGGCTTCTTGAGAAGGACTCACATCGCCTTAAAAGTGTGGTGCTGGATTTTCCTGACGGCAAAGGGTTGCTGGCGGAGATGGGCTCAACGAATCTGACTGAAACGGAGTGCGAGAAACTTCGCGCCCGGAGGTCCGACATATTGTCAGTCGACGATATCGAGAGACTTCCGACGAGTATTCGCGACAACTTGCGAGCCGAATCCATAACCTCGGTTGCCGTTGCTCCTCTGGCGACCGGGAGCGGACCGCTGGGTCTGTTGGCGATCGGCAGCCGGAAGGCACACGCTTTCGCGCAAGAAGACCTGGATTTGTTGACGCAGATTAGTATTCAGATCTCCCTCGCGTTGGACAATGCGCTCGCGTACGGGCGTCTGAATGCATCGGCAGCGCGTCTGGAAGAGGAACGCCTCTACCTTGAATCGGAAATTCGGTCGGAACACAACTTCGAGGACATTGTCGGCAAGAGCGCCGCTCTGCGCAGAGTGCTAGATCAAATTGCGATTGTCGCTCCCACAGGGTCGACAGTGCTCCTGCACGGGGAGACCGGCACTGGAAAAGAATTGCTCGCTCGGGCCCTTCACAACCGCAGTCCGCGTCGCGAGCGTACCTTCGTTCGACTGAACTGCGCCGCCATTCCTTCCGGACTGGTGGAAAGCGAACTCTTTGGGCATGAAAAGGGCGCGTTCACCGGTGCACTCATGCAGAAACGAGGTCGATTCGAGTTGGCCGATCGCGGCACACTCTTCTTGGATGAAATCGGGGATATCAGTCTTGACCTGCAACCAAAGCTCTTACGCGCTCTGCAGGAACGCGAGTTTGAACGTTTGGGAAGTACGAAAACTATCCGAGTTGACGTTCGCTTAATTGCCGCAACCCACCGCGATCTGCAGCACATGATACGCAACAACCAATTTCGCGAAGACCTTTTTTACAGATTGAATGTCTGTCCGATTGAGATCCCTCCGCTTCGCGAGAGGCGCGAGGACATTCCTCTGCTAGTTCATTACTTCGTTTTGCGCTTGTCCCGGCAAATGCAAAAGCGCATTAAGTCTGTCCCGAAGCAAGCAATGGAGGCGTTGGTGAATCACGACTGGCCTGGCAACATTCGGGAGCTTGAGAACTTCATCGAGCGCTGCGTGATTTTCACGCAAGGGGACGAGTTGAATGTTCCTCACAACCAGCTAAAGAGGACAGCTAGCCGCGGCGTTGGATCAGGACCATCGACATTCGAGCAAGCGGAGCGGCAGGTGATTGTCGACGCGTTGAAGGCCGCGTCCGGAAGGATATCGGGCAAAGGTGGAGCGTCAGAGCGCCTCGGACTGAAACGAACGACGCTCCAAAACAAGATGCGCAAGCTAAACATTGCTCGCGCTGAATATTCCAGCACATAAGGATTCCGGGCTCGCGTCGTGAGCAGAACCGGGAAGGCGATCAATCATCCTGTGTGTGGTGTGATTCCAACGTCTGTTTTATTGTGGCGAGGACCCGTCCGAGCGAGGATCGGGCTTTGTCTACGGCCACCTTGCGCACGATGCTTCCTTTTAGTCCGGTGAGGCCGGCCTGCTTCGACCCTTTGACGGTAATGATGTAGAAGCCGGGGCGTTGCGCATCTCTGACGCAGACCGTGAGATCAAGTGCCGCTTCGAAGTAGTGGCTTGCGTAGAGTTGTTTCTCAGCTAATGCATAAGCAGGGTCCGATGGGTTTGCTCCGCGATACACGACCCTTTGGACGATCCGAAATGTAGGCTTCAATCCAAAATTAACTTCCTCCCAGTAGAAGCCAGCTTGCACTTTATCGGACTTAGCCTTCGGATATTCGAGAAGATATTCGTTGAGCTCAGGAAGGTACACCGGAAGTGCGTCTAATCGTGTTATCAGCGCCTCAAAGGTTTCCGCCACCGCGGCGGGATGGCTCTTATCACGATACACTCCGAGGGCCGTATTGCCCCCATTCATGTAATTGAGCAGCGCTTGCAACGCCATTTGACGGGCCAGATGATTCACCCTGTTGGCGACGTCGGGCCCGGACCAGTCTATGGACTGCTTAAAGCCCTCTATCGCCTCGGTTGGTAGTTGAACCTCGCAATGCCCCACCCTGCAGTTTTTCAGTTCGTCGATGTCTTGCCTTTCGAGGGCAAAACCCTCAAGGTCCGAAAGCTGTGGCGGATCGCTGAAGCTTTGAATTGCCAGATAACCCGGGAGCTTGCGCAACGCGTCGACGTCCGAGGCAAGCTCGAGATACTTCTCTGGACTCGCCTCTACGTATACGGAGCCGAAGACGAACACTTCGTCAGGAGTGCGCGAGTCAATAACCTTGGCAACCGGCTTCCCTGAGCGGATCGCTCCTATCTGGTCTTCACTCAAGCCAACAAACTCTCGGAAGAATCTATACGGCTCGTCCGAGCGTTGAGCTTCAATGACAGGTGCCATCAGCAGCAACGGGACCACAAGCGCTATGCAAAATCTGGTCCTTAGCATTGCCTTTTACCTCCATTGTGCTTGTCGACCGGCCTCTCTTCATCACTGTCATGCAGGTGGCCCCGACTGCTGCCCAGAAGATGGCCCGCGCCCGCCGGCACAAAGCCAACGTCAATCCTTCGGTACCTGTCACACCAAACATATTCGCAATGAGCATATTCCCACCTTCGTAGGTCCCGAGGTTACCCGGACTCAGCGCGCCAACAAGGTTGATCACCTTGGTCAAACCTTCCAGTGCAATCGCGCTGACCAGGCCAACACCTGCTCCCATAAATCGTAGGATGAGGTACACCTCCAGGACTGCCATCGCGTGCCAAAGGAGATTGCGACAGGCTCTTCGCGATAAAATGTGAGAAGGTTGTGTTCGGCTGAATCAATGACCGACAGCTTGCAGCTGACCAACTTGTGAAGCCGAGGCAATCGCCCAATCGCTCTAGCGGCGTTTCCCATCAGCCGCCACCCACTTGCGACAGCCACACCTGAAATAGCCACTATTGCAATGAGAACGGCGGCGAGCAGCAATGCGCAAATTCGCCACCGACCATCAACAAGAGGCGCAAGCAATAAAGTAGCGGTGATTCCCAAAACTGCGACTACCACTGCTGTGAAAGCATGCAATCCTCCATCAATCGCGGAAGACGATATTCCATTCGCTAGTGGCACAGCAGAACCAAGCATGGAAATGCGCAAGCCCTCCCCAAGTAGCTTTCCGGCAAAACCAAGTTGCCCGACAGCATCAGAGACCAGCTGTGCCCCAAGACTGCGCGACCAGGAAAGGGCGTTGATATCGCATGCAAAAGTCTGTCGCCAGGCCCATGTCTTAATCAGCTGAGAAAGGCCCCCAGATTGATGATCAAAGCCAGGCCCCAGCCGACTGCCTGGACTTGCTTCCAAACAGCCCCGGGATCGGCTCGATGCAGCATGTACCCCAGCAGGCTGACCCCAAGGACTAGAACGAAGGGCTGGAAAAAAAATCGAGGGAGATAACGGAAGTTAGGCACCGCACACCTCACCAACGGCTGGTTCATCCTCTTTTATTGGAGCGGAGTGGTTCGCATCGTCCGGCGATTCTGCTGGAACGCGAACGGGAACGAGAAAATTGCTTGCGAGAAGATAGGCATAGAGGTGTGCGACAGGAGGCGTGAAACGCAGCTGTTCAGCGGAGACCCAACCTTTCGTTTCATTCCATTCCAGGTCGATAGCTGAAAAGACTTTGATCGCTTCCTGTAAATCTATAGCAGGCATCGGATAAGCGTAGACGCTTACGTTCTGAGCCAGGAGACGCGCGAGGGCTTCAAGAAGTCTGCCTTCCAGATTGAAGTAGGGATTGTCGAAGGCCCGGATTAAGAGAGAAAGACCGGCTATAAAGCGCAGGGGCGCTTTTGTATAGCGATTCGCGAGCGCCGTCATATTGTATAGCTCGCGTTCGCGAAATAAGAGGACACTACCGCCTTGTGCCAGAAGCGCATTGATCCGAGTCAGCAGGTTGGCGATTTCTGGGGTTGATTGTTGTGCAGCGATAGGAGCCGCCGACAAGCAAAAGCAGCCAATAGGAGCAGAAGTAGATTCTCCCAATTCCCCACGAAGCTCTTGAATGCCTGCCGCCAGCATTTGCGTATGAATTTGCGCATGAACAGGATCCACATGGCCGAAGTCTCCCGGTGCCAGGACAACGGCTTTGTTGTGCAGAAATTCGTTAGGAGGCAGAGCTTCGCCCGAGGGTAAAAAGCACACAGCCTCGGCAAGTCCCGCATGCACCAGATAAGCGAGGAGGGTGGGACGATCCCAACTCGCAAAAGCAGGCCCGCGAAAATTGACGCAATCAATCTCTATCCGTTCCCTTGCGACGTCTTGAGCGAGTCCTTCGAAAAACGATTCCTTTGTCTGTAACTGATAGAAAGCAGCGTAGAGGAGATTAACGCCCAGAACACCGATGGCTTCCTGCTGGAGAACGTTGGAAGAGTCCCGCATGTTGATATGCAGGAGAATGTCGCTAGGTTCTCCCCCAGGACGCGACTGGAACCGAAGTCCAAGCCAGCCGTGGGCATCGTTTGTTCCGGCGTAATTTCGCGCGGACACAGTATCGACAAAAGAGAAGAACCGCTTGTCTTTTCCGCGAGTTTTGTCTAACTGGCCGAGCAACTGAGTCCACTCGGTTTCCAGCATGGTTTCCAGCCGCTCCCTGGAGACATAGCGTGAACCGGTCCCGTAGAGACTGTCGCTGACCTCCTTGTCGTAGGCGGAAATGCTTTTCGCAACAGTGCCAGAGGCACCGCCGACGAAAAGGAACCAACGAACAACTTCCTGCCCGGCACCGATTTCGGCAAATGAACCGAATGTGGAAGCGTCGAGATTTAGAGTCAGCGCTTTGTGATGAGTATCAAGTTTTTCGGTGGACGTCATATTCAGGCTCCGATTTAGTTACCTTTTCCGAGGCTTGGATCTGTCAGGACCAGATTGGTCCCCGTTTGCGGGAGGTTCCGCGCCCAGATACGAGCTGCCATTTGGAGCCACACGCAAATTCAGACGCTCGCACACGTCGAGCACGTAAGAATTGGGGGTGACGAACTCGGCTCCGAGCTGGCCAAGGAAATACAGCACTTCTTCCCCCACCGCGTCGATGAATACGACATCCGTCAGATCGACGAGAAGCTTTCCGCGCGCGGCGAAATGCGCTGCCAACGTCCGAGTGTGTTCAGCATCATCACCGGCGAATCGGCCTTCAAGTCTTACGGTCAAAGTCTCAGCCGAATCGCGTATTTCGACGCGGAGCATCACGCCTCCTTGGCTTGTGAGTAGCCGGAAAAATCACCGGCCATGCCCGTTTCAACGGGCGTCTCCCTTATGAACCATCGTTCCATCAAACAGCAGGTCTCGTGCCAGAAGGCGGCCGGGGTAAGTTATTCGAATCAAACAGAGATTGCAGATGCATTTGGATATAAGGCGCCCCAATGCGGGCAAAGCCGCGATGTGGGCACGGTATGCCCTTTCCAAAAAGCAAGAAGGCCAAGCTCCTAACTATTTTTTCGAGGCGGCAGGCAGCGGCAATCTAGCCAGTCGACAGTTCCACCTTCCGCAGCAGATCAGCCTTGCGACGCTGTGTGCCGGTTCTGAACAGAATCGGACGAGGTCTCGCGATTGTGCCTGCGACCATCGCTCACGCGGCAGCATTGCCCGCATTCGGGCACGCCGAACTTGGCTGGGATGCGTCGGCCCCTAATAGATCCAACAACTTGCGAGCTGTGCAGGTTGGCATGGTCGCTGCATTACTCACAGCCGGGAACGCAAAATGAATCCACTGACCAAAACACACACAGAGGGCTCGACAGAACGTCGGACCCTAAGAGTATCTTTATCCCTCGTGGCTCTGATTCTTTGCCTACAGCTCACCCTCCTTTCGGTTGGTTGGGCACAGACGCCCGAACCCGCTGCCACTACCGCGCCGCTATTGACCTTGGACGAAGCCATCCGGATTGCAAGCGGCACTAACCGAGACATCCACATCAGCAAAATTGAAATCATCAAGGCGCAAGAGACAGTCGCGCAGGTTAAGACAAATTACCTCCCGAAGCTGGATGCGAACGTTCTTGCAGGAGCGCCACTCCAGCCGCTGAATTTTAGAGTTCCCGCTGGCAGCTTCGGCACCTACCCAGCCACTGGTCCTATCCCAGCGACAGATTCCAACATTCACTCACCGGTGCGGTTCGGCGCGTTCGTGAATGCCTCCGCGGCACAACCGCTCACGCAACTTTTCAAAGTAAATCTTGCAGTCAAGCAGGCCCGACTCGGAATCGACTTCGCCAGGGAAGGCGTGCGCGCCCAGAGTCAAGACACAGTGCGACAGGTGAAGGAAGCCTACTACCAAGTGGCAGAGTTACAGGCGCAAGTCACCAGTGCAAGAGCAGCTGTTCGGTCGCTGAGCGAGCTCTCCACGTTAACGGAACAGCGGCTCGCACAGGAAACCGTGCTGCTCTCCGAATCGCTCACCGTAAAGGCCAAGCTAAAACAACAGCGCTACCAGTTGCTCCTTGCCGAAGACTCCTTTGAGTTACAGAAGCAGAACCTGAATCGTCTTCTGGGACGCGAGCTACGCACCCCTTTCTCGGTGGAAATGCTCCCGTTCGGCGAGCTTGTTGAATGGGATCTGGATACGGCTCGAAAGCAGGCACTCGAGCAGCGGCCCGAACTTCGTGGCGCGCGGATACAGACCAAGATCGCCGACCTGGATGTGCGTCGTGAGCATGCGAAATACATTCCTGATCTCAGTTTTCAGGTCAGCTACCTCGGATTCCAAAACGTCAATTTCCTTCCGCAGAGCGCCGGCACTGTCGGATTCGCCCTTCAATGGCAGCCCTTCGATTGGGGATACAAGAGACACCGGATCGCAGAACTCAAGGCTACGACAGAGCAGAAGGCAACAACGGAACACGACGTTGAACAGCGCGTTCTACTGGATGTTGAAGAAAAGTTTCGCAAGCTGGGGGAAGCACGCATCCTGCTGGACGCCCTGACAGATCAGCGTGTGGCAGAACAGACGAAGCTCGGCGAAATGACAAACCGTTACAACCAGAAAGCAGCACTTTTGTCCGATCTTTTGCAACAACAAGCCGCGGTGTCGCAGGCAGAGGCGCAGTACCAGCAAGCACTTGCGGGATTTTGGACGGCTCGGGCCAACTTCGAAAAAGCGATAGGAGTGGAGTAAAGACATGAAAAACAAATCAAGCATAGGTCTATGGAAAGCAGCCGCCGCACTATTGGCGCTAATCGCAGGGGCAAGCGGATGCCAGCAACCGACGCAGGTAGCGGCGAAATCTCTAACGCCTGTCCGCGTAGTGGATGTTGCGCTCAACTCTTCTTCTGAAAGCCTACGCTACTCGGCCTCGGTGTTGCCGTTGGCGCAGGCGGCGTTGTCCTTCAAGTCCTCGGGATACGTCACCGAGATCAAGCAGGTCATGGGCGCAGATGGAAGACGCCGTGAGATTGGAGCAGGCAACTATGTTGCTCGCGGCGCATTGCTGGCGCAGATTCGCCACCAAGATTTGAAAAACCAGCTTGACCAGGCTGCAGCGGCCGTAACGCAGGCCGAGGCGCAACATCTCCAAGCTTCTCAGGATTACGAACGCGCTAAGGCGCTTTACTCCACCCACAGCCTGACGAAGCCGGACTTTGACCAAACTCAAGCGCGATTCGATTCAAGCCGAGGTGCTCTAGACCAGGCGAAGGCCAGCGCGCGACAGGCACAGTTGGCCTTGGCTGACGCGGATTTGAGCGCGCCCTTTTCCGGCTTTATTTTGGCTCGCAATATCGAACTCGGAAATCTGGCGTCGCCCGGAACTGTCGCGTTCACGATCGCTGACACCAGCGCGGTCAAAGTGAGTTTCGGTGTTCCCGAGTACGCCGTTAAGCAACTCCGCCTGGGCCAGGAATTCAACATTCACTTGCAAGAAGACCCGAAACAGTACCAAGGCAAGGTGACAAGTATCGCGGCGGGTGCGGACGAGAAAAATCGTGTTTTCGCAGTCGAAGTGACCGTCCCCAATCCCAAGAGTTATTTGAAGCCGGGAATGATTGCTTCGCTCACTCTCTCGGGCGTTGAAAAGGCTCCGGCACCTTCCGTGCCTTTGGCAGCTGTTGTCGCTGACCCGTCTGCATCTGGGCGCTATAGCGTTTTCGTCGCCAGCGAAGTGAGCGGCAAATGGACCGCACATCTGCGAGCCGTGACGTTAGGTGAGACCCACGAGAGTGACGTAGCAGTGGAAGGTGTGAAACCAGGGGAAAAGATCGTCGTAGTTGGAGTCGCCGATTTGAAGGATGGCGATTTAGTTCAAGTTCTCCCATAGAGGCATAGAAAAATGGCACACGAAAAAAATCAAGACATCAGCAATCGTCGCAATATCACTCGGTTCTTTGTTGAGCATCCACACATTTCCTGGATGATGCTCGTTGGGGTGCTCGTTTGGGGCTGGTTCGGTTACACATCCATGCCGCAGCGAAAAGACCCGGAAATCCCCGTGCGCGTCGCCGTGGCGGCTTGTCCTTGGCCCGGAGCGACAGCAGAGCAGGTCGAGCAGTTCGTTACCCGGCGCATTGAAGACGTTGCCGCGGAGAACAAAACGATTCATCCCGGAACGGACGCAGACTATGGCGTCAAATCCATCTCTCTCCCCGGCTATTCGTTTGTGTACCTACAGCTGGATGAAAGTGTGAAGGATACGAAGCGCCAATTCAGCGACATCAATCTCAAGCTGAATGCGCTTAATGCTCAATTACCGCAAGGCGCGGGCCCGATCGTTTTCCAAAGTGATTTCGGAGACACCGCCGCGTTGATGCTAACGGTTGCGAGCCCGAAAGCGGACGACATTGAAATAGCAGCCCGCGCCAGTTCCGTTGAAGTGGCAGTTCGCAAAGCCCGTAGCTCAAAACAGCAGAATAGAACGGGCCAGCACGTAACGATCGTGGATTCGTTTCCACAATCCATCTCGGCGCGGGAAGTTCTGGACGTCGGATATTTATTTCAACAGGAAGCCCAGAGTGCTGGGATTATTCGAGACTCGGAAATCGTGCAGGGTAGTGGCTTTATCGGTTTAGATGGAATTTCCGAAGCCGATGACAGTGCGATTCGGGCCTTCATCCAACGTTTTCTGTCGGACCGACTAAAACGCTCCGAGCTGCATCCGGATGCATGGGAGCTGGCGGTCATCCGCGATCCCAGCGAAACAAGAGAGAAACTGGCCAGCGTTGCCGGCGACAAATACAGTTACGCCGACCTAGATAACTTTTCCGACTTGATCGGCCGTACACTTCAGGGCGCTACCGAGGTCTCGAAAGTCGAGACCCGCGGTGTTTTGCCGCAAGCCGTCTATTTAGACTATTCGCAGGATCGGCTTGCAGCTTATGGATTGCGCCCCGCCGATCTATCCAAAGTACTATCCGCCCGGAACATTATTGCGCCTGGTGGAAATATAGAAACGGCCGACCGTAAAGTCGCGCTTATCCCTTCGGGAAAGTTCGATACGGCGAAGAGCATTGGTGATCTCGCGGTATCGACTACGTCAGAAGGTGCCCCGGTTTATCTGCGAGATCTCGTCCAGATTAGCAGCGGCTATCAAGCCCCTGCACAATATCTGAACTACTACACCTGGCAGGACAAGAGTGGGCGTTGGCAGCGCAGCCGCGCCGTTACGTTGGCAGTCTACATGCGCGACAGAAAACAAATCGCGCGTTTCGGGGAGGCGGTGAACTCGAAGCTTTTGCAGCTTCATCAAATTCTTCCTGCGGATCTCATTTTGGCACACACGTCGGATCAACCGCTTCAGGTTAAGGAGAACATCCATCTTTTTATCCGGGCACTCGGGGAAGCGATCATCCTCGTTGTGATTATTGCGCTGCTCGGCTTCTGGGAGTGGCGCCTTGCGCTGATCATGGCACTAGCCATACCAATTACGTTGGCGATGACATTCGGAATCGTTTATGTGCTGGGAATTGACCTTCAGCAGGTTTCGATTGCAACACTCATCATCGCTTTGGGGCTTCTCGTGGACGTGCCGGTGGTGGCGGGAGACGGCATCAAGCGCGAGCTGGCGGAAGGCTCTCCCCGCAAGATTGCTTCCTGGCTCGGTCCAACCAAGCTTGCGACAGCGATTTTCTACGCGACGATTACGAACATCATAGCGTACCTGCCGTTCCTGATGCTGACCGGAAATACCGGCGAGTTCTTGAAGAGCCTGCCGATCGTCATGACAGCCTCTCTACTGTCCGCGCTATTCGTTGCAATGACGTTCGTCCCATTCTTGGGCTATTACATTCAACGTGCCCCGGCAAAGCCAGAACCTACCATCGAGGAAAGACGCGAACGAGGCTTCTACGGTTTCTACAACCGGCTTGTCCAAAGAGCCATAAAACATCGTTGGGCTGTTCTTGCCGGATCTTTTGTTTTTCTCATCGGCGGAGGACTTTTCGGTTCTCGCTTGAAGACTCAATTCTTCCCTGAGGATGTTCAGTATTGGTTTTATCTGGACGTTTGGCTACCAAATGACGCGCCCTTGAGTGCAACCAACGATGCCGCAGTCCAGGCTGAAGAAGTGGTTCGGAAAGTGATCGAAACTTCGCCCGAGCTTGTATCGAAGGACGAGCGTGGCCATCTTCTCAAGTCGCTGACAACCTTTACGGGCGGCGGCGGACCGCGTTTCTGGTTTTCCGTCTCACCAGAAATGCCGCAAACGAACTACGCGCAAATCATTGTAGAAGTAACGGACAAGGAAGCCACTCCTAAGCTGAAACGCCCGATACAGGACGCCCTTGCAAAGCAGATCCCAGGCGCATGGATCACCGTGCGGCAGCTGCAAACAAACCCGGTTGAGAATCCCGTAGAGCTGATGATCTCCGGCCAGGCGGACGTGGACGCGAAAAACGAAGTTGACGATATCCGTACGTTGCGAACGATCGCTCGCCAAGCCCAGGAGATCGTGGCCCAGGCGCCGGGCATTTCAGTTCTTCGGGATGACTGGTTTCCGGACAATCTTCAGCTGCAGGTTCAAATCGACCCTGACCGCGCGAACGTGGTGGGCATCTCCAACGCCGATGTCGCAAGCGCGTCAGCGGCAGCAATAAGTGGAACCCAAGTAGGAGTGTTCAAAGAAGGGAACAAGAACATTCCTGTTGTGGCGCGCCTTCGCATGCAGGAGCGCGGTCAGCTTGCCGACATCAAGAACCTTTATGTTTACAGCTCACAGACGAATAACCGCGTGCCTCTACTGTCGGTCGCAAATTTGGAGCACCTCCTGCAAACCGGTCGTATCGCGCGGCGAGAACACTTTCGCACCATTTCCATCTTGTGTTATCCACAGCCTGGGGTTCTCGCATCAGAAGTAATCGATCCGATTATTCCGAAATTGCAGGAGTTCCAGAAAAATCTTCCCCCCGGATATCAGCTGCGCATTGGTGGTGAAAGGGCCAAGCAATTAGACGGCTTCGCAAATCTCAAAATCGTTCTGCTGATTTCTTTGATTGGGATTTACTTAGCCTTGCTCGTTCAATTCAATAACGCCGTCAAACCTCTTTTGGTATTTGCTGCTGCTCCTTATGGCGTGATCGGCTCTCTGATCGCCCTCGCGATTATGCATACGCCGTTCGGGTTCATGGCTTTTCTCGGCATCGCCAGCCTGATAGGCGTGATTGTCAGCCACGTCATCGTGCTGTTCGACTTCATCGAGGAAATGCACGCAAAGGGCGAGCCACTCACGCAGGCGCTTGCGGATGCCGGCATCCAGCGAATTCGCCCTGTAATGATCACAGTGGGAGCAACGATCCTGGCCCTTTTCCCGCTTGCTCTCGAAGGCGGTCCGCTGTGGCAGCCTCTTTGTTACGCGCAGATCGGTGGACTTGGCGTCGCTACCTTTATCACTCTGCTCTTGGTGCCGGTCCTTTACAGCATCTTCGTGCTCGACCTGAAGATTATTCGATGGGAAGCCAATGAGTCCACCATGCATGGCGAACTGCCTGAAGCGGCTAAAGCCGTTCTACAAACAACCTGAAAGCAATGAAGATGACACTCATACCTCAAGCCTCTGCCGCCGCTCTTCTGTTAGTCCTCACGCTCTGTTTGCAGTGTGCTGGGGTTGCGGCGCTCGTTGAGTGGCTACGGGGCGTTACGGCCAAGGGCGACCAAGGATTTGGTCCGGTTCGCTCGGCCGTCCTGGTAGTGAAATCGACGATCGCAATCATTATTCTCCATGGCCTCGTAATTCTTCTCTGGGCGAGTTTCTACCGGTTGCAATGCTTTCCCTCGTGGGAACTTTCTTTTTACTTCTCCTCGAGCAGCTATGCCACCGTCGGTTACGGCGACGTAACCCTACCCAGTAGGTGGAGACTCTTAGGGCCTCTTGAGAGTATGGCGGGAGTGCTGATGTGTGGGGTATCAGTCTGCCTTCTGTTCGCCACGATCACACGGTTGATGGACAGCGACGCACGGCACTCTCGAAAACTGGGTCACGCAAACGATCCGGTAGCCCTGAAGAGGAATCGCTATGCTAATGAACAGAACTATGCCTAATACGACCATCGAAACTCCAGATTGGCTTCGCGAGATGGAGACGATCCTGGAAGAGCTTAATGAAGGTGTAGTGGTCCTGGATGACGAGCTTCGAGTGATCTTTGCAAACGAAGCGCTTACGCGTATGGGACACTTCAAGCGTGGCGAGATTCAGGGCCGCACGCCCGATGCGATTTTCCCCAGCGAAGACCTTCCCTATATCAAACGGCAACACGAATCCGGCCTCCGCTACGGCCGCCACCGCAATGAGTTCTACTTGCCCCGTAAAGATGGTGGCAAGATCCCCGCAATCTTCAGTGGACGAGTCATTCAGGGTCCTGACAAGCAGGAGTACGTATTGCTTATCGTGACCGACATCAGCGCGCAAAAGGGTATCGAGGAGCAGCTGCGCGAATCGAATTCACTCCTTCAAAAGCGGCAAGATGAAATGGATGCCGAACTAGCCCTCGCCGCACACGTGCAGCAATCCCTTGCGCCGCATAGCCTAATTTGGAAAAACCTCGCCGTGGAGGCGCACTACAGCCCAGCCCGCACCATTGGCGGGGACTTTGGAGTAGTTTTCCCGCAAGACGATCATTCTCTCAGCATTGTTTTGTGCGACGTTGCCGGACATGGCGTCGGTTCGGCGTTAATGGCTAACCGCATCTATTCTGAAACCCTGCATGAACTTGCACGCAAAACCGACCCAAGAAACCTGCTGCGGGAGATTCATCATTTCGTACACACGCGAATTCCGATTGACGGCTTTTTCTTTACGATGACCGCGGCCCGTTTCAGCCACGATGGACGCCGACTAGGCTTTTCTGCCGCCAGCCAGCCGCCGGCAATACTCGTTTCAAATGGAACTCTCCGTTTGCTTGAATCGCGAAACGGTATCCTTGGTTGCGTATCTGAAACTGCCCCGTCCGAGCCCCCGGAAGAATTTGATCTTGAGCCTGGCGACCGCCTAGTTCTCTACACGGATGGACTCGTCGAGGTTTTTAACAGTTTCGATGACATGCTCGGAGTGGAGGGTCTGAAAGACTTGATTCACGGATCGGCGACGCTGACACTGGCGGAAATGCAGAGGGGGATCCTCGACGGCGTAGCTGCCTGGAGCCACGCTCCCCTCGCCGACGACGTGTCTCTCGTTATCGTCGAAGTTCGCTAAGTACGGGTTCAAACTCGTTGCCTCTCGTCGTCGGTTTCTATAACGCTTGGACGACAGTCGGCTATTCGTCGAAGTGGAACCCGAACAACACTTCCCTACTGCGTAATTGTGTTGATGTCAAATAAGCGGCCTGAGCAGTCTCTCCCGTATTGACTTGGAAAAGACGGACAACATGTCGGCCACGTAAGCTCTTTAGAATCTTGAACTGGTCTATCGGACACGAACCAACATCTGAACCCTAGCGAGGTTCAGTAGCGAGGTATACCCACGTTCAGAGGAAACCGTAAGTCGATGCACGAGTGGCACTTAGTTGTTTCCCGTGGTCCTGAATCGGAAAACAACACCACCAGATCAAGCCCAAACGGCACCATTTCACGGTGTTTTGCAAAATATGAAAAACGTTGGCAGCGGCGTAAGTCTTTTAGAATCTGGAGCGGCCTATCGGAATCGAACCGACACCTGAACCTTGGCAAGGTTCCGTACTACCACTATACTAAGGCCGCTCAACGACTCTTCTTTTTATAACATGCCCGCACGGCAGCGACAAGCCTTCCCTGGCTTGCTTTTCGTCAACGACTCCATCCTGAACTCCAGCTTCAGGAGACCATCGTAACGCGCGCGGACTTCACCACCGGCGAACGCTTCTGCCGGTCGGCGAAGCGATCCGCTTTGTCTTTATCGGTGTATACGCGGCCAAACTTCTCGCCGTCCGCATAATAGACAGTCACCAGAAAGTGGTGATGTTTACGCCGTTTGTCTTTTCCAAAATGCGTTTTCTCTTTCTTTGGGGATTTTTTTGTCGAAGTTTTGGTCACAGAGGCCATCCCTGTCAAGTTTGGTAGGTCACTGCGTCCACTATCGCAGGGAAGCGCCACACGCGCAAGTACCTATATATATAGTGACTATACGTCTATGATAACAGATTTAGGGGCGTGCCAATTCCAGGTTCACCTTCGATTTTGATCCCGCGCGTGCTCGCCCCGCACGTAAACCTCTTCCCGCCTCCGGATCTGCGACCACCCCAGAGCCAATTTGGACCACCCTCAAATGTCCTTGTTACCCCAAAATGTAGGCAAATTCGCTATTTCTCCTCCTATCGCCCCTGATGGCCCCGGAACATTCCTCGAAAGAAGTTGCCACCCATGAAACTTTTCACCCGTTTTTTCGTCTTACTAGGTGAGGACAACGATAAGCTGAATGTGGCGGAGAATGAACATGATGATGACAATTACGAAGCACCCGCCCCTTGTGGAAGACCTGCGAAATCATTCGCAGGAGCAGATTGCTGAATTGCGCATGCTGCTTCACTCCGGCGCTCCTTCGCGGCCAGATCCGCGGCGGCCTGGCTTCTTTGAAGTCGAAGGGCCTTCGAACATTTATTATGTTTTTAAATATCCTACGGGAACGAAGGTAATGTTGCTTGGTGTGTGGGATCGCGAAAGCGATCCTGTTGCTGAGCTCGTGGCCTGCACTTCTCCTGCCGCGTAATTTTCGCTTTTCTCCTGAGAGCACAAAAACCTGAGAAGCGTCTCGGCCCAGCCGGGGCGCTTTTTAGTCTTTCCCTTCTTCGTCCAATTCCAGGGCTGCTGAATTGACGCAGTAGCGCAACCCCGTCGGCTGCGGACCATCGTCGAAAACATGTCCCAAGTGGGCATCACACCGGCTGCACTTGACTTCGGTGCGGGACATACCATGGGAGGCATCGGTTTCCGTCTCCACGGCCTCCTCCTTCGCCGGAGCGTAGAAGCTGGGCCACCCGGAGCCCGAGTGGTATTTGGTATCAGAACGAAACAACGGCTGCCCGCAACAAACGCACTTGTAAACTCCAGGCGTGTCGGTATCCTCGTACTCCCCGGTAAAGGGAGGTTCCGTCCCCTTCTGCCGCGTCACATAGTATTGATTCGACGTGAGTTGTTTCTTCCAAGCCGCCGCGTCCTTGTGAACTTTCTCGTCCATCGGTCTTTCCCCATCCCCTCGATTTTGGCTACTGTCTTGCTGACTCCATGCTATCAGATTCCATACAGCGGCCTGACGATTCACGGGAGCGCCTCGAGCAGTCTCTATTCGTCACCTTCCCTCACTCCTCTCCGCACGACCCGATGAACTGCGAGTAGGTCGCTCAAGTCGTGCGGGTCGAAAGACTCGAGAACGGCAAATCCGGCGTAGCCGTCCATCTGCAAATGATATGAACTTCCAAGCCGGAAGGTCGTCGCGCACAAGTAGTGGTGGTTGAAAATGCCTGCCCTTGTTAAGTCCCGTCAAACAACCACAAAAAAGTGGTAAAAAAACCATAGTTGACACAGAACACGATTTTCTTTAGTTTCTAACTATGATCTCTCGGGCGCATCGCCACCATCATCATCACGGCCATACGCCGCGCCCGATGAGGTGTGCATAGAGTTTCCCAACACCAAAGCACTCATCGGCCCGCTGGCGCAGTAAGCCCAGCGGGTTTTTTGTTTTTTTAGCGGTTAGTTTTCCGGAGGCACGCACGTGGAATCTGTAAACATCGACTTCGACAAAGCAGGCGGGCTCGTTCCCGCGATCATTCAGGACCATCGCTCGGGCGACATCCTCATGCTCGGCTTCATGAACTCCGCGTCGCTGGCAGAAACCCAAAGCTCTGGCGAAGTGGTCTTCTTCAGCCGCTCGCGCAACAAGCTCTGGAAAAAAGGCGAGTCCAGCGGGCATGTCCTCAAAGTCCGCGAACTGCGCGTCGACTGCGACGCCGATGCCCTTCTCGTCCGCGTCGAAGCCATCGGCCCCGGCGTCTGCCACGAGGGCTATCGCAGCTGCTTCTTTCGCAAACTGGAATCTGATGGCCTCGCTAAAATCACCGAGGAGCGCGCCTTCGCACCAGAAACTGTTTACGGCCGGCAGAAACAGGAGAAAAAAGCATGAGCTGTCTCAAGCTGGGCATCCCCAAAGGCAGTTTGCAGGACGCGACGCTGGAGCTTTTTGCCCGCGCCGGCTGGAAAATCACGCTCAGCTCGCGCAGCTATGTCCCCACCATCGATGATCCCGAGATCGAATGCCTAATGGTCCGCGCCCAGGAAATGGCCCGCTACGTCGAAACCGGAGCTCTCGACGCCGGAATCACTGGCCACGATTGGGTCGTCGAAACGGGCGCAGCCGTCGACGAACTCTCTGAACTCGTCTATGCCAAACAACGTCTCGCTCGCGTCCGCTGGGTCCTCGCCGTTCCGGAAGACTCGGCCATGCGCGATGTCCGCGACCTCGCAGGAAAGACCATCGCCACCGAGGTCGTCCAAATCACCGAAACGTATCTCGCACGCCACGGCGTGAAAGCCCGCGTCGAATTTTCCTGGGGCGCGACTGAAGTCAAAGTCCCGCAGCTTGCCGATGCCATCGTGGAAGTCACCGAAACGGGCTCCTCTTTGCGGGCCAACCGTCTTCGCATCGTCGATACCGTTCTCGAATCCGCCACCGTCTTCATCATGAATCGCTCTGCCGCTAGGGAACCCTGGAAGCGCGAGAAAGCTGAGAATCTCATTCTCATGCTCCAAGGCGCGATCGCCGCCGCCAGCAAAGTCGGATTGCTCCTCAACGTGCACCGCGACGATCTCGCCGCCGTTCTCGGTGTTTTGCCAGCTCTCAAAAAACCCACCATCTCCGCCCTCAGCGACCCGGATTGGGTCGCCGTGAACACCATCATCGAAGAAGCCGTGGTCCGTCAAATTATTCCCAAGCTCAAAGCGGCCAAGGCGCAGGGCATCGTAGAGTACCCGTTGAACAAGATCGTGCTTTGATGCACATCCTAAAGCTCACTTCCGCCGTCGAAAAAAATCTCCTCCGCGCCCGCCACGAGCGCGACTTGGAAGCCGAGCGCATTGCCGCACGCATCATCGCCGATGTCCGCAAGCGCGGCGATGCTGCGCTCCGAGCGTGGGCAAAAACACTGGATGGAATCGACCTTCGCCGTAGCGGCGTCTGGATCTCGGAACGCGAAATCAACGCCGCGCGTAAACGAGTCAAGCCCGAATTTATCGGTGCGTTGCGCCACGCAGAAAAAAACATTCGCCAGGTCGCCGAAAAACAGTTACCGCGCCCCTGGTCTTTAGAAGTCGAACCCGGCGTGACCATCTCTCAGCTCATCCGTCCCCTGGAAGCCATCGGGTGCTACATTCCAGGCGGCCGCTTCGCCCTCGTCTCCACGCTGCTGATGACCGTCGTCCCTGCACGCGTCGCTGGTGTGAAGCGCGTGGCCGTGGTTTGCCCCAAACCCAATCCTGAACTGCTCGCCGCCGCTAGTTTGCTCGGGATAACGCAAATCGCCAGCATCGGCGGCGCACAAGCCGTCGCTGCGCTGGCCTACGGCACGAAAAGAATTCCACGCGTCGATAAAATCTTCGGTCCCGGCAACCGATTTGTCACCGCCGCAAAGCAGCTCGTCAGCAGCGATTGTGCTATTGATCTTCCGGCCGGCCCAACCGAAGCCATCGTTCTCACGGCAATAGGCAACCCGAGATGGATCGCGGCAGACCTGCTCGCGCAAGCAGAGCATGCGCCTGATGCGGGAAGCTTTCTGGTAACTCCTTCCACGACCCTGGCACGCGCCGTCCAGCAAGAAGTGAGAGCGCAATTAGCAAACCTTCCTTCCAACAATCCCGCTCACGCCTCCATGCGCAACACCGGCCGAATCTTGCTCGCGCCTTCTATCGAAGCCGCGTGCGTTTTTTCCAATCGCTTTGCTCCAGAACATCTGAGTCTGCCAGACAATCCCGACGCACTGCTCAAAACAATCACTGCTGCAGGCACCATCTTCCTCGGCCCTTGGGGCGCGCAGCCTCTCGGCGATTACATCAGCGGCAGCAATCACGTTTTGCCGACCCGTGGGTGGGCGCGCATGCGCGGCGGTCTATCCGCAGCCGATTTCACAAAGTGCTTCACCGTCCAGACCATCGACCGCGCGGGCTTCCAGCGTCTTAGAGAGGACGCGGTAATATTGGCGCAGGCCGAAGGCTTGTTCGCTCACGCCAATGCCGTCGAGGTTCGCCGATGAAACCGAAACTCCCCATTCGCCAGGCTATTCTTGACCGGCGCACCTACGAGGCGCCCGCTGAAGGCCGACTTGGCAAAATTCGCCTCGATTTTAACGAGAACACCGCGGGCTGCTCCCCCGCCGTTCTCCGCGCGCTGGCGAAAATCACGCCGCAGCAATTCGCCATGTATCCCGAGTATCTGACGGTGACGAAACGGCTGGCGCGATACTTTAGCGTTCGACCCGAAGAGCTGATGCTCACCAACGGCGGCGACGACGCCCTGCGCGTCTTCTTCGATGCCTTCGTGGATGCTGGCAGCCACATTCTCATTTGTGAGCCGACTTTCCCGATGTACCGCTATTACGCCGAGATTTTCGGCGCGCGCATTGAAGTCGAGCGCTACGGCTCCGAGATGGAATTCCCTCTCGCAGGCATCTGCGCCGCTCTTTGCAAAAAACCGCGCGTCCTGTTCATCGCCAATCCCAACAATCCCACTGGGACGGTTCTCCTGCCGGATGCCATCAAGAAAATTCTCAAAGCCGCGACGCACACGGCGGTCGTAATCGATGAAGCGTATGTCGAGTTTTCCGGCGCGACCGTCACGCCCTGGATCAAGCAATATCCCCATCTGTTCAGCGCGCGTACATTTTCAAAAGCCGCTGGACTTGCTGCTCTCCGTCTCGGCGCGGTTATCGCCTGTGAAAAATCACTGGCACTCCTTCGCCGCGCCATGCCTCCCTTCCCCATCAACATCGCGGCGTTAAGTGCCGCCGAAGCCGCCGTTCAGGATCGCGCCACCATTCGGCGCTACGTCAGCACAGTAAAACGCCTTCGCTCCTGGTTCGCTTTGGAACTGAAAAACCTCGGCGTAATCGTTTATCCCAGCGCAGGAAATTTTCTCCTCGCCAATTTCGGCCCCAGCGGTCCCGCGCTGTTCGAGAAACTCGAGCGCCAAGGCATTCTCCTCCGCGATCGTAGCCGCGACATGGGTCCCGGCTTCGTCCGCATCACCATCGGCACCGAAAAAGAAATGCACCAACTCCTCAGAGCTATTCAGAAAGGCTGATCCACCCGCGCCATGCCGAGAACCGCCACCATTCATCGCAAGACAAACGAGACGGACGTCCGCCTGAAACTGAATCTCGACGGCCGAGGGAAATCTCGCGTTGCAACAGGCATTCGCTTTTTCGATCATATGTTGGATCTAGTGGCACGCCACGGCGCTTTCGATCTGGACCTTAGCGCCAAAGGCGATCTGGATGTGGATCAGCATCACACCGTCGAGGACGTCGGTATCGCCCTCGGCGACGCCGTGCTGAAAGCTCTAGGGACAAAACGCGGCATTCTCCGCGCCGGATACTTCCTGATGCCCATGGATGAAACCCTCGCCGCTGCCGCCGTTGATCTCGGCGGCAGACCCTATGGCGTCGTCCATGCAAAAATCTCCGCAAAACGCGTCGGCGATTTTCAGACCGAGCTCACTGAAGATTTTTTTCAGGGTTTCGCGCAAGCCGCGCGCGCCAACGTCCATTTGCGCGCGCTGTACGGCCGTTCGTCCCATCACCAAGTCGAAGCCATGTTCAAAGCCTTTGCGCGCGCGCTCCGTTTCGCAGTCTCTCGCGATAAACGTCTTCGCCGAGTTCTTCCCAGCACGAAAGGCCTTCTATGAACGTCACGCTCATCGATTACGGAGCGGGCAACGTGACCAGCGTCGAGCGTGCTCTGGCGCGTCTCGGCGTCCGAAGCCAGCGTTCCCGTTCGCCGGAGTGCATTGGAAGAGCCGAGGCGCTTCTTTTACCCGGCGTCGGCCATTACGCTGCGCTCATCCGCGCGCTCGACGAGCGCGCTCTCCGCGCGCCCCTTCTCGATGCCCTCCAACGTGGCATTCCCTTTCTCGGCGTCTGTCTCGGCCTGCAAGCGCTTTACGAAACCAGCGAGGAGGCCCCCGAACTAAGGGGCCTGCATCTCCTGCCCGGTGCGGTTCGTTCCCTTCCCGCCACCGCCAAGCTCCCGCATATGGGATGGAACCAGCTCCAGCTCACTCGCCCCTCCCGTCTTCTCGAAGGCGTCTCGGCTGAGGCGTATTTTTATTTCGCGCACTCCTTCGCTGCCACCAACGTCAACAGCGAAGCCGTAGCTCTCTGCAACCACGGCGCGGATTTCGCTGCGGTCATCGAAAAGCAAAATATCTTCGCCGTCCAATTCCATCCGGAAAAAAGCGGCGAGCCCGGCGCGCAACTTCTACAAAACTTTCTGAGGCTCGCCGCATGAGCCTCGCGCACCGCATCATTCCCTGCCTCGACACGGACGGCGCCCGCGTCGTCAAGGGTGTAAATTTCGTGGGCCTGCGCGATGCCGGCGATCCCGTTGCTCTCGCCACTCGCTACAACACGGAAGGCGCCGACGAACTCGTGGTCCTCGATATTGCCGCTTCCCGCGACCGCCGTCCCACGTTTCTTGAAACCATTCGTCGTGTCGCCGCCGAGCTCGCCATTCCGCTTACCGCAGGAGGCGGCATTCGAACTCTCGATGATGCTCGCTCGGTCATCCGCGCTGGCGCCGATAAGGTGACCGTCAACACCGCCGCCGTTGCGCGCCCCGCGCTTATCTCTGAACTCTCACGCGAGTTCGGCGCGCAAGCCGTGGTCCTGGCCATCGACGCAAAACGTGTCGACGATCACTGGGATGTCATGGTCCGCGGCGGCCGCGATTCTGCCAATCGCGACGCCCTGGTGTGGGCGCAGCAGGGCGTCGAACTCGGGGCCGGCGAAATCCTGCTCACCTCCGTCGACCGCGACGGCACGCAACTCGGCTTCGATACACCTCTCACATCTGCCGTCTCGCGTGCCGTCTCCGTTCCCGTCATCGCTTCCGGCGGTGCAAAGCTTCCGGAACATTTCGCACAAATCTTTTCCGAAGGCGCAGCCGACGCCGCCCTCGCGGCCTCGATCTTTCACGACAACGTGCAATCCATCCGCGAACTCAAGCAATATCTCTCCGCTCGTAATATCGAGGTTCGCCTGCCGTGCTGATTCCCTGTATCGACTTGCAAGGCGGCCAGGCCGTCCAGCTAGTCCGCGGCCGAAAACAGGAACTCGCCGTCGCTGACGTTTTCGGACTTCTAGAACAATTCAAATCCTATCCCTGGCTGCATCTGATCGACCTGGACGCCGCCATCGGTACCGGCGACAACAACGCGCTCGCCCGCGAACTCTGTCTCCGCGCCCGCAAGCGCTACAAATTGAAAGTTCGCGTTGGCGGCGGCATTCGAACCGTTGCCCGCGCCCGGGAAATTGCCAATTCGGGCGCGGACCAGATCATCATCGGCAGCGCCGCCTTTAGCGAAGGCAAGATCAACGCTCGCTTTCTCCGCAAGCTCACACAGCAATTGTCCGCCATCCGAATCGTTATCGCCCTAGACACCGCCAAAGGCCGCATCACCATCAACGGCTGGCGACGCAAACTCGCCCTGCGCGCCGAAAATGTTATGTCCCAACTCGAGCCCTTTTGCGCCGCTTTTCTCTGCACCGACGTCGATCGCGAAGGCACCATGACCGGCGCCAATCTCGATTGGTTCCGGATGCTCCGTGCCGCCAGCAAGCATCCCATCATCGCTGCAGGCGGAATCAAGACCCGCCGCGAAATATCCGCCCTCGAAAAACTCGGCATGGACGCCGCCGTAGGGATGGCCGTCTACAAAAATCGTCTCCGCTAACCCATCCATTTCATTCCCCCGTTTGCGGGTTGCTCGCGAATTTTCCGGGCCCGCTGTGTTCTCTGCGCTCTCTGCGTCAAAATCCTTTTGGTTTTTTCCTGTTGGTTCCAGTAACAATCAATATTGCCTTGCGCCAAATCACACTTGAGATACGATAGCCACCCATGCGAAAAACAATCTGGTTGTCTCTGCTCCTGCTTCTCCCTTCGGGCGCGGGCCACGCGCAAACCGCTGCCGCGCTCGCACCGTCGCTGCTCTTCACGATCAAGCCCCTTGGCAACAACGTGTATGCGGCCATCGATGACCCCAAAGGCGGAGCCGGTTCGAATTCCGGATTCGTGATTGGCGACGATGGCGTCGTGGTGATCGATACCTTCGTCAATCCCGCGGCCGCTAAACAACTCCTAGGCGAGATTCAGAGGCTGACCAAGTTGCCCGTGAAGTTCGTGATCAACACGCATTACCATCTCGATCATGTCGCCGGCAACGGCGTTTTTGCGGAAACCGGCGCGGTGATTATCGGCCATAGAAATATTCGCGGATGGATTCATACGGAGAATCTGAAATTTTTCGGCAAGGACATCAAGCCCGAACAAAAAGCCATGGTCGAAGGTCTGGTAGCCCCGAATCTCGTCTACGATTCCGTCATCGAATTGTATTTGGGTTCGCGGCGAATCGTGGTGCGCTATTACCAGGGCCATACCGGCGGCGATTCTGTTGTCAGCATTCCTGATGCCCAAGTCGTCTTTTGCGGCGATCTTTTCTGGAAGAAGACGCTGCCGAATCTGATCGACGGCACAACCGACAAGTGGGCCGCGACGGATGCGAAGCTGGCGGCCGACGCCCCCAAGGCTGCCTTTGTCCCCGGCCACGGGGATGTCGGAAATGCTGCCGACGTGCAGGAATTCGGCGGCTACCTCAACGACCTGCGCACCATGATGAGTGAGCCTGTGAAAGATGGCCTCATGGGCGATGCACTCGTAAACTCTGTGACGCCCGGCTTGAAACAAAAGTACAGCAACTGGAACTTCTTCGATTATTTCGTGAAGCGCAATATTTTAGATATGGCGAAAGAGCTGCGGGGCGACAAACAGATTCCTAAACCTGCTGAACAACAATGAACGCTCTATCTTGAATTCATTGCTGTTACTGTGCGGCCCTAAGTTTCTTAGCGGCGCTCTTTATCGCAAGTACGCGTCCGTGATGTATTGCTGGACCATGCGTTGTGTGTTGAAGAACGAACCGTTGATGGCGATGGCATGCTGCATGATTTGGATGTACAGCCGGGGCTCCTTGTAAAACATCGGAAGAATTACGTTTTCCAGTTTCCAGTAGAGCGATTCGGCTTCCTTGGCGTTGTCCGTGGCAATGTCCGCCGTGTCCATGGTGCGCCGCGGCTCGCCAATCGACCATCCCGTTACGCCTTCGATGTGGCCTTCTACCCACCAGCCGTCGAGAATGCTCAGGCTGGGAACTCCGTTGAGCGCGGATTTCATGCCGCTTGTGCCGGAGGCTTCGAGCGGAAATTGCGGCGTGTTGAGCCAAAGATCTACGCCGGAAGTGATTTTGCCGCCGAGGTCGAGATTGTACTCGTCGAGGAAGACAACGGGCACGGTCTTGCGCAGCGCCTTCTTCGCATGGAAGATTCGCCGGATAATATCCTTGCCTCCGCCGTCGTTGGGATGCGCCTTGCCCGCGTAGATGATTTGGAAATGTCCGGCGTTCTTGGCGATCTGGCGCAAGCGGTCCAAATCAGAAAGGATTAGGTCCGCGCGCTTGTATCCCGTGGCGCGCCGAGCAAAACCGATTGTGAAGACTTCTTCGTCCAGACTGAGACCGGTTTTTTCGCGCACGGCTTCCAGGAGTTCGTGTTTGGCGATGAGATGCGCCGACCAGACTTCTTCCGGCGGAAGTCCGAGCGCGCTTCTGAGGCTGTAATTGTCCTCGCGCCATTGTGCTATCTGACGGTCGAAGAGTTGCTGAAACGGAGGTGAGGTCCACGTTCCCGCGTGAACGCCGTTGGTGATGGCCTCGATCGGAACTTCCGGAAACATTTGCCGCGAAGTGACGCCGTGTTGTTTGGCTACGCCGTTGACGTACGTGCTGAGGCTCAGCGCCAGGTAGGTCATGTTCAAATGGGCGCCGCGCGCCGCGGCTTCCTGCAAATCCGGATAGTTCTGCTCGGTTTGGAGAGAACGCCTTACAAGCTCGGCAACCGCAGCATCTTTGAGATCGAAGAATTTGCTCTGCTGCGGAAAAACGCGAGTGAGGTATTCGATTGGAAAGCGATCGTGGCCGGCAGGTACCGGCGTGTGTGTGGTGAACATACATTTGGCGCGGACTCTTTCGATGTCTTCGCCATTAATAGCGGTGCGCCCGGCTTTGACTGCTTCCTCGCCGAGCAATTCCAAAGAGAGGAGCGCGGCGTGGCCTTCGTTCATGTGGTAGCGCGTAAGATCCGTATAGCCAAGTTCACGCAGCATGCGCACGCCGCCGACTCCGAGCAGAACTTCCTGGCACAACCGGTAATAGGAATCTCCGCCATACAGTCCGCCGGTTAAGTTGCGGTCCCATTCCACGTTGGAAGGAAGGTCGGCGTCGAGAAAATAGACCGGCACTACAAAGTCGCGAACGCCCTTAACGTCGTAGCGCCAGGAGCGAAGTTCGACGCGGCGATTTTCCAAGGGCACGGTTACGCGCGCGCTTTCTTCCTTAAGAAAGTCCTCGACTTTCCAGACCACGGGCTCTTCCGTTTGGGTGCCGTCTTCGGAGAGATGCTGAGAAAAGAAACCTCTGCGGTATAGGAGTGATACGGCCACCATGGGCAGGCGTAGGTCGGCGGCGGCGCGGATGGTGTCTCCGGCGAGCACGCCGAGGCCCCCGCTGTAGCTCGGCATGGCATTCTCGAGCGCGATCTCCATGGAAAAGTAAGCGACAAACCGTTTGACTGAATTCGCGTTCGTGGACATCTTTCTCGCTTCTCCGCTGGGCGCCGCGACAGCAGCCCGGCGGGGAAAATGGGCAACTTGTGACCTTCAATTGTCGGGGAAACGCGGGGCTCAATCAAGCCAGTTGAAGTGATTGTTGCCATGTGCGTTTCACTATGATTACAAGACTCTAAACCATAAGAGCAGGGACGACAGGCAGGAACACCCGTCGCACGGTTCCACTCGTCAATTCTCTTTCCCTAGCGCTGAGTGAGATTGCGGCGTTGGGCGGGTCAGAAGATCGACGTACTCCTTGTAAAACTTTTCCTTGTCGAGGTCTTTCTGGACGTCGACGAGTACTTCGCCCATGCCGGGTTGCTGGCCGGGGGCCCAGGCGAGCGTGTCGCCGTAAGAAGCTCCGTGGTCGACGTCCACATCGATGTAAAGCTTTTGCCATTTAGTGATGAAACTTGGGTCGAGCCATGCGACGGCGGCGAGTTCGTCCCAGAGATAATTCGCTTCCGCGTATTTCGCGACGTACTGCGCGGCGGGAGTGGGGCTTTTGGCGACCAGCGCGATCAGGCTCTTCTCCATGCGCGTCTTGACGGAAATATCCACGGTGGTGAGGACCATGCGCGGCCAGTGGGCGTGGAGCACGGCGTGAGAGGCTTCCGGATCCATCCAGAAATTGAATTCACGCCGCGGACTGAGGTTGAATTCCGGGTCGTCCGTGTTGGGATTAATGCTGCCACCCATGACGATCAGCTCCTTCGCGAGCTCGGAGAAGTGCGCGTCCAGAGCGATGGCCAGGGCGAGGTCGGTCATGGGTCCGGCAGCGTAGACGGTGACTTCGTGGGGGAACTGATGAACCATCCGGACCATGAAATGCGCAGCGTCTTCCGTCGAAGCCTTGCTGGTGGGAGTACCTTCGGGCATCGGTGGAACTTCGTACGGACCGTGCACGGCGTGATGGCTCGCGAAATTCCAGGCGCCCTGGTAGATGATCTTGCCGTAAAACGTTTCCCACTTAGCGATGTACTCCTTGGAATTGACGAGGGGAAAAACGGCGCCGGGAACCACCGGAATGTCCGTGCGGCCAATGATTTCGAGCAGGCGCAAGGTGTGCTGCACTTCCTCGTCCCGCCAAGCGTCCCCGCTGAGAACGGTTATGCCAAGGACATCCGTCTCGGGCGAATTGATCAACGTGAGAATGGCCTGCATGTCCGTGCCCCCGGGCCCAGCGCAGTCCTGATCGATGATCACTTTGCGTTTGGTCTGGGCTACAGCGACGGAGGTGCATAGAGCGACGAGAACGAGAATCAGGAGCGAGTGACGGACGACGGCGCACGCGGCAATTCTAGCTAACAATAGGATCTCTCCCGTTTTTTTGTAAGTGAGGATTCTACACGACTTACGGGCGAAAATCACGGGCGAATCGACGCCAGTGATGTATACTGTACATCATGAAGCGGACGCAACTGTACTTGAACGAAGACATCTGGAAGGCGCTGCACATTCGCGCGCGGCAACGAAAGACATCTATTTCCGAGCTGGTGCGCCAGGCGGTACGGGAGAAGTACGGTCGCTCGGCCGCAGACCGGAGGGAGGCCATGCAGGCGCTCGTCGGCATCTGGAAGAATCGCGAGGATTTGCCTGATTCCGAGCAATATGTGCGGCGGCTTCGGAAAGGGAAACGCCTGCGGAGAATCGCGTCTTGAAGTCCGTCCTGATTGACTCGGATATCCTGATTGAGGTTTCGCGGGGCCGTGATCACGGCATCCTGGAGCGATGGGACGAGCTTAGCCGCGGCGACACCGCTCCTTTGTGCTCGCTGGTGACCGTCGCGGAGCTGTGGCACGGAGCGCGGCCTCATGAGCAGAAAACGCTCAGAGCGATGTTCGCGGCGGTCACGTGCATCGCCATCGACCTCGAGATCGGAGAGCGGGCGGGAGACTATCTAAGACAGTACGCGAAAAGCCACCATGTTGAACTTGGAGACGCCCTAATTGGAGCAACAGCCTCCATCCATAATGCGCTCCTTTGGACGCGCAACCGGCGTCACTACCCGATGAAAGAGATCATCTTCTATTGACCGGAATTCTGAAAAACAACCGGCCCACCGAAACCGCGGCGGGCCGGACAAATCAAATGAAACGGGCACCCTAACTGAAGCGGGTTAGAACGTCAGCTTGAGGCCGAACTGGACGAGGCGCGGGTTGTTTACGGTCGAGTTAACCGAGCCGAAGCCGGGGGCGCTGATATCGTTGACGGGCATGCCGAATTGCGCATGGTTAAAGAGGTTGAAGAATTCCGCGCGGAAATTCAGGCCCATGTTTTCCCATGGCAACGCGAATTGTTTGATCACGGAGAAGTCCGTGTTGACGAAATCGGGACCCACGACCGGGACACGGGATGCGTTTCCGAGCTGACCAGAAGCCGGTGCGGCAAAGCAGGCAGAATTAATCCATTGAAGCTGGCTATGGTTAGCGGCATAGAGATTGCAGCTAGCAACCTGGTCGGGACGGTTGAAGTTGTTGCCATTGCCGCCGGCGTTGAAGGCGACGCCGGAGGAGTTCGCGCTGTCGATGAGGGGAACCGGGAAGCCCGAAGTAATCTTTTCGATGAGCGTCAGTTGCCAGCCCCCAAGCACGGAGTTGGTGACCTTATTCCAGTCACTTCCATACTTCTTGCCCCTGCCGAACGGCAAGTCGTAAATGACGCTAGCCGTGAAGCTGTTGTTGAGATTGATTTGCGACAACGCCCAGTCCAGTTTCTCCCAATTCGGAAGTGGGAAGTAGGGCGCACTCAGCAAAGAGCCAAGACCGTCGGAGAGGCCATTATCATAGGTACGCGAATAGGTATAACTGACCAGGCCGTAAAGGCCGTACTTCGGGGTCTTGGTCTCGGCTTTGATTTGCAGCGAGTTGTAAGTGGTCTTGCCGAGATCGCCGAACTCCAAAATAGCGTTGCCGACCCCAAACGGCGACACAAAAGCAGCCCCACTAGACGTACACCCGAGGGAGTAACCGCTAACGGTGCCGCAAGCAGTCGGGCCAATCCCGTTCGAGTTCTTCGGGCTGTTCGTGTTGAGATTGTTTCCGGCCACCAGGATGTGTCTGCCGCGTGAACCCGCATAGCCAGCGGTGAGGACAATGTTTCCGGGGATCTGGCGCTCGATGTTCACGTTGAACTGCTGAGCCATGCCCAGCTTGAAGCCTGTTGGTTGGAAATAAAACGTTCCAGTAAAGGTGGCGATGTCGGGCGGAGTGTTGAAAATCGGAAAGCCCTGGGTGGTGGTGACACCAGTAACAGCCGGCGCGCCCGGTCCAGTCAGCGAGGCGCAAAACGACGTGGGGGTGGGGCAACCAACTGGTGTGGTTGGCCCAAACGTTATTCCGGAATTTTGCGCCAGCCCAAAATTATCCCCTTCAGCAAAGAAGGGAGGATTCTGCCAAAGGCCTTGAGCACCCATGCTCCACGCGGAGTCGTGATAGATGGAATAACCTCCGCGAACGACAGTCTTGTCGCTGCCCAGGAGCTTATAAGCGAAACCGATCCGCGGCTCGAAGGCCGTCCAATTCCTGTTTATGCCTGCCGACGAATTCACACCACCCTTGTTGGCAACCAGAAGCTGGCCCGCGCCAGTCGATGGGACGTAGTCTGCCATACGCCCAGCCGACTCGCTGATGGGACTGGCCAGATCCCACGCCAGGCCCAGATTGAGTGTGAGGTCTTTCGTAATTCTCCAATCGTCCTGGACGAACGGACGGAAGACTTTCCAGCGACGGCCGATAACAGGACCGTTAAAGGTCTGATCGTGCTCAGACACGCCCACTAAACCGAGTACAAGATCCGCCTCCGGATTGCCAGGAACGGTGGCCGTGGCGTCCCTATAGCCGGAGAAAGTGCCAATCGCGCCAGGAATCCAGAATCCGTCCTGGAAGGCTTCGGTACCGACGTTCATCTGATTTGCGCGAATATCAATTCCGACCTTGAAGTCGTGCTTGCCACGGATCAGATCGAGGGAGTCTCTAAAGGAGAAGATGTTTGTGCCACCCTGGAAGGGGGTGAAACCGCGATCGCCCACAGACCAGTAGCCACCCACAAGCAAGGTACTGACCAAGCCGCAGCTATAGGCGCCCGTCGTGCATGTAGCGCCGCTGCCAAGGCCTGTGCAGCCCAGGTTCGCTCCTGGAATGTTGAGCTTCGCAGATGAGCAACTCCCGGTGCCCTGCGAAGTGATGTAGTTGAAGATGCGGTTGTAACCAAAGCTCGCTTGGTTCACCGTCGTGGGTGAAAAGACGTGGGTCTCCCCAATGGCCACGTTGCGCGCGTGGTTGATAATGCCCTGGTTGCTGCCGAAGGCGTTGGCCTCGGCGAAACCCCCGGTGAAGCCACCAGGAACGAAGGAAGCGGCGTCGTCGTAGCTAAAACGGGCGAAGACCGTGTCGTTGGCCGATAGGGTGTGGTCCAAGCGGACGTCCAACTTGGTTTCGTCAAGTTTGCGAACCGGCTCGCTCACGAAGTTGAATCCCTGAGCGGCATTGCTGGCGTTCGGGACCGGGTAGAGGTTAAGCAGGGACGCACCGATGCTGTTGACCAGGCTGGCCGGTACTTTGGCGCACGGGGTCCCGTGTGCCTGGCTGCCATTCGCGGCGGCCGGCAGCGGATTGCCACTGCCATCACACTGGAAATAGACATTTGGAAAGTTGGCAGGGTTTGTCGAAGTTCCGAGCATATTCGGATTGACAATACCAGGCACGGTAACGGAATTTCCGCCAACCATCACTGTGCCGGTTACGGGCTTGCCAAAAGGATCGTCCGTGAAATCCGCGAAGGGCTGCGTTGCACTCGGCCGCATCGCCAACGAAGGAACCAATCCCGTAAAGGTTATGCCGTGGCGCTGAGACTTTTGTTCGCCATCGACGAAGAAGAAAGTTTTGCCCTTACGAATCGGCCCGCCGATGGAACCTCCATATTGGTTTAGATTGAATTTTTCCGCGGAGGGCGCAAAGAAGCTCTTAGCATCGAGCGAAGTATTGCGGACAAACTCGAACAGCGATCCGTGGAAGTCGTTGGAGCCGGATTTTGTGGTGACCAGCACGGTGGGTCCGGCACGAGTGCCATATTCGGCGGAGTAGTTGTAAGTCAAAACCTTGAATTCCTGGATGTCATCGATCGAGGAAAAAGTCCCGATGCCGCCGGCCGTCAATTCGTTGTTGTCTACGCCATCCAACAGCCAATCGGTGCTGTTAGGACGGGAGCCGCCGACGGACAGTGAGAAGGAGCCGCGTGCGGCGACCTCGCTGCTGGCGGCGGAGGTGAAAAAACTATTGGGGTTCGACTCTGCCGTAGCGCCGGGGGTGAGCGTGGCGAGCTGGACGAAATCGCGGCCGTTCAGAGGAAGCTGCGAAACTTCCTCGGCGTTGATGACCTGGCCGAGGGAGGGATTGCTGGTCTCGACGGCGACGGCCGAGGCTGAGACTTCCACGGTTGAAGAGACGGATGACGGGGAGAGCGTGAAATTCAGCTCGCGGGCTTCATCGACCTGCAGCCGAAGGTCCTTGTTCTCCACAGGCTGAAAACCCTGAAATTCGACGCGCAGCGTATAAATCGAGACCGGGAGCAAAGGGATGAGGTAGTGGCCGGCGTCATCCGTTTTCGCTTCGCGAGATACGCCGGTGCCTTGCGAAGTGGCTCTGACCGTTGCGCCGGAGATGGCTGATCCGGATTTATCTACGACGTTGCCGGAGAAGCTGCCCGTCGCTTGACCGAAGAGAGCCGGAGAAACGGAGAGCGCCAGCGTACAGACCAACAGCAGAAAAAGCATTCGAAGCCTCATGAGTAACACCCCTTTCGACCACCCTTGTTTACGACCATTTACGACGATTGTCACTGACCAATCCTGCCCAACGTCTGCCTTACCGCGTAACTGCAAAGGAAAAGTTTCCACGACGGCCCAGTGCGGGCTTTAAAATGACGAAATAGTATTTTGGCGAGCTGCTTGTCGACGGGAGCAGTGCCATCGACATTGCTTTTGATGCGCCGGCGAGACAGAGTTTCCGCCGGTTATTGGGTCCAAATCATGTGCAGGACCGGAACGCTTTAACGAGGGAGAAGTCCGGTGACGGATCGTGCTTAGTGCGAAAACAGTCTCGCCAGCAAACCGCAAATGTGGACACATATTGATATTTTCCAGGACGCTCCCCCAGTTGCACCGGTGAGCGTAGGCTAGCGTCCGGTTGCGAGAAGTGTCAAGACAAAAGTAGGGTTTCTAGCCGAGTCCGGTGGAAAACTTTGGGAGATTTTTTATTTTTGGGATACATCCAAAATTCTGATGATGGACACTGCGGAGAGAGAACGCCGAAAGCGTTGTTGCGCAGCGCGGTGTGCGGACGAGAGGGCCTGGATGTCAGCTATAATCATGCACCGTGAGCGCGAAAAACATTTTGGATGACGTGCGCGTTGTCGAATTGAGCGAGGCGCTTGCCGGGCCGTATTGCGCGATGCTCCTCGGAGACTTTGGCGCCGACGTCATTAAAATCGAGCGGCCGGGTGTGGGTGACCAGTCGCGCGGCTGGGGACCGCCGTTCGTGGGGAGCGAGTCGACCTATTTTCTTGCAGCGAATAGGAACAAGCGATCGGTTGCATTGAATTACGATCATCCCCAGGGTAGGAAAGCACTGTGGAAACTGATCGCCGCGGCCGATATTTTCATCTGCAATCAACCTTCGTTGGCTTCCTTAGAGAAGCGCGGGCTCGACGCGGAGACGTTGTGCGAGAAACATCCGCGCCTCATCTACTGCAGCATCACTGGGTACGGTTTTACGGGACCGAAAGCAGGCCGGCCCGGTTACGATATCCTCGCGCAGGCGGAAGCCGGAGTGATGAGTTTTACGGGCGAGCCGGACGGCGGGCCGATGCGCTACCCGATTGCGATTGCGGACATGACCTGCGGTATGTATTCGGCGATGGGAATTTTGGCGGCGCTGCATGCGCGCGAGAAAACGGGGCGCGGCCAATTTCTGGATATGGCGCTGCTCGATTCGCAAATAACGTGGCTGGCGAATGTCGGGAGCAGCTACTTGAACGCAAAAGCCGTGCCCAAACGCTGGGGCAACGCGCATCCGAGCATCGTGCCGTACGAAGCGTTTCGTGGCGGAGATGGCCGGTGTTTCGTTGTAGGCGTAGGAACGGAAGCGCTCTGGAAGAAGTTTCTGCGCCTGCTGGAGATGGAGAGCGGCGTTGGGCAGGATGAACGATTCCGCACAAACGCGCTGCGCACGAAAAACCGTGCCGAGCTGATTCCGCTCTTGCAAAAAGCATTTGATAGTCAGCCGGCGAGCGCGTGGCTTGAACGACTGACGGCTGCCCTAATTCCTGCAGCGCCGATTAACACGGTGGAAGAAGCGGTGAGCGACACGCAAATGCTGGCGCGCAACATGATTGTCGAACTCAAGCATCCGGCGCTCGGAAAAGCGCTCGGTATCGGAAATCCCATCAAGTTTTCTGAGACGCCGGTGAATTACCGCTTTCCGCCGCCACTCCTCGGTGAACACACGACTGAAGTTCTGTGCGGACTCGGGTACTCGGACGAAGAAGTGCGTACAATGTCGGGTTCAGCAGCGAGCTGAAGCCGCGTAGCGCGAAGGCGAAGCAACATCTGCAGCGCAGGCCTTGTGTGAACGTGCAGGTCCGATTAGAACAAAGATGGGCGCGTTGAACCACCCAACAACGAAGTATTCACGTTGGCAATCGTGTGTGTACCTTCCTTACCTCCCCACGCAAACAGTAGAAAGACTTGAGGGAAACCTCCGGCCCGCAATGTGAGGCCCGTCGCAAAGCTGTGAAGCCAGGGATTGTCTCCCAGATCCCCGCGCCGCAATCCCACCTTGCCTTCTTCAGCCATCAGAGAAAACCCAAGCGGCCCCCAGATGGAATGCTCCAGACTCTGCCGAAAGAACATCACATTTGGCGCGCGAAACCGAAAATCCTGATAGCTGGAAAGCGCTGGCGTCCCATTGATGTCCACTCCTCCTAACGTCGGCTGGAAGTAAAACGGCACCAGATTCCCACCCGGTGTCATGGATTCGGCAAGGAAAAACTCCAAGTCGACCGTGCCCTGACGGTCGCGCGTGATCGCCGCGCACTCGGTGTGTTTGGGGTCGGTCGAGAGAGAACAATCGTCCGGACCGTTGGGATTGTTGTCGCGCGGCAGAAAATATTCCGTCTTCTTGGTCCTGTGATAGATCACGAACTCGTGAATCAAATCCGCAGTCAACCGCTGGAATGTGAAGTTCGAGTTTCCTGGCGCAAAAAATTGCTGGTACGCAAACCGGTAGTTCAGCCGCAGAAAATCCTCAAAGTATGTCGGGCGAATCTGCACGCCTTCGCCGAACTGCAAAGTCCCCGGCTGCGCCGTAAGGCCGGGCGCGGTCGCCTCCGTATACAATGCGCCAATCGTCGGGCTCGGCTGTCCGTTGCTCGGCCGAATGTCCACGAATCGCCCGTTGACTTCACCAAACACGCTGGCGTTCAGGGGTTGGAAGAAAGGCTTCACGACATTGCCGCCGACGATCGTTTGCGTCATGCCATAGAAGCTGCGGCCCGCTTCTGTCGTCGACGGCCCCAGCCCAAAATAGGTCAGCTTGTTGAGTGAGATCGTCTGCGCATAGAGATTGAAAACCGGATGCTCCTCAAGTTCTGAAAGCACGCGCGTTTTTCTGCCCTTGGTCCCAAAGTGGCCCCCGCCGGGCTTCTCGTGCGTATCCACGAACTTGATGTACAGACCCGCGCGCCACGACCCGTTAATCGATCCCACGGCATCGGAGTCCCAGTTGATTCGCCAGTTGTCCGTCGTCTTGTGCCCGAGATAAGAGATGCCCGCGCCAAATCCGTTCTGCGGGGCAATGCTGCCCATCGCGATATGCACGGGTTTCCCGGTGAACAACTCTTCGGAGCAGCCCATGAACCCCTTGAAACTGGAGCAACTCTCCTTGAGCCTGTCCCATTCTCCCGCCGGATCGATCTTCGGCGCCGTGGGCGGCGGGGCGGGATGCTCTTGCGCCCGCGCTGCTCCGGTTACAAACAAAATGACGGCAAATGCGATGCGTCGCACGGAGGCCTCCATCACTTTCTCTTTTGTTTGCCCTGCTTTTTCTTTGCTTCGGGCTTGCGCTTCGTTGCGGCTCGGGCTTTTTTCGGCTTTGCGATTTTCTTGGGTTTCTCTCTGCCCTGCGGGTGCAGCCGCGCGGTCATCTTTTTCAGGTACTTGCTGGCGTGCAGCTCCGTCTTGATCTTGGAAATGTCCGTCACCGGCTCTCCAGGCTTCGCCAGAGACTTCTCAACTTCGTGAAAATGCTTGATCTGGTGCTCGATGAGACTGGAGATAAATCGCCCATGATTGTAGGCGCTCTTTGGCGTCATGGGGACTTTCTGTACCAATTTGTATCTTCGTTTCAGCATGTTCGCCTCACAAGTCAAAAACCCAGCAATCGTCATCCGGACGCAACGCATCGGTCAGCGGCATAAGGAAATTTTTGGAATTTTTCTCGCGCGCTGTGCGCTTGTCATAGTTTTTCAGAAAGAAGTTCGTCACCGTCCCGGGAATACACGTGTGCTCGAAAATGACTCCATTCGGATCTTCCGTTCCCGGAATCACGGTTCCCCGCGGAATGTACGGCGAAACGAGAATCGCCGGCACTCGCACTCCCAGCCGGTCAAAGTTGAACGCCGCTCCCGTGCCGGTCTTATCTCCCGGCGCGCTGTGCCCATCCGGGAAATTCGGGTCACAGCTCGGCGGCACGACGTGATCGTAAGTTCCGCCGTGCTCGTCATAGACGATCAGCAACGCCGTGGTTTCCCAAAGCTCCTGCTTCGTTCGAATCGCGTTGTAGGTGTTCGCGATGAACCTCTCACCTTCCTGCATGTTGTGATCCGGGTGCTGGTCCGATGCCAGAATCTGTCCTCCGCCCGGCCCCGGATGATCGTTGTAACAAGGCTCGATGAAGCAGTACTCCGGCAGCGTGTTTCCCTGGCAGTCGGCGATGAATTGGCTGTAGCTCCCAAAAATTTGCGGCTGATTCTTCAGCAGGTTCACAATCTCCATCGTGGAGCTTTGCTGGTCATAATAATAAATCTTCGCGGTATGCCCGCCCTGAATCATTCGTTCGTAAATGCTCACGATGGGGTCCTGAACGTAAAACAGGTTCATGTCCACGTTGCCGAAGGACGTTCCATAGTGCGCGAACGCGCGGTTGCAGATTGTTGGCCCGGGAATCGAGGAGAACCACCCGTTGAAAGTCGCGTATTCCGTCGCCAGCTTGGTCAGCACCGGCAACCTTTCCGGCGGGAAGTACGCCATGATGCCGTGGGACTCTTCAATGCTCGAGTTCTGCGTGGCGTAGCTTTTGACGAACCCCTGCATGTTGGCCACGCGTCTAGGTCCTTGATCCGTCGTGCCAAAAATTTGCAAGTCCACTCCGGGAAAGTGATGATCCGGGTCATGATCCAGCTGTCCCTGAAACTTGGCGTTCGGCTGGACTTTGACGGGATTTCCGTTGGTGTCCGGGTTGGTTTCGTTTCCCGTGAGGCCGTTAATGCGCGGGTCGGTTTCTTTCAGCGCGCCCAGCATGTGGTCGAAAGAGCGGTTTTCCATCATAAGGACTACGATATGTTTCAGCTTGTCCAAACCGGCCGACATATATCCCTCACGCTTTTCAGAGTTTGGCTGGTTACCAGCAGGTAGTGACTTAGACCTGGCGAAACGTTTCATCGTCCCGAGCCACTATTTGCATAACAGCATAGTCTTGATGTTTATTGAGTCAAGCAAGAATTGCTGGCGGGTCGCGCTGAAACGAAACCGGCCAGTCGTGGCGGGCTAAGCCGGCCGCGCGGCGCTTGCCAAGTCAACTCTGCGTGCATGGAGGTGTGAATGTTCGGATCGCAAGTCCTGGAAGTGATCATCGGCCTCACGCTGATCTATCTGGTTCTCAGCATCGGCTGCTCGGGCATCAAAGAAGTCATCGCGGCCATGTTCTCTCTTCGCGCCAAGACGCTCGAAAACGGCGTCCGTAACATGCTCAAGAACGGCCCGAATGACTTCACAGCAAAGCTCTTCGGCCATCCCTTAATTCAGGCTACCGCGCCCGAAGGACAGAAGCCTTCCTACATCTCGGCGCGCATGTTCGCAACCGCCCTATTCGACATCGTCGCCCCGGCAGACGCCACACAGCCCCGCACGATCCAATCTCTGCGCGCAGGCGTTTCGCAAATTCCCGACGCAAAGCTGCGCACCACGCTCCTCAATATGATCGACTCCGCTGGCGGCGATGTCGACGCAGCCCGCATCAAGGTCGAGCACTGGTTCGACGACACCATGGCCCGCGTAAGTGGCTGGTACAAACGCATGGCGCAAAAAATCATCTTCGCCGCCGGGCTCGTGCTGTGCGCAGCAGTAAACGCCGACACGCTCATGATCGTCAAAGAACTGTGGGGCGACCAAGCTATCCGCAGCGCCGTGGTTGCGCAAGCAGGGAAAAAGGTTCAATCTACAAACCCAGCCGAATCCACCAGCCAAGAGGTTTCTCTACAGCAAATCGCCGAGGAAATACGTGATGTGAATACTCCGCCTATCGGATGGTCGCGCGACGCGAAAGATATCCGAGCCTGGCCCGGTGGCATCGGAGCGGGAGCTTTGAAAGTTCTGGGAATGCTCCTCACGTCCTTCGCCATCGTCATGGGCGCGCCGTTCTGGTTTGACATGCTGAACAACCTGATCAATTTACGTTCGTCGGGGAATCCACCGCCAGTGCGTGGAGTCGAAGCTTCCACCAAGTAGCCGCAACTAGAAGGACCAAACAGAAAGATCCGGAGAATCGAAAACAAAAAAGGAGCTTTACATCATGAACGCAGGACAAAAACAAACTAAGCTAGCGGGCAGCACCAAGCATCGTCTGCCCAACGCAGAAGTCGTCGGAGAAGTGCCCAGCGCGGAATTCCGCGTAACCGTCACCGTGCGCCGCCGCAACGAACTTCCCTCCATCGAAGCGCAGAGCAAACTGAAGCCCGGCGACCGCACCTACATGACGCACGCCGAACACGCCGATAAACACGGCGCCGATCCCGCCGACATCGCCAAAGTCGAAGCCTTCGCCAGAGAAAACGGATTGCCCGTAACAAACATCAACGCCAACCAGCGCACCGTCACACTTTCCGGCACCGCCGAGGCTTACGGCAAAGCCTTCGGCGTCGAGCTCAAGATGTACAAATCCGGCGACGTAGCCTATCGCGGCAGAGAAGGCGACATCCTCATCCCCGAAACTTTGCAAGGCATTATCACCAGCGTGACAGGTCTCGACAATCGCCCTTTCGCTAAGCCGCACTACCGCGTCCGCCGCAGCACGGCACGCGCAGCAGGCGCAGCAAGCGCGAGAGCGGACGCCTCGACCGCGGCCGCTGCGATCCCCACCGGATTCACGCCGCTCCAACTGGCTTCCCTTTACAATTTCCCACAGAATCTGGACGGAACCGGCCAAACCATCGCCATCCTCGAACTAGGCGGCGGCTTTCACCCTCAGGAATTGACGACATATTTCCAAAATCTTGGCATCTCCACGCCGCCGAGCGTCTCCGCAGCCACTTATCCCCATGGCGGAACAAACAGCCCAGGCACAAACGCGCTCGATCCCAACAATCCCGACGTTGAAGTGATGCTGGATATCGAAGTGTCTGGCGCAGTCGCCCCGGGTGCAAAAATCGTCGTCTACTTTGCCCCGGATGCCACCGACCAAAGCTTTCTCGGTGTCATGAATGCCATCCTCGGCGACACCGTCAACAAGCCCACCATCGTTTCCATCAGCTGGGGCGGCCCCGAAGACGGCGCCACCGCGCAATTCCGCAACGAATTTGACCAGTTGCTGCAAACCGCGGCACATCTTGGCATAACCGTTTGTGTCGCCGCCGGCGACAACGGCTCCGCGGACTTTGCCGCTGACAATCCCAACTGGGACAACCAAGCGCACGTGGACTTCCCGGCTTCCAGTTCCTTCGCGCTGGCGTGCGGGGGCACGCAACTTTCCGCCTCGAGCGGAACTATCTCCAGCGAGGTGGTCTGGCACGATGGCGCAAACGACGGAACCGGCGGCGGAGTCAGCCGAGTCTTCGCGCTACCGACCTATCAACAAAATGCCGGAGTGCCCCCGGCCGCCGATCCTGTTGGCCCAGTGATGCGCGGCGTACCGGATGTTTCCGGCGATGCCGCTCCCGCGTCCGGCTACCGCATCATTTGCGATGGCACGAGCTTCCCGGACCCTTCGCAAGGACTTCCTCCAGTAGGCGGCACCAGCGCCGTCGCGCCACTCTGGGCAGGCCTAATCGCGCGCATCAATCAAGGCCTAAACAAACCCTCTGGCTTTATCAATCCCCTGCTCTACGCCGCACCAGCCAACGCCACGTTTAGTGACATCACGCAAGGCGACAACGGCGACTACCAAGCCGGCGCGGGCTGGGATCCGTGCACAGGCCTTGGCAGTCCCAACGGACAAAACCTGCTTCAAGCTCTGACGTCATAAAACGCCAAACCCATTGCATCGGTCGTTACACAAAATGACCACTTGATCGACGCGCGAAATGTCAAAACCCTGCGTAACGTGTCATGCAACAGGCGATATGAAGAAGAGCTTCGTAAATGGTATCGGAGCGATCGTAGCGAACGACCAGGAGGGGAAAGTTGCCGAGCCAAGCCCAGGCGCGTTCCACCTTCCAGCGACGTTTGTACCGACGCAGCGCCCGGCCATCTTGGGTGTGCGACGTCAGGACCCGGCGTAAAGCTGGAACGGCGCCCAGTAGTACGGCTTTTTGAAGACGCTGTTTGAGTGCAGAAGCGAAAGCTTGGCGGCGCGTAAAGCGGCGGCGGGGTCCTGTCCCTGGCTCAGCCCGTCGTAGAGCGTGTCCATGAGCTGTGGCGTCGAGGCGTCGCTGACCTCCCAAAGGGCGCCGATAACATTGTGAACGCCGGCGCGCAGAAAAGCCCAGGACAGACCAACGAGCCCCTCACCCGAGAACGCGCGCGTTCCCGCTCCGTTGCAGGCAGATATGGTCACGAGGTAAGCCGAGAGGTGGCGCTTGACGATGTCTCGTGCATAAAGCTTGTAGGAATCCTCGTCTTTCTCCTTGCTGAGGACGACCGCGGATTCTAGCGGCCGTGCCCGGCTCGCTGTCCCATGCGTTACGAAATGCAGATACGCGAACTGCTCAGGCTTGCTGGCTAAATAAGCGGCTGGCGTTGCCTCGCTACCGGAAAGAACTGCCCGGCGCTGCTCAGGAAAGTATTTTTCGATGCTCTGCATTTCTGCACCGGCTTGTGGCAACGGTGGGAATTCGGCATTCGGCGAGACCGTATCGCCCACAAGGAACATACTCTTCTGTTTCGGAAGTGGGCGCGCCGCAGCCAAAGCGAGAAGCGTCAGCGAGCTCGCCGTGGTCACGGTGACGTCTTCGATCCAGTAGTGCGGCTTAGGACCTGGCACTATCAACGTCTCGAAATTCAACCCATACAGGCTGCCGTCCGGAAGCAAAACGACTCGCGAGCCTTGCGAAATAGCACTCTTCGCCGGCTCGACCAGCATGGAGTAGAGTTTTTGCCCAGCCGTATCGCCCATTTCCAAGGGATCGCGCACACCAAGGAGCGCTTCTTGGTACGATTTAACGAGCGGATCAATTTGATTCGCCGCTGGCAGAGTCAGGTGCGTCGTTTTCGCCGGGGTGACGGCCCACAGATGCGATTGCTTTTCTCCCATCCAGTAGAAAAGCATGGTGGCTTTCAGACGCTGGGCAGTCTGCTCGGGCCGAAAGTTCCGCAACGCGACCTTCTCCGCTTGCGCGCTGGACCCAAGGCCTTCCTCCAGCGTTCGCGCCCGGCCGAGTTCGGCGACCTTCAAAGCGTCCTGCGATCTCCCATGGGCGACCAGAAAGTCCACGTAATCATCGTAGAATTCGATGACGCCAGCGAGAAAGCTTAAGCGCAGATCGTCGGTTCCGATAGAAGATCTTGCGGCTTCGAACGTCTGAATCGATTTGCGGTATTCCTGCTCAGCTTGAATTGGTAGGCCTTTGGCGTCATCCAACTCGGCGAGTCTTGCTTGCACGCTCCAGCGCACCACGGTTTCCGCCTCGGGATCATTGAGCACGCGCCGGAAAAGCTTCTCCGCCTCGACAAAGTGCCCCTTTTTCGCCGCGATCCGGCCGGAGAGAACGATCGAATCGAGGACACCGAAATGATCAGCCCCAGCCTCTTCCAGCTTGACCGCTTCCTGATTGTACCGCTCGGCTTCCTCCAGTCGGCCGGTTCGCAGGGTGACTTCTGCAAGCGTGTTCAGGCACTCGGTGATGGTCTGCGCGTTCTTCAAAGTGCGGGCACGTTCGAGTGTGCGCTTTGAAAGTTCTGCTGCTGAGTTGTAATCGTGAAGGGCCAAATAGCTATTGGCCACGCCGGTAAACCAGTATGGAGCAAGACCCTTAAGGTCGCTTTGCTCCGACCTTTGCGCTCCTTCCTTGTAGAATTCAAGGGCATTGTCGAAATCACCGAGCTCAGAATAGTTCCAGCCGAGGTTGCCCAGCGCGGCGGCCACCAAGCCTTGCATATTTAGCGAGCGAGCCAAGGAAAGCGCAGCTTGGCCTCTCTCGATTCCCTGATCGAAGCGCTCCTGTTTTGTGGCCACCCACGCCAGAGCGACCTGTGCGCTTGCTTCTTGGTCCTTCCGCCCATTCTCGCGTGCAAGCTTTAGTGCTCGCTCATAAGTGGCCTCGGCCTCCTGGTACTTTTCTTCGTCAACCAGAAGCGCGCCTTTGAAATTCAAGACCTCGCAAAGAATCTGGGGTTGGTTGCTGTTAGCTAACTCTTCCGCAATGGCCAGTTTTTCGTCCGACTGCTTGAAGTCCTGGGCAACTCGGAAGGCCATGCCTTCGAGCATGGCTTTGCGCACAGGGATATCACTCGTCTTGAGAGACGAAGGAAGGTCCTCGTGGAGGATCGCCAAGGCTTCCTCTGGAACGGATTGTGAGTCCAGAATGAACGCTTTCAATATGCGGAAACGCCAAGACCACTCGGGACTCTTCTTTCCGTATTCCAGAAGCGCAGAGTCCACCTCAGACATCGCGGTTTTGTAATCGCCACTTCGGATAGTCTGCGTGATGTGGTCATGGACGCTCTTTGGATCGCTCCCGATGCGGCAGCCAGCCGCGATGCTTGCCAGCACACCAAGCAACCAAGCAAGACGAACAGCAGACCTCAAGGCGGCGGGGGAGGCGGTTGTCCGTTGGTGCGGGCTTCTGCGACCGTCAAATCGGCGACATGAGGAGAACCCAACACTAGGCGCATCATCGTCAGGGTCCTGGTTCCGGTTTCGGCGAAAACTTCCGCCAAGGAGATACTCCCAAAATTGGCGACTTTGAAGACGTGGCGTCGCGCATCGACCCCGGGCAGATCCGTCTCGATTTTGTCCACCAGCGAGCAAATCACCACTCCTTCATTCCGCGCGACTATTCTCCCGGATTCGTTCCCCTTTTCAACATGATTCCGCAAGTCTTGAAACCCCTTGCATTCGACCAGCAACTTGTGACGAAGAATGACTTTGACGTCGTGCCCGGCAATCCGCAAATTGTGAAACTCGCTTCCGTCCGCGACGATACGTCCTTCAGGCTCCTTGGGATTATGCGTCGAGGTGAGGCGCGAAACGATGCGGTCGGCGGTAACAACATCGAGAATGTTCAGGTCTTCGATAATGGTCGTCGCGTGAGTTTTAAAGGTTTCCTCGTCGATTTTCCTGCCGGAGACATGCGTGTGGGCGGACTTGAATGACACGAAGTCCTCGAAGTGGAAATTGTCGGAATGGGCCACGGCATGGCCGCCAATCGTCGGCAAGGAGGCCGAGGCTTGGGCGTCGATTAGGTGTCGGCCAGGATGACGAAACTCTCCGCTAAATGCATGGCCCTCCGCGTGAAAGTGGAAAGGGATGCGGTGGTGCGTGCTCATCGGGGACACCTCAGGAGCTAAAAACGGAGCCCAATACTCTTTCATCTATTGAAGAAATTCAACTGTAAATGTGAGCCGCTGAGTTTCGCTCTCATTGCCAGTTTGGCCAGCGCCATCGGCGCTGCCGAAGAAGACCAGGTTGTATTTGCCGGCGCTCTCCACACCACCGGTCATGTTCAAAGACATGGCTTGGTATTTCTTGTCGCCACTGATGCGCCCGGATTTCACAGCCCGGCCAGCATTGTTCTGTAGCTGCCAAACGTACTGACTAAACGTGCCGGTCGGGGTGAAGTCAAAGTTTAGGGCGAAGCTCTCTCCCAACCGGACTCGCACCTTGTTCGCTGCATCGCCACTTTCATTCCCACCGCGTACGCTGCCACGCAGTTGGAAGGAAGAACTGATGATCTGCCCCATTTGGCTGGAAGAATCCTTCAGACGCGGGATAGTGACCCCATTCTGATAGCCGATGAACAGAAGAAGAGCTGCAAGTACGGGAACCGCGAAGGCCGGCCGCAGCCAGCTGAAGAAGCCAGGGACCGACGGAGCAGGCGCTCTCGCCCCAACAGGCTCCAGAGCTTTTTCGCGGATTGCCTGTCGCGCGCTTTCCATAAAAGCGACGGTGGCCTTGATCTCTTCGGCGCACGCGGAGCAATCAAAGTAGTGCTCTTCATATGCGGCGTGCTGTTCCTTCGGAAGTTCCCCGAGCAGGTACTTTTCGGCGGCCTGCAGCCGCACCGCTTCGTTATGATCCATGTTTGTCATCCGAGGAGTAGTGCAGGAGGCGGCCGATTCGTTTCATGGCGCTCCTTTCGGGGATCCCCCGCCGGAGAGTGCCTCCCTGTCTATCTTATACAAAACCCTGAACTTATCCTTGGCGCGGTGCAGCAAGACTCGGAAATAATCACGATCCACCCCGAACTGCTTGCAGACCTCATCCTTATCCCGTTCCTCCAGGAAATAGGCCCTCAACAGGTCGCGGTCTTTCTTAGGTAGTTCCCCAATCACCTGCCGAACCCGCTCCTTCATTTGCTTGGTAATCAGGAAGCTTTCCGTGTCGACAGCATGATCGGGCATTTCCAGGTAAGAGTCATCCCAGGGGCTGGTTCGGGAGGAGGAGCGGTAAAACTCCATCAAGACATTGTTACAAGTGGAGTTAACAAACGCGCCCAAGCGCTCTGGCTGGCGAATTCCATCCTCTCGCAGCTTAACAAAGACGCGAATATAGGTCTCCTGGCGGAGGTCTTCGACCGTCTCGGAGGCAAGCATGCGCGCTCGCAATTTGATCCGCAGGAGCTGATCAAAATACGTGACGAAATGAAGTTCCGTCGAGGGGTCTCCCTCGCGGAGGCGCTCCACGTATTCCCTGGTGAATCCGAAGAGTTCCACTTAGTCCTCAGTTTTGTTGCCGAGGAGTATAGCCGTGGCTTCCACCGTGAGCAATGGTTCCTAACCACCACTTTCTGCCTTTTATTTCCCGTTTTGGACGTAACCCGTGAAACGAAATGAATGCCTCCTGCACTAATCGGTTGTAGGAACCCATCGTACTCTTGGGAGTCCTGCTGCGAAGGGACAGTCGCCTGTCCCCCGCGTGTCCCACCAGGGCGCATCCGAGTTGGACCTGGACCCACGAGGATGCGCCTCCCCCTAAACGGGGAGGACCAATGAATTCGGAGGCTCCGTGTCACGTTCGTTCGAAACCCACAGTCCTTCCCATCCCGCATCGCCGCTCGATTCGCACGCGTTGAGTACTAGTGCGCCGACACTCGCTATGTGCTACACCAGTTCGCGGACTACAGCTCTTAGCATCGAGTTTGTTGCCAAGCCCAGTGAAGCGCATAGAGTTCACGCAGCTTTACCCGCGGCGATCAACGGAGCGCTCGGAGAAGTTGCCGGATTCGTCGGATGTTTTGTAATGATCGCAAACCACGAAGCGCGGCTCGTGACGGTTGTCACACTGTGGAGCGGCGAGGATCGCATGCAGCGCTGCAGCGAAAACCTGCGCTGGGTCCGCGCTTTGCTAGCTCCGTACCTGGATCGCTGCCTGCGCGTCCAAACGCTGGCCGCCTATGTACCCGCAGCCCAGCAGATTTCGCAGCTGCGCGAACAGACCTGCTCCGAGGAACCGTTCGAAGCAAGGCTCCGCGAGAAAGCAGCGCTGTGTGTCGCGTGAGAACGTCCGGCAACATTTGACCGCCATCGCAACATGCGACTTTATGGGCGGATCTATAAAGAGCATGCGTGCGAACAGCAAGGGAGTTATGAAAGTTGAGTTGGGGGCCATATCGACGATGTTTAACGACAAGATCTGCGCAGTGGATTTTTGTGAAGGGGCCGCTGTGGCTTCACTGGCTCAGCAGGATTTTTGTCTGAACCACTTCATCGATCTCTGCTACGAAAATTTACAACGTATTGATCCCCGCGGCCAGAAGATGGGCCGCGTGAATCTCGATCGTGCTTCGCTGCGGGCGTTCATCGAGGAGTGCTCGCGACGCGCTCTGGATGTGGCCCTGCACTGCGACGACATTGACAATCTGCAGCGCGGCCGCTTGCTGGATATTCTTCTGTGGGCTGGCGAACTCTTTCTTCTGTTGCGCGCTCCAACGCGCGGTTTTGCGGATTCGATTCTAGAGGAGCATCAAACCGTGCACACTCGTCTGGCTGCTCGCCAGCGCTAGAATTCTCGCGGCGGGGGCATTCTTGTTTGCCCAAAAACGTATTGCGGTCAGTCTTTGCCCTCGCCGGCTTTTAGCTTCTTCAATTCCCTTTCGCGGTCTAGAAAACTTTCGCCGTTCGTGATCCAACTTGCCGCGGGCTCATCCTTCAAATAGTGGCCGAACCAGGCGAAGATGCGGCGCTCGTAGTCGATTTGATTAGGTTTCTTGCGCAGGCCATGATCTTCGCCGGCGTATTCCAGTAGCACTACATTCTTTTTGGCGCGGCGGGCGATGTTGTACAGCTCGACGCCTTGATGAAAAAAAACAGTGCCGTCGCTGTCGCCGACCTCGATGAGCAGTGGCGTGGTCATATTCTGCACGCCGAAGACGGCGGAGTTGCGGATGTAGGCTTGGAGATCCTCGTAGAGCGGCACTTCCATGCGCTGCTGGCCGGTTTCAATGTGATCGGTTTCGGCGATGCCGGAGCTCCAGTGGTGGTTGCCGTAGTTGCTGATGAGATCCGTGATGGGAGCGCCCGCTACCGCGGCGGCGAAGAAATCCGTCGTGTGCGTGGCCAGATAGACAGAGTCGAATCCTCCCCAGGAGTGGCCCATGACGCCGACTTTTTTGGGATCGATGACGTTCATCTCGATGACTCTCTTGACGGCCGACGTAACGCAATCGACGACCGAAACGCCAGGATCGCGGGGACGAAAAATAATGTCCGGCTCGAGTAGGAAATAGCCGCGGCTGGTGATGGCCCCTGCGTTGTAGTAATTGCGCTCCGAGGGCGAGCTGTATTGATGCAGGCCATCGGATAGTTTTTCGTACATGTAGACGACCATGGGATATTTTTTGGCGGGATCGTAACCTGCGGGATAGTAGAGCGCACCCTGCAGGCGTTCGCCGTGGCTGTTCTTGTAGTCGATCAGTTCTTCGTGGCCCCATGCGTAATTGCTCTGAAAGGCGTTTGTTTTGGTGACTTGTTTGGGGTCTTTCAGATCGGGGCCGACGACAAAGGCGTTCGGAGACTCCGTGAAAGTCTGTACGACGTATTCAAATACGTCTGCATCTTTTGCTTTGCCGAGGCGGTCGACGTTCTTTTCGAGCCAGAGGAGATGCTCCTCGCTCCATTTGCCCGAAGCAGTCGGCTGGAGACGCGCGTAGCCGGATTTCTTCGTCCAAATTCCGAACAAACTTAGATACATCGGCTTGTCGCCGTCGATGAACTCTTCGCGTGGATTCAGTTTCACGTAGCGGTGTCGGACCTGTTCCTTTGCCCCATCGGTAAGTCTTGTGGCGTGAGAGCCGTCGGGCGAAACCTGCCAGAGATCGAATTTGTCGTAGAGGATTATGGAGGCGTCGTCCTTTGTCCAGCCGGCAAAGCCGAAGGCAGGCTTCTGCTTGATCGTGTAATCGGCTTCGAGGTCAGCGAATGCCGCGGGGACCGTCTTCGTGATGTTGACGATTGCGTGCGTGGCGGTGTTCACCGTCCAGAAATGATTGTCGTGAAAATAGAGAAGGTACCGACCGGCGGGGCTGGCCTCCAGATAATAGTCATCACTGAGGCGGTCCTGAATTTTTGTGCGATTGCCCGTGGCTAGATCCACGAAATAGACGTCTGCGGCAGGCCGGCCGATGCTTCGCTCCATCGCGTAGGGGGACCAGTTCGCGGCGTAAGCTGACCGCTGATGCCGGAACGGGACAACCTCTTCGTCAAGATCCTTGCCGAGCGCTACAAACTGTCCGTTCTCGAAACGCCAGGCGCATAGGATATTCTTCTGGCGATCATTCTTCGCATTGAGCTTTTGCTTGGGCATGACCTCGGCGTCGCGGGCGCTCCAGATGGCTACTGTGGCCGGCTCGTCGACATCTTTTTTCTTGTCTTTGTCTTTATCCTTGTCAGCGGACCCATCAGCCGCCGCGAACTGACCGAAATCGCCGACAAACAAATCCGCCGCGCCATCCAAACGGTAGATGGCGTGGGTAGCGTCGCACTCAACGGCGGCCAAGCTCGCCAAATCCGCGTCCTCCTCGACGCGCAAAAACTCGCCGCCCACAATTTCACCGTCCTCGATGTCCGCGACGCCCTCCAGCGCGAAAATGTCGAAGCTCCCGGCGGCCGCATGATTACAGGCCCGCAAGAACTCGGCCTCCGTACTCTCGGGCGCGTCACTTCCGCCGAACAATTTGGCGAAATCGTCGTCGGCACACGCGGCGGCGCGCAGGTTCGTATCCGCGACGTCGCTCAAGTGGAAGACGGCGCGCAAGAACTCCGCACTTGGTCAGCCCTCTACCGCAAAGGCACTCCCGGCCAGGACGTCGTCAGCATCCAAGTCCTCCGCCAATCCGGCTCCAACACCGTCCAAGTCGCCGACAATGTAAAAGCCAAGCTCGACGAACTGCGCGCCCAACTGCCACCCGGCGTCCAACTCCTGGTCATCCACGACATTTCCGATTTCATCAAAGCCTCCGTCCACTCACTCCTTGAACACCTAATCCTCGGCAGCATTTTCGCCAGCGCCATCGTTTTTCTTTTCATGCGCAACTGGCGCGCCGTCCTGATCGCCGCCGTGGCCATCCCCGCAAGCATCATCGCCACCTTCACGCTAATGCGCGGCATGGACTTCTCCCTCAACAACATGACGCTCCTCGCGCTCACCCTCGCCGTCGGCATCGTCATCGACGACGCCATCATCGTCCTCGAAAATATCGTGCGCTTCATGGAAGAAAAAGGCGAAGACCGCAAAAACGCGGCCATCAAAGCCACGCAAGAAATCGGCCTGGCCGTCATGGCAACAACGCTCTCGCTTGTGATCATCTTCCTGCCCATCGCCTTCATGAATGGCTACGCCCGCAAATACGTCAACTCTTTCGGCTGGACCATGGCCATGGCCATCCTAGTCTCTCTCCTGGTAGCCTTCACGCTAACCCCGATGATGTCCTCGCGCCTCCTCGAGATTACCGAAAAAGAAAAAAAAGCCCACGCCGCCGGAATTCTCCACTGGACCGAGAAATCTTACTTAAAGCTCCTACAATGGTCGCTAGCCCATCGCTGGGTCATCATGCTCATCTGCGTAGCTACGTTCCTGTCAACCTTCGGTCTCTATCATCTAGTAGGCCGCGACTGGATCCCCTCCGACGATCAATCCGAGCTAATCAGTTCCTTCACGCTCCCCGAAGGCACCGCTCTCTCCAGGACCACAGATCGCGCAGAAGAAATCGCGCAACGCGTCGTCGCCCTCCCCGAAGTTGCCTTCGTCCAGTCCTTCACCCACGGCCCCACCAATCACGCCCACCTCTTCATCGGCCTAGTCCCTCGCAGCGAAAGAAAACGCAGCCACGAGCAACTAGCCACCGAAGTCCGCGGCTATCTAGCCAGCTACCGCAACATGGTCTCCAACGTCCGCCTCCCGTCCGTTTTTGGCGGCGAGACGTATTTCCCCATAGGCGCGGTCATCCGCGGCCCCGAACTCAACAAGCTCGCCGACATCAGCAAACAAGTCGCCGACCTGATGCATCAGTATCCTGACCTGGTCGACGTCAACCCCAGCCTCAACCTCAACACGCCCGAACTCCAAGTCAAAGTCGACCGGCAGCGCGCCGCCGACATCGGCGTTCGCATGACCGACGTCAGCGACGCCGTGCGCCTCTTCTATTCCGGCGAAGACGAAATCACCCGTTTCAAAGAAGGCTCCGAGCAATATCCTGTAATCATGCAACTGCTCCAGCAGCAGCGCGACAATCCAGACGTCCTCGCGCAAATGATGGTTCCCTCCACCAAGCTGGGCCAGGTCCGCCTGGAAAATGTCGCTTCGATTGTTCGTGGCGCAGGCCCCGCGACGCTCTGGCGCTACAATCGCGAATTCGAAGTCACCGTCTACGCCAACGTGGCGAGCGGCTATCCGCTCGACCTGGCCGCCGCCCACACCATCCAATCCATCAAAGAAATCGGCCTCCCCGCAGGCTATTCCTACCGCTTCACG